>Ga0206350_10004940_pt1 | contig 30487 bp, 36 predicted proteins | sample DielMetaTC5pm4_FD_146432 | JGI IMG/M metagenome (GOLD analysis project Ga0206350, IMG submission 146432) | Corn rhizosphere microbial communities from Kellogg Biological Station, Michigan, USA - Diel MetaT C5pm-4 (Metagenome Metatranscriptome)... | ecosystem: Host-associated > Plants > Roots >...
ACTCCTAACGAGGGTTCCTGCTACGCGCATCTGATGAACCCTCGACACCGGGGCTGTAGTGGCTCCTCCCCTTGGTTCCATGACACGAAGAGAAGCTCTCCCCGAGCCCCCTTTCACCTCCCCAACTCTTCGTGTCGGGAGCCCTATATATATATATATATCTAAGAGTTAACTCTTAATCAGAGTTACAATCGGGTTCTTAGAGTTAGTTTGTAATTACAATCAGGTAGTTAATAACTAAACCAACAACTACTAGATCGGGTTCTCAATCACGATTGAAGTCTCAGTCTGTAACAGCAAGTAACCCTACAACTACTACTCCTAGATCATGGAACTAAGATAAGCAGTTCTCTGTCTGACACTGAGATTCAGTTGGCTGTTGTAGAGGTATATATTTTTGCTCAACGATCAGAGCATCAGACACTTAGACAGAGCAGCACACACACACACCGCGAAGCGTAAGCAAGCGGATTATGTCAAGTGGTGGGGTAAAGAAAAGGGACGGGTCTTTTACAGGCTCGTCCCTGGTAGCGGGTTAGGAGGCGTACTGTTTGCGGAACCAGTCGGGGAGTTCCGACAGGCTACTGGCGGTTTCTTCAGCGGTTTCCTTCGAGAACGCTTCGGTCAATTCCCTCGTCAAGCGATTGAAGAACGTTATCATGCGCTTTCGCTGATTTTCGGGAAGTCCCCCAAGTAGGTTTCGGATATTCCGCAGCAGTTGTTCGAGCGGATCATCGGGAAGACGTTCAACCTCAATCGCTTCTCCAAGTGCAGCAATTGCATCGACAGGGATGCCGTACTCGACTGCAAGACGAATTACAACCTCGAACGGGATATTTTCTGCCTCACCCCGTTCGTAGCGATAGTATGTGTGGGACGCAATTCCCAATCGATCTGCGAGTTGTTCGCCGCTTAGACCACGACTTTCGCGAAGTGCGCGCAACCGCGTTCCAAGCTTTTCAAGATTCAGTTTTTTCATGTTCCCTTCTTTCCTAGGCCAAAAGTCCTAGTTTACCCTGAGAGTATAACCGCGAGGTGAGTTTGTGTCAAATGCTTCGAATGATTTTGTCGATCCTGTTGCTGAAATTGACAGCGGCCATGTGTTCAACTGGTCAGATGCGGATAGTTGGATTGCCATTTTCGCAGTCCCACGGGAACCGTACTACCTGGTTATTCCGATCATCAAGTGGGTCTTAGTTAAACGTGATGGGAGAGAGCATCGCGACGCACTCATTCCCGTTTTTGGTAACCCCGAACCGCAACTTCTTTCCGTGATTGCACCCACTCTCGGACTCGGTATGTTCGTTGGCCATGCCAATGTTCCGCTTCAGAGTCACAGTGAACTGACCTCGCCAGATGGTCGCACGCCCTACCGCTCGCTGGTTGACCTTGCACTCCAGCGTGGAATGGAGTGGGCACAGTTACTCCAACAACAGCAGGCAACTTCTTCTTCCAGTTAGCCACAACACGTTTTGAAAGGGTCCTTGATTCATGACCTATCTTCGTCGGTTTTTCTCAGTCAGCGCAGATACGCCAGTGGGCTACACTGCCAACGATCGTTTCGCAGTTGCACACGGTTGTCAGGATATGGTCGGCAACGCGAAGGTGCCGGATGTTGTGTTTATCGAGCAGTCCCGAGACGATCCGTACGAAACGCAAACGCTGACGATTACCGGTACGCCTACAGGTGGCACGTTCACCATCACCTACGCTGGTCAGACCACCGCTCCTATTGCCTACAACGCGAGTGCCGCTACCGTTCAAACTGCGCTTGCCGCCCTGTCCAATATTGGGGCAGGTAACGTCGCCTGTACTGGTGGTGCCCTCCCAGGTGCTGCGGTCGTGATCGACTTCTCCGGTGGCGCGTTGGCTGGGACGGCTCCAGCACTGGCAACGACGACCAGCGCTCTTACTGGTGGTACGACTCCCGCTGTTGCTATCGCGGTATCTCTCACGCTTACGAGCCGCAAGTTCACCTACATCACCAGCGATGACACGAATGTGTATCTCTCAGCGGATGGTGCGGGAACAGTTACGGTTGTGACGGCGTAACCATGTCAAAACTTGTTCAGAAGAAGTGTGGCGAGTGTGGCAAGTACTTCTGGCACACAGATGATAAAGCCGAGCTTTGCAATCAGTGTAGATATGGTGCCGAGGATCTCAAGGACGCAACTCGAAGTATTCGTGTCCAGCTCGCGATTGAACGAAACATCGCCGGTTTGATTGAAATCACAAATGAGATCCACAATGTTCAAGAACACCTTAATAATCTTCTCGCCGCTTCTCAAGAATACCAAGACAACATTGTTAGTGCCGCGCTTGACCTGAAAGCGGAGCACCCTCTGGAGTAATGATGACCCTTCGCGAAGAAACAGCTCGCGAGCGGGAAGAGAAGGATAAGCAGCAGGCAGAGGTTGCGTTCTCAGACTATTTCCATCTGGGACCTTCACGCAGTATCAAAGCCCTCTTCGAGATGTATGTTGCGAAAGCCAGGGAAGAGGGCGCGACTTCGGTTCCCACTCGCCATCGCCCCAAGCTCACCCAGTGGCGCAAGCAGTACAACTGGGACGAGCGATGCACGGAACTTGAGAACAAGGACATTGATTCCAAGTACCGGGACTACGAGACGATTCGCCGTATTCGCTCAGACCAACTGCTTGATCTCTCTGCGAATGCGATCAAAGTCTACGAGTACCTCCTCGACCCCAAGAACCTTGAAGTCAAAGACAACATACGCTACCAGGCTGCTGAGGCGGTGCTAGATTGTATTGGAGTGACACGCAAGTTTCGCCAAACGGAATCTCAGAAGAAGCCAACCCCAACCACTCCTGACCTCCCCGATGCTGATGCTGACCCCTCCACCCTCGAAGCGTATTGGGCCAATCGAAACAGATAATTCATGCAGCAACTACCCGATTGCCCTGCCACATTGCAGGGACGCATCCTCCTGGATGCCGCAGCCCAGCGTGATGCGCAACTTCGCAGCGCGATCATGAAACGTTCTCGCGAATCGGTTGAGTGGTGGATTGATTACTGGGTTGATACCTACGACCCGTTTGAGATTCGAGGTGAGAAGACCAAGCCCCTGCTCCTCTATCCGTTCCAACGCGATCTCGTGGCGTCACTCCTCCAGCACTACAACGCTCCCTCTGATCTCCTGATCGAGAAGACGCGGCGTATGGGCGCAACCTGGGTCATCGATGCGTTCATTACCTACAAGTATCTTTTCGAACCCAACTCCACCTTCCTTCTCGGATCGTGGACCGAAGACGAAGTAGATGACGGAACGATCAACTCTCTGTTCGGGAAGATCGATTTCATCCTGCGTCGCCTCCCCGGTTGGATGCTTCCCGTTGGATTTGATTTCGAGAAGCACCGGAAGAAACTCCTCCTCATCCACCCCGATCCGAACAACCTCTGTTCAATCCGAGGCAAGGCGTCAGTCGGGAACTTTGGTCGAGCTGGTCGCTACTCGATGGTGTTCATTGACGAGGGCGCCTCATTCCCGCCGCTCCGAGACGCCTGGACCGCCACCGCTGAAACGGCTCAATGTCGCGTTATCGCCTCAACCCCCAAAGGGAAAAACACCTTCTACGACATTCGTAATTCGGGGATTGACGTGCTTTCTCTCCACTGGTCGATTCACCCTGAACGCGATCAGCAGTGGTACGAGGAAGAGAAGAAACGCTACCTCGATGAGGTTGAGATCGCTCAAGAACTCGACATCAACTACGAGCGTTCCGCCTCTGGCGTTGTGTATCCCAACTGGTATCAGGTTCCCAAGGGCCTCTACCCCTACCAACTCAATTGGCCTCTCTGGATCTCTATTGACTTTGGTGTACGAGACGATACCGCCCTCGTGGTCTGGCAGCGTGATCCTGAAACTGGTCGGTTGCGCATGATCGACTGCTACAAGAACCGTGGTAAACCGATTGATTTCTACATCCCGTTCTTGAAGGGTGAAATCTCGGAAACCCGCAAGGGAACCTACAGTAACGAGGATCTCAAGTGGATTTCCCGCCGTTCAACCTGGGGTGATGCCATCCTCTTCGGTGACCCCGCTGGTAGACAGCGTTCCCAAACGGATGCTCGATCAGTCATTGATGTCCTTGAACAAGACCACAACCTCTATGTAACAACCAACACCTACGCACGAGATTTCACGACCCGCAAACGTATGACGGAACTCGGTCTCAGGGAGTTGGATGTCAACCTTCCTGCCTGTGAAGAGGTGGATATTTCGATGTCCAACTACCGCTACATCGAGCAGCGGAGTAATACCACCACTGAGCAAGCAAAGCCCTACCACGACCAGTTTTCCCACTTTGCTTCAGCAGTTGAATATTTCTTTGTGAATCTCCCCCCGTTTTCAACCCACACGAGACGAACCGCTTCCCGCATTCGCAAGGCTGGGTGGCAAGAGTTGTATGAGAGACGAAGGTAATAATGGTTCTTCCGGGGATGCCACCAATCGGACCCGCAGGCCCACCACCTGCTCCCGATCCCGGTATGGCGATCTTGCAACTCCTTCCGCCCCAATTCTTTCAACAGGATTGGGGTCAGCCCATCGCGGGTTATGCCCCACAACAGCCCCAAGCCCCGACAATGCAGTCGATTCAGGAACGGGCAGAGCGGCTTAAGACGTACTGGGATGCCCGCGACACACGTATGCAGGATGACCAGGACCTCTACGACATGACGGAGGCTGATAACGCCTCTGCCACCACCTACATCTCCAACCTTCCCTACGTCACGGTAGAGAAGATCTCGCAGATGATTGGCGGTCATACGCCGGTCACCCATCTGATTCCCCCACAGAATGCCTTGGAGCGGGTGTGTCAGAAGGTCGAAGATCTGCTGCGCTATGCGTGGGACACCTTCGAATGGAAGTGGTCTCAGGTCGGTCAGAATGGGTTGCGCCGTTCAATGGCCTGGTACGCGGCCCAGCGGGGTTGGGTTGCGACTCGTATCTCCTACAACTCTTTCGCCACCGCCGATGACTTCCCGATCACACTCAAAGTTGTTGATCCGATCAAGGTCTATCCATTCTGGGGCGATAACGATCTCGAATATGTCATTTATCGGGATTACCAGCTTATCGGTCAGGTGATGGACGAGTGGCCCGAAGCGGCTCAGATGTTCGCCGATCGTGAAGAGACCGAAGTTGTTGAAGTCATTGCCTACTATGACCGAGGCTATCACGCGGTTCTCGTTGATTCCCAGGAAGTGAAACAACCCACTCCTCATGGTTTTGGGTTTTGTCCTTGGATTGTCCACACGGTTGGCGGTTCCCCGGTTCGCAGTGACACGCGTCTTGGTGCGGGTACCGACTTCATCAAGAACATCGGACCCAGCATCTATCATGGAACCCGTGTCGCCTACAAAATGCGTGACACGATTCTGTCTCAGCTCGCGGAGATCGTCGCCTCAGCCTCAAACCCGCCAATCTTGGTGCACTACTCGAAAGAGACTGGCGAACCGGTCGAATTGTCGCTCGCACCAGGTGCCAGCAACTACATGATTAAGGGGAAAGAGGACTTACAGGTCATCAACCCCAACCCCAATCCCGCTGAAGTTGCTCCGCTCCTCAACGCCCTCAACGATGATGTCTACATGGGATCCATCCCGAAGGTTCTCTGGGGCGGTGCCGATCCGCAGCAATCAGGACTTGCGATCGCGCTTCTTACTGGTGCGGCACGTGATTCCCTGCTCGGTATTATCACTGCCCTCCAAAACGCTGAAATGGAGATTGATCGTAAGGTTCTTTCGATCTTGCGAGACATCCACCAGCAACCGGTTGGAATTGTTACGAAGGATGCCACAGGCAACTGGATTGGTGGTGCAACGGTTACACCCCAAGAGATTGCTCAGGCTGGCGTTCATATCTTGGTTGAGTATAAGGATGTCTCTCCGAAGGATCGCTTCCAACTGATGCAGATGGCCTTGGCACTGACCAAGGAAAACCTCATCTCGATGCAAACGGCTCGCAGCGAGTACCTCGACATCAAAAACCCAGAACGTGAAAACTTCCGCATCCTTGACGAAATGATGTACAAGGACGAGGAAGTCATGAAGTCAGTACTGGTTCCGTGGTCGCTCTACCGTAACGACCCAATGATGTTCCAGGTCTGGCAAACCGTTCAGCAGTATCACCAACTCCAACAGCAAACACAGGTTCCACCAGGCGCTCCACCACCGAATCCCTCTGGACTGGTCGGGAATGGAACCGGCGCACCACCGACACCTGGCATCCCACCAACCCTACTTCCGCCGCAGTTTGGACCCGCACCCTTTAATGCGCTCCAACAGGCGCAGGGTGCGAGTGCTGGGGCGTCAGGACTCCAACGTGCCCCCGGTGTCCCCGGTGTTGGTGGACTCATTCCGGGTGGTAACGGCGTTCTGAATCGAGGTTCGTAATGGCTGGGGAACAGATTCGCGCGTACATGGGCCAGCTTAAGCGTGGTTCAATTGGCTATCAGTTTCTCCAGAAGATGCTGAATGAACTCACGGGACCTTCTTCATTCACACCACTTGAGGCGGCGCAGCGTACTCCCTACTGGAATACTATCTCGAAGGTCCTTCAGATCCAGAACTTCATTGACTCCCACTCCTGGGACCCGACGTTCAACGCACAGCAGTATCAGATTGCGCTTCAGCAGGCGAATCAGGAGTTACAGAATACACCAGGAGCATTACCCTACTATTACCAGATCGTGAATCCGCTTGCGGGCATTAATCAACGTCTCTTTCTGGATAACGGGATCGATCCTTCCTCGTTTAATACGCTCGGTGAACTTCAACAGGCGCGTCAGATTTCACAGGAATATGCCAAGAACCCCGATCGGGTTTCACCGTACCAGCCCACTGCCCCAGGAGACACGACATCGAACACGCCGACAACGAGTGGTTACAACGCCTCCAATAACCAGAACGATAATCGACGTGCTTGGTTGAGTGAAATGCGAACGGAGGCACTCGCTTCAGGAGATACACAACGAGCCGACCAGATCAAGCAGCAGATTGATGCGTTAAGCCCAACTCCGAGTACCTCCAGTGCATACGCGACCCCCACAAACACAACCTCAGCTCCGGTGATTTCAAAAGATGGAAACGTTGTACTCAATTACGTGATGAACAACCTTCCATACAATGCACACCGAACGGCGTTTCTTAACTACTTCTCGAACGGAACGTTATCGGGAGACAGTACTCAGCGAGACATTTACACGTACCTCGCCCAGAACCCCGACAAAGCCAAATCATTTTCTGAGCAAATTAGACAGTCTGATCCATCACTCTCTGCGAATCCGACTCCTTTCAGTTCCGCTTTCGGATCATTTTGATAGGGAATATTTATGCCTTTTCAGCCTCCGCGCCTCGGTGACGCTCCCCCGCAGCCTATCCCTGGTGGCCCCTCGGTGCCGAATAACCCACTTCCGCCTCCCAGTGGCATTCCAGGAGCACACGGTCAGGGTCAAACGTCACAGGACCCGATGGCTCAACTGATCTTCGCACTTCTGCAAGACCCACAGATGGCACAGCAAATTCAGATGATTCTTGAGCAGATGGTGAATGGTGGTCAGGGTGCTCCCGGTGGTCCCGCAGGTGCTTCCCCACTTCCCCCACCTCCGGGTGGCGTTCCAGGTGGACCTCCCGCTGGTCCCGGTGGCGCGAATCCTTTCACGAAAGCGCTCCTCGGTCAGAGGGGGTAATCCGTGGTCTTTCAGTACGATCAGCACCTCAACGATATTACTTCTCGGTATCTGAAGCGTCTGGGACTTCAGTCTCCTTTTGATATCCCCACTTCATCTCAGCCAGCACCACCCACACCAACACAAATCCCGGCTCAGATAGCGGCGCCTGTCACATCAGCCCCAACTCAGGTTCCGGCGCAGAACGTTCCAACACAAACGGTGGGAAGTGGTAGTAGCAATTACGCGACACCAACCTCCACCCCCTCGACCCCGACAACCGCGACCTCAAACCCTGTCACTCAACCAACTCCAGTTGGATCAAGTCAAAGCACTTCAAACGCTGCCACGTCCAATGGTTTGCTTAACAACAGTGACCAATATGACATGGACGCGGCGCAAGCTGAGTACGCCAAAGAAACCGCGAGCCTCAACCCAGGCGTCTATGGTACAAACCCTATCTCAGGGCAACCGAATAAACCGACTTTTCTCGATTGGTGGGACCAAAACAAGAATCGCTTTCTCAAAGATGCAGGCTCTCCCGACGAGACCTTTGATCGTTGGTTGGGTACAGCAGGTCAAAGATTCAACCTAACTGACCAACAGAAAGCGTATCTCAAGGCGTTCGCGTCGGATTTGTACCGTGGGTACCAGGATTCACAACTGCCCGGAACTACGACGGCAACCAGCACGTTCGCTGGGTTCCTGGCGGCAATTGACCCTCGTCCCCTTCTACTCCCCGGTACGAGCGCTATCACCGTTAATGGTGTTTCTTTTCCACTCTCCTATTCGGATGCCAACACAACCGCCTACTACCTCAACTACATCGACCAGATACCGGGGTTGACGCAAGATCAGAAGGATCAGCTCAAGGGTCAATACCAGGATTTACTGTCGAAGTACACTGAGGCAAGGACTCTTGATCGCTTCTCGAATCCGACCTGGGCCAATTTTTTAAGTGGTCAGAACATACAGGCGATTCTCAACTCGCTTCCTGAAGCCCACCCCGATCTGCTCTACCAGAACTGGGTACAGAATCAGAATCTCTCACCGGTTCAGCAGCAAGAACTCCTGAGTCGCTTCCAACCGATCTACGCCAGCTTCTACGCTGCGCAACAACAAGATCCGAATCTTCGGTTCAGCGACTATCTCAACAGTGTCAACTCCCAGAACCAACTCGCGCTTGCTCCTGAACAAGATACGTCTCAGACTTACGCGAACTTCATCTCCCATCTCCAGGGAATCACCCCGCAGATGCGTTCGACGTTGGAGAATCGGTATTTCCCCGTCTACTCCAACTACCTTTCGCTCTACAACCAGAATCCACAGCAGTATTACAGCTTCTCAGACTACCTGAATCAGTTCTTCAACCCACAGCAGGTGTTGAGCCAGGTCCCGAACAGTGCTCCTGTTGCGGCGAATCAGACCTTTGCTAACCGCCTTCGCTGGTTCGGGTATTAGGGAATAGGCTATGACAGGTAACAGCGATACCTTTGACATCAACGACCTGAGTTCACTGTTTCCGTGGCTCCCAGCGGGCACGGGCAGCGCCGCTCAGAATAATCCGAGTGCGCAACAGTTCTTTCAGAACCCCAGTGATCTTGTTCAAGCTGGGCTTCAGAACCTTGGTCAGTCACTCGGTAACCCATTCACTCAGTTTCTTGCGAAGAATCTGAGTAACAACCTCCAAACCTTGCAGGGGTTGTATGCGACTGATCCAGCGGCAACCGGACCCAATGATTTCGCAAAGTTTGGTGCCCAGCTCCTCAGTTCCTTCTATAACAAAGCACCAGCCCCGTTTAACATTGATGTTGGTTCAACCAGAGCAGGAAACGTCATCAACGACCTCCTGCACGGGACGGGCCAGTTTGGTAATTCAGTCATTGGTAAAGGGTTTCAGCAAGGTGCTGCGGTTGGGGTGGATGACAACGCGGTCTACCAAACCATTAACAACGTTCTTGATTCGTTCGATCCGTTTCAGATGAGTACGCTTGCACAGAACATGGCAAAGAATGAACTCACAAATCTGTGGGGCAAATACTGGGCTGGTGGCAATCAGCAGTACTCATCCTTCAAAGACTACTTAGCAAACACTGCTGCTGATTGGCTTCATCGCTGGTGGGGTACAAACTCAGGCTCAGACACGAGTGGCACGACAAACGGGAACATACGTTAAGGGGTAAACGATGGCAACAACGACGCCGTTTACCAACTACCTGTTGCCTGTCTCTTCTCTCTTTGGTCCCGGCGCTTATGCCACTGGATTAAATCCACTCGACACTCGGAACGTCTTCGCCTACACGAACCCGTACATGGGACACGATCCCACGATGTCTGCCCAACCGACTGATACAAGCTCAGACTCAAGTTCTGGGTTTTCAGGCGTTGATCCTACCGTGTCTGCGTTACGAAATTCTCTCGGTCTTGGTGGCAGCGGGTCTTCTGGTACAGGGGATATCACTTCGAATACGCCAGGCGGAACGATTCACTACTCCTCAGAATTGGGTCAAGGGAGTGGTGGAGTCTACCAGTGGCGAAACCAGATTAATACAGCGTCGCAGTTAACTGGTGTTCCCGCACAGGTGATTGCCGCGATCATGCAGGTTGAGTCAGGTGGAAATAATCCAACCGGTGCCAATGTCGCGGGTGCAGTGGGCCTCATGCAGGTGCTTCCTCAGTACCACGCGGCTCGTGCAGAGAAGTACGGCTATAACGTCAACGACCCACAGGGGAATATCGTTGCGGGCGCCGACTATCTCAAAGAGAACTTCGACAAGGCAAAAAACACGTATCCAGGGATCGATGACGCGAAGGCGTGGGACATCGCTGCGGCACAGTATCTCGGTGCCTGGAACTGGGATACCGGTTCCTATTCGGGTGCCGCCGATGCCTTTGGGACAACAGGTCCTGCGTACGTACAACGGTTTGACAAAGCCCTCACACAGTTTGGTGGAGTTCCGACAACTTCGACTACTACTTCAGCAGGTGATGCTGGTCTTACACCAACCAAATCGAGTGCGATTGATACCGCGCAGCAGTTCCTTGGACAACCTTATGTCTGGGGTGGTGACAGTCCCAATCAAGGGTTCGATTGTTCAGGGCTGGTGCAGTACAGCTTTGGGAAAGCCGGAATCAAACTCCCTCGAACCGCTCAAGAACAGTACAACGCGACGCAGCGTGTTGATGCGAGTCAAGCCAAAGCAGGAGATCTCATCTTTTTCACTCAAACGTACGATGCAGGCGTTCCTGTGAGTCATGTTGGAATCTACCTCGGAAACGGAATGATGCTTGACTCGCAGAGTAACGGCATCATGGTCGAGTCCATCAATAGCCCCTACTGGCAACAGCACTTCTACGGGTTCGGGCGAGTTGCATAATCGGAGTTGGTATGTCTTCAGCCTTTGATATTGTGAGCGGGTTCCTTGATAGCCTCAAGCCTGAATCCCCTTCCGATCTTGTCACGGTGGTCAACCCACTCGCATATCTCGGTAACAAGGCGCGCGAAGGGAAACTTCTCCCGGCAACCCTCAATACAACGAAAGATACTGCTGGGCTTGCGGTACACTCGTTTCTCGATCTTATGGGCAAGGGAACACAATACGTTGCTAATCCAGTTGGCGGTTTCGTTGCGAAATACAACGTAGATCCAGAGCTGCTCATACCTTCCCCAGGTCATAGCCAATCAATATCAGGTAATGAGATTGGCCTTGCCCTACAGAAGTTAGGCGTTTCCCCAAACACAACTGAGAAGTTGGGGTTTTCAGATAAGAGACTGTCCACTCGACTTTCACCAAACGAGCTTCAGTCAGTTAAGGATGCTCCATCTTACACTGCTGCCTTCAATAAAGCAGAAGCAGGTCGCCCACTTCAGAAATTCGTCTTCCAGTCCGTGTATGATCCACTGAACTGGATTGGACTTCTTGCTGGTGGTGCGGGCGAAGCGGGAACTGCTGCTAATGCGGTGTCTGATGCCTCTCGTTCAGCCCGAATCGCAGACTACCTCGCAGCAACAACCGAAAGCCCTAAGACGTTCGTTCAAGAGCTTGCGAACGTAGTTAATCGTGTCCAGGGTGCTCCGATTGAAGGTGTCATGGGAGCAGCCAAAAAGGTTCTGGAACCAACCGGTCTCTTAGAGAAGTCCCCAACCGGAAAAGCACTCGGGTTGTTGACTGATTTCCTTCGAGGTATAGAGGAACGACAAGCAACGTTCGAAGGAAACCAACCGCCGATTCGTGCCCTTTCCGCCCCGGTAATCCCTCCACCACCAACACCAGCCCCCAATGGAATTGGTCAGTACATCCCCGCACTCCCAGCGCGAGCAGAATCGTCTCGTCTCGGACAACTCGTTGGTGGACCATTCGGTCCCGCTGAACTGACTCCCAAAACCGTACTGCGTCAGGCGAACAAGCTCAACATCAACCCCTCCCAGGTTGTTGAGAATTTCCTCCAAGAGATGAAGCCGACGAAGTTGTCGCAGGCGTCTGATCCGCTGGTCAATGCGATTACTCAGCCAAACCATAATGCACAAGCAGTTCTCGATGTGCTTGGTACTCTTAAGAAACCCTCTCCTCGTACCAACTACCTACGAACGGTCCCAGACGATGTGTTGCAGAGTGCAGTCACTGAGATGCGACAGGTTGTTGGGGAAAAGGCTGGGAATAACAACACAGAACGATCGGTTCTTCGTTGGCTTGAGAATGAGCAGCTTCTTCGCTCCAAGAATCCAAACGTGGTTCCTGGTGCGAATGGGGCAGCACAGCAGGTCTTCAACAACATTACACAGCCTGTAGATGCGGCTCAAACCAACTTCAACGATGTCTTTCAGTCTACCGAACAGGCAACCAAGAACCTCTCGTCCAAGATGAAATCGGTGGTTTCTGACTTCAACCTCAACCCAGAGCGGAAGTTTGTGGGACCCGAAGGAGTAGCAGTAGAAGTTCCTCGTTCTCAGAATCCCACGATCGCACGGGTATTGATTGATGATAGTTCACGAGTTACCGATCAGTCTCAAATTGATGCCGCGATTCAGCAAGCTAACCTCACGATCGACCCCTCATACTTCCCACCCCAGCGCACACCAGAAGAAGCGTTTGCTGATCCCAGTCTCTTCCTTTCAGACCTTCGTTCCGGCGCAAGATCCGCAGGCGATGCTCCTCACTTCCTGACCGCAGATGATATTGCAGAGCAGCAGGGGTTGAATCTCGCAGATCCCAACCAGGCAAAGCAAGCATCCGATCTCGCACTCCAACAACTCGTGGATACTCCCGCGAATGATCCCCGTTGGCGCTACGTGAAGCCCACGGTACGAACCGTGTTCGGGAAAGAATCACTTCAACCCGCCCTCTCCAACGCCAACATCAACCGAACCTGGAATGAGACGCTTCACGAAATTCTGCATGGCTCATCTTCTGGGGATAGTTCTCTCGGAATTGTCCACCCAGGGATGCGAAAACTCCTGAACCTCTCCTACGATACCTTCTTCGACATGCCGAAACAGGCACTCCCTCAACCGCTTGCGGAACTTAATGATCAGTTCACGAAACAAGCACAAGATGCTTACGATCTTGTGTCGTCGCTCCCAGGAATGAAGAAAGCCACAACTGAGGCAGACAAAGCCTACAACGCGATTGAACTCATTCTTGAAGAAGCAGAGAAAGCTGATCCAACACTACGTGAGGGAGTAGATACGTCAGCGGAAGTCGTTGCGAAACTCCAAAACCTTGCGAACAACAAGTCTATCAGCCCAGAACTTCTCTCTTCTGCGGAGGAGTTGATCGGGAAATGGGGTGTACCGGGTTTCCAGGATGCTGACGTACAGTATCGCCGGAACATGCTTCCTCAAGCCTATGACGCGCTCCTGAAGCACTTTGATATCAAGGGGAAGCAATCATCCGCGCTAAGCCGCGAATACAACTGGTTGATGTCAGCCCTCAAATCCACTGCCCTCGCAACTCCACGTAACCCAATCCAGGACACCATTGATGCAGCAGTGAAGACAGGCGTCGTTACGGGTGATCCTATTGCAGTTGTTCAGGGTCTACGCGGTATCTTTGCGCACGGTAACGTGGGAAGTGCCACTGATCAGCTTGCGGGTTTTGGTGATGACGCGCTTCCTGGTGGCGCGCTTCCTGGTGCGGTTGGTGGAGACATCTTACGTGGTACCAACAGTTCTCTGCCAGTTCAGGGTATCGCGGAAGAGTTTAAAACTGGTGGTCATTCCCCGTTTCGCCGGTTCCAAGACACTCCCGTTGTTGGGAATCTCTCCAAAGCAGCAAGTGCCTATACCGAGTTCTTTCAAAGCTGGCGTCACGCGGTTGATTCCTCCTTCCGTGCAGTTGCCTACGCGCACGGTTTCAACAAGTACGTTGATGCTACTGCCAGACCTGCCTTCATGCGTGAACTCGAATCACGAGTCGCAAGCGCAGGACTTCCCCGTGCCAGTGCCGACCAACTCTTTGGTGACCTCATGGCGAACAATGGTAAGTTCTCATCGCAGGATGTTGCTGACATCGTACAAGCCTATCTCCCCGATCGTACCCAACTGGCGAACGCCCTCGGCTATCGCTGGAAACAGTACATGAATGAGGCAGCCCAAGCAGGAATCAAGGAGTCGAATCGGGTTCACTTCGACTACAGCGACATTCGCAACATCGATGAGCTGCTGAATAAGGTTACGTTTTTCCACTTCTGGTCTACCCGAAACATCCCGTTCTACGCCAAGACCTTTGCGGAAAATCCCTGGCTTCTTCGAGCCGAAATCAACTACTCCAACATCTCATCAGAGGAACGTCAACGTACCGGAAACACCCAACGTACACAGGGCAAACTCCTTGGCATTCCGATCCCAACCGTCTTAGGGGCAGCACTCTTGGGTGGTGGGGGCAAGATGCTCCTCGACCCAATGGTGGCATTGACGATCTACGATCAGACACGTTCTCGGTTTGTGGATCAGAATCAACCCGCAGCAGGTCGCTACCTCGATTACATCCAACGCTCAGGGCTCTCACCCAACCCGATCATCTCCGAGTTTCTCAACGCCTCGGGTATTCATGGGAACCAGGAGCCTCAAGACGTGTTCCGGTACTCGGGAATCCTACGCGACTTCACCCAGAACGTTCCTGTCCTCAACAACATCAGACCCGAACACTGGCTCGCACAGGGGTTGATGAATGCTCGTGCGACGCTGACTGGTCAACCTACTCCTTCAACCATCTCGGGTTCCACCTACGAAGACTACGCGATCAATAAACAGATTCGCGAGATGGCGTACCAGATGACAGGGAACTCGGATGATGACCGGTTCGCGGAAGCAATGGGAGATCCCACCAATCCGATCTACCAAGCAGCCAAGAAACAAGTCGAGAACCAGAACGTTCTTCGTGATCTCTACTCCCTGATCTCACCAGTTCCGATGACGCTTGAATCCGATACCGAAGCGTTGGCACGCCAATCAGCAGCCTCCCTTCCCCAGAGCATTTCCCCCGCAACCCTCCAAACGTTACGAGCTGAGAACAGCCCCGCAGCGATGTACTGGTCGATCCCCCAAAACGGGGATGAAGCTCAGATCAGAGCCGCACAAGCTTTGGGACGCATCCTTGGTCCTGGTGCACTCTCGACGGTTCGTTCTCGCGATCCGGTTGTGGCCGCGATGCAAGGAACTCCCGGAGCACTTTCTCAGATCTATGCACACTTCCCCGCTTTCCAACGCTACAACGCATGGCGCGCGGCACAACCCGAAGGGTCGAATACGAGCGTCAATGCATTTCTCGGAAATCTCGCTACCCAACAAGACGTTCAGTCCATCACCAGTGCCGCTCAGCGTGCGGGTTTGAACAACGACGCACTGATGCAGTGGCTTGCTCAGAACGGGTACCAGGACCCCAATAACATACCTCACGATCAAGTTCATTACGTAATACAAGCCCTTAATCAACTTACCCCCTAACAACCTCCCCGAAAGGACAACACACTCATGGACAACAGTTCGGTCCTCTCCGAGGGCCTTCTCGACGTGGGATCAGGGTCGCCCTCTGCCACCCAGGTCGAGCAGGTTTCTCCAGAGACGGAACAGGTATCCACCTCATCTGAAGGATCGCAGGAGGCAACTCCAAACTGGGACGATCCTTCGAACCCCTACCTCCAACAAGCTCAGGAGAATGAACGCCGGTTCAAGGGTCTGCAAGGCACGGTACAGCAATACGCTGAGCAGTTGCGGGAAATGCGGGAGCAACAGCGACAAGCAGAGGAGCGACAGTTCCTCTCTTCCATCCAGAACCTCCCACCGGTCCAGCAACAGCAGCAAATTGACCACTACCGCCAGCAACAGCAAGCCCAAGTTCAGGTTCAGGATTTTCAGCAGAAGCAGGCTCAACTGGAAGCTGCGAGTCGAGAGTTTTTTTATCCAGAAGTTCACTGCTGATTACGGGGTTCCGCGCAACGAGATTGAGGATTTATCTGACCCAGTTTCGATGCAGCGGTATGCCCAGCGGTACAAGGACCTCATGTCTCGCACCCAAGCCCAACAGTCACAGGTTCAGCGTCAGGTACAGCAGATGGATCGGTTTGAGAGTACACAGCAATCTGCTTCAGCCCCGCGACGATCAACGACTGATTTTGACGAGGCAGGACAGAACTTTGCCGCTGAGTTCCGCCGCAGATTCGGTTCATAGTCAAATCCCCCTTTAATAACGAATTTTCAGGAGACAACTGAATGGCTATTTCTGGTTTCGGCCAAAATCTCTCGGGTGTGGCGACCCTGCTCAAAGAGCATTTCGAGATGCCGTTTACTGATGCCATGAACCGCAACAACGTTCTGTTGCAGCGGTTTAAGCGCAAGACGGGTGTCGGTAAGGAAGTCCAGTGGAAGATCCACTACGCGGGAAACAGTTCTGCGGGTTCCTACTCGGAGACGGATGACGCTCCGAGCGCCGGTACGCAGTCGGTGGTTGACGCGTCGATTCCGTTCCGTCAGAACTGGGTCACCTATGGTGTCACGGGCCTGGCGAATGCTGCGACGAAGGGCGCGGGTGGTTTCGAGCACTCTCTGACCTTCGAAGCAGAAGAGTCGCTCAAGGACCTTCAGAACGAACTCAACAGCCAGTTGCTTGCCTTCTCCAAGGCAGCTTCGACTGACATCGATGGCATCGGTGTGATCGTGTCTGACACGGGCACCTACGCCACGATTGACCGTAGCACCTATACATGGATGCAGTCGTACGTTGCGGATAATGGTGGGACTCCACGCGCACTCACCATTGCCCTGATGCAGGACCAGCTCCTTGAGTTGGAGAAACCGGCGCGTCACGCGAAGGTTTCGGCGGTCATGACCTCTCGCAAGCACTGGTACGACTACGCGAACCTGCTGAGCGACAACCGCCGCTTCGTCAACACGCAGAAGCTAGACTTCGGGGTCGAAGCGCTCGACTTCAACAGCATCCCGGTTGTCTCAGTGTTGGGTATGGCGAACGGTTCGATGTTCTTCCTTGATGAATCCGAGTGGGGCTACTACGTCCTGGAGAACTTCACGACGACGCCACTGAGCGTGCTCGGTGATGCGGTGAAGTTCATGACGGTGCATTATTCGGCATTGTTATGTCACCACACAGGTAAGCAGGGACGGATAACGGATCTTTCTTAGATAGTTTTCCGTAGAGTTTATACGCAATCAGTGAGAGGCCCATCACATTTCGGTGGGCCTCTTTATTACTACCAGAGTGAGTGAGTTTCTCATTGCCGCGCTATACATTTGTGTGCGACGTATGCAACGAAGACTTCGAGGTACAACGCCCGATGGCTCAGGCGGGAGATCCCGTCGTGCATCGGTGCGGGAAGACGGCGACTCGGGTTTGGCGCTCGACACCGCCCGTCAACTTTCGACCAGAGGGGTACTACCTCTCTCCTGAAGACCCGAAGTACTTTAGTACGCTGAAAGATAAGGAAATCCAACGATGGCAACACTAACCCTTGACGAGATCCTCTTTGACATGTCTGAGCCCGAACGTACCAAGGCCCTTGAAACCTTCATGTCTGAAGAAGAGACGGTTCTTCTGAAGGCGAGTAAGGGGAGCTTCGTAGAGAAGCACCGAGGAAAGACGATCACCGTTCCCCCGCGTGGTCTCTGGTGCTCCCGCCGACAGGCAGTCGATCTGCTCCTCTCCTTCGGGAAGCAGGGGAAGTACATGGGCAAGGATCGCAAGACCGGTCATACCCAGCAAACCCTGGATGCGATGGAGCGGGAAGAGTACGAGTTCTGGACCCAACGCAAAGGTGTTGCAATCCGCGAACAGTACCTCTACCACGACCCCAAGGACCAGGGCACTGAAGAAGAGATTGCCGCAGACTAGGAGTCCTCATGTCAGATCGGCACCAAGACTCTACGATTACCCTCCACGCTGATCTTCCCTCCACAGGACTCACCGGTACCGTCACGCTCACGGATGCGCTTGGTAATAGTGCCGCAACCGCTACCAACTACTCAGAGGTTGGCAACAAACGCTACGCCTGCACGCTCACCGTCACCACGAGTGATGTTGTAGAGGGGTTGTGGAAAGCGGTCTGGTCCTATTCCAGTACCTCCTTCATGCAAGAGTTCACGGTTGGTAGTGACGAGGGAAGTACCAAGTGGGCAACCCGTTTCCAATCGGCACGACGAGTCGGGGATGTCTGGCTCGGCTACATCGGTACTGCTACAACCAACACTTTCACTGACACCTCTGTGCTCGGGAGTGCTGATGAGTATGTTGGGAGTTGGTTTGTTCTTGACGAGACCAATAACCAGGGTGGGTCTTTCAAACGAATAACTGAGTATGACGGAAGTACCTTCACCTTCGACAGTGCCTACGCAATCGCACCTGGTGCAGGAGAACGCTATCTCCTCCTTGATCCCCAACTACGACCCGATCGGATTGACACCGCACTTGAGGCGACGATCGATTCACTGCGTTCACGTTGTTTCATTCCGGTTCAAGCAACGGGACTTTCAACCGATGGTGATGGCTATCTCGCTATTCCAAATGGGTGGTCCCATGTCACGCGGGTAACCAACCTCGATAGTGACAACATCGAGCATATCCTTAACCCCGCTGATTGGCTTTGTGTGCCGGGACAACGAGTCTATATCCCTGGTTTCGACCCTACGTGGACACTCACAATGTCAGGGATGCGACAAGCCAGAAAACCCCTCTTCGAAGATAGTGAAGTCGATATTCCCCTTTCGGTTCTCTCCCCTGAAGTGGCACGCATTCTCCATCTAGATCTCGCGCGTGGTCAGGCAACTGACTTCGACGCTCACTTTCAACGTGCGAGTGCTGCCTTCCAAGAGCACGGTGTGCAACTCACCATTGCCCTCCCACGCATTCAGCGAGACGCCAAACGAGTCATCCACTAGCGGGTAATCAGTAAGGACAACCAATGCCAGACATTCTGAGCCCAAATGAGGTTCAGCTTTTCGGTACCCGCTACCCGATTGTTGGCCCGGTTCAGCGCACGCTGGTTGATCTTTTCGCTCCGAAAGTAGACTTCGGGGACAGCGCGAACTCGGATGAGGTAGTGCTCTCGACCTGGACAATGCGTGACTGGTCGGGTGGGCTGGGTGTTGATACGCTCGTTTCCGCGACCAAAGATCAGACACGTTACTCCTACGGGACGTTGGATAGTCGCTTTCCTCGGCAACTCTGTCTCGCACCCCTGGTAACACTTCGGGACACGCTTGGTGGTTCGGTGAATGAATTCATCGACTACGGCGGAAGACTCTATGCGATCTCAAACACGGGTGTCTATCAGTGGGATGAGCCAACAGATGTTTTTGTAAGCATTCACACGCTCGGGTCCAATGTCAGTGACGCCCATGTCTATAAGGGGATATTGCACGTTGCGTGTGAAGGTTCCGACGTTGAGACGTATGACGGAACGACCTGGGGCACGCTCACGGGTGAAGAGGCCCGTTACCTTGCAACCTGGAACGATACGCTCTACCTTCTTCACTTCGATGGAACGCTCAACAACTACACAGGGACGGGAAGTCCGGCGAGCACTGGGGCAAAGCTTGATCTTGAAAACGGCTATGGAACCCAACTCATCACCTTCTACGATGCCAACAATCTTCCCGCACTCTATGCCGTAACCAAAGCTGGGTTGTGGGCCTACGATTCATCTACAGGCACATTCGTTCAAACCTCCTTTACCTACCCAATTCACCCGAATATTGGTCGTGCATGCGTCTGGCAGGGAAATCTCTTCATCCCTGTTGGAGCAACCGTTTATCGTTTTGACGCTCAATCGGTTGCTGTTGTTGGGCCTGATCGTGATGAGGGATTGCCTATTGATCTCTCCGGGCCAGTCTCTGAGTTGGCAGCCTCACATGCGTTTTACTACGCCGCGATTGACGGCACCTCGATTGGTACGTCACCTCTTGACGTTCTTCAGGTTTCCTGGCCTTCGCACAGTGTCTTCTTCGCGTCTGGTTCAAACAGTTCAGCGGTGTTGATATCTGATGGAAGTACGTGGCATGTCGTTTATGTTCCCACTATGACGGGCACGTCGATCGGAAGAATCTACGTCTCCAACGCGGGAAACCAGTATCGTCTCTGGTTCTCAGTCGGTTCTGACGTGTACTCGCTTGATCTTCCAACCGGCATGTTCAATCCGGTCAAAAACACGACGCCCACATTCGCGGAAGATGGCTACGCCATTACTCCGTGGTTCGATGCCTTCAAACCGCAGATGGATAAGGTCGCCATTGATGTACAGGCTGTGGCGCGTCAGATCACCGCAGATGAAACCATACAGATTTACGTCCAGTGGGATCAAGATGATATATGGAACTATCTTGGTGGAGTCACGGAAGACGGACTAACAAATCTAAGAATCGATTGGGACAGTGGGGGAAAGGTTTTCCGACGAGCACGCTTCAAAATTACGATGCAACGAGGCGCCGTCGTGAGCAAAACTCCAGTCCTCGACTCGTTGACATTGACCTTTCAACGGAGACCCGATCCTATCTGGTCTTACCAATTCACTGTTGATCTGAGTAAGACCTACAAGGGGAAAACCCCAGAGCAACTCCGCACATTGTTAGAGGTAGCGGTAGAGGCGAAGACAGCAGGACTCTTCTACTACCGGTATGGAGACTCTACTCCGATCACTGACGCAATGGTCTTCACGACACGCGGAAGTGGGGCAGAAAAGAGCGGCTTTATCCCCACAGCAGGACGTTTCTCCGTCGTTCTGATTCAGGTCAAAGCCAATGGCTAAAGCCAAACAACCGTTCAACTTTGAGATGCCCAAACTCAAGGGGGTTCCCAATCTCAAAGCTCCGAAAGGGTGGGGCCTACCACGCAAGGGCGTCATCAAACGCGACATCTATGCAAGCCCACCCTCGTGGTTCCAAAAGCAGTACCCGCTTGGCTCTCAACCTGAGTGGGCAGTGTATCGGGCATTGCTTTCCATCGGGCTTAAATCGGGAACCGACTTCATCTTCAAACCACCCCAACTCCCCTTTGCCACCGCTGTTTTTCCTGAGTCCAAGACCGTACTCATCATTCAAGATGGAGTTGATCCTATGGACAAACTCCAACAGACTGCCACCCTCCACCAGGCAGGACTCAGAGCAGTGTACGTCACAAGCACTGATATTCTCGCTGATCCCGTCGCTACAACCAAAGACGCTATCGCAGGGAGATCCTCGACTCCATGAGCCTCATACTTTCCGATTACGCATATGACGATCAGGGTAACGCGATCGTTGGCGCGACGGTGGAAGCCTATGTTACCGGGACAGGGACTCCAGTAAGTTCCACCACCACAGACTCCAATGGATTGTGGACCATCGCAGGTCTTCCTGCTGGCCCCTATGATGTCAAGATCTACAAGGGTACTCAGGTTCGTTGGTTGCGTGGTGCAGTCGCGTTTCAAGCGACAACGATCTATGGGGCGAACGGAATCGATGCCCCACTTGCTGATGCCTCGATCAAAACGAGCCAAATCCAGAACGATGCAGTGGATGCAACCAAGATTGCGGATAACTCGATTACTGATGCCATTCTTGGGTTTCGTACTGTTAACGACGCCACTGCACCGACACTCGACACAGATATTCTCACAACGCATTTGAGTGGTTTAGCCAATCGGATCAAAGCCATTACCGGAGCTGCGGGGTGGAAGAGTGGCCCTGCTGCTACGATCAGTAATATCAACACACGAGTGACTGCGATCGAGGGTTTGCTTGGTCATCAGGTCGCAGCGCTTGCTGCTGACTACACAGTAGTTTCCCAAACCGCGTGGGAAGACATTGGACTTTCTCTTTCCCTTACAGCGGGGACGTGGATCGTACTTGGCACGTTTGCGGTGACAACAACAGGTTCTGTTACTGGCGTACAAATCACGAACGGTACGGCGACGTACGTGTCAGGAGACATTAACGTGCCTGCGTCGCAGATCGGGTCACTCACACTCAGCACCGTTGTAACACTCGCGGCAACAACAACAGTAAAAGTCCAAGCACATCGAACGAACGTTACAAATACTACTAAATTCTATGCCGCTGAAACTTTCTCTGGATCAAACGCCACGCAGCTTGCGGCTATTCATATCGCATAAATTCTGAGTCACTTTCTCTAAAGGAGAAAGTCGTGAAATTCAATCGACGGACCCTGCTTCGCGGAAGTGTTGCAACTGCTCTTCTCGCGCTTGTTCCCGACATACTTGTTCATACCAACACACGTGCCGCTTCAGGTATCACACTTGATACACAGGTGATTAACGTTCCCCCGCGTATCTCTCGCAGCTCCTTTATTCGGATTCTCCAGCCTACCGATGTTGGTAGTGATGCAGGTGCTTGCTACGACACGTTGGTGAGTAAGCGGGTTGATCCTCTCTTTTTCCTCGCCATCTTCCACCACGAATCCGACTTTGGTTCAGAAGGTATCTGCCACGACTACCAAACCCACTCTCCAGGGAACACGCGTACCGTACGACTTCCCGGTATTTCTACAACTACCGTGACAACCCCACGTGGTCAGTTCGTCAAGTACCACAGTTGGGTTGACGGGTTTGCCGACACTGCCTATCGCATCATTGATCCTCATTATGTGTATGCAGAAGAGGGACGGGTCACGATTGGGCAGATTATCCCGCGCTGGGCGCCGAGTAGTGATGGCAACTCCCCAACCAACTACATCAATGCGGTGGTCAGTGACATGAATCGCTGGCAGGAGTCAGTCACGAATCTCAGTGGTGGATTCGAAGCCTTCTACAACCATTTCGCTGCCAAGCTCACACCAACTGAAATGACAGTTCTCTTTGGTGCAGTCCTGTCACCTGAGATGCAGGAGGATGGGATGACAGTCCAGTACTTCGAACGACAACGGTTTGAGTGGCATCCCGGAACCTACCCTGAATTTTACGACGTGCTCCTGACACGGTATGGAGCAGAAGACTTTACAAAGAAGTATGGGTAGATTGGAGGATATGTGCCGAATACATGGAAAGCGGTTCGTGGGGCTGATTGGAATTTCTCAGGAGAGGTCAGACTCAAAACGGGTGCCATGAAGGATCTAACCAACGACAGCCTCACAGTCATTATCTCCTCCATCTCCAGCAAAACACACTAACCGCCCAAACGACGCTGACCTCAAGTGGAGGAGATATCGCGAAGACATCAAACGGGACTTATACATTCTCAGTTGATCGCACCACGACTGAAACCCTGGCAAACAGTAAGTACTACCTTGAAACCTGGCACATTGACGGGTCGAGCGACGATCAAGAACGAATCACTGACGGCTACCTAGTGCTTTTAGACAGCGCGATTTCGTAGAGGAAAATAGATGGCGAATGCTTTTTACGGTGCGGGGCTCGCTGCCTTTGCAAAAGGTGACATCGTCTGGAAAGCCAGTGGTGGAAGCACCATCAAGGCAGTACTGGTTGACACTGCTTCCTACACGGTCAATACCGCAACGGATGCGAACCTCTCTGATATTGCTTCAGGCATGAGGGTTGCAACATCGAGTGCGCTGACGCTGATTGATGCCGCGAGTGGAGGTATCCTCGACGCAAACGACGTTACCTTCTCTTCGGTCACTGGCAATCAGTCAGAGGCGGTGGTCCTGTACAAAGACACCGGCACTGCAACAACCTCCACACTTATCCTTTATGTTGACACGGCGACGGGTCTTCCGGTTACACCTAATGGGGGCAATGTCACTATTACCTGGGACAACGGAACCAATAAAATCGGCAAGCTGTAAAGGAGATCGTGATGGCGCTCTACTGCATCGTCACCGACGTGACCCGCGATGCGCCCTGTGTGCTGCTGTTGCACTACAGCATGCGGGATGACGCTACCACCCCGGAGACGGTGCGCGAGACTGGAACGGTGAGCTATAGCGTTGATCCAACATTGACCGCTGCCCAGAATAAGACGGCGTTGGTGAATCAGGTCAATACTTACTTCGATGGACGGTTGGCAGTCGCCAATAATCTTGACACCAACTTCGATGCACTCAGAACGCAGGCGATCGGGTACCGGAGACCATAGTGGCGAGTATCGGTCCCGTTGCTTTCGCCACATTCAGCGACGATTCTACTGTAGGGACAGTATCCTGGTTAACTCCTGGTAACGCTGCGGCTTCTGATAACACATACGCGACGGCGAGCAGTGCTGCAACCGCAACGTCACACTACCTCAAGGGGCTGAATGCTTCGGCGGGGCTCTCGGCTATCGGGAATAGTGACACCGTAGACGGTTTCGTGATCAGCGTTGAGCGCAAGGCGAGCATCAATAGCGCCGACCATGTGACGGACAGCACGATCAGGCCTGTTGTTGGCGGTACAATCAGCGGCACCAACAAAGCTGACACCACAACAAACTGGGGAACTTCCGATACTGTCATCAATTATGGGAGCAGCACAGATACTTGGGGACTCGCTGGTCTCACCGGTGCGGATGTAAAAAGTTCCACATTTGGCGTCGCGCTGTCCGTCGCGATCTCGAAGACCTTTTCTTCCCTCACTGCCTCAGTTGATGCCATCACGCTGACGGTCTATTACACACCTGTTACACTGCTCACGATTGCCCCGGCTTCTGTCGTTGAAAGTCCTGTCGTTGGTTCCCCGACGATCACAACGAGTGCAACCGTTTCTCCAAGTTCTGTTGTTGGTATTCCTGTCGTAGGCACTCCAACCATCACTCCAGGCCCAGTAACCGTTTTTCCGAGTTCCGTTGTCTCGACTCCGGTAGTGGGCACGCCTGTTGTCACACCGAGTATCGATATTTCTCCAAGCTCCATTGTTCGCGCTCCAACAGTCGGAACTCCCACAATCACATCAGAGGTGATCGTTCAACCAACCTCAGTGGTTTCGACGCCAACGGTCGGGGAACCAGTTGTTGAGCTGGTCGATCAAGTTCTCTTTCCTTCGAGTGTTGTTCGTACTCCGCTTGTGGGTTCTCCAACGGTCTCTCCAGGAGCCCTATTCATCGCCCCAACGAGTGTCATATCAGATGCAGTTGTAGGAACTCCGACACTCAAACAGAAGATCCCTATCACTGCCTACCTCCGGTTTGATGATCCCGATGTTGCGGGAACGCTCCATCTCGATCCAACCCCTACCGGAACACTCCAACTCGATTCAACGCTTGCTGGAACACTCCATCTCGTTGAGACCCTCACCGCTACCCTCAGACAGTACTAACCCGTCAACAGAATAGTTAGAAGGGACTTCGATGAAGCGGCTCATTGCCACGTTCGTCCTCCTTTTTTCGCTCCTAAGCCTCTTTGCTAGTCCCGCCGCAGCCTACACTTTCCCACCAATCATTCAGGTTCCCTCTCCAAATTTTGACGCTGGTCGGGATGGCTACACCATCGACCACATCATTCTCCACACGACTGAGGGAAGCTTCGATAGCGCGGTTGGCTGGTTGAGTAATCCGGCTTCTGGTGGGAGTGCCCAGTACATCGTGAATGCTGATGGTACCCGCCTCATTCAGTTAGTCCAGGACAAGGACACAAGCTGGGGTGCGGGCAACATCGAATACAACCGACGCTCCATCAACATCGAGCAAGAGGGTTATGCCAGTCGTGGTGGGTTCAGCGATGGACTCTACGAGACAGTTGGTCAGTTGGTTGGGAGGCTCGCGCTTACCTACCACATCCCACTTGATCGGCAACATGTCATTGGACATATGAATGTCCCTGACCCGAACCACCCCGATCAGTTCGGTGGCGGTTCTCACCACAACGATCCCGGTCCCTACTACGACTTCGATAAAGTGCTCACCATCGCACAGGCGTATGAGGATAGCCAGAGTCCCGCACAGGCAGAACCCTGTACCTACTACCCACAGACCGGATTCTCAGCCTGTTATGGGTTCAGAGCATTCTATGATTCGTTCGGAGATAACGCGGTTGGTTTGTTCGGTTACCCCATCTCATCAGAGTTTCAGATCAATGGGGTAACGATGCAGTACTTCGAACGAGCACGCTTCGAGTGGCATCCTGATACGCCTGGATATCCCAACAACCCCTACCACGTACAACTCGGACTGATTGGCACCGAAAACTTCACCACGGGAGGAAACTAACCCATGAACATCCTTGAAACAGTTGAGGGTTTCAAAACCTACATTGCCGCAACCATCGGAATCGTTGTCGCGGGACTCCTCGCAACCGGCTACATCGACCAGATGCAGTTCGAGATCATCGTGGCCTTCCTGACTCCGATCGGGTTCATCACACTGCGACACGGGATTTCCACAACGATGGCACGAGCGAGTCAGGTGGTTGCTGGTCAACCGGAAGCCCCAACCGAAGCAGTTGAACCGGTTGCTCCTGCCCCGGAACCGACTGACAAGGCGAGCTAGTGTGTCCCCGGAAGAGAATGACATCAGTGGACAGATCAGGACTCTGGGGAGAACTGTCGAAAACCTACGTTTGGATGTTGTGGATAACACTCGCGGTCTTGGCGCACGCATCAAGACTACCGAAGATGCCATCCAAAATCTAACAACCGAGGTGATGTTTCTTCGCAACCACCTCCCCCAAGCCCCATCAACCTGGACGATCGTTATTTTGGTTGCCCTCATCACCGGCATCCCGTCAATGGTGATCGGACTCATTAGCATTCTGCTTCGTTAGGGGTTCCCATGACATTACCACTTCTCGTCTGGCTCATCTGGGGCCTTCTGGGGTTGGCGTGGGAACTCTACGACGTATTCAACACGACACCAGGAGACACGCTCTCTGAGCAAGTTTGGCGTTTCCTGAAGCTCGGGAGCCCTCCTGGTGGGCTGACCTCAGTGCGACGCATCCTCTTTATCGCTTTGTGGGGTTGGCTCACATTTCACTTTTTCTTCCACTTTGCCTAAGGAGTTTGCATGGGTCGTCCTAAGCCAGACCTTGAAAGATCTACCTTCTACCCCGAAATCAAGACAGCAACCATTGCCGTTGCGACCAGCGCTACCGATTCTGCTGCGGTGGATCTCGATGGTATGCATCTGTTCGCGATCGAAACTCCCGCGACGCTCACGGGAACCTCACTCACGTTTAAAGTCTCCGCCGACAACTCCACCTTTACTGGACTCTACGACGATACTGGCACGCAGTACAGCGTCACGGTTGCGGCTTCGCGCGTCATCTACCTCGATCCGAGTAAGTTTGCTGCGTTCCAATATCTGAAGTTGATTAGCGGGAGTACTGAGGCTGCGGATCGCACCTTCACCCTCTACACACGAGCTGTCTAGGGTTGCGCCATGAAATTAACCCTTTTACTCATCCTTCGCCGCAGGCGCAGTTCACGTCTTGGAGAAGCGATTTTGGGACAAGCTATCCTTGGAAAATCGTAAGTGTCGGGACTAATGAATGACGTATTCCTTCTCAGATCGTAATAATGGTCAGGTTATCCAAGCCTCGTGGTTCAACGATCTCCAAGGCGCAACCGCACTTCTCCTTGCTGGTACCATCAATGCGAAAGACTACGGCGCCATAGGGGATGGGGTAACCGACGACACAGCGGCTCTCCAAGCTGCCCTCAATGCAGCGCAAACAAACCATGTTCCCCTTTACATTCCTCCGGGTGACTATCTCATTGGAAGTTTGGACGCACCAAGTCCTGTCGAGATTATTGGGGCGGGCATGGGCGGTGCTGATATTGGTGTCGGGGGTGAGGGCACCATCTCATACCCTGCGAACACGACACTCACCGCAAAGACGGGTACCACCAATCTCATCACCATTGGCACCAGTGACGGCGCGATTCAGCACCAGAACTACCTCATCGCTGGGCTTCGCTTGAATGGCGCAAGCGTGGGTGCCAATGGTATTGCCGTTTGGAGTTGGTATGGCTGTGGTTTACGCTTGCGCGATCTCTATATTGACTCGTTCACAAATGCCGGGGTGCTCATCGGCAATGCAACAGGGCCGGTGCTGGCACGCTCATTCCTGATGGATTGGGATAACGTGCAGTTGGCGCATAACTATATCGGTGCTGATATGTGGGGACGTGTCCAGGCTAGTTCATTCCGGCACTGTCATTTCACCGCCAACACGTTTCGCCAGATGCGCATCACAGCGGGCTCCTCGGCGCAAATGGGGGATGGAACATCGTCCTATGACGCAGCTATTCACTTCGACAACTGTACGTGGGAAAACGCACTAGCAAACAGTACCATTGGGTGCGCCATCTCAAATGTCTACAGTGCCGTTTTTACCGCGTGTTGGTTCGAGTGTATTGGCACAAGCAGCGAGATTCAAGTCAGTCCATCTGCAAATGACTATCCGTCATCGTTAACGTTTATCGGTTGTCTTTTCAATCTGAGCGGTGGCGTGAAGGGTATCGGTCTACCTCCAACAAGTTCTAATTTGCTCCAGGTACAATTGATCGGCGGCGCGGTGCTCGGCACCGTTGCGAATCTCATCGACAGTCCCAGTGGTTCCGGCAAAAGCTGCCGCATCCAAAACGTCGCTGGGGCAACGCAACAGAGCGACTCACGCGGCTCAGCCACGATTACCTCCGCAACCACCAGCGTATCCGTGACACACGGACTCATCGGTACCCCCGTCACTGTCCAGATAACCCCTACCGCCTCCCTCGGAAGCGCTGCAAAATTCTGGGTATCTTCTATCGGTTCCTCGACATTCACTATCAATGTCGATGTTGCTCCTGGTTCATCGGTATCCTTTAACTGGGTAGCGAGAATGAATGCTTAGACCGGTAGTAGGTAGAAATAACGTTCAGATCCATCTACAAGTTAGTTGAAAGGATTATCATGCCGACCGTAGGTACAGGCAAGAGCGCGAAGAAGAAGAACATCCCAACCTGAAAGTATTGCGATCAACTCGTTGAGTTGTACTGTTATGGTGGTCGATTTAAGAGGTACCGTAAGACTTGTAAAGACCACCACGGTTATGGGATGCGCACTGGACCGCTCAACCCCGCCTGGAAAGGTGGAATCAGTAAACAACCCAAAGAGCCTAGGCGCGAGGGGAGACCCCCTAAATCCCAGCACCCAAAGGCGCCGAAGGAATCCGATCTTCTCTATGCTGCAGGATTGAAGCGCTGTGGACTCTGTAAGGAGATTTTTCCAGCGACGCTCCACCACTTCAAACATAACAAGAACGTAAAATCAGGTCTCGATACATATTGTAAAGACTGCAATAACAGGAGAAATCGAGAGGCAGAAGCCGCTCTTAAATTGGATGTTTTTACTCATTATTCCGGCGGAACTCCAAAGTGTGCCTGCTGCGGATCAACCTACACGGAATTTTTAACTTTGGATCACATCAACGGAGATGGAGCCCAGCATCGCAGAGAACTAAAGGGAAGACGAGTTTATCGGTGGGTAAAGGCTCATGACTACCCCAGTGGCTTCCAAGTTCTTTGCATGAATTGTAACTTTGCTAAAGGGATGTTTGGTTTCTGTCCCCACGACATGAAGGAGACTGATAATGCCGACCGTGGGAAATCGTAAATTCAAGTATACAAAAGAGGGAGAAACTGCTGCTGCGGAGTACGCCAATAAAACAGGTAAGAAGATGATCGTCAAGCCACCGATGAAGAAGGTAGCCAAGAAGAAGGTGAAGTAATGCAGAAACGTTCTTCATCCGCCAAGAAAGCCTCAGCCAAGAAGAAGCTACCGGCTACCTACAAGGGTAAGTCCACTAAGCTCGGTCAAGGTGGTCGGGCGCAGATGTTGAAGGATCAGGGTGTCCCTGGCGGTGTCATCGGGGAGATCGCCCGCAAAAAGCACGCAGCTCCTGGTCAGAAATTCTATAAAGGTAACACCCAAAAATAGGTAGGTCATGCGTAAGGGGACTCACCACTCGAAAGAAACCAAATCTAAAATTAGTAAAGCACTTATTGGAAAACACGCCTGGAATAAAAAGGAATGGCCTCGGGCTTGCATCAAATGTGGTGAAGCTCCGGCTCAAAGCATAAAGAGGCCATATTGTAAGCCTTGTCGCAATGCAGATGAACGCGCTCGCTATGATGCTGCCAAGGATCGAGAACGACAGTTAAAGCATAGGTATGGAATTACTCCCAACGAATTTGACGAGATGGTTTTTCGACAACAAGGTCGGTGTGCCATTTGCGGTGCTGAGCCGAGCAAACGACTAGTCATCGACCACGACCATTCTTCTGGCAAGGTTCGTGCACTGCTCTGTGATTCATGCAACCATTTGGTTGGATACATCGAACGCGAGCCGGACCTCATAGAGAAAACATCAGCTTATCTCAAAGAACACTCAAAGAGGCTGATCGTTCTCACCAACTACCACAAGAAGTAGTTAAACACAAAAGCCCCC
>Ga0206350_10222252_pt1 | contig 28695 bp, 35 predicted proteins | sample DielMetaTC5pm4_FD_146432 | JGI IMG/M metagenome (GOLD analysis project Ga0206350, IMG submission 146432) | Corn rhizosphere microbial communities from Kellogg Biological Station, Michigan, USA - Diel MetaT C5pm-4 (Metagenome Metatranscriptome)... | ecosystem: Host-associated > Plants > Roots >...
GGGGCGGATGGAGCGCGCCATCAAAGAGCGCATGAGTCTGCAGGATATCGAGACCCTGATGCCGCAGGAGCTGGTCAACTACAAGCCGGCCTCTGCCGTGATTAAGGAGTTCTTCGGCTCCTCGCAGCTCTCGCAGTTCATGGATCAAACCAATCCGCTCTCGGAGATCGCGCATAAACGCCGCCTGTCGGCGCTCGGACCGGGTGGTCTCACGCGCGAGCGCGCGGGTTTCGAGGTGCGCGACGTCCATCCGACACACTATGGGCGCGTTTGTCCGATAGAGACGCCCGAAGGTCCAAACATCGGGCTTATCGCGGCGCTGTCTACCTACGCGCGGGTCAACGAGTTCGGCTTTATCGAAACGCCGTATCGTGAGGTGGAAAGCAGTCACGTCACCGATCGAATCGTCTATCTCTCCGCGCTCGACGAGGAGGACAAGGTTATCGCGCAGGCGAACGCGCCGCTCGACGCCCATGGCAAGTTCGTCAACGAGCTGGTCTCGGCGCGGATCGGCGGCGAATTCACCGTAGTCCCGAACGAGCGGGTCGAATATATGGACGTGTCGCCCAATCAGCTCGTCTCGGTCGCGGCGTCGCTTATTCCATTTTTGGAGAACGACGATGCCAACCGCGCGCTGATGGGTTCGAACATGCAGCGCCAGGCGGTGCCGCTGCTCAAGACCGAGGCGCCGCTGGTCGGCACCGGGCTCGAAGGCACCGTCGGTCGCGACTCCGGTGTCACCACTATCGCCAGGCGCGAAGGCGTGGTCGAGAGCGTCGATGCCGAGCGGGTGGTGGTGCGGGCCGAGCGTCAGACGCGCGATCTGCGGGATGCCGGCGTCGACATCTACAACCTCGTCAAGTATCAGCGCTCCAATCAGAACACCTGCATCAACCAGCGGCCGATAGTCGTCAAGGGTGAACGGGTGAGAGCCGGTGACGTGCTGGCCGACGGGCCCTCGACCGATATGGGCGAGCTCGCGCTCGGGCGTAACGTGCTGGTCGCCTTTATGCCGTGGGGCGGTTACAACTTCGAGGACTCCATTTTGATCTCCGAGCGCGTGGTGAAGGAAGACCTGTTTACCTCGGTGCATATCGAAGAGTTCGAATGCATCGCGCGCGACACCAAGCTCGGGCCCGAAGAGATTACACGCGATATTCCCAACGTCGGCGAGGAAGCGCTCAAGGATCTCGACTCGAGCGGGATCATCCGGATCGGCGCGGAGGTGCGCCCGGGTGATATACTGGTAGGTAAAATAACGCCCAAGGGCGAAACCCAGCTGAGTCCCGAGGAAAAGCTGCTGCGCGCGATTTTCGGCGAAAAGGCCGGCGAAGTGCGCGATACGTCGCTGCGGGTGCCGCCCGGGGTCGAAGGCGCGGTAATCGACGCGCGAGTGTTCGCCCGTCGCGGCGTCGCGCGGGACGACCGTACGCAGGAAATCCAGAATCTGGAAGCCGAACGACTCAAGCAGGACGAGGGCGAGGAGATTCGAATCATCCGCCAGGAGGCCCTGCGCAAGTTGAAGCGCCTGGTCGCCGGAAAAAAACTCGCCGCGCGAATTATGTCGGATGATCGCCGGGTGCTCTTCAATCGCGGGGACGGTCTTTCCAGCGAGGATCTGGATGAACTGCCGCCGCCGCTTTGGGGACAGATTCGGCTTGAGCAGGAAGGGTCGCAGAACGAAATCGCGCAGGCCCTCGCGGCGATGAGCGCCAACGTCGAGAAGGTGCAGAACCATTACGGAGCGAAGATCGACCGGCTCAAGGCGGGCGATGAACTGGCTCCGGGCGTGATCAAAATGATCAAGGTGTTCGTCGCGATCAAGCGCCGCCTCCAGGTGGGCGATAAGATGGCGGGACGCCACGGCAACAAGGGCGTGCTTTCACGTATCCTGCCGGAAGAGGATATGCCGCGGCTCGACGATGGCACCCCCGTCGATATCGTGCTCAATCCGCTCGGCGTGCCGTCGCGGATGAACGTCGGGCAGATTCTGGAGACCCATCTCGGATGGGCGGCACTCGAACTGGGCCGCAAGCTCTTGCAGGAGAGTCACAACGGGTCGACCCCGGCGCAGCTCAAGAAACGATTGCGCGAACTCTATCCGGACCGCGACTATCAGGAATTTGTCGATCAGCTCGACGACGACGAGGTGCTGCGGCTCGCGGCGAAGGCGCGCGACGGTATTCACACGGCGTCGCCGGTGTTTGACGGGGCGCGCGAGGACGAAATCTTCAATCTCCTGAAGCGTGCCGGATTGCCCGAGACCGGACAGTGTACGCTCTACGATGGTCGCAGCGGCGTCGCCTTCGAGCAACCGGTGACGGTCGGTGTGATGTACATCATGAAGCTCCACCATCTGGTGGAGGACAAGATTCATGCGCGCTCGACCGGACCCTACAGCCTGGTTACGCAACAGCCGCTCGGCGGCAAGGCCCAATTCGGCGGCCAGCGCCTCGGCGAGATGGAGGTGTGGGCGCTGGAGGCTTATGGCGCGGCGTACACGTTGCAGGAAATGTTGACGGTCAAATCAGACGACGTCGCGGGGCGGACGCGGATGTACGAGGCGATAGTCAAGGGCGAAAACACGCTCGAACCGGGGCTGCCGGAATCGTTCAACGTGATGGTCAAGGAGCTGCAATCGCTCTGCCTCAACGTCGAACTGCTGGAACAGCCCGAAAGCGCGTAGGAGCATAATTCAGTATGGAAGATCTTTTCGGTATTTTTGAAAAGCCCAAGAATCCGTTGTCGTTCAACTCGATCCGGATTTCCATCGCGTCGCCCGAGATGATCCGATCGTGGTCGCACGGCGAGGTCAAGAAGCCCGAGACGATTAATTACCGGACCTTCAAGCCCGAGCGCGACGGGCTTTTCTGCGCGAAAATTTTCGGGCCGACTAAGGACTACGAGTGCAATTGCGGCAAGTACAAGCGCATGCGCCATCGCGGCGTGGTGTGCGAGAAATGCGGCGTGGAGGTTATCCAGTCCAAGGTGCGGCGCGAGCGCATGGGTCATATCGACCTGGCGGCGCCGGTTGCGCATATCTGGTTCCTGCGTTCGCTGCCGTCGCGTATCGGCACCCTGCTCGATATGACGCTGAAGGAACTGGAAAAAATTCTCTACTTCGAGAATTACGTCGTGACTGACGCGGGCGAGACCCCGCTGCAGTACCGGGAACTGCTGACCGAGCGCAAATATCGCGAGGCACGCGAGCAATACGCCGACGGCTTCAAGGCCGAGATGGGCGCCGAAGCTATTCGATTACTGCTATCGCAGCTCGAACTGGACAAGCTTGCTGAGGACCTGCGGGTCGAGATGAAGGCGACGTCGAGCGAGGCCCGGCGCAAGAAGGTCGCCAAGCGGCTCAAGGTGGTCGGCGCTTTCCGCGAATCGGGCAACAAGCCGGAGTGGATGATCCTGACAATTTTGCCGGTGATCCCACCGGACCTGCGTCCGCTGGTGCCGCTCGACGGCGGACGCTTCGCCACCTCGGATCTTAACGATCTTTACCGGCGGGTAATCAATCGCAACAACCGGTTGAAGCGGCTCATCGAGTTGAACGCCCCCGATATCATCGTTCGCAACGAAAAGCGGATGCTGCAGGAGGCGGTCGACGCACTGTTCGACAACGGCCGCCGTGGCCGCGCTATCACCGGGCCAGCCAAGCGGCCCCTGAAGTCGCTCTCCGACATGCTCAAGGGCAAGTCGGGGCGCTTCCGGCAAAATCTGCTGGGCAAGCGCGTGGACTACTCAGGGCGGTCGGTTATCGTGGTCGGCCCCGAGCTTCGGCTCCATCAATGCGGCCTGCCCAAGAAAATGGCGCTCGAACTGTTCAAACCGTTCATTTACAGCAAGCTCGAAGAGCGCGGCTACGTCACAACCATCAAGAGCGCCAAGAAAATGGTCGAGAAGGAGGGCAAGGACGTCTGGGATATTCTGGACGAGGTCATCCGCGAGCATCCGGTGCTGCTCAACCGGGCGCCGACGCTTCATCGGTTGGGTATCCAGGCGTTCGAACCCGTGCTGATCGAGGGCAAAGCGATTCAGCTTCATCCACTGGTCTGCGTCGCCTATAACGCTGACTTCGACGGCGACCAGATGGCGGTGCACGTGCCGCTATCAATCGAGGCGCAGGTCGAATCGCGCGCGCTCATGATGTCGACCAACAACATCCTGTCGCCGGCGAGTGGCAAGCCGATTATCGTGCCGACGCAGGACATGGTGCTGGGGCTTTATTACATGACCCGCGAACGGCCGCTGTCGAAGGGAGAGGGCAAGTTCTTCTCCTCGCCGGCCGAAGTGCGCATCGCCTACGATCATGGCGAAGTCGAGCTGCACGCACGAATCACCGTGCGGATGACGACCAGCCAGGCAGTCATGAGTCCGGCCGACGCCGGTAACGGAGCGCCTCCAGTCGACGGCAGCGCCATCGCGAGTAACGGTGGCCGGCCGATCGAGCGGGTAGAGACGACCGTCGGACGGGTACTGCTCTATGAGATCGTGCCGCCGGAGGTGCCGTTCGCCGAAGTCAACCGCACCATGAAGAAGCGGGAGCTGGGCAATCTCATCGACATTGTCTACCGGCGCGCGGGCAACAAGGCGACGGTTATTTTTGCCGATCGCTTAAAGGATGTCGGATTCGACTTCGCCACGCGGGCGGGGATTTCCATTTCAATAAAGGACATGACAATCCCGCCGCAGAAGTCCCATCTGCTGGAGCAGGCGCAAAAGCAGGTGAACGATATTCATAAACAGTACAACAACGGCGTCATCACCGACGGCGAGCGCTACAACAAGGTGGTCGACATCTGGGCCGAGGTGCAGGACGAGATCGGCGGCGCTGTTTTGACCGGCTTGAAGACCCAGGTCTTCGGCCGGGACGCTGACGGCAAGGACGTCACCGGCGACTCCTTCAATCCGATTTTCATAATGGCGGACTCGGGCGCGCGTGGCTCCGAGCAGCAGATTCGCCAGCTCGCCGGATTGCGCGGGCTGATGGCCAAGCCGTCGGGTGAAATCATCGAAACGCCGATTACCGCCAACTTCCGCGAAGGGCTGACCGTGCTGCAGTACTTCATCTCGACGCACGGGGCGCGCAAGGGTCTGGCGGACACGGCGCTCAAGACCGCCAACTCGGGCTACCTGACACGTCGTCTGGTCGACGTTGCGCAGGACTCGATCATCACGGAACAGGATTGCGGTACGCTCGACGGGATCGAGATGACGCCGCTGGTCGAGGGTGGCGAGATCATCGAAGGACTGGGCGATCGCGTGTTGGGACGGGTCGCGCTCGAGGAGATCCGCGATCCGTACACGAATGATGTCCTGCTGCACGCCAACGAGATGATCGATGAGGACAAGGTGGCGCAAATCGAAGACGCCGGCCTTGAACGGGTCAAGATTCGCTCGGTGCTCACCTGCCAGTCACGCCAGGGCGTATGCGTCAGATGCTACGGGCGCGACCTCGGCCGCGGTCATATCGTCAATATGGGCGAAGCGATCGGCACGATGGCCGCGCAGTCGATTGGCGAGCCGGGAACGCAGCTCACCATGCGCACCTTCCATATCGGCGGTACCGCCAGCCGGCGGGCCGAACAGACCACGCTTGAGGCGCGTAACGAGGGCCTCCTTAGGCTGCACAATGTCAACACGGTTAAGAGTCGCGACGGCAGTTTGATCGTGATGGCGCGCCATGGCGAGGTTGCGATCGCGGTGCCCGAGCACGGCGAGACCGCCCGCGGACCGCGCGAACGCGAGCGCGAGCGCTATCCTCTGGTATATGGCGCCAAATTGCGCAAGGGCGAGGGCGATCATGTAAAGCCGGGCGAGCTTATCGCGGAATGGGATCCGTACACCACCCCGATCATCACCGAAGTTCCGGGCGTAATTAAGTACGGCGATATCCTCGAAGGGAAAACCATGGAGGAGCGGGTGGATGAGCGTACGGGCGCTCGCTCCAACGTCATCGTCGAGTCGCGCGAGTTCGATATGCGCCCGCGAGTCTCGATCAAGGACGAGACGGGCAAGACCGCGAAAATTTCCGGGTCTGAACAGTTTGCCCGATATTTCCTGCCGGTCGGCTCCTACATAAACGTGGCCGAGGGGGCGCACGTCGACGCCGGCGACGTGATTGCGAAAATCCCGCGCGAGACGACCAAGACCAAGGACATCACGGGCGGGCTGCCCAGAGTCGCCGAGCTGTTCGAAGCGCGCAAACCCAAGGAATTCGCGGTTATCTCCGAAATCGACGGCCAGGTTTCCTTCGGCAAGGATACCAAGGGCAAGCGCAAGGTCACGGTCACACCGGAGGTGGGAGAGGCGCGCGACTACCTGATTCCCAAGGGCAAGCATATTGCCGTTCACGAAGGCGATATCGTCAAGGCGGGAGAGCCGCTGATGGAGGGTTCGTCGAACCCGCACGATATCCTGACGATTCTCGGCGAGAAGGCGCTGGCCAAATATCTGGTCGATGAAATTCAGGAGATTTACCGCCTACAGGGTGTTCGGATTAACGACAAGCACATCGAAGTGATCGTGCGCCAGATGCTACGGCGAGTCAGAATCAAAGAGGTCGGCGATACTGATTTTCTGGTCGGTGATCAGACGGAGAAATGGCGCTTCGACGAGGAGAACGGCCGTATTCTCACGAAAGGCGGCGAGCCGGCGATCGCCGAACCGCTGCTGCTGGGCATCACCAAGGCGTCGCTCTCGACCGAGAGCTTCATCTCGGCGGCGTCTTTCCAGGAGACCACGCGGGTGCTGACCGAGGCGGCGATTAACGGCAAGGTCGACCGGCTGGTCGGTCTCAAGGAGAACGTGATCATGGGCCGGCTGATTCCGGCCGGGACCGGGCTTCCACAGTACAATCGGATGGAAGTGAAGGTGGAGGGCGCGGCTGTCGAGGACGAACTCGAAAAGCCTGAGCTCGAAAGCGCCGCCGTGCCCGGCGGAGATTGACAAGGGAGAAGGATTCCCATACTAAATGATATTCCCCCAAGGGCGCGTCTGCCCTTGGGGGGTTTGTTTGAGCAGCCGCGTTTTCGCCTGTGGGGGCGGACATAAAACGATAACGCACCGGTATTAATGTGGTAATGCCGACTGGCGGAGTCGATGGCGCACGCCGCCGGAAGAATGAAAAAAGAACGTGCCGACAATTAATCAGCTGATTCGAGACGCGCGCATCAAGAAGCGCTATAAGATGACCGCGCCGGCGCTGCAGGGCTCACCGCAAAAGCGCGGGGTCTGCACGCAGGTGAAGACCACCACGCCCAAGAAGCCGAACTCCGCCTTGCGCAAGGTCGCCCGAGTGCGGCTCTCCAATGGTTATGAGGTCAATACGTATATACCCGGCGTCGGGCATAACCTGCAGGAGCACTCGGTGGTGCTCATCCGCGGCGGCCGGGTGAAAGACCTTCCGGGCGTGCGTTATCACGTCATCCGCGGGACGCTCGATTCGATCGGCGTGCAGGACCGTCGCAAGGGACGGTCGAAATACGGCTCCAAAAAACCTAAGTAGAAGATTATGTCGCGCAAAGGACAGGCCCGCGTCCGGGAGGCAGTCCCGGATCCCAAGTTCCATGATCGCACGGTCACGAAATTTGTTAATGTGGTGATGGAGCGGGGGAAAAAATCCACTGCCGAGCAGATATTGTACGGCGCACTCGACCTGGTGGCGGACCGTTCCAAGGAGGACGGGCTAGTGGTGTTCAAGCGTGCGCTCGACAATGTCCGGCCCGCGGTGGAGGTTCGCTCGCGTCGCGTAGGCGGCGCCAACTATCAGGTACCGGTCGAGGTGCGGCCGCTTAGGCGCTCGTCGCTCGCGATGCGCTGGCTGGTAACTGCCGCGCGTGCGCGTGGCGAGAGATCAATGATCGAGCGGCTGGCCAACGAGATACTCGAGGCCGGGGCTAATCGAGGCGGCGCGGTCAAAAAACGTGAAGATACCCATCGGATGGCGGAGGCGAACCGCGCCTTCGCGCATTACCGCTGGTGATCCTGGAAATAGAATTATCATTAGTAGCGAATGGCTCGTGAGACCCCCATAGAGCGGGTGCGCAATATCGGCATCATGGCGCACATCGATGCCGGTAAGACCACCACTACCGAACGGATCCTGTACTACACCGGGATCAATTACAAAATCGGCGAAGTGCACGAAGGCACGGCGACGATGGACTGGATGGTACAGGAGCAGGAGCGCGGCATAACCATAACCTCCGCCGCGACGACCTGTTTCTGGCGCGACCACCGGATAAACATTATCGATACGCCAGGCCACGTCGACTTCACTATCGAGGTGGAGCGAAGCCTGCGCGTGCTCGACGGCGCGGTGGCCGTATTCTGCGCGGTGGGCGGCGTTGAGCCGCAATCCGAGACGGTATGGCGCCAGGCGGACAAATATCGTGTGCCGCGCGTCGCGTTCATCAACAAGATGGACCGCGTCGGGGCCGACTTTGAACGGGTAACGACCCAGATCCGCGAAAAGCTCAAGGCGAAGCCGCTGCTGTTGCAGTTGCCGATAGGGGCCGAGGAAAAATTCACCGGCGTTATCGATCTCATCGAGCAAAAGGCGCTCATCTGGGACGAGGATCGATTAGGCGCGAACTATCGAGTCGAGCCGATTCCCGAGAACTTGCGCGCCCAGGCGGCGGATTACCGGGAGAAGATGCTCGAGGCGCTCGCCGACCACAATGACCGCATCATGGAACTCTACCTCGAGGGCAAGAGTCCACCCGACGATGAAATCCGCGCGGCGATCCGGCAGGCGGCGCTCAAGATAGAACTGGTGCCGGTGCTGATGGGCTCGGCGTTTCGCAACAAGGGTGTCCAACCGATGCTTGATGCGGTTGTCGCCTATTTGCCCTCGCCGCTCGATCTACCGCCGGTCATCGGCAAGCACGGCGACAAGGTCGAGGAGCGCTGGCCGCGCGACGATGAGCCGTTGGCCGCGCTGGCATTCAAGGTGATGAGCGACCCCTACATCGGGACGCTTACTTTCGTGCGCATCTACTCGGGACGGCTTGAGAGCGGCACCTCGGTTTTGAATTCGACCAGAGGCAAGCGCGAACGCATCGGCCGGCTGGTTAAGATGCATGCCAACAAGCGCGAAGAAATCTCCGAGGTGTTCGCCGGCGATATTTGCGCCCTGGGGCTGCGCGATACCACCACTGGCGATACGCTGTGCGACGCGGCCCATCCGATCGTGCTCGAGGCGATCGAGTTTCCCGAGCCGGTCATCCAAATCGCGATCGAACCCAAGACCAAGGCCGACCAGGAGCGTCTCGGCGAAGCGTTGCAGAAACTGGCCAAGGAGGATCCATCCTTTCGGGTCAGCGTAAATCGCGAAACCGGACAGACGCTAATTTCCGGGATGGGCGAGTTACATCTTGAGATTATCGTCGACCGGATGCTCCGCGAATTCAAAGTCGACGCCAACGTCGGCAAGCCGCAGGTGGCGTATCGCGAGACGCTGCGTCGCGTCACCGAGGCCGAGGGCCGTTTCGTCCGTCAATCCGGCGGTCATGGACAGTTCGGTGTGGTCGAGCTTCGTGTCGAGCCATTGCCAAAGGGTTCGGGGTTCGAGTTTGCCGACGCGACCAAGGGCGGCTCGATCCCGCGCAACTTTATTCCGTCGGTCGAGGAGGGGGTGCGCGAAGCGATGGAAACCGGCGTACTCGCCGGCTATCCGATGGTTGATATCAAGGCGGTGCTTCTCGACGGCAAATACCATGAGGTCGACTCCTCCGAGATGGCTTTCAAAATCGCCGGTTCGATCGCATTCAAGGAGGCGGCCGAAAAAGCGAGCCCCGTCCTGCTGGAGCCGGTGATGGACGTGGAAGTGGTTACGCCGCAGGAGTTCATGGGCGAGGTTATCGGCGATCTCAACGCTCGCCGGGGCCGCATAGTCGAAATGGAAAATCGCGCCGGCGCCCAGATAATAGCCGCGCGCGTGCCGCTCGCAACGATGTTCGGCTATGCGACGCGGCTGCGGTCGATAACCCAGGGCCGCGCGACCTATACGATGCAGTTTGCGGTATACGAACCGGTGCCGCAGCAGGTTCACGAAGAACTGACCGCGCGCAACAGCGGCGAGACTGAGACCCGCGTACGCGCGTGACCGAGGCAAGTTAAGGAGATAGAGCCGGGAGGGCTAATCATGGGCAAGGCCAAATTTGAGCGAACCAAGCCGCATCTCAATGTCGGCACGATCGGACATATCGACCATGGCAAGACCACCTTGACTGCGGCGATCACCAAGGTCCTGGCGTCGAAAAAACTTGCCCAGTTTACGGCCTTCGATCAGATCGATAAGGCGCCCGAGGAGCGCGAGCGAGGTATCACGATCGCGATTGCCCACGTCGAATACGAGACAGCCAAACGCCACTACGCGCATGTCGATTGCCCCGGCCATGCCGATTATATCAAGAACATGATAACCGGCGCCGCTCAGATGGACGGCGCGATTCTGGTGGTCGGCGCCAACGACGGTCCGATGCCGCAGACCCGCGAGCATATTCTGCTCGCGCGGCAGGTCGGGGTCCCTTCGATCGTCGTCTTCATGAACAAGGTTGACATGGTCGACGATCCCGAACTGCTCGACCTGGTCGAACTCGAAGTGCGCGACTTGCTGAAGAAGTACGAGTTCCCCGGCGACGATATTCCGGTGGTGCGTGGAAGCGCGCTCAAGGCCCTGGAATGCGGCTGTGGCAAGGATGATTGCGAGGCCTGCAAGCCTATTCTCGAACTGATGGACGCGGTCGACAGTTATGTCCCGCAGCCGGCGCGTGAGACGGATAAGCCGTTCCTGATGCCGATCGAGGACGTGTTCTCGATTTCAGGCCGCGGCACGGTGGTGACCGGGCGGGTCGAGCGCGGGCGGGTAAAAGTGAGCGAAGAGGTCGAGATCGTCGGCTTTCGCGATACCAGCAAGACGGTCGTTACCGGAGTCGAGATGTTCCGCAAGATTCTCGACGAGGGCCAGGCAGGCGACAATATTGGTGTGCTGCTGCGCGGTATCAAGCGCGAGGAGATCGAGCGCGGACAGGTGCTGGCGCAGCCCGGATCGATTACGCCGCACACCAGGTTCGAGGGCTCAATCTACGTCCTGACCAAGGAGGAAGGTGGGCGCCATACGCCGTTCTTCAACGGTTACCGACCACAATTCTATTTCAGAACGACGGACGTTACTGGGGTGGTCACCCTCGCCGAGGGCACGGAGATGGTGATGCCCGGCGATAATATCAACGTCGTTGGCGAATTGATTACCCCGGTCGCGATGGAACAGGGACTGCGCTTCGCGATTCGTGAGGGCGGCCGTACGGTCGGCGCCGGCGTCGTCTCCAAGGTGCTTAAGTAAAACTTGGACGGCGGCAGAGACGGTTTGATGCGGCGGGAGTCCGGACGTGGCTGACAGGATGAACGAGAAAATACGCATACGCCTGAAGGCGTACGACTATCGGCTGCTTGATCAGTCGGTGCGCGAGATTGTTGATACTATCCGGCGCACCGGCGGACGAGTGGCCGGTCCGATCCCGCTGCCGACCCGCATCGAGCGCTTCACGGTCAACCGTTCGCCGCATGTGGACAAGAAGTCGCGGGAGCATTTTGAAATCCGAACTCATAAGCGTCTGCTCGACGTGCTTGAGCCGACCCAGCAGACTATCGACGCGCTAGGTAAGCTTGACCTCGCGGCCGGAGTGGACGTCGAAATAAAACTTGAGTAGCGCAGTGCTGAGTGGATTGATCGGAAAAAAATTGGGCATGACCCAGATTGGCGACGCCGCAGGCCGCGTGCGTGCAGTGACCGTTGTGCAACTAGGGCCCTGCGCGGTAACGCAGATAAAGACCGCCGCCACCGATGGCTATGAGGCGGTGCAGTTGACCTGGGGTCTCAGGAAACTATCGCGCACCACCAGCGCCGAGCGAGGTCACTTTCGCAAGGCTCAGGTTGCTGCGGGCATCGCTACGCGCGAGTTCAAGCGGCGCGGTGAGGGTGAACTCAGGCTCGGACAGAGCCTTGTCGCGGCCGAGGTATTCTCGGTTGGCGACTTGGTGGACGTCGCGGGAATCTCCAAGGGTCACGGGTACGCGGGAGTTATCAAGCGTCATCATTTTTCGGGCTTTCCGGGCTCCCACGGCACCCACGAGTATTTCCGTCACGGCGGCGCGATCGGCAACCGTTCGTATCCTGGGCGTGTGCGCAAAGGCCTGCGGATGGCTGGACAGATGGGCAACGAGCCCACGACCGTCCTCAATCTTAGCGTCATCGAAATTCTCGCCGAAGATAACGCGGTCGTCGTGTCAGGCTCTGTTCCGGGTCCGGACGGCGGGTTGGTAGTCGTCAGGCATGCCGCAAAGGAACGGCGCTATGCCTCGGAGGAGCGAGCCCATGGATGAGCCGGACAATCAGGGCGCCAGCGTCAAAGTGCCGTTGTTTTCGGCCAATCGTGAGCGGACCGGCGACCTCGAACTCTCGGCGGCGGTGTTTGGCCGCACGGGCGACGAGTCAGTGCTTCATGAAGCCGTACGCATGCAACTGGCCAAGCGCCGGTCCGGCACTGCGGCGACCAAGACGCGCGGGCTTATTTCCGGTGGCGGCCGGAAACCGTGGCGGCAGAAGGGGACCGGACGGGCACGGGCGGGTTCGACACGCTCACCCCTATGGCGCCATGGCGGGACTATCTTTGGTCCGCAACCGCGCGACTATTCATACAAAATGCCGAAAAAGGCATGGCGGCGAGCGCTCAGCATCGCAATTTCCGACCGCGCGCGCGACGGTAAGGTGATCGTGGTCGAAGCGCTCTCTCTGGCGGAGGTCAAGACGCGTCAGGCGCTCGCGGCTTTGCAGACGCTCGGCCTCAAGCACGCGTTAATTGTGCTCGGCGATGACGATCGCGACTTTTTTCGCGCGGCGCGAAATCTGGCGGCGCACAAGGTGTTGCCGTTGGCCGGTCTGAATGTCTTCGACGTGCTCAATTACGACGAGATACTGATGACAACGGCGACGGCGAAAGCTCTCGAGGCGCGACTGGGAGCCGAGAAATGACTGGCGAGGGATTGATCGTCGCACCGGTGATCACGGAGAAAGGAACGGCCGTCGGCGAGCGGGCCCACCAGGTCGTGTTTCGGGTGCGGCCGCGCGCGAGCAAGGATCAGATTCGCGCGGTTGTCGAGGACATGTTCAAGGTGACGGTGCTCAAGGTGCGCACCTCTAATTTTCTCGGCAAGCAGCGCCGGCGCGGCCGGATCGCCGGGCGCCGGCCCCATTGGAAAAAGGCTTACGTGACTCTCAAAGAGGGTGACCGCATAGAATTTTTCGAGGGCGTGTAGACGACGCCCGCAAGGCAGCAGCCATGGCAGTTATCCAACTCAACCCGCGAACTCCAGGACAACGTTACATGCAGGTCGCGGATTTCACCGTGCTGACGAAAAAGCCGCCCGAGAAACGGCTATTGGCACCGGTCGGCAAGTCAGGCGGACGCAACAATCTCGGCCGCATGACGGCGCGCCATCGCGGGGGCGGTCATAAGCGGCGGCTCCGCGTCATCGATTTCAAACGCAGTCGTGATGGCGTGCCGGCGACGGTGGCGGCGATCGAGTACGATCCTAACCGATCGGCCAATATCGCGTTGCTGCATTACGCGGACGGCGACAAGCGCTACATTCTCGCGCCCGACGGCCTCAAACTCGGCGACCGGGTCGAATGCGGGGCCGCGGCTGATATCAAGCCGGGCAACGCGCTGCAACTAAGGAATATCCCGGTCGGGACCGTCGTTCATGCGATCGAATTGAAGCCGGGTGCCGGCGCGCAACTGGTGCGTGGCGCGGGAGCACAGGCGCAGTTGATGGCCAAGGAAGGGAAGTTCGCCCTGCTCAAGCTGCCCTCGGGCGAGCAACGGATGGTGCAGGCGCAATGCCGCGCGACTATCGGGCAGGTGGGAAATCTCGAGTTCGAGAACATTTCCATCGGCAAGGCTGGACGGAGCCGCTGGCTGGGGAAACGGTCGCATGTACGAGGCGTCGCGATGAACCCGGTCGATCACCCGCACGGAGGTGGTGAAGGCCGCTCCAAGGGCAACCATCCGCAGTCGCCTTGGGGCATGCCCTCAAAAGGCTACAAAACGCGCGGGAAAAAGCCGTCCGACCGGTATATCGTCAGCCGGCGGCCGCGGGGCAAGCGAGGCTAGGGGATTATGGCGAGATCGCTCAAGAAAGGTCCGTTCGTCGACACGCATCTGCAAAAGAAGGTCGACGCCGCGGTGTCGGCCGGTGATAAAAGAATCATCCGGACCTGGTCGCGCCGCTCGATGGTCGTGCCGGACATGATCGGATTGACCTTTGCCGTGCATAACGGGCACAAATTCATCCCGGTGTACTGCACCGAGAACATGGTCGGACACAAGTTGGGCGAGTTCTCGCCGACCCGCACCTTCCACGGCCATGCGGGTGACCGCCGGGGCGAGGTCAGATCCGCCGCGGCGCCGGCCGCGCCGGCGGCGCCACCGAGGACCAGCGCATAAAGGTATTGATGTAGATGGAAGCATTGGCGCGCACCCGCTTCGTTCGTATCTCGCCGCAGAAGCTGCGGCTGGTATGCGAGTTGGTGGCGGGTAAGAAAGTCGATCAGGCGTTATCTATTCTGGAGTTCACCCCGAAAAAGGGTGCGAAGATCGTCTCGAAGACCTTGGTCGCGGCGGTCGCCAACGCGCGCGACCAGCAGAATGTCGACGAGGATCGGCTTTTCGTCAAGCGCGCGACCGCGGACACGGGACCGACCTGGAAGCGTTCAATTCAGCGCGCACATATGCATGCGACGCCGATCCTCAAGCGCACGAGCCATCTCACGGTCGTGGTGGACGAACGAGCGAGCTAGGAAAGCTATGGGGCAGAAGACACATCCGCGCGGCCTGCGCCTCGGGATCATCGAGGGGTGGGATTCGAAATGGTTCGCCAGCCACGACTACGTGACGCTGCTGCACGAAGATCTGCGGCTGCGTGATTTTATCAAGCGCCGGCTTTACCATGCGGGCATTTCGCGGATCGAAATCGAGCGAATGGCCAACAAGGCCAAGATAAATATCCATACGGCGCGTCCCGGCATTGTCATCGGCAAAAAAGGCGCCGAGATCGATAAGCTCAAGGTCGATATTCAGAAACGCATGAAGGGGCGCGACGCGTTCATCAATATTCACGAAGTGCGACGGCCCGACCTCGATCCGCAACTCGTGGCCGAGAATATTGCCTTGCAACTGGAGCGACGGGTGGCATTTCGTCGCGCCATGAAAGAAGCCGTGCTACGCGCGATGCGAATGGGTGCCCTGGGCGTGAGGGTGCAGGTTTCCGGCCGGCTCGGCGGAGCTGAAATCGCCCGGCGCGAATGGTATCGCGAGGGGCGGGTGCCCCTGCAGACCTTGCGCGCGGATGTCGCCTATGGCTTTGCCGAGGCGCGAACGACCTATGGTGTTATCGGCGTCAAGGTATGGATTTTCCGCGGCGAGATTCTTACCCGCCAGGAAGAGGCGGCGAAGCGCGCCGGCGCGCTGGCACAACAGAACTGAGTAGCTGAGCAATGCTGCAACCGAAGAAAGTCAAGCATCGCAAGATTCAGAAGGGGCGCGTCCGCGGCGCTGATTCGCGCGGTTTGGAACTCGCGTTCGGCGATTTCGGACTTAAGAGCATCGAGACGGCACGGGTCGACACACGTGCGCTGGAGGCGGCACGTATCGCGCTCACGCGCCATATCAAGCGCGGCGGACGGGTGTGGATTCGCGTCTTTCCGGACAAACCCTTCACAAAGAAACCGGCTGAGACCAGGATGGGCAAAGGTAAAGGCGGCCCCGAGGGATGGGTCGCGCCGGTGCGGCCGGGCAGGATTCTGTTCGAGATGGAGGGGGTGGATCGGGCCACCGCGCACGAAGCGATGCGGCTCGCGGCGCATAAGCTTCCGGTCAAGACGGTCGTGGTGGAGCGGGAGGTCGAAGGCGTTGGAGCTTGATGATCTGAGACAGATGGACGCGGCCGACTTGCGCATCAAGGAGCGCGAGACCCGCGAGGAGATTTTTCGGTTGCGGCTGAAATTGCGCACTAATCAACTTGATAACCCGGCGAATTATCGAAAGGCGCGCAAGGAACTGGCACGCATTCTGACGCTGTTGCGAGGCAAAGCTGAAATGGACTCGCAAGCCGGCGGTCAGACCAGGGTGAGCGATGCGACAGCAGACTAAGCGGCGCGAGGGGACCGTGGTCGCGGCCAAGATGCGCAAGACGGTGTTGGTGCAGGTCGACCGTCTGGTCGAGCACCGGCTCTACAGCAAACGCGTGCGCCAACGGCGCCGTTTCATGGCGCATGATGAATCGAGCCAATGCGGCGAAGGCGATCGGGTGTTGATTATCGAGTCGCGCCCGCTATCGCGCCACAAGCGCTGGCGCGTGAGCAAAGTGCTCAAACGGGCGCTGCAGTAGGGACACGGGATGCCATGGTGCAAACTCGGACAATACTGGGAGTGGCGGACAACTCGGGCGCGCGCAAGGTCATGTGCATCAAGGTGTTGGGAGGTTCCGGCCGCCGCTACGCGACGGTGGGCGACATTATAGTGGTGGCGGTCAAGGAGGCGATACCCAACGCCAAGGTTAAAAGAGGCGATGTTTCGCGGGCGGTGATCGTGCGGACCAGCAAAGAGGTAAGCCGCCAGGACGGCAGTTATATCCGCTTCGACGACAACTCCGCCGTACTGCTCGATAACCAGCATGAGCCGATCGGCACGCGTATCTTCGGCCCGGTCGCGCGCGAGCTGCGGGCCAAGCGCTTTCTCAAGATCATCTCGCTTGCGCCGGAGGTGCTGTGATGGTAGGCGTGCGGCACACTCCCAAATATAAGGTGCGCAAGAACGACACCGTGATGGTGATTGCGGGACGCGAGCGTGGAAAGACCGGCAAGGTGCTGCGCGTCTTGCCCGAGCGCGGGCGCGTCGTGGTGGAACGGCTCAATATCGTCAAGCGCCATTCGAAGGCGCGCGGTGCGGCGAGTCCCGGGGGAATTGTCGAGAAAGAGGCGGCGATAGATATCTCGAATGTGATGATTTTTTGTGATCGCTGCAACGCCCCGGTCCGCGCCGGTATCAAGCTTGGTACTGACGGGGCTAAGACGCGCGTATGCCGGCGCTGCAACGAATCGCTGGGGAATGACTGATGGCCGATCAGGAAAAAGGTGCAAAATCAGACGCCAAGCCGAAGCGTCAGGGGGAGCGAGGTGGCGAAAAGGGCCGGCGCAAAGGGCGCGCGGACGGCGCGGCTGCGGCGCCGTCGCCGGTCGAGGAAAAACCGAGCGAGCCCGAGCCAAAAATCCCTGCGCGCCTCAGGATTCGCTACGAACAGGAAATCGTTCCGGCGCTGATGCGTGAACTCAAGATCGAGAACCGTATGCGCGTTCCGCGGCTCCAGAAAATCGTCATCAACATGGCGCTCGGCGAGGCGCGCGAGAATATCAAGATCCTTGATGCCGCCGTGGAGGAGCTGCGACAGATTACCGGGCAGAAGCCTGTGATAACCCGCGCGCGCAAGGCGATTTCAAATTTCAAGCTGCGCGAGGGAATGCCGATCGGCGTGATGGTAACGCTCCGGCGGGAGCGGATGTATGAATTCTTCGATCGGATGGTCAACGTGGCGATGCCGCGCGTGCGCGACTTCCGCGGGGTCAGCGACAAGGCGTTCGATGGTCGCGGCAATTATTCGTTAGGGCTTCGCGAACATACAATTTTTCCCGAACTCAATCTCGACAAAATCGAGAAGGTGAAGGGGATGACGGTTTCAATAACAACCACGGCACGCAGCGATTTCGAGGGCACCACGCTGCTCAAGGCGCTTGGCATGCCGTTTCGCGGAGCGGGCGGAGAACAAGCGGCCCGAGCCGCCTGAGGACTACCTGAAATGGCGAAAACCTGCCTGCGGGTCAAGGCCACACGCCCGCCGAAATTCAAGGTGCGGGCGTACAATCGCTGCCCCCTTTGCGGACGTGCGCGCGCTTTCTACCGGCGTTTCCGGATGTGCCGGTTGTGCCTCAGAAAGCTGGCACTGCGCGGCTCGCTTCCGGGTCTGGTCAAGGCGAGCTGGTAGGAGGTTTTGATGTCGCAGACGGATCCGATAGCGGAATTGCTGACCAGAATTCGCAATGCGATGCGCGCGCGGTACAACCAGGTCGACGTTGCCCATTCGCGCCTGCGCGAGGCGATTGGTCGTGTGTTGCTCGCAGAAGGTTTTCTAGCCGGGGTAGAAACCGCCGGTGAGGGATATAAGAAACGGCTCATTCTGGCGCTGAGATATTCCGCTGCCCGAGAACCGGTCATCCGGGGACTCGAACGGGTGAGCAAGCCAAGTATCAGGCGCTATGCGGGAGCGAAAGCGATGCCCAGGATGTCAGGTGGACTTGGCTTGCATGTGGTATCGACTCCGCTCGGATTGATGACCGACCGGCAGGCGCGTCGCGCCAATGTCGGCGGCGAGATTCTATTCAGGGTTTGGTAAGGAAAGCGTCATGTCGCGCATCGGTAGGTTGCCTGTTGCCCTCGAGAAGGGTGTAAAAGTCATCGTGCAGGACGGTACGTTCAAGGTGGAAGGACCTAAGGGTAAACTGGAGACGAGAGTGCTGCCCGGGTTTACCTTCGACGTGAGCGATGAACACATCGTCGTCAAACGGCCTGGCGACACGCAGCAAGAGCGCGCTCTGCACGGACTCACGCGCAAACTTATCGCAAATATGGCGGAAGGCGTGAGCAAGGGCTTCACACGGGTTCTCGAAATAAACGGCGTCGGCTATCGAGCGGAGGTAAAGGGTACCAACGTCAACCTGACGCTCGGCTATTCCCATCCGATTGTCTATCAGTTGCCGCCGGGAGTTACCGCCAGAGTCGACCGGCAGGTGGTAATCACTCTGGAGAGCGCCGATCGGCAGTTGTTGGGGAGCGTCGCCGCGGAAATTCGGGCGCTGCGGCCACCCGAGCCTTACAAGGGCAAAGGTATCAAGTACGCGAGGGAGACGATTCGTCGCAAGGCGGGCAAAGCGGCGGCAGGCGCGAGCGCCGGATAAGGTTAGAGTATTATTTGTCATGGCTTTCGAACGGGCAGGAAAACGTCGGATGCGCCAGGTGCGGGTCCGTCGCAAGGTGCGCGGAAGCGACCAGCGGCCGCGGCTTTCGGTCTACAGGTCGCTGCATCATATGTATGCGCAAGTGATCTCGGATGAATCGGGGCGTACGCTGGCCTCAGCGTCGACGGCTGCAGCGGGCGTGGTCGAATCCTCGACGAGCAAGCGCAACCTGGCAGCCGCCAAAGCGGTCGGCAAGGCGGTCGCCGACAAGTGTCGCGCTATGGGGATCGCTCAGGTACTGTTCGACCGCAATGGCTTCCTCTACCACGGTCGGGTAAAGGCGCTGGCTGAGGCGGCACGTGAGGCCGGATTGAAACTATAGGGCGAGAAGCCCCAGGAAGAATATTGTGGCGCAACGGATCGATCCGCAGGGACTGGACATCAAAGAGAAGGTGGTTCATATCAACCGCGTGGCCAAGGTGGTCAAGGGTGGCCGCCGCTTCAGTTTTAGCGCGCTGGTAGTCGCGGGCGATCAAAACGGATTGGTTGGATTTGGACTGGGCAAAGCGAACGAGGTGCCCGAAGCTATTCGCAAGGGGGTAGATCGCGCAAAAAAGAGCCTGATTCGAGTACCGTTGCGCGAGGGCACGATCCCTCACGCGGTGCTGGGTCACTTCGGAGCTGGAAAGGTGATTCTAAAACCTGCCTCCGAGGGGACCGGGGTTATCGCGGCCGGGGGAGTGCGGGCGGTAGTCGAGTTGGCGGGCATTCGCAACATCCTGACCAAACGACTCGGCTCATCGAATCCGCATAATCTGGTCAAGGCCACACTCGAGGCTCTGTCGGAATTGCGCAGTCCCGATCAGATAGCCAAGTTGCGGGCGGTAAGCGAAGAGCCGCCTGCGGCCGCATAGCAGGGCAAGCATCAATCGCATGGCTGAAAAAATTTTTATAAGGCTCAACCGCAGTCCCATCGGAACAAAGACGCGAGTGCGGGAAACCCTTAAGGGACTGGGACTTGGCAAGGTTGGGAGCAGCCGCACGCTCAAACTAACGCCCGCGGTCCGCGGGATGCTGCGGCGTGTTTCGCATCTGGTCGAGGAACTAAAGGAACCGGATCGTAATGAAACTTGATGAACTCAGGCCGGCCTTGGGCTCAACCCGCCGGAAAAAGCGAATCGGGCGCGGAATTGGTTCTGGTCATGGCAAGACGGCGGGCCGGGGTCATAAGGGTCGGGGTTCGCGGTCCGGCGGAAATACCCCGCCGAGCTACGAAGGCGGTCAAATGCCGCTGCAACGGCGAATCCCAAAGCAGGGCTTTCGCCGCTTGCAGAAAAACGCATCGCGGCGCGAGCAACTTGCTGAGGTTAACCTGAAGAGTCTCGCCGTATTTGCGGACGGCACGGAAGTCGATCCGGCGCTGATGAATGACCGCGGACTGATCGGATCTCGACAGAGAGTCAAAGTTCTGGGGAGCGGCGATATTGAGGTGAAACTTACGGTGCGCGCGCATGCGTTTTCCAAAAGTGCGCGCGACAAGATAATCGCCCGCGGGGGCGTCGCGGAATTGATCGAGGGTTAAAACAGGCTGAATGCTTGAGGGGTTTTCAGGCGCCTCGCGCATCCCAGAGCTGCGCCGCCGGCTGTTGTTCACAGCAGCCATGCTGGCGGTTTATCGTGTGGGTGTCGCGGTGCCGACCCCGGGTATCGACGGGCAGGCGCTGGCGTCCTTTTTCAATCAAGCGTCGAGTACGTTGTTCGGATGGGTGAACCTCTTCTCCGGCGGAGGGCTCGAGCATTTCTCGGTCTTTGCGCTGGGCATCATGCCTTACATCTCGGTGGCGATTATTCTTGACCTGCTAAAGATGGGCTGGCCTTACCTCGACGAACTTTACAAGGAAGGCGAGGCCGGGCGAAGAAAGATCAGCCAGTATACCCGCTACGGAACAGTGGGCCTCTCGCTCGTTCAGGGTGGAATGATCGCGTACGGGCTGCAAAGCGCGCCGGCGCCCGGAGGCGGTTCGTTTGTCTACCATCCGGGTCCCGCATTTATAGCGATGACGGTTATCACGCTGACCGCAGGCACGATACTGGTCATGTGGATCGGTGAGCAGATAACCGAACGCGGAGTCGGCAACGGGATCTCGCTCATCATCATGGCAGGTATCGTGGCGCGCCTGCCGAGCGCGTTGGGCACCACGGTCGAGTATGTGCGCAACGGCGAAATGGGTATCTTTGTCATTGTTCTGATTTTGCTGGTCGTCGTTGGCGTCACCGCCGGCATTGTCTACGTCGAGACCGGCCAACGCCGTATCCCTGTTCAATATGCGCGACGAGTCGTCGGCCGTCGCATCTATGGCGGCCAATCGAGCCACCTGCCGCTTAAAGTCAATACTTCGGGAGTGATACCGCCGATCTTCGCCTCTTCGATTCTCGTCTTTCCGGCTACCGTGGCGACTTTTGTACCGGCGCTCAAGGACTGGTCGTCGTATCTTACGCCGGGTGGTTTGATTTATAATTTCGTTTATGTCGCTCTAATTATCTTTTTCTGTTTCTTCTATACGGCGGTCACGTTTAATCCGGTCGACGTCGCTGATAATCTGAAGAAATACGGTGGGTTCATTCCGGGAATAAGACCGGGGCGTTTCACTGCCGAATATATTGACCGGGTATTGTCGCGTATCACGCTGGGTGGCGCGATCTATGTGAGTGCGGTGTGCGTGCTTCCGACCCTCCTGATTCAACGCTTCAACGTGCCGTTCTACTTTGGCGGCACGGCGTTGCTGATTGTGGTCGGAGTCGCGCTGGATACGGTTGCACAAATCGAAACGCACCTGCTGACCCGCAACTATGAAGGTTTCATGCGGCGCGGGCGGGTGAAATCCAGGCGAGGAGGTTAATCGGTGCGTTTGGTTTTGCTAGGTCCTCCAGGGGCTGGAAAAGGCACTCAGGCGAGGATGTTGGAAGCGCGGCTGCATATTCCACAGGTCGCAAGCGGCGATCTTCTTCGCACGGCCGTGCGTAATCGAACAGCGCTCGGTCTCAAAGCGAAGGAATATATGGATAAAGGTGCCCTGGTGCCGGATGAATTGGTACTTGGGCTTATCGATGAGCGGCTGAATCAGCCTGATGCGAAAGACGGATTCATTCTAGATGGTTTTCCGCGAACCGTGGCCCAGGCTGAGACTCTTGGCAACATGCTCGACAAACGTGAGGACAAGCTCGATAAAGTCGTGGCCATAGCAGTTCCCGACGCCGAGATCATCAAGCGAATTTCCGGCCGGCGGACCTGTCGCAACTGTGGTGCGATGTACCACGTAATCTTCGATCCGCCACGCAACATGAACCTTTGCAACTCCTGCAACAGTGAGCTCTATCAGCGCGACGACGATGCCGAGGATACCGTGCGGGCCCGGCTCGAGGTGTATGCAACCGCCACCCGTCCGCTGCTCGAATACTACGGCCGGCTTGGTCTACTCGCCCAAATAGACGGCATCGGACGTCTCGAGGAAATCGAGCAGCGGATTGTCGGAGCTATCGGAGGTCAGTGAACGTCGGGTTGAGGGACCATTGCGTGATTACACTTAAGAGCCACGAAGAACTCGCCGTGATGAGAAAGGCGAGCCGGATTGTCGCCGAAGTTCTCGAACAGCTCGTGAAAGCGGCGAAGCCGGGAGTGAGCACGCTCGAACTCGACTGGCTGGCGGAAGAGTTGACGATCAGCAAAGGCGCGCGCCCGGCATTTAAAGGTTACAAACCGGGCGAGGTCGAGTATCGCCATAGTTTGTGTGTGTCTATCAACGACGAAATTGTTCACGGTATTCCGAAGGCCGGCCGAAAACTCAAGCATGGCGACATTGTCGGGCTCGATTTCGGCGTGGTCTACCAGGATTTTTATGGTGATGCGGCGACTACCGTCGCGATCGGCAAGGTTTCAACCCACGCGGAGCGCCTGATGAAGGTGACACGTGAAGCGCTATACGCCGGAATCAAACAGGCGCGGGTCGGTAATCGTATTGGCGATATCGCGCGTGCGGTGCAGGACACGGCGGAAGGCGCAGGATTCTCGGTTGTGACGGTCTTTGCGGGACATGGCATCGGACGCCGGCTTCATGAGGAGCCACAGGTGCCGAATTATTATCTGCCCGGCATGCCTAACCCGCGCCTGCAGGAAGGAATGGTCCTCGCGATCGAGCCAATGATCAACGAAGGGACGGCGGACTTGGAGATCCTCGGCGACGGATGGACGGCGGTGACTGCGGACGGCAAGTTGTCCGCCCATTTTGAACACTCCATCGCGATAACTGCTGCGGGTCCTGAGATCCTGAGCGAGTTAAACAATGTCTAAAGGTGACGCAATTGAAGTCAGTGGAACGGTCAATGAGGCGCTGCCCAACGCGATGTTCCGAGTGACCCTCGACAACGGCCACCGCGTGCTGGCCCATATCTCGGGCAAGATGCGGATGCATTACATCAAGATTCTTCCGGGGGACAAGGTGACGGTTGAGCTGTCGCCGTATGACCTCACGCGTGGCCGAATCACTTATAGAATGCGCTAAAATCAACGGTAACTGTCCATGAAAGTCCGCGCGTCTGTGAAAAAAATTTGCAAGAACTGCAAGGTCGTGCGCCGCGAAGGCGTGGTCCGGATTCTATGCTCGAACCCGCGTCATAAGCAGCGGCAAGGCTAGCAGGAGGAATCTCGATGGCACGTGTAGCTGGAGTCGAACTGCCGCGTAACAAGCGGCTGGAAGTTGCGCTTACCTATATCTACGGAATTGGCCGCGCTACCGCGACGCGAATTCTGGCGAAAGCAAATGTCGATGTCGCGCGCAAAACGGACGATCTGACGGCCGAAGAGCAGGTTCGTATCCGACAGGTGATCGATCAGGATTGCAAAGTCGAAGGCGACCTGCGACGCGAAGTGCAACAGTCGGTTAAGCGTCTGATGGACCTCGGCTGCTATCGCGGCATTCGCCACCGACGAAGTTTACCCGTGCGCGGCCAGCGTACCCATACGAACGCCCGAACTCGCAAAGGGCCGCGAAAAATTGTCGCCGGCAAAAAGCAAGCGCCGCCGAAAGGCTAATCGATCGAACGGAACGACTTGCGCCAAGCGGGCGACCGACTCGTTACTTGCTCGGCCTGATGAACTGAAGGGTCAGGGAATAAGAGGTTAAATGGCTGACGAAACCAAGGAAACCAGGCCGGAGGGACAGCCAAGATCCCCAGCCGCGGCGGGTAGCCCTCCACAGCAGGGAGGCGGTGGCGCGCCCGGCGCAGCGCCGGCAGCATCAGCGACTCAGGGTGCGGCGCCCGCGCCGCGCAGACGGCGAACACGACGCAGCGTTCCGGAAGGCGTCGCGCATGTGCATGCGACGTTCAACAATACCATCGTGACTATCACTGACCCGCAGGGACTGGTGGTTTCGTGGTCAAGCGCAGGCTCCGTGGGATTCAAAGGTTCGCGCAAGGGGACTCCGTTTGCCGCGCAGATGGCGGCCGAGGCTGCGGCACGCAAAGTCAGCGAATTCGGCATGCGCACGGTTATCGTCCATGTCAAGGGACCCGGCGGCGGGCGCGAGTCAGCCGTCCGCGCGTTGCAGGCGGCGGGGCTCAACGTCCAGTCGATAAAGGATGTGACGCCGATTCCACACAACGGATGCCGCCCGCCCAAGCGCCGGCGGGTCTGAGAGATAAGACATCTTGAGGAACTAAGTGGCTAGAAATCTTGGTCCAGTATGCCGGCTCTGCCGACGCGAAGGGTTGAAGCTCTTTCTCAAGGGAGAACGTTGTTACACAGACAAGTGTGCGATTGAGCGGCGCAACTATCCCCCGGGGGCGCATGGGCAGGCGCGAACCCGATTTTCGGAGTTCGCGATCCGATTGCGTGAGAAGCAAAAAGTCAAACGCATCTATGGACTCATGGAGAAACAGTTCGCCCAGTATTTCGAACTGGCCGAGCGAATGCCCGGAATTACCGGGGAGAACCTGCTGCTGCTGCTCGAACGACGGCTCGACAGCGTGGTTCTTCGTCTCGGATTCGCAAGTTCGCCGGCACAGGCGCGGCAGCTGGTCCGCCATGGCCACATTCAGGTTGATGGCAAGACTGTGACGATACCGTCGTTTCTGCTCGGGATTAATCAAGTGATTAGCGTTGCCGAGAAGAGCCGTCAGAAAAAAGTGGTTGTCGAAGCGATCGAGCTCGCGCAACGCCGCGGCGTCGCGCCATGGATGAGTCTGGAGCGTGAGCAATTCCGTGGCTCGCTCAAAGCGCTGCCAGCACGATCCGATCTGACGATGCCGATCAGCGAGAAATTGATCGTCGAGCATTATTCACGCTAGCGGGCTCAGGTATGCGCCTTTGATTAAGGAAAATTCTCCGCGGAAAAATAACTATTATGCAGAATGATTGGCGTGATCTGATCAAACCCAAGGCCGTCGAGTTCGACGCCAGGGAGCTGACGCCGACCTATGGGCGATTCTTCGCCGAGCCGCTCGAGCGTGGCTATGGTATCACCGTTGGCAACTCTCTTCGCCGCATCCTCCTGTCCTCGTTGCCCGGCTACGCGATAACTGCGGTGCGTATCAAAGGTGTCCTGCATGAATTTTCGACGATGGCAGGCGTTAAAGAAGACGTCACGGACATCGTGCTCAATCTCAAGGAGGTGAGGCTCAGGCTTCATGAGGGAGAGCAGCTCACGGCGACACTGCAGGCCAAGGGCGAGGCGGTCGTCACCGCGCGCGATATTACGGGAGGCCCGAGCCTCGAAATCCTGACCCCCGACCAGCACATCGCAACGCTCGACAAAAATGCCGAGCTGGATGTGGAATTGGTCGTCAAACGTGGACGTGGCTATGTACCGGGCGAGCGCACTGAGGAAGACGAGCCGATCGGAACCATAAGAATCGACGCGGTCTACGCGCCGGTGCGTAAAGTCAACTTCAATGTCACTAACGCCCGCGTCGGTCAGCGGACGGACTACGATCGACTCGCGCTGGAGATTTGGACTGACGGGTCAATCTCGCCGCGCGACGCACTTACCTACGCGGCGCGCGTAATGCGCGACCAGATGTCGATCTTTGCCGGGGTCGAGGAAGAAATTGAAGCACCCGTAGCGGGCGAGAGGCCGGAGCCCCGTCCCGCTTTCAACGAGTATCTATATCGGCCGGTCGAGGGATTGCCGATCTCCGTGCGGGCGTTCAATGGCCTGCAGAATGCCGATATCAAATACATCGGCGAACTGGTTCAACGCACCGAGCAGGACATGCTCAAGATTAAGAACTTCGGCCGCAAATCGCTTAACGAGATCAAGGAAGTGCTCACCGACATGGGTTTGTCGCTTGGAATGCGGCTTGAGAATCTGCCGTCACGCAGCGAACTCGATCGCATGTGGGAAGAGCAGGAACGACGTGAATCGGCCTGACGCCGCGCGTCGATCAATGGAGTCAATGCGATGCGTCACATGAATCGGGGGCGGAAGCTCAACCGTACTTCCGCCCATCGCAAGGCGCTTTTCCGCAACCTGGTGCTCGCCCTGGTTCAGCACGAGCGCATCCGGACGACTGACGCCAAGGCCAAGGAGTTGCGACGCTACGCCGATCGGATGGTGACGCTCGGCAAGCGCGGTGACGTGGCCGCCCGCCGACTCGCGTTCGCTTTCATGCAATCGCGCGACGCGGTCAAACGACTGTTCGACGAAATTGCGCCGCGCTTCAAGGAGCGCAACGGTGGTTATACGCGGGTGGTCAAATTTGGTATTCGACGGGGCGATGCGGCGCCACTTTCAATCATTGAATTCAGCGATTTTTCCGACAGCGCGGAGGCCAAGAAGCCGCGCAAGAAGCGCGCGCAACGGCGTGAGCGCGATCGCGGCGAACGGCGTGACGATCGGCGTGTCGCTGCGGGTGCCTAGGCAACCTGATACGATTTTCCCGTTTCTCAGGTCGATGCGGCTTGACAGTCCTGTGAGCAAGGCAAATCGCACTGCGAGCGGGGCCGCGGGCTTCGTGGGTTATATTTCATTTTATCGCGGATGCGATCGTCAAATTCGGCCCTGTGGCGGGCTCTGATAAAATCAACCGCAGCATAGTTACGTAGAGATAAAACGATGGCTAATGAGCTGGTTCAGCCGGACAAATTCTTTTTGACGCGCTTCGGTTTGACCTCAAACGCGATGGAAAGCATTTTGGGCAGCGCGCTGGAACGCAAAGCCGATTATGCCGACCTTTATTTCGAGTACCGCGACGCCGAGGGGCTCAGTCTCGAAGAATCGATGGTCAACCATACGGCGAAAAGTGTATCCCATGGTGTCGGTGTGCGCGTCTGCGCCGAAGATCGAACCGGCTACGCGTACTCGGATGAGGTTACGGTTGATCGTATGCGACTGGCGGCAGAGGCCGCGCGTGCTATCGCCGACCAGCACAGCGGCCGACTGGCAGCAATCCAGGTAGGTGCGCCGGCGCGTCGTCACGATCTTTACGAATTGGAGAGCACGCCACTCGAGATTCCGCTCCAGGAGCGCGCGCGTCTGCTCAAGCAGATTGATGAGACCGCGCGCGCATTTGATACGCGCGTCCGCAACGTGATGGCCTCGTTCGCCGCGGAGCGCAAGATCATGATGGTGGTGAACAGCGATGGCCAAATCGCCGCGGACGTGCAGCCGTTATGTCGCATCAATGTCACCGTAATCGCAGAGGACGGCAAGAGCCGCCAGATGGGCACGTTCGGCGGCGGCGGTCGCGTCGAATGGAGCTACTTTCTCGAAGATGATCGCTGGAAAGAATACACTCTGAAGGCAGCGCGCCAGGCGATTCTTAACCTCGATGCGATGGACGCGCCGGCCGGCGAGATGAAGGTGGTGCTTGGCCCCGGATGGCCGGGTATCCTGCTTCACGAAGCGATTGGCCACGGACTCGAGGGTGATTTCAACCGCAAGCGCGTCTCCGCTTTTTCCGATCGCATCGGCCAGCCGGTCGCGAGCACCCTCTGCACGGTGGTCGATGACGGCACCCTTCCGAATCGGCGGGGAAGCCTTAACGTTGACGACGAAGGGACGCCCACTTCTCGAACGGTGCTAATCGAGAAGGGAATTCTGCGCGGCTACCTGCAGGACCGGCTGAATGCCCGCCTGATGAAGATGACACCTACCGGCAATGGCCGGCGCGAAAGCTTCGCGCATTCACCGATGCCACGGATGACGAACACTTTTATGCTCCCGGGCGATTCCACGCCCGAGGAAATAATCCGTTCCGTCAAGCAGGGCCTCTACGCTGTTAGCTTCGGCGGCGGGCAGGTCGATATCACCAATGGCAAGTTCGTCTTTTCCGCGAGCGAAGCCTATTTGATCGAGGACGGCGAAGTGACTCGGCCGGTAAAGGGCGCGACGCTCATCGGCAATGGACCCGACGTGCTTACGCGCGTCTCGATGGTTGCGAATGACCTGGCACTGGACTCCGGGATCGGCACCTGCGGCAAGGATGGGCAATCCGTGCCGGTTGGCGTCGGGCTACCGACGATTCGAATCGATGGATTAACCGTTGGCGGCACTCGTGCTTAGTTAACCGGCCAGAGGACCTGTGATGAGTCAGATCGATCCAGCGCTGGCAGAATGGAC
>Ga0206350_10325086_pt1 | contig 26728 bp, 29 predicted proteins | sample DielMetaTC5pm4_FD_146432 | JGI IMG/M metagenome (GOLD analysis project Ga0206350, IMG submission 146432) | Corn rhizosphere microbial communities from Kellogg Biological Station, Michigan, USA - Diel MetaT C5pm-4 (Metagenome Metatranscriptome)... | ecosystem: Host-associated > Plants > Roots >...
CCGCACGGAAGGTCTGTCGGGCCGCTTCCATCTGCTCAAGGGCGATCCGACGCCAGGCGCACCGCGCACGCGCATCGCCTATCCCGATTCGAACCGCAAGGACAAGTGGTCGGCGGCCCGCGGCGACGTGCCGGTGCTCATGATCGCCTCGAACATCATGAAGGACACCCTGGCCGGGCGCATGGAATGCGTCGTGCCTGGCAAGGGTATGTATCGCATGACCGACTGGCTACCTGACTTCGTGTACGCCGAGCTTTGCATGGAAGTGCGCACACCGAAGGGATGGGACAATCCGCGCGATAAGCGAAACGAAGCGTGGGACTTGTCCTATTACGCGATCTCATTTTGCGTGTCGCCGCTGCTCTCGATCGAGCAAGTCGAGTGGTCGAATCCGCCCGGTTGGGCCGATGAATGGGATCGCAATACGCTCGTGACAGTCCCTCATCAAACGAGCCGCTATCGCGACATTCCGGAAGGCGCTTACGATTTCAAAAAGCTGGCATCAAACCTAGCCTGATCGCCGATCAGGAATAAGGAAAATTACTCACGGTGGACGAAACAACATTATGTTGATACGACCGCTAAAAGTGGTTTATGATTGCTGCCAAATTGGCCCCGCCGCAACCTGACCCTTTTATAGAGACGACCATGGCCTTCGATCCAACTAAACTTCAGGCGGCCAAGGATGCATACGACGCCTTGATGACGGGGACGCAAGCTCGCGTTGTCGTCGATCAGAACGGGGAACGCGTCGAGTTTGTCGCGTCGAATGCTCAGCGCCTGCTGGCCTACATCAACTCACTTCAAGCCGAGGCCGACGCACAGGCGTCCGGCAACGTCCGCGCCCGCGGTCCTTTCAACTTCGTTTTCTAAGGCATGGCTGCTCTCGCTCCGACCCGCCGAGTAAAGATCGCTCCCGTCTCGACGCAGGAGAAATCGGCAATGGGCGTCGGCGGGCTTCAGGGGGCTGAACGTCTCTCGCGTGAGACGATGACCTGGAATCCGTCGAGGCGTTCTCCGGATCAGGTTATCAACGTAGCCAAGACCGAGGCTGACGCACGAGGCCGCGACCTGGCCTGGAATGACGGCAACGCGATCGGCGCTGTCGCGACGCACAAAGATTCGATCGTCGGCGCGTTCTACCGGCTGAACGCACAACCGAACTGGCGCGTCATCGGGGCTCCCGAGGGATGGGCTGAGGAATTTCAGCAGATCGTCGAGGCTCGCTTCAACTTACTTTCAGAATCACCCAATTGCTGGCTCGACGCCGCTGGCGTCAACACCTTCACCGGACTTGTCCGCCTCGCTGTAGGCGGATTTGTTTATACGGGCGAAGTGCTGGCAACCGCCGAGTGGCTGCGCTCGAACAAGCGTCCGTACAGCACGGCGATCCAACTCGTGTCGCCCGACCGCCTTTCGAACCCCGATGGGACGTGCGACACGCGCACGCTTCGCCGCGGCATCGTCCGCGATCTGCGCGGCAAGCCGCAGGGCTATTACATCCGCAAGGGTCATCCGTTCGAACTGTACGACGACCTGGCGTGGCAATGGGCCTACATCCCGGTCGAGAAGCCGTGGGGCCGAAAGCAAGTTCTGCATATCATCGAGCAGCTTATGCCCGATCAATCGCGCGGCATCGCCGACATGGTCGCGGTGCTCAAAGACATGCGCATGACGAAGCAGTTCAAGGAGATCACGCTTCAGAACGCCGTCATCAACGCTTCGTTCGCAGCGGCGATCGAATCCGAGCTTCCGCCTGACGCCGTCTTCCAGACGCTCGGCGGCGGCCAGAAGAGTTGGATGGATTGCGTCGGGCAGTACATGGACGCGCTGAACAACTACATCGGCGCAGCCAGCAACATCAAGATCGACGGGGCCAAGGTCCCGCATCTGTTCCCCGGCACGAAGCTGAATATGACGCCGATGGGAACGCCGGGCGGCGTCGGAACTAGCTTCGAAGAATCGTTGCAGCGGCATATCGCGGCTGGCCTCGGGCTGTCCTACGAGGAATACGCACGCGACTTCTCGAAGACGAGCTATTCGTCGATTCGCGCCAGCATGACATCGACGTGGCGCTTCATGCTCGGGCGCAAAAAGACCGTGGCCGATCGCTTTGCCAGCGGCATCTACGCGCTCGTGCTCGAAGAAATGATCAACGCCCGCGACGTGCCGCTACCACCTGGAAAGCGGCCTTCGCACTTCTACGAGCCGTTGATGAAGGACGCCTACTGCGCCTCGTCTTGGATCGGAGCGTCGCGTGGACAGATCGACGAACTGAAGGAAACGCAAGCGGCCATCCTGCGCATCAAGGCAGGGCTTTCCACGTACGAAGCCGAGTCGGCGAAGCTCGGCAACGACTGGCGCGAGACGTTCGAGCAGCGTGCGCGCGAGGATGGGCTCATTAAGGCCAAGGGCCTCACGCTCGCGCTCGACACGCAGCGTAGCGGCGCTGACACCGCACCGACGACGCCCTCGAATCCGCAGGGAGACAATCAGACCCAACAGGACGACGACGAATGAGCACGAACCGCACATCGGCCCGACCGAACGTTCGCGCAATCGTGGATGGCATGAACCTCAAAGCCGCCATGGTTGCGCCGCACTACACAGGCCTCGCCGCGGCTCTTCAGGAGTTCGCCGACGCGGACTATAGCCTCGAAGAAGCCGCGTGGGAGCATCGCAAGAACGAACTCACGATGGCCTATGGCTTCGGCCCGGCCGCGAGCGACAAGCCCTTCGCCTTTGCGAACGGTGTGGCGATCATTCCGGTCCACGGCATGCTCGTGAACCGCTTTTCGTACTCCTGGGGTTTCGTCACCGGCTACAACTTCATCCGTTTGCAGACCGAAGCGGCTGTCGCCGACGACGACGTCAAGCTGATCGCGTACGACTGCAACAGCTACGGCGGCATGGTCGCGGGATGCTTTGAGACGGCAGACGAATTGTTCGCATCGCGTGACGCGAAGCCGTCGATCGCCTTGGTCGATTCGAACGCCTACTCGGCATGCTACGCCCTGGCTAGCTCAGCGAGCCGCGTTGTCGTCACACAATCGTCCGGCGTGGGCAGCGTCGGCGTGGTCGCTATGCACGTCAATTTCGGCCCGATGCTCAAGGAAGCCGGGATCGAGATCGAGTTCATCTATGCGGGCGCACACAAGGTGGACGGCAACCCGTACGAGGCGCTGCCGCCTGACGTGCGCAAGAGCATTCAGACGAGCATCAACAAGAGCTACACGACGTTCGTGAACGGCGTCGCGCGTAATCGCAACCTTTCGGCCGATACGGTGCGAGGGACTGAAGCGCAGTGCTACGACGCCGAAGATGCCCTCGCGCTCGGCCTAATCGACGCAATTCAGCCGCCCGCAACGGCGATTGAGGCGTACCTCGACGAGCTTTCCGGCTCGGATGATGGAGAAGACGAAACGGATGACACCGGGCCGTCCGATCCGACTGATCAACAGGAGCAAGCAATGAGCGACAAAAACATTCAGCCGGGCGCGGAAGGCCAAAACTCGGCAATCGATGCAAAGGCTGTCGCGGCGTCCGCCCGCCAAGCCGAACGTGAGCGCATGAGCGGCATCATGGGCTGCGACGAAGCGAAGGGTAAGTCGAAGCTGGCGAACCATCTGGCATTGAGCACCGAAATGTCGGTGGAAGGCGCCAAGCAGGTTCTCGCTGCAGCGGCTCCCGAGCAGGCGCAGGCCGCCGCTGCCCCGGCTGCTACCGAAGCCAATCCCTTCAAGGAAGCGATGAACGCGAGCAAGAATCCCGACGTTGGCGCGGGCGACGGCGATGCCGCTGCTGCTGGCGCATCCGTTGAGGGCTCGGTGGCGTCGCGCATCCTGTCGGCGCAGCACAAGGCAACCGGCCGCAAGATCGCCGCGTAACACCCGGCTAGCATCGAAAGCGTAGTTCGAAACTTATTTCTTGGAGAACACCATGAACGACATCGACGACCTGGCCGGGGGCAATCTCTCGTACGGCAGCTATATCCCGTTTCAGCTTTTCGCGGGCGATGACGACCCTGTTACGCAGAGCTTCGCCGTGGCCCCGAACACGGCGATCGCGAAGTATCAGGTGCTCGCTGTCAACGGCTCCAATCAACTCGTGCCGCACGCGCCCGCCGCTGGCGACTCGACGGCCAAGGCGCTGTACGTCGCTTGCCAGCCACTCGCATCGAACGCCTCTGCCGTGATGCTTCCGGTCTACGTCGAGGGCTTCTTCAACCACGAAGCGCTCGTGTGGGATGCCTCGCTGACGACGCTGGCTCAGCGTCAGGCGGCGTTCCGCTACAACGGGGCCGACATCAAGATCGGCGCTCTCTACGGGGCGACGGAAGTCTAAGCCGCAGCGTCACAACAATCGGAAATATCAGGCCGCTTGCGGCAAGGAGAACCAAAATGGCTTTCGAAATTTACAACACAGTCGATCTGATCGAGGTCATTCGACTTCAGCGCGGCATCGACCCGTACTGGCTCGGCTATTACCCTCGCGTCATCACTTCCGATCGCGAGGAAATCCTGTTCGACATGGTGACGGAAGGCACGCGCCAACTCGCGCCGTTCGTCGCTCCCAACGTGCAGGGCCGTGTGCTGCGCGAGCAGGGCTACAGCACGAAGAGCTTCAAGCCCGCCTACGTCAAGCCGAAGCACGTCGTCGATCCGTCGCGTGCGATTCCGCGCATGGCTGGTGAAGCCCTCGGCGGCCAGTTGAGCCAAGCCGAGCGGTACGACGCGATCATTGCCGAGAACATGCGCATCGAACGCGTCGCGATCGAGAACCGGTGGGAGTGGATGGCAGCGCAAGCCATCATCAACGCCTCGGTTACTGTCGCTGGCGACGACTATCCCTCTGTCACGATCGACTTTGGCCGCGACGCGTCGCTCACGGAAACGCTCGCGACCGGTGCGAAGTGGGTTTCGACAAATACCGGCGTCAATCCCCTCAAGGACATCGAGGACAAGCGTCGTCAGGTCAACCGCCTCGCCAACACGACGGTCACGCGTCTCACGTTCGGATTGGATGCTTGGGACGCCTTCACGAGCTTCACCAACGTGCGCGATCTGCTCGATACGCGCTATCGCGGCAGCGAGACGGTCTACAACACCTCGATCCCGGATGGCGTGCCGTACGAGTTCCGCGGCGTCCTCGCCGGGCAGAACGGCATCGGCAAGCTCGAACTGTACACGTACAGTGCGCAGTACGAGGACAGCGCCACGGGCTCGCTCGTGGACATGATGCCGTCGAACGCAGTGGTCGGCACCGGCCCCGGCATCAACGGCGCTCGCTGCTTCGGTGCGATCCGCGATCGTCGCGCAGGCCTCGTGGCGATGTCGATGTTCCCGAAAATGTGGGACGAAGAAGACCCGAGCGTCACGTACACGATGACGCAATCGGCTCCGCTGATGGTCCCGGCGACGCCGAACGGCTCGTTCGTGATGTACGTGGTCTAAGGCGACCCGGAGAGCCTGATGCACGGCTCTCCTGACCACCTTCTCTCAACCAACTGAGGAACTGAAAATGAAGATGCTGATCAAGGAAAGCGTGCTTCTGATGCGCGACGGCAAGCGGGTTCGACCTGAAATCGGAAAGTCGTTCGATCTCACCAAGGAAGAGATCGAGGACATCAAGAGGGTGCGCCCGCAGGCCATCTCGGCTGTCCCGGTCGTCGAAACCGATCCGAACTCCAAGGATACGGACAAGGCCGACAAGACCGACAAGGGCGGCAAGAAGCCCGACGCTGGCGACGAAGGTCTGTAATCATGACCTGGCGTGAACAGAAACGTGCGGCGCGGCAAATCGTGCATACGACCTTCGGGATCGAGGCGCAGTATTACGCCGCGAAGGGAGCCGCGTCCACGACTGTTCACGTTCGTCTGCAAACTAAGTTTGGTTTGATCACGCAAGACCCGCGCAACGCGCGCGAGGGCTGGGCGCAGATGCAGTCGATCGAGCCGCACTTAGTTTTCATGCGAAGCGAGCAAGAACCCGCGCATGGTGCTGTCGTGTGGCTTCAGATCGGCGAAGCCTACATGATAGATAACACGCTTCCGCCTGACGACATCACGCGCACGACGCAGTGCTCGCGGATGACGGCAAAGCAATATGCCGATTGGGGCTTGCCGACATGAGCGCCTACGTCATCGTGGCTGAAGGCATGAGCGATCTGCCGGACTTGTCTGAGGCGGACGAACACATCATCGTTGCGGCGCGTCAGGCGATCAACCGCACGCTCACGCACACTCGTACGGCGAGCGCTCGCGCCATCCGCAATCAGGTAGCGTTCCCGGCGAGCTATCTGACGGGAGAAGGCTCTCGACTGACCATCTCGAAGCAAGCCTCGAACGATAATCTCGAAGGCACCATCACCGGCCGCCAGCGAGCCACGTCGCTCGCGCGTTTCTCGAAGGATCGCGATCCTGCCGCTGCCCGCAGGAAAGGCGGCGTCTCCGTCGAGGTCAAGCCCGGTGAAGCGCGCTTCATGAAGGGGGCGTTTCTCGTCAGGCTTAAAAGCGGCTCGACGAAGACGGACACGCAATTCAATCTCGGGCTCGCGATCCGGCTAAAGCCCGGCGAGCGCATCAAAAACAAGACGCAGATGCAGCAGTTGGATCACAACGTCTATCTGCTTTATGGCCCCTCGGTCGACCAGATATTTCGCACGGTTCGCGAGGATGTTGCGCCGGATGCCGAGAGCTTTCTCGCAACTGAGTTCAGGCGGCTGCTCGACTTAAGGAACGTATAATGGCGAACCCGCGGCCCTTCCGTTTGCGCGTGCTCGATGGCGTAACGAACTGCCTGAAAGGCATTACAGTCGCTAACGGATTCAATTACGACTTAGCCGATTCAGTCTTCCGGGGAAGACTGATATTCGGCGATGACGATCCGGTACCACTGGTCGCTGTGAACGAAGCCCCGCTGCCCGCATCGCCGACCCCATCAAAGCCCGCCGCTGGCACATGGACGGGCCCATGGGAGTTGATGATCCAGGGATGGGTGGATGACGATAAAACGAACCCTACCGATCCCGCTCATTTTCTGCTCGCCGATGTTCGCAAGGCGCTCGCGATCGAGAAGCGCGACAATCAACTTCAGCGTGGCAAAGGGAACAACCTGTTCGGCATGGAAGGCCGCGTGCTTGATATGGAAATCGGCGCAATGGTCGTGCGCCCGGCCGAGCCCCAGGTGAACGAACTGACAAACTTCCTTTTGTCGGTAACGCTGGAAATTTCTGAAAAGATGGATGACCCCTACGCATAGGGTGAAATCTGTTCCTGTGTAGCAACCTCGTGAGGAAATAATCATGGATCAGCCCAACTACACCCTCGGTCGCGGGGAACTGTACTTCAACAAGTTCAAGCCAGGCACGCAGATCGGCGTCGGGGAACGTTACTTCGGTAACACGCCCGCCGTCGCATGGCATGTGCAGGCGAACAACCTCGACCACTACAACAGCGACGCTGGCGTGAAGGAAAAGGACATGTCCATCGCGCTTCAGACGGACCGCACCGGTTCGTTCACGACCGACAACATCGATCAGGAAAGCGTCGCCCTGTGGTGGTTTGGTTCGGCGCAGGCGCTCACCGTATCAGCCACGGTCGGCGTACCGTCCAGCTTCGACGGCGTGAAGGTCGGTTACTTCTATCAACTCGGCGAATCGGCGACGAACCCGATGGGCGATCAGCTTGTCTCAAACGTGGTCGTGAAGAATGACATCGCAACGCCTGTGACCTACGTCGCTGGCACCGATTACAGCCTGAATGCCACGCTCGGTCGTATCGAAGTTCTCGAAGGCGGCGCTATCGTCGACGGCACGACGAACTTGCGCATCACCCACGACACGACGGCCTCGACTCGCGATCAGGTGCTCTCGGGCTCGACGCCGATCGAAGGGTCGCTACGCTTTATCGCCTACAACCCGCAGGGCGACAACATCGACTACTTCTTCCCTTACGTGAAGATCACGCCGAACGGCGACTTCACACTCAAGGGCGACAACTGGCAGGAAATCCCGTTCACGCTCGAAATCCTGAAAAAGACGGGTTACGAAGCGATGTACTCGTCCAAGCGCGCGGTTGCGAGCTAATCAGGGGAATCCGATATGGGTCTGAAAGACTTGCGGCTCCCCACGGAGCTAGTCGAAGTGCCGGGCGGTGGCGAGTTCACAGTCCGGGGCTTGTCCCTCACCGACATGCGGGCGCTCGTGACGAAGTATTCGGCCGAACTCGCTCAGCTTTTCGAACTCTTCTCGCAAGACGGCTCGACCGACGAAGCGAGGATCGGAAATGCTGCTGCGACGGCTGCTCGCTTCATCAACGAGTCGCCTTCCATTGCAGCGGAAGTGATCGCCATCGCGAGCGGGGAGAAGGACGTGTTTGAGATCGTCCTTGGGTTGCCGTTTCCGATCCAGGTGGATGCGCTGACGAAGGTCGGCAAACTTACTTTCGCGTCGGAGGACTCCGCAAAAAAGTTCCTTCAGACCGCCCGCAGCGCGATCGGAATGTTCAAGGTCAGCCAGAAAAGCTGACCTTGGATAGCTGGTTGTGGGGTGTCCGCAGGCAAGTGAGCCTTCTGATTTCCGAGGGCCACGCGGACGCCTCGCACTATCCGATCGGGATGGTGTGGGACGAATCACGGCTTGCAGTCGAGCGGATCAACAGATTCCACGCGACGCAAGCCGTTCTCACACAGCAGGCGGTCGCTTCGATCCTATCGAAAGACGGGGCGAAGGAATTCAAGAACACGATTACCGGGCTAAACGAAAATGGCTAACAAGGGTGATGTCGATCTCGTAATTCGGGCGAAGAATGAGGCGAGCAAAGCGCTCGATACCGTTTCGAAAGCCCTCGATGCCCTCGACAAGAAGCAGAGCGAGGTCGGCACTTCCGCCAACAAAGCCGGTAATCTACTCGATCAGTTCGCAAAGACAGTCGGCGTCGTCGCAACCGCATACGACCGGCTCAAGTCCGACTCAGATCGCGCCGCGCAGTCCTTCACGCGGCAGGAAGCAAGCCTGAATGAGAACAAGGCGGCGTATGCCGCGCTTGCCGCTCAAATCGAGGCTGCTATCAACGTTCAGCAGCGCATGGCGAACTTCGTCGGCCCTCGCACGAAGGAGCAACAGCAGCAAGTCGCTCTCGTCGCCAAGGCATACGACGATCTCACCAAGCAAGCCGAGAAAGTCGCAACGTCCGTCAACCGGCAAGAAGCCGAACTGAAGCAGTCGTTCTATGCGCTTCAGGAAGTCGCAGGCGGGGCCGATCAGGCCGCTGCTGCGCTCGCCAAGGTTCAGACCGCTCATCAGGAAGCCGCCACAGCCGCGCAGCGCAATGCCGCGGCTCAGGCTAAGGCAGCGGGAGAAGCAGCCGCCTGGTCGGCCGCACAGGTCGCTGCTGAGCAGGCTATGGCCGCTGCCACGGCGCAGCGTCTCGAAACCGAGAAGGCCGCGCAGGCTGCAACTGAAAAGGCCGCAGCAATGGCCGTGCAGCGCCGCTCGGCGCTAGAAACCCGCCGCGACCTTACCGGTGCGCTCGGGACCGCGCAGGGCGGCCAGGCGACGGCCCAGGTGCAGATCAAAGCCCTGGCAGATCAAGATGAGCTATCGAGCGCACAGGTAGCTCAGATGACGGCGCTGAAGGCATATGCGGGGGCGTATAAGCAAGCCATCAACGAACTTACGATCGCGACCGAGCTTTATAACCGAGTTCTACGCGATGAGTCAGCCACGCAGGAACAGGTAGCAGTCGCGCAACAACGCGCCAATGCTGCGATCGCTGGCGCTTCGAACTTGATGCAGCAAACGACGGCATCGGTGCGCGCAAATGCGCAGGCCGAGCGAGAGGCCGCTGAAGCCCGCAGGAAGGGTGCAGGAGCATCGAGTGAACTCGACGATGCTTTGCGAAGTCTGTTCGCGAACTCCCGTCGCTCGCTGTCGCTTTATCAGCGTATGCGCGGCGAACTGCTATCGCTCGTGAACTCCTATCTCGGCCTGTATGCCGCGATCGAAAGTGTCAACCGAATCATTCAAGCCAGCACGCAACTGCAAGGCACGGAGTCGCGCCTGAACGTCGTGACGGGTGGCGATCCCGCTAAGACCGCACAGGAAATGCAGTGGGTCGTTCAGCAAGCCGACCGCCTTGGCATATCGCTGCAAGGGCTCGGCGAGGAATGGTCGAAGTTCGCAATCGCCGCGCAGAATTCGAACTTCACGATAGGCGAGGCTCGCAAGATTTTCCTCTCCGTCGCCGAAGCCGGGCGCGTGCTGCACCTTAGTTCGGATAATATCAATCTGACGTTCCTGGCCCTAACACAGATGATGTCGAAGGGCACGATCCAGATGGAAGAGCTCCGTCGGCAGTTAGGCGAGCATATTCCAGGGGCGTTCAGCCTCATGGCTAAGGCAGTCGGCGTGACCGGCGCAGAACTTACGAAGATGATGCAGAACGGACAGATCACGTCCGAGTTTCTGCTCAAATTCGCCGATCAGCTTAATGGTGTATATGGCGCGCAGCTTCCCAACTCGCTGAAGCTCACGCAGGCCGAAATCGGGCGCTTCCAAGCTCGCTTGACGCTGGCGCTCAATGCAATTGGTGAGTCCGGCGTCATCGATACTTTTACTGAATCGCTGCGGCATCTGAGCGACATGCTGAAGAGCGATGATGCTCAGGTGTGGTTCCAACGTCTAGGGTCGGTGATCGGCGGCGTAATCAAGCTGCTGATGGTGATCCTCGACAACATGGATTTGATCTTCGCCGCGTTCGCCGCGCTAGGCGCTGCGAAAGGTGCGACCTACGTGATCATGGTGACGCAGGCGATCATCCGAATGGTCGCATCGCTCCGAGCAGCAGCCGTCGCGGGTGAGGGCCTGAGTATCGTCATGGCCGGTATCGGCGGCCCCATCGGAATTGCAATCGGTCTACTGGCTGGTGCGTTCGCCTATCTCGCGACGCGAGTGAGCGACAGCGAGAAAGCGATGGTATCGGCCAAGCGCACGACCGACGACATCGTTGCGGCGTACCAGACGGGCGGAAAGTCCGCCAAGGATTGGGCGGATGCAATGCAGGGCATGTCAAAGGTGCAAACGAAGCACACTCTTGGCTCCCTCAACCAAACGCTGAAAGATCAGCTTAACCAACTAAGTTCTGGCCTGAACACGACGATCGTTACCGACTTCGGTCAGGTGATCGAACTTCCTGTGTCCGATAAGGTCAAGGACATCCAGAAACTCGTTGAGGCTGTGAAGGCCGGCACGCTCCCCCTTAGCGATTTCAAGAAGAGGCTCGACACCATCGCTGAGGCAAATCCAGAACTTGAGAGCCTTGTACTGAGCCTTCAGAAACAGGCCGATGAAGCGAGCAAGACCGATACCATCATTCGTCACTTCGAGGCGTCGCTGCGGGTGATGAAGGGCACGGCGACGGACGCAGACAAGGCTCTGCTCGGCATCAAGACTGGCATTCAAGATAGTGGTGATGCAGCCGGTAGCGCGGCTCGAAATATGGAGCGCTACAAGGCCGCGATGGACAACCTGGCGAAGTCCATCCCTGAACTGAAGAAGCAACTCGAACTTGATACGAACCTCAAGTCCATTAAACTTGCGTTGCAGTCTGCGATTGAAGCTGCCGATGGCGATGTCACCAAGATCAACGCGGCAAAGGATCGCGCGCTCAAGGCGATTGATTCCGTTAATCAAGCTTATGAGCAATCGCTTATCAAGCAGTTCTCCAACGACAAGGGAGACTCGTTGCTTCAGTCGGTGAACCTGCTCAAAAACTTCGAGGGCTTTCAACCGACCGCCAAATTCGACAAGAATGCATACCGCGCCGGGTACGGGTCGGACACGATCACGCTCAGCGACGGGACGATTCAGAAGGTAGCCGAGGCGACGACGGTCACGCAGGAAGATGCGCTGCGCGATCTCGTGCGCCGCATTGGCGAGTTTCAGGAAACCGTTAAGAACCAGATCGGCGCGGATCGCTTTGGCTCGTTCACGGCCCCACAGCAAGCCGCACTTACGTCGATCGCCTACAACTACGGCCGACTGCCGAAGGACATCGTCGACGCCATCAAGTACGGCACGAACGAGACGATCGCTGCCGCGGTGCGCAATCATGCGACCGACAATGGCGGCATCAACGCCGGACGTAGATACAGCGAAGCGGCGCTGCTGTCCTCGCAGAGTCCGGCGCTGGCCGCCCTCAACGACAAGCAGGTTCAGGCCCGTCAAGATCGCGTGACGAAGGTTATCGAGGACCTGGCCGCGAGCCTGAAGGAAGCTAAGCTTGGGGCGCGGGACAAGTTCATCGACGAAGCCGTCAAGAAGGCGCAACCGAGCGACGTGAACGCTCCGCGCCTCACCACTGAGCAGGAAACGACCGTGCGCCAGCAAGCCGGGGCCACGTTCGATGCTCAGCAGGCGCTCAGGGTTCAGCAGAAGATCGTCGAACTGCAAAATCAGTTGGCGCAGAGCAAGTCAGGCGCAAATCGTGCCGACTTTATCGCAGTCGAGGCGCAGAAGGAGCGCATCGATCTCACGAGCGCCGAGGGCAAGAAATGGGCTGAACTGCAAGGGCGGATTTGGGATCGAGCGAACGCCGAGAAACAAGTCAACGATCTCATGGCGCTGCGGCAGCAGTTGCTCGATCGCTTCGCCGTTCAGCAGAACATGGGCGACGCAAGCGGTGCTTCTGCTACTTCAACGGCGCTCGACGCCGTCAACAAGCAACTCGACGATGCTACGAAGAAGGCCATCGCGTTCTGGCAATCAATGGGCGCGGATAACCCGAAGGCGCAGGCCGCCCTGGCGAGCCTTCAAAACACACAAGACAAGATTGCGCAGACGGGCAAGCTGACCCTCGACGCTAAGTCTATCAACCAGGACTTCGCGAGCGGTGCGGTGCAGGGTTTTAACAGCATCGCAGAATCCATGGCCGGTTGGATCGAAGGAGTTAAGAGCGGCAAAGACGTTCTGACCGACATCAAAAACGCCTTCCTTCAATTCGCGGCCGAGTTCCTGAAGCGCATCGCTGACATGATCTTGCAGCAGATCATTTTCAACGCAGTCGCGCAAGTATCGAAAGCCGGAGCTTCGGCGTCGGGCGCTGGCGGGTTCGGTGGATTCATCGCTAGTGCTGCCGCTGTGATGCACAGCGGCGGTACCGTAGGCTCAGCGGGAGCCAGCCGCTCCGTTCCTTCGGCGATGTTTGCCAACGCTGTGCGGTATCATACAGGCGGCATTGCGGGGCTTCAGCCAGGCGAACTTCCTGCGATCTTGCAACGCGGCGAAGAAGTGCTCACGCGCAACGATCCGCGCAACATCATGAACGGCAGCGGGAGTGGTCAGCAGAGCAAGACGCCGAGGATCGTGAACGTACTCGATCCGTCTCTCGTGCAGGATCACTTGAACAGCAGCGCGGGCGAGGAGGTACTGATCAACGTTATCCGCCGTAATGGGTCTTCGATCAAACAAATTCTAAGCGAGTCTTGAAATGGCCTTAACGACCGGCACCGCAACAAACCATCACGATCTCCTCGACAAGCTGCGCCTGTGGCTGACCGGCACAGTTGGGTGGACCCAGGTTCTTTGGACGCCAGGTTTGGCCTTGACCGACGACTATTACCTGATCGTGCAAGGCCCCGGCGCAGGAGCGGGCAAAGAGGTTTATGCGACGTTTCATGCGTCCGGCAGCGCCATCGCCCCGTACTACAGCATCGCGTGCCGGGCTGCGATCGGCTACCAATCTGCTGCCACATGGGGGATGAATCCCGGCGAGAGCCCGCCCTGCTATCTGAACCTGTGGGAGAACTCGATCAGCTATTGGTTCTACGCCAACGATCGTCGCGTGATCATCGTGGCGAAGTGCTCGACGAATTATATGAGCGCCTACGTCGGCATGTTCCTGCCGTGGGCAAATCCAACTCAGTTTCCGTTTCCGCTGTATGTCGGGGCCGACTACCCGACCAAGGTCTACTACAGCTATGCCAACTCGGCCCGACGCATGTTCTGCGATCCGGGTGTTGTCGGCACCACCTACGCTGGCGTCGTGCGCGACACCAACGGACAATGGAGCGGCGTCGTCAATCAGCAGGCAAGCACCAACAACGATAACAACGCGGGCTACTCGCGTGGCTCGGCCTACTTCATTTGGCCGATATCGGCTGGCGATGAGAACAACTTGGACCCGAATGGATGGGGTGCTCCCGGCGGCACAGGCTCGGCGAGCGGAAGCGGAACGATGGATAAGCTGGTTCCTACGGCGCAGGGAGAACGCATCGTCGTCCCGGCCAAGGTTCTGCATACCAAGACGCCCGAGCTAGGCGTGCTCGATGGCGTGTATGTCCCGCTCGCATCGGGCATCGCATCCGAGCAAGTTGTTACGGCCGGTGGACTGACCCTTCGCGCATTTCAAAACATAAGCAGAAACAGCACTAACGACTTTTTCCTGATCCACGAGGCATAAGATGGCATACCAGACCGGAAGCGGGGGTGAGGTTAGCGCGCTGTTCGCTGCGATTCGAGACTTCGCAGTGGCGCAAGGTTGGACGAAATCGGGAGAGGGGTTGAACGCAACAGGCGGATACTTGTTTCTCGAAAAAGGCGTCTGCCATATGTCCGCGCAGTACTATACGAATTGGACCAATAATGCATATGACGCAAACGGAACGTTATACACGCTGAGCAACTACGGCTTTCGAGCGACGGTCAACAGCGCGATAAACCCAGCCCTCACAACTTGGTTCGGGCATCCTGGTTATCCGCACAGCGGCGATATCGAACAAGACGGATACTATTCGACGGTCGTACGCGATCTCAATGGTCCGCTTGTAGCTTGGCATTTATTCAGCGACGCGGCCGGAAGCTATATCCATGCAGCCGTGAACACGCAAGCCGACCGTTGGGTTCACTTCGGCTTTGGGGCTGCTGACAAGGGAACGATGACGCATAGCGGTGCGGCTTACGTGACCGGAACAAGCAACACATGGTATCGAGATTCGAACGCAGCAGACCCTACGAACGACGGCTTTTATTTCTATAACGCCCCGCGTCGCCATGTTGCTCCCTTCACAGGGTTGAACAGCATCTACTACATCCCCGATGCGCTGACCGCAGACTTCGCTCCGATCGCTGCGATGAATCGATGGGGCAGCACCGATCCTATTTGCATAATCAATAGAACGCTTACGACCTACAACAAGCCAGAAAGCTTCCCGAACAACCTATACGGCAGTTCGATGCTTGATGCCCTCATCGCGGCGAACACGCCATCTTGGTCGGGCCAGTTGCCGCTACACGGCTCTCCGCTTCTCGTGCGCCTCTACGACTACTCGAAATTTTGCATCGTCGGTATGTTCCCCGACGTTCGCCTGCTGAACATGGAAGGGCTGCTGCCCGGCTCCGAGATCACGCTCGCAACTGACACATGGAAGGTTTTTCCGATCACGCGACAGAACAGTTGGTCGGCGAGCGGAACGCTGACGCTCACGAGCGGGCAATACGCGGTTGCGTATAAGAAGCTCATCTGATTATGGCCGATACCCTTGTCACCTACGATGCAGCAACGGTAGTCGGCACATGGGCAGACGACGCTCAGACCGGCGTCACCGATGCTGCCGATGCGAACGTGCAGTCGACGCCAGGAACGGGCCTCGCGCCTGGCGCTGTCGCAGCTACGGTTCCGCCTGCCACGACCGCATGGATGGAGCAGCAGGAGTTCTTCTTCGATTTCTACTTCCGCATCTGGATCACGCCGAGCGGGCTCGATGACATCGGCGGGGTATCGTCCGAGCAGACTATTCAGATCAGCGTGTGGAACGCCTATCCGTTCGACACGAAGACTCTCGCATCGGTCGACATCCAAGGGCTCGACGACAACACGCTTGTTACGCCAGGCAATACGCCGCTCGATTTCGGCATCCTGGCGATGAAGAATTACACGCTCATCGTCTCGGCCAGCGGCACGCCTGTCATCGATGTTCTGATCACATGGAATTTCACGGGCGAGCCTGCGCTGTCGCTCAACGTGGTGGGCTTCAGAACGAAGATTTGGGCGGTTCCGCTCGACTGGCGCAATCCCCCGCTAGACCGTTTCGAATGGCTCACTGACGTGCAGGAATCGAGGTCGGGGTTCGAGCAGCGCCTTGAGCTTCGACAGGCTCCGCGCCGCACGATCGAGGGTACGTTCATCGTTACTGGCGACGACCTCGGATGGTTCGACGCGATGCTCTTCTCGTGGGGTGCGCGCGGCTTTCTTGTACCGATCTGGTATGACAGCACCATCCTTACCGCGGCGTTGCCGAACGGCTCAGCGCGCGTCTACTGCGATACGACGGATCGCGAGTTTGTCGTCGGCGGCTTCGTGATAATCGGCAACGATCTGCGCACGGCTGCGGCCATGCAGATTAGCGAGGTCTATTCGGACGGCCTGCTTCTGACACGCCCGGTGTCCGTCGATATCGACAGCAATGTGTCCATTTGGCCCGCACGCGCGGCTCGAGTGACGAGCCCGGCGCAGCAGACGCAGCACACGGCAGGCGTGATCGAAATGCGTATCACCTTCGAGATCACGGATCAAGACGACATCGATCCGATCGCGAGCGATACGTCCATGGACGGCTACCAAGTGCTCACACGCGACCACAACTGGCTTTATACGATCGAGCGCAGCTATGCGCGCAAGCTGACCATCCTCGACAACTCGACGGCCCTACCGCAGTGGCTCGATCTCTCGAATTGGTCGCAGATCACGCGCCAACTGAAGATGCTGCTGCAAGACCGATCCAACAGGCGAGACTTCATCGGCTGGCTCTCTTCTGTCGCGGGCCGCTTAACACCATTTTGGCGTGAAGACCGTGAAACGATGTTGAGAATGACGGCCAGTCAGCCTGTCGGAGAAACTGCGCTGCTGCACATTGTGCCGATCGGCTTTCCGACGCTGCTGTACGGCCAGCCGTGCCGCATGGCCGTGTCGATGAGGCACGTCGATGGCACGGTCTACTACCGCAAGATCGTCAATGCTCAGACCGACGTTACGACCGGCGACGAAGTTCTGACGTTAGAGACGACAATTCCCGCGAGCGTGGCGTCTGACTGGCGGCTCATCAGCTATCTCGAATTCGTTCGACTCGATGCAGACGCTATCGAAATCGCGCATCAGAGCGACGAAGTATCCGAAGTGCAATTCTCGATCAGGGGGGTCAAGCAATGAGCTTCTTGAGCGCGGAAACCAGCATATTCGGCGGTAAGCCGATCGAGCTTTACGAGTTCAAGCGAGGCACGACGACATGGCGTTTGAATACGTCGCGCAAGGATCAAACGTACAACGGCAATGTCTTCTCGACGGCCTATGTCAAGCGCGACAATCTGCGCTCGACCGGAACCCTTGGCCGGGAAGCGATCAACATCACGATCGCAGCCTCGCACGCACTGGCGCAGTCGTACCTCGGCGGCATGCCTGCGCAAGTCACAACACTGACGATCTACCGCATGCACGTCGGTGAGCCCGAAGTCGGCCAGGTGTGGGCAGGGCGCATCGTCAACATCAGCTTCGTCAACGACGAGGCGACGGTCAAATGCGAGCCGATCTCTACGGCGCTGCGTCGAGTGGGCTTGCGCGCGACATACCAAGTGCTCTGCCGACATGCGCTGTACGGCCCGCAATGCCGCGCCACTGACGCTCGCATTTCAGCGACAGTCTCCGAAGTGAATGGCGAACTCGTCACCGTGAGCGGCTTCACGCTACCGGCGCAGCCCAAGTACTTTGCCGGAGGTACAATTCGCAGCGGCGACGACGCGTGGCTCATTGCTGATCAGAACTCAACCGTGCTGACGCTGGCGCAGCCGCCGATCGGACTTGTCTCGGGTGCGCCCATCACGCTCTCCGCGGGTTGCGACCACACGGCATACGGCGACAACGGCTGCAAGAAGTTCAGCAACCTCGACAACTTCGGCGGCTTCCCGTTCATGCCGAAGCGCAATCCATTCGGCAACGATCCGATCGTGTAGGAGATAGAGCATGTGGATTCAACTCATCATCGCGATCATCATGCTCATCATCTCGTTCTTGATGATGCCCAAGCCGAAACGATCCGATCCAGCAGCGCAGACACTCAGCGATTCAGATTTCCCGATTGCCAATGAGAGCGACGAGATTCCAGTCGTGTTTGGGGAGGTCGTCTTAGCCCAACCGAATATTGTGTATTGGGGCGACGTCAAGACTCGCGAGATTCGTAAGAGCGGCGGCAAGAAATAGAGGGCAAGAAGTGATTATGACAACTAAAGACCTTCAGCACGTCAGGTATTGCGCTCGTGGAGCACGCCGTTGGTTCGAGCACCACGACCTCGATTGGTCGAAGTTCGTCTTCGAGGGACTGCCTGAAGAGGTCTTCATTGCGACAGGCGATCCCATGGCAATCAAGGCAGTCGAAGAAGCGCGGCTTCGAGCCGCTAAGGAAGAGGCATGAGCGGCGGCGGCGGGGATCAGCTAGTCGGCTATTGGTATGCCGTTGGCATGCACATGGTGCTCTGCCATGGGCCGGTGGACGAAGTTACGGCCATAATGGTCGGGGATAAGGTCGCATGGAACGGAAGCATTGCTGCTACAACGCGCCTTCGCATCAACCAGCCGACTCTGTTCGGCGGCGAAGAGAAAGAAGGCGGGATCGACGGCAACGTGGACGTGATCTTCGGCGGCCCCACAGAGCCTTGCAACGACTATCTAGTTGATCGCCTAGGCGGCGGACCATCGGTTGGCGACCCCAACCAGCCGCCGATGGCGAACGGCTATTATGTCGACGACTTTGGGCTCGTGCATCTGCCGGACGGCACGGTTCTAACGGGCTACACGCTGCCGCCAGCGTCGAGCGGCGGGCCTGGCCTAACTGGATTCGTCCCGGCGTTCCGAGGCGTCCTGTCGCTTGTGCTGCGGCAAGTATGGGTCGCCGCGATGAACCCGTACATCAAGCCATGGTCGGTTCGCGTGCGGCGCTATTCCAACACGCTCGACGGTGCGTATCGAAGCATCGCGACTGACGCCAACCCTGCGGCGCTGATCGCTGAGTGCTTAACCGATACCGATTGGGGCCTCGGCTACTCATCGGCGTCGCTCGACATCGATGCGTTCAAGGCCGCTGCGCAGACGCTCCAAGACGAAGGCTTCGGGATGTCGCTTGCATGGAGCAAGCAGCAGGCGATGGACGACTTCATAAGTCATATCCTGAGCACGGTCGATGGTTATCGATATTCCGATCCGACGACCGGGAAGATCGGCATTCGGCTGGCGCGGGCCGACTACGACGCGTCGACGCTGCTCGTGCTCGACGATACGAATATCGATACGCTTCAGCAATTCGCTCGCCCCGATCCGTCCGACATCATCAATCAAGTCACGATCAACTTTGTCGAGCGCCCCTCGTGGGGAGAGAAGGACGAAAATGGAAATCCGACCGGACAAACGATTCTGAAGAACGTCGATCGCTCGATCACCGTCCACAACGGAGCGAGCATCGAGCTTGTCGGCCAGGTGAACGCCACGAGCGTCGATTATCCCGGCATCCCGAACGTCATGATCGCATCGCGCGTCGCCATGCGGGAACTAGCAGCACGCTCGCGCGGCCTGGCTACGGTGAAGCTTGTCGCGAACAGAACGGCCTCGCAGCTAAAAGGCGGGGACGTATTCAAGTTCAACTGGCCGCCGCTTGGCATCAGTGGGATGGTGCTGCGCGTAACCGAAGTCGATTACGGCCTGTTGACCGATGGCCGCATCACGGTTTCGGCCGTGGAAGACGCCTTCAATCTTCCGAACACGACCTACATGGGCGGATCGGGCTCGTCGTGGCAGGAGCCGACCGAGAACGTTCAGCAAATCTCAAACGCGGTACTGCTCGAAGCGCCGTATTACGTTGTGTCGCAAGCCGCTAGCGACAACGAAGACGTGATCAACGGCTTCCCGAGCGGCTATGCATTCCTCGCTGTCGCCGCGGCTCGGCAGCAGAACCAGGCAACCAGCTTCGCGCTTTGGCAGAAGCTTAGCGGACAGTACGCGCAGGATGCGAGCGGCGGATACACGCCGTATGGCACGCTCGATGCCGCGATCGACGACGTGGTGACTTCGTTCAATGTGACGTGGCTCGATCTAACGCATTTCGTGCCGAACACTTACGCGATGCTCGGAACTGAGTTCGTGTGGATCGACGGTATCAGCAACAAAACCGTAACCGTCACGCGTGCCGTCTTCGATACCGTGCCGGTCGCGCACGCCGCTGGCGAAACGCTGTGGCTCGTCGGCGGAACGATGCTGCAAGATCAGCAGACGACGTTCCTCTCGGGCCAGGTGGTCCCGGTCAAATTGCAGCCGCGGACATCGAGCCAGGTCATGCCGCTGTCCTCGGTCACGGTGCGATCGATTACGTTCGTCGGCCGAGCACAGCGCCCATACCCGCCCGGCAACATAAGGGTGAATGGCGCATATCGGCCGAAACAGGTGCTCGGGCCGGGCCTGACGATCACATGGGCTACGCGCAATCGCTTGACGCAGACTGCTGGGCCGGTGGCGCAAACGGACAGCAGCATCACGGCTGAAAAGAATGCAGACGGCACGCCGTCGACGTACACCGTGACAATCAAGCAGCGCACGGACAGCAGCCAGGCGTGGACGACCCTCGAAACGGCGTCAGGGCTAACCGTCACAACTTATACTGCGACGAGCGCGGCCATCGGCGACACGGAAATGCGCGTCGAGGTCAAGGCTACACGCGACGGCCTCGATAGCTACCAAACACAAGTTCTCGAATTCGACTTCGCTGGCTACGGCGTCGGCTACGGTAATCACTACGGAGGGATTTAACGTGCCCAAGAAAACAACACCCCGTTATGCAATCAACTACGGGTGGTCGCTCGGGGAAGGTCCGTGGAATACGGACATGGATTCGAACCTGAAGGCGCTCGACACGCTGATCGGCACGACGATCATATCCGACGCGCTGGCAACCCCTCCCGCGTCACCGGCAGCGGGCGACACCTACATCGTTGCAGCCAGCGGGACCGGCGCATGGGCGGGCAAGGACGGCCAGGTTGCGGCCTACATCGACAGCGCTTGGAAGTTCATCGTGCCCAAGCGAGGCCTTCGCGCCGAAGTGCAGAGCGCATCGGGCTTTAAGTATTTCAACGGCACGGTGTGGGCTGCTGAGCCTGGCGGCGGTGGCGGCGCTACGACGTTATCCGGCTTAAGCGATGTCAGCGTCACGGAAGGCGCACCGATCGATCAGTACAACCTCGTATGGAACAACGCGACTTCACGGTGGATCGCGAAAGCCCCTAGCGCGGGAGGATCAACCACGTTGGCCGGGCTCACCGATGTCAACGTCACGGAAGGCGCACCGATCGATCAGTACAGCCTCGTATGGAATAACGCGACATCGAAGTGGATCGCAAAGATCATTACAGGCGTCTCCGCACTTTCTGGATTGTCGGATGTCAACGTCACCGAGGGTGCAGGCATCGATCAGTACAGCCTCGTGTGGGACAACGCCACGTCGAAGTGGATTCCGAAGAACGTCGCGAGCAGCGGCGGATCGACCACGTTGTCAGCGCTCACCGATGTCAACGTCACGGAAGGCGCGGGCATAGATCAGAACGCGCTTATCTGGAATAACGCCACGAGCAAGTGGATCGCGAAGAGCATCAGCCAGTCCCCTGCGGCGGTGTTTGCGCAGAACGGCTCTCACCAATCTATTCCAGTAGGCGCATGGACCACGCTAACCGGTTGGACGACTGTAAAGGATACTTCTAGCGGAGCGTGGAATGGTGCAAACGGAACGTTCACGGCGGCATCGGCAGGTTGGTTTTCTGTTTCTTGCGACTACACCCTAACGTCTACTGCGTGGGGGGCAGGGCAGGAAGCGGGTGCGGCCGTGTATGTAAACTCGACGCAGGAAGTTGTGAGCCTCATGCCTACTCAGGCTGCGAGTACGTTCAGCTTATCTCCTGGGGTACTGGCTGCGGCTGTATATCTTAACGCCGGGGACATCATTACGGTGAGGGCTTACGTTTCCGCAGGGCCTCAGACTTTAGATTCTACGGCGGTCTTCAACTTTATTTCCGTCGCTCAAATCACTTCTCCCGGCCTCGCTGCACAGCCCGTCGATCTGATCAGCTTCTACCCAGGAGCGCCGACTGCTAGTGCGAAGTGCATGAGCGCCGTCACGCCGCAAGCGACGACGCTGCCGATCAGCTTGACGGGTAGCTATGCGAAAGCCGGAACGGCTGCGACGGCGAGCACCACGTTCGGCATCACGAAGAACGGCGCAAGCATCGGCTCAATCAACTTCGCAGCAGGGGCGACGACCGGCACGTTCACGTTCAGCGCCGCGGTCACAACGGCTGCGGGTGACGTGCTGCAAATCGTGGCTCCCGCGACGCCGGATGCCACGCTTGCTGATGTCAACTTTGCGCTTGTAGGTACGCGCTAACTTTGGAGATTTAAAATGGAAAGCAAAGTTATTCCCAATTCTGCAAACTATGATTTCAATCATGTTATTGACGAGGGTATTTATTGCTCAGAGTCATATGGCGCTAACACAATAGACATCCTTAATTCTCCATCCGGGATAGCAGATGATTTGTTTTCATTGGAAGTTGTGCGCATAGATTTCGGTACTTACGGAACAGGTAATTATCCTATCTATCAAGTTAAACAAACCTTGATGTGCGAATCGGGGATGTTTGTACGCTTCATGGACGCAAAGGGTAACTGGCACGATTGGGCTAAATTGATTGGTGCGGTGGCGTAAATGCCGATCGCATATCGTTCAACCTCGACCCCAGCCACTGATACTCACGACCCGACCTCGGTGACGTTGCCTCCCAGCACGACGACCGGGGACGTGACGATTATCTCGTCTGTATGTGCGCAAACGAGCACCGCAGCAGGCGCAGCGACTGCCACTGTCCCGGCCGGGTGGACGGTTATCGCCAACACACCGGGCTTCTTGGTGTGCTATCGCGTCTACCAGGCTGGCGACCCAACTTCGATTTCCATCACATGGGGCTCGCCCAACTGGAAGCTGACAAGCGCGGTGTCGTACAGCGGGTGTGATACCAGTAATCCAATTGACGGTTCTAACTACTGCCTTGGTGCAAACGAGGTTTCAGCTACTCCCGTCATGCGCGCACCGTCGGTGGCCCCACGTTACGCTAGCGGGAAAATCGTGTGTGTCTATGCATATGGCCTTGTGAATAGTGGGCAGACCATAACGCTGCCGGGCGGCCTTACTTCGCGTGCAGTTTTGACTCAAGGGCCTACCTTGACTATCGCGGACGCAGCCAATGGCAGCACCAACGCGCCTACGGGTAATAAGCAGGCAACGATCGGAAGCACGACAGGCTCCTTGGCATTTGGATGTCAGATACTGCTAAAGGATAGCGCAGCAACCGCTCTCACACAGGCAGATAATTTCCTGAACACGGCGGCTGTGTTTCAGCAGACCACGGTAGGTGGCGCGTCCATACCAACGTTCTCGCTGGATGCGCTCGGTCGTCAAGTTGGAGATTTGATACTGCTGCCAATCGCCTCACTCGCCGCGACGGTTACGCCGCCGACCGGATGGACGACTTTACGCAGTAGCTCTGACGGCATTCTGTGCTATCGCGTGGCGCAGGCCGGGGACACAGCCACTCCTGCTATCACGCTGTCTGCTTCAGCGAACACATGCTACGAGCTTGTGCTGCTGCGCCCCGCGTATCCGCTCACGTCCGGCAGTGTGTCGGTGGATGCTAGCGGTCAGAACGCTCTAACTAACTCCGCGACCGTCACCACGCCGAGCCTCGTGCCATTTACGACGGCTGATTTCTTGGCGTTGTTTGCTGCGTCCAACGGCGGCAGCAACGCATGGACTCTATCCGCAGGCCCGACTCGCGATTTAAGCAGCAGTGGGGGCGTGTCCACGCAATTCGGTTGGGAACAACCGTCTGCTAACCCGAGCGGATCATTTACGTGGACGGCTTCAGGCACGCAGACGACACTCACCGGATGGTCGGTTCTAGCACGCTTACCATCGCCCCCTGTGCCGCCCGTAATGCCTCGGCAAATGATCATCACGTAACGTAATTCGAGATCATCCTGCGTAACAAAATGCGGGATTTCATTGGAGTATCAATCTGCTACACTTCGGGTGGTTGTAACACCAAACTGTTGTTTCCAATAAAAGGGGGTCAGGATGGATGACGATCGCGGGGGCGACCAGAAGGAACCGAAAGTTAGTTTGCGTTTCGATCGGACCATCAGTCTCCCAACCATTCTCACGGTACTCGCGATGCTGGCCGGTTGGTGGTGGTGGGGAACGCAGATTTATACCGATCTACGATTGAGCGAACGGACTAACGCTCAAGACATCGCCTTCGTGAAAGCCGACGTGGCGCGCATCGAGCAGCAGCAAAACAACCAGGCGCAGGGCGTTAAAGACGATCTGCACGACATCAACAACAAGCTCGATCGCCTGACGGACCGGATCATCGGCGGCCCGAGCATGAAGGGATGGGTCAAGCAATGAATGCCTTTATGAGCAAACTCGCCGCACTGAGGCTTCGCCTTATCACAGATTGGCGCAGGGCCTACAAACTCGCATCAGTCCAAATCACCGCTGCTTTCGCTTTCCTCTTCGGCCTCGGCCCGACACTCGTCAATAGTTGGTCTTTCATTCCTGACGATCTGAAGAACGCACTGCCGCAAGGCATGTCGCGCTGGATCGCACTCGCGGCGCTCGGACTCATCATGTTCGGCCGCATGACCAAGCTCGAACGCAAGCCCCCTGACGGAGACTCGAAATGAACCTCGCCTATGTCATCGCGACTGCCATCGATCCTGCGTTGCGTTTGTTGCCGAGCCACTTCGACAGCCCGCAAGCGCGCGTCATGCTGCTCGCGATCGGTCTTCAGGAAAGCCGCTTCGGCAGTCGCTTGCAGGAAGGCGGCGGACCTGCCCATTCCTGGTGGCAGATGGAAAGCGGAGGTGGCGTGAAGGGCGTCATGCTGCATCCCACCGTGAGCCAACTGGCTGAATCGGTCTGCCAGCGGCGCAGCGTGCCGTTCCTGCGTTCCGAGGTCTATGCAGCACTCGCGCACGACGACGTGCTTGCCGCAGCGTTCGCGCGGCTGCTGCTGTGGACCGATCCGAATCCGCTTCCGGCACGAGGCGACGCCAACGGCGCTTGGGCGCTGTATCAGCGTGTATGGCGTCCGGGAAAGCCGCGTCCCGAAAGCTGGCCGGTGCTCTATCCGCAAGCCGTCGATCAGGTCTACGGCCAACCCGCTGAAGGAGTAACATCATGATCACCGCACTCCTGGCATCATTCGGCCCTCAGATCGCAGCGGTCTTAGCCGCACTCGCAGCACTCGTGGGTGTCTTTTTCTACGGCCGAAAGAAAGGCTCGACGGCCGAGAAGGCGAACACGGCTGCTGTGCAGGCTCAATTCGACGCGCACAAGGCCGCGGTGAAGGCCGCCGATGCCGAGGCTGATGCCGAGGCGAGCAAGGCCGTCACGGACGCCGAGCAGCAGCGCCAGGCGATCGACGAGAAGGTCACTACCCTGAAGCCCGGCTCGGCTCAGCAGCAGCTACAGGATCAGTGGTCACGCGACTAATCGGAGGGCGTCATGCGCTTCCTCATGTTCATCCCGTTGTTCTTCAGCTTGGCCGCATGTGCGACGAAGCCGCTCCCTCCCGAGATCATCACCAAGACGCGCACGGTCGATACCGGGTGCGATTGGACCAAAGCGATCTACGTCAGCAAGAAGGACGTTCTGACGGACGACACCGCCAAGCAGATTATCGCGCATAATGAGGCTGGCGCGGCCCGATGCGGTTGGAAGCCCAAGGGTAAATAGCCTCTATCCCCCGCAAGGAGAACAAAATGAGTGAAGTTGTTATGCGAGGTAAGCTGCAAGTCGGCATGGTTCAAGATGCGTCGCTCACAATCAACATCGCGAATCCGGCCTTGTTCGGCAAGTTCAAGGTCGGCGACAAGTTTTACGTCGATTTCACGGCAGCGCCGGATGCCAAGGCGGCAGTCGAGCAGAATGCGCAACAGGGCGGCACGACCGAGAGTTAAAAGGCCTTATTGCTTGCGCAGGGAAAGCCCAGCCATCGTGCCGGGCTTTTTCATGTCTGCGTGACGGCCGGTAGCCACTTCCAACCCTCAAACTGATCGCCGGATTGCCGAATGTGCGTATAGCGTTTGAGTGAAGTCCACGACCGGTGGCCGCTGACGGCGGCGACGTGCGGGATCGTCAATCCCATTTCGAACAATCGACTTACTCCTGTATGCCGCAGATCGTGAAAGTGTAGGTCGTCGATCCCGAGCAGCGCCACGGCCCGCGTGAAGGCCGCCCCGATGGCGTCTGTGCTGAACGGGAAAATCCGATCGGCCTCGCGCGGCATGGCCTCGATGATCTCGACAGCCTGTTCCGGCAAATCGCACCACGTGTCGTTGCCGATCTTCTCGCCTGGGTTCTTCATGTCGCGCACGAGCACGCGCTTGTGCTCCTTCTCGTAGTCCGTCCAAGCTATGCGCGTGATCTCTTCCTGCCGCCTCGTCGAGAACAGCGCGAAGGCGATTACGCGGTCCATCGGCAGGGACGACGGGCGGCGCAGCTTGCGCACGGTGAAGTGCTGCATCAGCTTGTCGAGTTCGTCGAGCGTCGGCCGCCGATCCCGCTGCTTGCTCTTGCCCGTAATGCC
>Ga0206350_10282729_pt1 | contig 22967 bp, 29 predicted proteins | sample DielMetaTC5pm4_FD_146432 | JGI IMG/M metagenome (GOLD analysis project Ga0206350, IMG submission 146432) | Corn rhizosphere microbial communities from Kellogg Biological Station, Michigan, USA - Diel MetaT C5pm-4 (Metagenome Metatranscriptome)... | ecosystem: Host-associated > Plants > Roots >...
CAAAGAAGCCCTCCTCGCAAGGCAGGCTCGCCTGGAGCTACAGGCCGGTTCGCAGTCCGACCCACTTACATCAAGATGAGTTATCTATAGTATAGAGTCGAAGACTCAGAACCACGGTAGTTCTATCCGAGCGAAGCGAGGAGATTAGTCTACTAGAATTATAATATAAGGATTAATCTATAATGTCTAAGCTTATCAAACATACCAGATTAACCGGTAATGCTGGTGTAGCTCAACGTAACCGTATTAGGCTTAGAGATAACTATACTTGCTCTAAGTGTTCTAGAGTTACAGTAGATGGTGAAGTAGACCATATTATCGCATTAGACGATTATGGTACTAACGAAGATACCAATCTACAATATCTATGTGCAGATTGCCATAAGCTGAAAACTGCTACAGATAGACAGTACACTATTAAGACTGGTAGTACTGTAGATGGATTACCTACTAACAAACAACATCATTGGAATACTTAGTTATGGAAGGTTGGGATGGTTTAGGGCCTAGAGGATAACATGAGTAATGTAGACTACTTGATTACACAGTTTATGTTAATCAGCATGTTAGTATTCTTAGTAGCTAGTACTGTAGTAATCATCTACTGTGGCCTAACAACTAAATCTAATCATAGATACGTTTATATGCCCAGGATTGGTACAACCAGACATAGTGAATCTATCAGTGATTAATGTAGTGTAGTTATCTGGTAGTTACTCAATCGAAGATTGTATATACAGTAGTTCTGCAGTACTCCACATAGAACACATACCTATCCGGTCCACTAGCGATAGCTACATGGGTTAGTCCAGTAGCCCTATCTCAGTTGTACATAATTGTCTGTATGGTAGACGTAGCATACGTATCTCGCTAATCCTAAGTATCTCGTTAAAGTATAAGTATAACTCTAAGAATGATTATACGAAGAGGTCTCTAGAAAGGTGCGATTCAGGCACGATCTTTGCCAATAGCTAATCCCTATCGAATATCCAATGCAAATGAGACCGTTTCTCATTATCATCAGGCAGAGTGTTGCATAAACGCAACGTTAGGCAATAGCTATCGCCATCGAGGGCCGATAGACGGGGGTATCGGTGATAATCGTTCTCATTTGGCTGGACACCGACCGGTCCTGCTGAAATAACGCTAACTGCAAATAAATGGCAAGGAAACAAGCCGTCCTCTCGCATTCGCTCTGGTTCGCACCAGAATCGTCCCAGACGGGCTGAAACGCCTATCCCTCTACCTGCATACCAATCCGGCCCACAACCGCTCTCAGAGCATTCTAAGCAGTCCTACGCATGGTACCTAGCAAACCTTAATCCGGTCCAAATTGTTAGGCGCTATGCGTAAGGCTACTTATACCTCGCGCGATCACGCGCGCACGTAGCCCAATATTAGTAAGAATACTTAGGAGGCCTTATGGCTAAGACTCGTTCCGATAGCGTTACTGCTGCGGTTAAGGCCGCTCAGGCCGCTTCCCTCGGCCCTATCGCACCCCCGGCCCATATCCGGCTTAGGGATATCGATATTCCGTATTGGAACTCTATCGTATTGGCCCGTGCGGCTGATACCTGGACTGATATCGATCTGGCCCATGCGGCTAACCTCGCGCACTGCCAAGCGGATATTAATCGTATCCAGGAAGAACTAGAGAACGAGTCCGATATTGTGACTAATGCTAAGGGGACTAAAGTGGTCAACCCTAAGCATAGCCTCCTTAATACCCTGAGCGTTAGGTCTATGGCCCTTAGCGCCAAGCTTCACGTACACGCAGCCGCTACGGTTGGTCGCAGTGCTGACGCAGGTAAGAAACTGAAGAACGAACAAGAGGCGCGCAAGACTGTAGATGCCGACCTAGATGATTTGGTCCCGCGTCTCCGCGCGGTTCAATGACGAGTCCGTTTAAATGCGGACCTGTTCCTGTTCTTCGAGATTGGCGCAGTCTAGATAACGCGGAGCTTACGCGCGCGGAGCGGGCTATGCGTTGGATTGAGGGTGCTTGCGTAATCCCTGAGGGTGCGCTCGTAGGCCAACCTATCCGACTCGCAGAGTTTCAACAAGCCTTCTTTTACTCGGTCTACGATAACCCGGCCGGTACTCGCCGCGCGCTATTCAGCATCGCTCGCAAGAATGCGAAGTCCGCGACCATCGCCTGTATCTTGCTGGTCCACCTTGCAGGTCCTGAGGTAATCCTAAACAGTCAGATCGTATCGGGTGCTATGTCTCGCGATCAGGCCGCGCTGGTGTTTAACCTCGCTTCCAAGATGGTGATGCTGTCGAAATACCTGCAGAAGAAAATCAAGATTCTACCCTCAGGTAAGCGTCTCCTCGGCCTAGAGCATAACGTAGAGTACCGCGCCCTTTCGGCAGAGGCCAAGACGGCGCACGGCCTTAGCCCGGTCCTCGCGATCCTTGACGAAATCGGCCAGATTCGCGGCCCGCAAGATGACTTCATCGACGCGATCACTACGTCTCAAGGCGCACACGCTAACCCGCTGCTGATTGCTCTTAGCACCCAGGCCGCGACGGATGCGGACTTACTCAGCCAGTGGCTGGATGACGCGGAACGCAGCGGCGATCCTCGTATCGTCAGTCACCTATACGCGGCCCCGGCCGATGCGAAGCTAGACGATAGGTCCGCATGGGAAGCAGCTAACCCAGCCCTCGGTCTGTTCCGCTCTCTGTCTGACCTCGAAGAACAGATGAAGCAGGCAGCGCGTATGCCCTCTATGGAGAACACCGCGCGAAACCTGCTGCTTAACCAGCGCGTCTCCGTGGTCTCTCCGTTTATCTCCCGCGCTATTTGGGAGTCCTGCAGAGGCTGCGTGATCCCGTTCGATCAGTACACCATGATCTACGGAGGTCTTGACCTATCGGCCCGCACCGACCTTACGTCGCTAGTGCTTATCGGGAAGATCGACGGGAAATGGCATTCCGTGCCGTACTTCTGGGCACCAGAGGACGGCGTTAGGGATAGGGCCAAGCGGGACCGCGTGCCGTACGACCTCTGGGCCGATCAAGGGTTTTTGCGGCTCACTCCCGGAAAGTCCGTGGATTACGAATACGTCGCACATGATATCGCGGACATTTGCTCCGGTCTTAACGTGCATTCAATCGCTTATGACCGTTGGCGAATCGACCTCCTTAAAAAGGAATTCGCTGATATGGGAGTTGATCTGCCTTTGGTCCCGCACGGCCAGGGATATAAGGACTTCTCCCCGGCTTTGGACGCCCTAGAGGCAGAGCTTATTAACGCCCGTATGGTTCACGATGGCAGCCCCGTGCTGACTATGTGTGCAGCCAGTGCGGTGATATCGAAAGACCCAGCAGGAAATCGCAAGCTCGATAAGGCTAAAGCTACCGGTCGTATCGATGGTCTTGTAGCGCTAACGATGGCACACGGTGCGGTTGTGCTGGCTGCGGGTAACGAGGACTTAGGTGCGCCGATGGTCTACTAAGGAGACACATGAAAAACAGAATGTTTAGTGCGGTGCTTATTAAGTCCGTGGACGACGAGCAGCGCGTTATCGAGGGCATCGCCTCTACTCCAACTCCAGACCGGGTTAAAGACGTGATTGAGCCTAGGGGCCTCACGTTTGCTGATGAGGTTCCGCTCCTCTGGATGCATAAACACGACCTCCCGGTCGGAACCGTGCAATTTGGGGCGGCTACAGACAAAGGGCTTCCTTTCCGCGCGCAGATTCCTAAGTTGTCCGAACCGGGTGTTGTCAAGGATCGAACGGACGAGGCCTGGGATTCCGTAAAGACGGGCCTTGTCAAGGGCGTAAGTATCGGGTTCCTCCCGGAGGAATACGAGGGGCTGCCTACAGGTGGCGTCCACTTCACTAAGGCGAGTGTTCACGAATTGTCGCTCGTTACGGTTCCGTGCAACGCGGAGGCAATCATCACGGCTTACAAGAGCCTAGAAGACGCTGAGGCCGCGCAAACGGCCGAAGTAGTAAAACCGGGCGAAACCCCGGAAGCAGCGGCAGCGGTGGATACCCCTGTCGAAACCACCGTTGTTAAAACCCCGCGTCTGGTCAAGCTCGACCTTTCGTATCGTAAATATTAAGGACTACAAAATTGTCTATCGCTGAAAAAATCAAGGCCCTTACGGCACGTCTGGCACAAGCTGAAACCGCACGCAATGAACTTGTCGTGAAATCGGTCAACGGCGATGTTGCACTCACGGGCGAAGAAGTTACGCAGTTCAATGCGTATGAAAAGGAACTCACGGACGGCGCAGAAGAACTCAAGCGCCTCCAGACGGTTGAAAAATCGATGGCCGCACAAGCGGTTGCGGTCGCAACGGTCAGCACGTCGAGCGTTGATCCCATTGTCACGGTCAAGAGCAACGCCCCCAAGGGTTCGGCCTTCACGCGTACCGCGATGATTCTTGCCAAGGCTAAGGGTGATCTTTCGCTCGCCAAGACCCTCGCGGAAGTCCACTACAAGGACGACGCGGTTGTTAATGGCATCGTCAAGGCTGCGGTCGCTGCAGGTTCTACCACGGTCGCCGCGTGGGCGGGCAACCTCGTCTACCCGGAAACGTATGGCGGCGATTTTATCGAACTGCTCTACCCGCAAACGGTCGTCGGTCGCCTGTCGCTGAAAAAGGTTCCGTTTAACGTTCGTATTGCTGGACAGACGGGTGGTAGCTCGGTGGGCTGGGTTGGTGAGGCTGCACCGGCTCCGGTTACGTCGGCTGCGTTTAATGCCGTGTTCCTGACCTGGAGCAAGGTCTACGCCCTCTCAGTTCTCTCGGATGAAATTATCCGCTTCTCGAACCCGGCCGCAGAAGCGCTCGTACAGGCTGACCTTCTCAAGGCAACCGCGCAGGGTATCGATAGCACGTTCCTCGGTTCGGCGGCGGCTGTCGCTAACGTCTCGCCCGCAGGCATGATGAGTGGTGCGGCGGCTGTCGTGGCGACGGGTGCGGACTATGAGTCGCTTCGTAAGGACGTTCAAGCGCTCCTCGCACCCGCAATCGCAGCTAACTACAACCTGCAGACCGCAGTTCTGGTTATGTCGCCCGCGCGCGCCCTCGCTATTGGCTCGATGCTTACCCCGCTGGGTGTACTGGCGTTCCCGAATCTCACGATGGAAGGCGGCTATCTGATGGGTGTCAAGGTCATCACGTCTAACAACGTGAGCGGCAGCGTTATTCAGCTTCTGATTCAGGATGAAATTTTCCTGTCGGAGGATGCAGGCCCGCAGATCGATATCTCGCGTGAGGCGTCGATCATTATGGATAGCAACCCGGCTGGTGCTAGCTCGACTCCGGTTAGCATGTTCCAGAATGGTCTCGTCGCGATCCGCATCGGCCAATTCATCAACTGGCAGAAGCGACGCAACCTCGCAGCCGCCCAAATCACGGGCGCGGCCTACGGTTCGTAATAGCAATGCCCGCGTAACTGCGGGCTAATTCTTTAGGAATCCTATGGCATTCAAACCACGCGATATCTTGCCGCTCTATCAGGCGGTGCAGGCCGGTCTAATCATCCTTCAATTCAAGGGCAGCGCCCCCGCCTCAGGCGTCGGTGTCAATGGCAGCATCGCCCTGGATGCGATGGACGGTAAGCGGTACGTAAAAGCTGCGGGTGCTTGGTCGCTCGCCTCAGTCTAACTAAGCAGCCTGGAGGGCTTATGTCGGAAAAAGTTCGGGTGCAAGCCCTCTGTGATGTTCAGTTTCTATTCAAAGCCGGTGACGTTAAGGAGTACAGCCCTACTGACGCCCGCGCCCTCATCGCTATTGGCTGGGTAAAGGTTGCGCCATTCACGGTAGACGAACCCAAACGCGGCCCCGGTCGTCCTAAGAAGTCCGTCTAATTACAAGGAGACCTATGGGCTTTCTCTATGTTGTAACTAAAGCAAGCGGATACTTTCGCAGGAAGCCGGGTAAAACTCCCCTTGGCGTAGGTGTGTCCGCAACCATGTTCCCTGGCGGAGACGGTCTTAACGTCCGGGAACCCTATCCGAGTGCTTGGCAGCAGAATCAAAGCCTGTCCGGTCAATCTGGCATGCTCGCATCGTCGGCAGTGTTTGCGTGCGTAGACCTTATCTCATCGGACGTGTCAAAACTGCGCGTCAAGTACGTAAAGCTCACGGACGGTGTGTGGTTAGAATCACCGACGCCTCGCTTTACGAAGGTTCTAAACAAGCCTAACCACTATCAGACCCGACAACAGTTTATTAAGGCGTGGCTCTCTAGCAAACTGCTTTGGGGCAATGCCTATATCCTGAAGACTCGGGACGGAATGGGTAACGTGGTTGCGATGGAGGTTCTTAACCCTCGCTACGTTATTCCAATGGTCGCGCCGGATGATTCCGTGTTCTATCAGGTCACCATGTCTCCGCTTCAGGTGTCTCCGCTGGAGGCGGTTGTGATTCCGGCCCGTGACATTATTCACGACCGAGGCATTACCGCTTGGCATCCGCTGGTGGGCGTCTCGCCGCTGGTTGCGTGCGCAACGTCCGCCACGATGGGTAGCAACATCGCCGTCAATTCTGCCGCGTTCTTTGGCAATGCTGCACGCCCGTCCGGCGTTCTTACTGCACCGACTCAAATTTCTGCAGAACAGGCGCAGGCCGCTAAAACCGCGTGGGCTAATGCGCACTCGGGTACGGGCTCGGGTAGCGTCGCGGTATTAGCTGGGGGCCTGACGTATCAGGCGGCCACTATGACCAGCACGGACGCGCAGCTTATTGAGCAATTGAAATGGACCGTGGAAGACGTAGCTCGGTGCTACCACGTCCCTCTCCATAAGATCGGTGCGGAGACTCAGTCCCGTCCTGCAGCTAGCGCAGCGATCTACGAGGGCATGTATTACAGCGACTGTCTACAAGCGCATATCGAGAGTATCGAATCGCTCCTAGATGACGGTCTTGGCGTGCCGGACGGTCAAGGTACAGAGATTGATACGGGTGGTCTGATGCGAATGGATGAGGCCGCTATGCACACGTCCCTGTCTGAGGCCGTGGGTTCTGGTTATATGAAGCCGAACGAGGCTCGCGCTAAGGTTGGTCTACCTCCTACTGATGGTGGCGACTCCTGCTATCTGCAGCAGCAGAATTACTCTTTGCAGGCTCTTGCTAAACGGGACAAACAGCCCGCGCCGTCCTCGAAGCCCACGCCCGCAGACCCTGCGTCTCCGGATGATTCGGAACAAGGCGCGGACGATACGGAGGTAGATGGTAATGACTGACTTTGTAACTCTCGCGGAGGCGAAGTTTCACCTCCGTATCGATGACACATTCTCCGATAGCGATCTAGCCGAGAAAATTACGCAGGCGTCCGATATCGTAGTCGATTACGTCGGGACTACAGCGGTAGACGGAAGCACCCCGGCTAATTGGGATCAAACCACGGTCCCGCCCCGCGCAAAAACTGCGGTGTTGCTCGTCCTGGGTACGTTGTTCGCTAGCCGGGAAGGCTTTGACGATCCGCTTAGTGTTGGCGCGCGCTCGGTGCTTGACCGGCTGCGTCCGGTGGTATTCGCGTGACGCCGGGGCAAAAGAAACGACAAGGCTCCGGTGTTACGGCTGGAGACCTTAACCTGAAAATTTCACTGCAGCGTAAGTCTTCGGGTCAAGATGAGCTAGGCCAGCCCCTAGAGATTTGGACTGAGTACGCACTGGTATGGGGTAGCGTGCGCCAGCTTACGGGCAAAGAGAAAGTTACGGGCGGGACGCAAGTAGATACGGGTACGGCAAGTATCCGCATCCGTTGGCGCACCGACGTTACCAACGGGGACCGCGCTATTGCACAAAACCATATTTTCAATATCGCATCTGTCCTCCCGAACGTAGCCACACGGGAATTTACGGACCTTGCTTGTACGGAGAACGCAAATGCTGGCTGAGGCTATTGTATTCGGAGCGCTCGCCTCAGTTCTTCCGAACAAGGTATTCCCAGACGTAGCGCCCGCGTCTACCGCCGCCCCCTGGATCACATATCAGGCGGTTGGTGGTCAAGCATTCACTACGCTGGACTCAGAGACGCCCGCGACGCGTAACGCCCCCGTACAAGTGACCGTATGGGCTTCTACCCGCGCGCAAGCAGCTAGCCTGATGGAACAGGCATTCCAAGCGCTAGCGAACCCCGCAGTAAAGGCAGTGCCTATCGGCGCACCTGTTAGCACCTTTGAACCAGACACTTTGCTGTACGGTTCCACCCTTGATTTTAGCATTACTTATTTAGGATAATTCATGAGCGATACAGCAAAAACCGCACAAGGTACTACCATTGCCATTAACACGGGTACTGACGCTACTCCGGTATGGACGGACGTAAAGAACGTTTCAGATATCAGTGGCTTTGACGGCAAGGCAGCGGAAATTGATACGACGGACCTTAGCTCTACTGCAAAGGAGCGGGTGCTTGGTCTGCAGGATTGGGGTACGGTAACCCTTGCTACCTTCATTAACCTGCAGGAAACGTCTCATGCGGCTCTCCTCGCAGCTAAGAAGGCAGGCACGAAGAAAAGCTTTAAGGTCACGCTCTCGGATGCAAGCACTATCACATTCGATGCGTTCGTGGCTACGTTCCCGATCGCGGCTAAGGTTGACTCCGTGTACACAGGTAACATTGCCCTTACGGTAACGGGCGATATCACCGTTACTGTCGGCCCGTAATATTTAGGATAGCGAATGAATAAAGAACAACTTTTTGCGGCCCTTGAGGCCGAAGTCAAGGCAGTGGAAGTCAAGGCAGTTAATGCACTGCTTTACTTCAAGGTGCTTACGGGCCGCGCTCGGGACGAATTCCAGGCACTTATTGCAGCCGGCGACAAGACGGCTAGCCATTTTGAGGCCGCTATTGTGGCAGCGACTGTGGTAGACGAGACCGGCACTCCCGTATTCTCGTCTGAAGACGTGGCAGCGCTTCGCGATAAATCCGCAGGCGCAGTCTCGGAGATTGCTAAGGTTGCCCTTGACGTCAACAAGATTGGTGCAGACGCTGAGGAAGCAGCGGTAAAAAACTAACAGAGAGTCCGGAACTGCTGTTCTGGTTCCGGCTCACTAAAGAGATTGGCGGATGCACGGTTAAGGAATTACAGGGGCGCATGTCTAGTGCGGAGTTTGGTTACTGGAAAGCGTTCTACTCCTTAGAACCGTTCGGAGACCGGATAGACGATATTCGCATGGGTACGGTCGCTAGCGTCGTAGCTAACGCACACCGTAAAGAAGACACGCCACCATTTAAGCCTAAGGACTTTATCCCATGGGCGCATGAGCCTGCGGTTAAGGAAAGCGCCTCCTCTGCTGAGGCTGTCGCCGTAGCAGTATTCGGTATCAACTTAGCGGAGATAAAAGCCAGTGGCAAGAAAACAGTCGTCATTCGAAATCCAAAATCCGCAAGCACTAACTGACGTACTAGACAGGGCCGCTTTGGGTGGCTCGGAATCCGCGTTACGCAAGGGGGCGGCTGCTGGCGCTACGATCTTCTACCGGGAGATTAAGGTACGGGCGATGCCCTATTACCGCACCGGTAAGCTTGAGGACAGCATTCTGGTTACTTATCTCCCGGAAGAATCCGTACCAGGAAAGCTAGCTACATACGCTGTCACATTCAATAAGAAAGCGTGGTACGCACGGCTATTGGAATTCGGTACGTCCAAGATGGCCGCGCGACCCTTTATTCGTCCCTCCTTCGAAGCTAAGAAAGAGGAAGCCGGTGAGGCCGTAATCGAACAAGTTCAGGAGGCCGTGACTAATGGCAAATAATCAGACTACGGTCAAGGTCTCAGCCGATGCGAGCGGATATACGGCGGAATTAGACCGCGCGCGGAAGTCCGCAGAAGCATTTGCGGCCACACAAGCCGCCGCCGCGAAGCGGGTAGAGACAGCCCAAAAGGCTATCCAGGAAGCCGCCACAAGCGGCTCTAAGGCGTCCGCAACGGCTATTAATAATTTCGTGTCCCAGCTTGCTCGTACAGCGGATCAGGCTGGCAAGACGCGGGCGCAACTTCTGGAGATGAAGGCAGCGCAGCTTGGTATCTCGGACTCCGTATCCGGATACATCAAGCAGGTTGAGAAGGCCGCAGAAAGTACCCATGGGATGAGTCTCGCTACTACTGGAGCGCGGCGAGAGTTGCTTGTTCTTGCTCACGAAGCCTCTCAGGGTAACTGGAAGAAGTTCGGCGGTTCTCTGATGGTGCTGGGCGAGCGGATGGACGCAATGTCCGTGATTATGTCCGCTACCGGCGTCGGCGTGGGTTTGTTTGCGTTGGCGATTGGCGCGGCCGGATACGAGATTTACAAGACGGTAGCGGCTATTGACGCTTTGGATAATGCCTCCAAAGTTACTAATGGGTACCTTGGTCTCACTAATGACCAGCTTAATACGATGGCCCTGCGCATGGCATCGGCTAACGGAGGTATCGCTAACGTAAGTGAGACCATGACCGCCCTTGTCGGCTCGGGGCATGCCTCGCAAGAGACGATTGAGAAGCTCACTACGGTAGTGCTGCAATTCGGTAAGGATGCGGGCCTCTCTGCTGATAAAGCCGCTGAGGCATTCGTCAAGCTTATCGAAGACCCTAAGAAAGGTATTGAGGAATTACAGTCTAAGTACCACACCTTCAGCGCGGCCCAGATCGATGTTATCGAGAACTACATCAAGACCGGGGATACTGCTAAAGCTACGCAAGCGTTTATCGACGCTGTTGCGGAATCTCAGCATCGTATGGCGGTGCAGGGGCAGCAGGAAGTGGGCATTCTCACCAAAATCTGGTTAAGCTTTTCAAATGCCGCCAAGGTGGCCGGGGATAATTTTGACCGTGCGATAGCCGCCACGTCTAACGCAGACAAACTCACTGCGGCCCTTCAGCGGCAATCTACCGCACAGCGTAACTTGGCCCAGGCACGCGCGATGCCGTTCGGGAATACTAGTTCCGCTCAGGCTGAGATGGATGCAGCCAATGCGCAGGTTGCGGCGTTGCAGAAGGTTCAAGCGGCGCAACAAAAGGCAGCGGACGATAATAAAGCCCGTGCGAAATCGGGTGACGCTAAGGTAGCTGTAAGTAAATACTTGGACGATGCCCGATACGCTAGTCTTGCTGCAAAGCATAAGTTAGAGCTTGATGCGGAAAACGAGAACTTTAACAAGACTACTAAAGACCTTGACAGGAACTCAAAGGATTATCAAGAAGCGTTGAAACGGCACTACGGCAACGTAGAGACCATCAACGCGGAGTATGCTAGGAAGACTCGCGTACATACTAACGAGGGCGGTATTAACGCCGAACTCGCACGGATCGCTGGACAGAATCAGCTAATCGCTAAAGAAGAAAAGCGAGCGGAGACCGTTCTTAAGAGCCAACGCGACGCGGGCCTTATTGACGCGGAGTCGTACTTTAATAAGCTACATGACATTCAGGCCTCCGCGCTCGACAAAGAAATTGCGAATGCGAAGCAGCGCGTAGACGTTGCCAGTGCTAAGAAAGAGAAAGTAGCGCTTGAGAACGCGCTTAAGGAATACAAGGACCTCGTGGCGCAGCGCCAAGCTGTAGACGCTAATCTTAAGGATTCCATTGAGAAGTACTCGGCCGCTCGCGTGGCGGTGGTAAAGAAATTCACCGATCAAGAGAACGCCCTTCTAGCCAAGCAGCAACGCGGGTATGACTCTCAATCCGCGCAAGTATTCATGACAGCGCAAGAGAAGTCAAACTACGCGGAGCGTATCAAGCTCCTCGACAATTATGAGCAACAAGTAGCAGCACTCAAGCAGCAATACGAGTCTCCTACTGCCGACCAAAAAGAGTACGCAGAGAAGCTCGCAGCGGCTTCGGAATACTACAAATCTGCGCAGGCGCAGCTTGAGGCGGATTTGGCCGCGCAGCAAGCGATTAAAGATAGCTACGGCGCGCAGTTCAAATTAGCGCTGGTAGATCAGGCTAACCAGACTCAGACCAACGCTGAATACATGCGGTCTGCGATGGATACGACGTATAAGGATATGTCGTCGGCTCTAGAGGAATTCGTTACCACGGGTAAGTTCAGCTTTAGTTCCTTCGCGTCTAGCGTTATCGCGGACCTTGCCAAGATCGCGCTTAAGGCTGCGGAGACTCAGCTATTTTCCGGGATTCTTGGGGCTATTGGATTAGGTGCGTCTAGCGGTGCTGCGTCGGGGGCTACGTCCTTTGCAGGCGCGTTCCATTTGGCCGACGGGGGCAGCGTAAGCGGTCCTGGCTCCGCTACGAGTGACAGCATTCCGGCGATGCTCTCGAACGGTGAATTCGTGGTCAATGCTGCAGCTACAAAGCGATATAGCGGGTTGCTGGCGGCGATCAATAGCGGGCGGCTGTCCCATTTCGCTAACGGTGGCGCGGTCGGTTCTGTAGCTAGTTCAAGCACTTCTGCAAGCAGCGGGAATACGCCAGTTAGTGTAACCGTGAATAACAACGGCGGCGGCGGCCTGGATGAGCAAGACGCGGCGGATTTGCACGCGATTGTACAAGCGTTCGTAGACAAGCGTCTGAACCAGCGTATGCGCGGCCAAGGCGGTTTCGGGTATCAGATTAAGCACGGTCAACTATAACCAAAAGGAGGGACCATGACCACTCCCGTATTTACGTGGCAACCCTCCCTAGAAATCGTTGGGACTACGAAATATGCCGTGCGTACGGCGCAGTTCGGTGACGGGTATTCCCAGCGAGTCGCGGACGGTATTAACAACGTCTCGGATACGTACCCCCTCACCTTCTCCGGCGACGGTACGAAGATCGGCGCGATTAAGGCTTTCCTGGACTCGACAGCGGGTTATCAATCGTTTTACTGGACCCCGCCTTTACGTGCGCAGGGTTTATTCAAGTGTGACACGCCAACTGTACAACCACATGGCGCTAACGCCTACACGCTAACCGTTAATTTCGTAGAGGTATTTAGCGCATGACAGCACTACAAACAATTAATCTCGGCACTGCCCCGGCTGGCTCTGACGGCGATAGCGTGCGCACCGCTTTTGTAAAAGAGAATTATAATATTGCGGTCCTGCAATCGCAACAGGTTCTGACTAGCACAACCCTGATTACCTCGCCGCAAGCGCTTACTACGGGACATATCGGTAAGCGTGTCAATATTAACCTGGGTTCGGCTGGCACGATTAACCTCCCCTCTGCGTCAACTTGCGCGGCGGATCAAGTTACGTTACTTCGTAACCTAGGCACCACTGTCGTAACGCTCGCGGTCACCTCCGGCTCCGGGGATACTGTTTCAGTATCTAAACTTAATCCAGGAGAGACCGCATTAATGGATACGGACGGCGCGCATGCGTGGACGTGTCTAATGCGTGGCCGGACGAATTCCGACAATGAGACGGTTAATGGGAATTGTACAGTTGTCGGTAATGCGACTGTGGGTGGTTCTTTATCTGTAACGGGGGCAACTACTCTAAGCGGAGGCGTTTCCGGTGCGACTACTTTTTCTGCACGTCCCACTTTCGCGTCTAATACGCCGTGGGATACGGGAAACTTTACTCCTGCCAATTACGTTGCTAGGAGTAACGTAGGTACGTTTTATGCAACCGGAGGAACCGAAACAGACCTAGGAGTAACGTTCCAAGATCGACTGACTAGTACCTTTACGGCCTCAGATAACAACGTACATATAACAGCATCCTTATTTATTCAAATCCCTAGTGGCGTGGGTTATACCGGGCCTATTGACTTTGTGGCGCAGTTGGTAATTTACGACACAGTTACCAGCACCAACGTACTAGTTGGGGCGTCTAACGTCGCATCTTTGAATAACTTGTCTACCTACTCCGGAATCGCTTCGGCCGGTAACTTATTTTGTTGCGTGTCCTCTGCCAGTTTGGTAGTGGGCCGTTCTTATATAGCCAAGCTACAGGTGCAGAAAACGCAAGCACAGGGTCCAATTTATCCAAAGGGTATGTGTATAGCTGGAATTATGGTATGAGTACTTTGGAGGTAATCCAGTGACAATAAACGCAGATATCCAACAGCTAGAACCGGGCCACCTGATTGAACTTTACGAGCTAGATTCTACCGCGATGGGCGGGGAGGTTTCCCGCTTTCACGCGCACCTACAGGCCGGCCCTATTACTTGGCAGGGCGTCCAATATTCTCCGTGGCCTATTATGGCTTCCGGGTTCGAACGCACCGGAGACGCTAGCCAGCCCACGCCTACGGTAACAGTGGCTAACGTAGACGGGAGTATTTCCGCGCTGTGCATTGCCTTAGGTGATTTGGTAGGCGCTAAGGTTAAACGGCATAGGACATTAGCCAAGTACTTAGACGGACAGCCTGGAGCGGACCCTACAGAGGAAATGCCGGTAGAACTGTGGTACGTGGAACAGAAGACTAGCGAGACCAACCTAAACGTTGAATTTACCCTTTCCTCCGTTCTCGATTTTTCCGGTACGCAGTTACCCTCACGACAGGTGGTCGCTGGGCTGTGTCAGTGGGAGTACAAAGGACTTGAGTGCGGTTGGGTTTCGGTCTCTTTTTTCGACAAGAATAACAACCCCACCACGGACCCCACGCAAGACGCCTGCAGCAAGCGGTTATCCGGCTGCAAATGTCGGTTCGGCACCAATAACCCTTTACCGTTTGGCGGCTTCCCCGCTGCGGGAACGGCCGGAACACTTTAAGGAGTCGCGATGGACAGCACATTAAAGGAGGCTATCTCGTCGCACGCTCTGCAGTGCTATCCATTCGAGGCGTGCGGGCTCGTCGTGGCCGGAGTGTACCGCCCATGCCGAAATGTCTCAGAGGCCCCGCTTACGTCGTTCTCGATTGATCCTGAGGATTACGCGAACGCGGAGGATATCGGGCCGATTGAAGCATTGGTGCATTCACATCCGGGGGGTACCGCGTATCCCAGCCAAGGCGATCTAGAGGTGTGCGAGGGGTTAGGCGTGTCGCTCTGGGTAATCGTCTCTCTTGGGGCGCAGACGGACGGGTCTATCGGTATTGAGGCGTGGCACGAATTTGGGCCTAGCGGCTTTGAAGCACCCCTGATTGGCTGCGAATTCTCCCACGGAACAAACGATTGTTTCGGACTGGTCCGCCGGTATTACTGGCAGACACACAAGATTGTACTTCCCGATTTTCATAGATCGGGTGAGTGGTGGAATGATGGCAAGTCCTCCTTGTACACGGATAACTACGAGGCGTGCGGCGGTGTATCCCTTCCGCTAAATACAGAACTTCGCGAGGGGGATGTGCTGCTTATGAAAATACGCAGTCGAAATAACACTCCTAATCACGCGGCCGTGTATGTTGGCGGCGATACCATTATTCATCACCTCTGGGGGCAGTTGTCCAGACGAGATACCTTAGCCCGTTACCGGGATTATGTGACTCATATTATCCGTTATAGGGAGGCACTTGGACAAAGTTAGAACTATCAGATTGTATGGAAAGTTGGGCTCCACGTTCGGACGAGTGCATAAGTTCGTAGTTACGTCTCCCCGCGATGCGATGCGGGCGCTAATATCGATGGTCCCAGGATTTGAACGAGAACTAATGACTAGCAAGGATCGCGGAATTAAGTACGCGGTGTTTGTTGGTAAGCGGAATATCACGGAGAAAGAGCTAGAGTACCCGAGTGGTTCAGACGATATCCGTATAGCGCCTATCGCGGTAGGTTCTAAGTCCGGGGGCCTGTTCTCTATTATTGCTGGCGTTGCCTTAGCAGTAGTCGGCGCAGTCTCTATGTACTTCGGCAACCCTTACGGTTCTCAAATGATGCTGCTCGGCGCCAGTATGGCCTTGGGCGGTGTAGCACAAATGCTATCCGCGCATGCAGCCGCTTCCAATGGTAGCAGTGGTACTCAGAAGACTTCCTACTATTTCAGCGGCGCACAAAACACGGCGTATCAGGGAGGCCCCGTGCCGCTGTTATACGGATTCATGCGAGTAGGTAGCACGGTTATATCCGAGGGCATTATTGCATCGGATACTTGATTAATCAATCTATGGGCGTTCAATGAAACTAATTTCAGGCTATAAGAGTGAAGGCGGCTCTACGCACACGCCCACAGAGGCAAATGACACACTTAGCAGTACGGCGTATGCGCAAATCCTTGACCTCGTGTCAGAGGGTCCTATTTACGGCTTCCCGGATAATGCGCACTCTGCGCGGTACATGTACCTCGACAACACGCCTATTGAAAACGCGGATGGTACGACTAACTTTAACGTATCGCAGATTGATAGCCGTCTTGGGTACATAGATCAGTCATATATTCCGGGTTTTGACAGCACCGCCAATACCACGTCAGTAGGCGTCGAGCTTAAGCAGATTACCCCTTGGGTGCAGACTATTACCGACCTCACTGCTAACGCAGTTCGCATTACGCTAAGTGTAGAGGGATTATCCAAAACAGACGTTAATACAGGAGACGTTTCCGGATACACCGTAGCCTACCAGATTCAACTATCTGTCGACGGCGGCGCGTACTCTGTTCCGGTCAGTACCTCATTTAACGGCAAGGCGTCATCCACCTACACTAGGTCTCATAGAATCGAATTGTCCGGGGCGCATACCTCTTATACGATTCGGGTTGTTCGTACTACGGCAGATACGACGAGTTCCTATATCCGCGACACCACGACCGTAGTTAGCTATACGACTCTCATTGATGGTAAGCTTCGCTATCCTATGAGTGCGCTTGTCGCGCTGTCTATGGATGCGGCGCAGTTCTCCAGCGTGCCTACTCGCTCCTACGCCCTAAAAGGGCTGCTTGTGAAATACCCGTCAAATTACGATCCGGATACCCGTGTGTATTCAGGGACGTGGGATGGCTCGTTTATTACCGGCTGGACTGATAACCCGGCGTGGATTTTCTACGATCTGGTTTTGAATCCTCGGTACGGCCTGGGTAAGAAAGTAGACGCGACGATGGTAGATCGCTATTCGTTGTACCAAATTGCTAAGTACTGCGATGTAATGGTATCGGATGGTAAGGGTGGTATGGAGCCGCGCTTTACCTGCAACTGCTATATCCAGTCCCGCACCGATGCATATAAGGTACTTCAGGACTTGGCTAGCGTGTTTCGCGGGATGGCTTATTGGGCCGCTGGCGCGGTTGCGGCTACGTCTGATATGCCTGCCGATCCGGTGTACGTCTATACGGCCGCTAACGTCGTGCAAGGTCAGTTCAAGTATGTGGGTAGCTCACTCAAGACGCGGTACACCGTGGCCTTGGTGACATGGAATGATCCGGAGAACGCATATCAATCTGCTGTCGAGTATGTAGAGGACGCGGACGGTGTAGCCCGGTACGGGATTAACAAGGCAGAGATTACGGCGTTTGGTTGCACGAGTCGCTCGCAGGCGCAGCGCGTCGGGCATTGGTCCATTCTCACGTCGCGCTATGAGACGAACGCAGTTACGTTTAGTGTCGGCCTGGATGGCACGCTGGCGCAACCCGGACAGATCATCGCTGTTGCGGACCCTGCGCGAGCGGGCCGGAGACTCGGTGGCCGAGTGCACTCCGCGACGGATACTGCACACATCACGGTAGACAAACTCATGGCCCAAGCGGCTATAGGTGATACTTTCACTGTTGTGTCGCCTGCGGGTGTGGCGGAATCCTCCACCATCTCCGCAATTTCTGGTAACGCGGTAACGGTCAATCCGCCGTTGGCATCTACGCCTAATCCCGGTTCGGTATATATGGTAGAAAGCAGCACGGTTCAATCTCAATTGTTCCGTGTTATGACAGTCTCAGAGAAAGACGGTATTACCTTTGAGATTATAGCTACACAGCATGAGCCAGGGAAATACGCGGCTATTGACAGTGGAGCAGCTATCGACGTGCGGCCTATTACTGGATTGCCCCTTAATACGCAAGCCGCACCTACGGGAGTCACTGTCTCGCAATACGTGGTCGTGGATCAAGGGATCGCGAAAACGAACATGACGTTATCCTGGGCTGCTGCACCTTCCGCAGTTTCCTACGTAGCGCAGTGGAAAAAGGATAATGGGGATTGGGTGGAGGCCGGTAGCACCGGGGGAACGTCGATAGACGTGCACAATATCTACCAGGGTGCTTATATCCTGAGAGTACGCGCGGTAAATGGCTTGGGTGTTAGCTCGGTATACGCGTACTCCTCCCAGACTACCCTTTCAGGTAAGACGGGTGCGCCTCCTACGGTAACCTCGCTTACGGCTAGTACAGATCAGGTATTCGCAATTCGTCTTAATTGGACGTTCCCGCCGAACGTGGGCGATACTTCGTACACGGAGATTTATTACAGCCATACTAATGACTTCAGCACGGCTACGCAGTTAGGTAGGTACAGTTACCCGACGAGTACGACGAACCTGTTAGGGTTGGTGGCTGGGTACGATATGTACTTTTGGGCGCGGTTAGTAGACACCTCAAGTAACATCGGCGCGTTTTATCCGGATAGTGCGGGTCCCGGCGTACACGGTATGTCCTCTATGGACGCTTCCGCAATTCTGGCCTACCTTACAGGGCAGATTACGGCTACTCAGCTTGCGAGTGACCTGGCTACCCCGATTGCGGCCATTCCTAGTATGCAGACCGCTATCACCAGTAATGCTGCAGCAATCACTACGGAAACTAATAACCGCGTTGAGGCAGATGCCGCATTGTCTAGCCGTATCGACACGGTTAGTGCACAGGTGGTTATCCCGCCAGAGGCCGGGGACGCAAATAGCTATGCGGGCGCTACTACAGTCTACGCCGGGATTTATACGGAACAGTCTGCGCGGGCGGAAGCGGACTTAGCGCTTGCTACGCAGATTAACTCTGTACAGGCGTCGGTCAACACCTACAGTAACGCGTATTTCGCGGCGGTGCAGACGGAAACCACGGCTCGTATTAGCGCAGACGCTGCTACCGCATCTCAGCTTACTACGATTCAGGCATCCGTAGACGCTAACACTGCGGCTGTGGCACTTAACGCGGCCTCATATGCTGACCTTAACGGGCGGGTGTCCGCGTCTTATCAGATCAAGACGCAAGTAACTACCGGCGGTCACACGTATATAGCGGGTATTGGTGTTGGGATCGATAACAACAGCGGTACAGTTGAGTCTCAGGTATTGGTTACTGCGGATAGGTTTGCAGTTCTTGAGACAGTAGGAAATAGTACGTTTGCCCCGTTTGTAATCCAAAGCGGGCAGGCATATATTAATTCTGCATTCATTGGGAACGCGTATATTACGACCGCGAAGATTGCGGATGCAAACATTACCACGGCCAAGATTGCTGACGCCAATATTACTACGGCTAAGATTGCCAACGCAGCTATTACTAACGCGCAAATAGCTACTGCGGCCATCCAAACGGCTAACATTGCTGACGCAAACATTACCAGTGCTAAGATTGCCAACGCGCAGATTCAGAATGCACATATACAGGATGCGCAGATTGATACTCTCAAGATCGGGGCTAATGCTGCGACCTCCACTTATGCGGTAACTAACTCGGGTACTTTGGGGGGAAGTTACACGTGTAGCGGCGGTACGTGTGCTGTGTTTCTTGCCCTGCGAACTAACGGTAGTTCAACTAACGTGATTATTAATTTTGCAGGGCAGACAGTCGGGGCGTCGTCTGGCGGTTGTTCGTTTCAGTTGGTGTCTCCCGGTGCTGGCGTAGTAAATTGGACCTGCTCATCCAATAACGGTACGTCCTCTTTCTCAGTTATGGTATTGGAGTTTAAGCGATGATTAGCGGTATTATTTATCGGGAGGAGGACGGACTAGTCGTATCTGAGATACATGGTCCGGCCGAAACGGTAGGCATACAATACCCTCCAAACGGATATGCCTATGTAGAGGTACTTGGTAATCTAGGCCAATACTATGACGCGGTCACCGGGGTTGTATCCGACGCCGCGCCCGTGGTTGCGCCGAGTGCCGGGTGATTAGATGCCGCTGGCAACCCGCGCCTTGCACTCCCCGAAAACCTTAGCGGCTTCCGCATCCGCGTCAACCTGTTGGCTGGCCGGGACGGCGTAGGCCGCATTAAGGTACGGGTCGATCATTTCGACTACCCATTGCGGGGTGTGGCCGGGAACGAACGCGGAGGGGATGAATTCGCCTCGCCGCGCGTCCGCACGGGTGAATCCGTGGTTACGGGCGTCGATGGCTGCAGTAGCCGCACGAGCGGCCTGGAAGCACACCGGGTACTCCGGGCCTCCCGCACGGGCAAAGGCTGCGGTAGCGGAAAGGCTGAGGAGCAAAGCGACTGCGATTTTAGCGGTTTTCATGGTCTTCTTCTTGGTGTATGTGGGTTACTTACTGTCTACAATATGCGCCAGGGTCCGTAGTTCCGCCTGCTCGTAGTCGGCCGCGAGTGCGGGTTCCCGGTCTCCCTCCGTAGCGCACCGACCTAGCCCCTTCCAGATATCTACGAAGGCCGCCCGGATACGCTTGCCTTCTTCCGTGCTAACGGGAAAGGGCTGCATTTCCGGACTTTGTGAGGCGGCACGACCGGTAGGCGTAGTTGCATTGTTGTCTTTCATCTTAGCTCATGTCTCCGTTGCGTTGTCTATGTACCCATAGTACGTATCCGAAGTCAAACAGTCAAGGACTATCGTAAGTCCCGAACATAAATAATTTATATCCGTAGGCCTAGCTTCATAGGGCCTCGTTAGGAGTCCTATGGACATTTTTTCCCAAGCTGCTGATGCGGCTGAAGCAGTAAGCGGGGCTAAGGTGGCAACGAGCGCGGCCGGGGCTGTCTACGGGCTGGCCGGTTTGCCCCTCGGTACTTACGTGTCCCTCGCTACGCTGGCCCTCACCTTGTTCTATATCTGGGGCGCGCTGCCTCGCGTATGGCGGACGGCGGTAGCCCTTAAGCGCGGTTTGATTAATAAAGACTGGTCTCTTTGGCAAAAGCTGGGAGACCAGCCTACGCCGACCAAGGAGGATTAATGCCTGTTATCTCTACGTTGACAGAAAAGGTTCTCGTTATTGCTGTAGTGGCCTTGATGCTGCTTGGGGCCTGCCTCGCAGGCTACGAAAAGCTGCAGGCCCAGAAAGCCCAGATCACGCAGCTACAGGCTGAGAACCAGCAAGAGAAAGCCAATACGGCCGCCGCCCTCAGTGCCGCCAGCGCCGTAGCAGCCGCCCTCAATACCCACACGGAAGTAGCCGCAGCCGGGAAGCAGCACTACGCCACGAGCACGGCCAGCCTCGCCTCTGCCGCCGCCGCGAACCCCTCTACGGTCACTGTTGTACCGGAGGCTGTATGGTCCGCCATCTACGGGAGCACGCCTAATGCGCAGTAATCTCCTTGTAATCCTGGTACTGCTCGCCGCGACGCTCTGTATGTCCGGGTGTGCTGTTGCCCCGAAAACGGTTATCCAGGTGCTCACGCCTCCGGATTCCTTGCTGCAGGATTGTGCGCATGCACCCAGGCCCTCCGGGAATACGGTGGCGGACTTGGCTCAGGCCGTCATCAATGAGCGCGGGGTAATCGAAACGTGCGATTGGGCGGATAAAGCGGCCCTCCGCGCCTGGAAAGCCCAGGTCACTCCGAAGTCATGAGGTCTACGTACACCGTTCCGCCCTACGGGCTGCGGATTACCTTCACGGACAACGTCAAGGAATTCCACGCGCTCCGGGCGTCCAAGGTGGACTTTCGCGGGCAGTGCGGTGGGTGGGATGCGGGGAAGCGTGTCGACGGCGTGGTAGGCGTTTTCGACGGCCGGATCGTCTCTCTGGTACATGAGGCGGTGCACGCAGCTTCGTATATTCTGACCGCCTGCGGGATCAATCCGCAGTCCAATGAGGCCGAACCTCTGGCATACCTAGTCGATCATCTTGTGTCGGTCGGAATGCGCCGTCTGCGCCTGAAATAATGCTACACAAACCCTTCCCACGCGGCGCAGTTACGCAAGGCTAAGTCATTGATTTTATTAGTGTCTCGTAGTCCGCGCCGATCCGTGATACCCACATAAGCCACCTTGTGTTATGCTGGTGCTAAGCCCCGCAAGGGTTTCAGGCCAGAATCCATCCTTTGTGGATGCTACACAAGGCTACCGATGAGCGAGCATATTACCAAACGCGGCGGACGATACTATTACCGCCGTCGGGTTCCCTCAGACCTCATAGAGAAATACGGCAGAAAGGAGCATACGCAGGCCCTAGGCACCTCGGACAAACGGGAGGCAGAGGTACGCGCGCGGCGGGCTGCTGTCCAGCTAGATGCGATTTTCGAGTCTCTACGGCGTGTCTACACCGGTATCCCGGAGACCAAACCCGGAGGAGCATGGAAACCTAATTTCCATCCTGACGAGCTTGGAGACCCCGACGACAACAGCCTAGAGGAAGACGCGGCCAACGCGCGCATTGACGAGCTGAGGGCAGCTATCCGGTCGGTATTAAGCGAGTATCCGGGATATGCGCCGCTGCCCCTTCCTCAGGCTATGGAGGTTCCAGACGTATCGGTCGGACCTGCCGACGCGGCCAAAAGCGGCCTTGCTGAGGCGCTTCGTGTATGGAAGGCGCAGCGCTCGCCGGACTCCTCCACGGTAGAGAAAGCGGAGTTATGTGTAGGCCGGTTCCATGAGGCTTGCGGGCGGTTGCCATTGGTCGCGATCAGGCAGGACCACGGAAAAGCATTTCTGGCCGCGCTGGCCGCGCGCGCACTAGCCTACGGGACTATTTCTGCTCACCTGAAGATGCTTAAGGCGGTCCTATCCGCTTCGGTTGAAGCAGGGCTAATCAAGGTTAACCCGTTGGATAATGTACGCGTGCCTGTCGGGGCTAGTAAATCGACTAAGAAAACGCGGGTACCTTTCTCGCCTGCGGACGTGGCGGTGATATTGAGCAAGCTGCCGCCTTCCGGTCACGCTAGATGGATACCGCTACTGGGGATTTATACGGGGATGCGGTTGGAGGAAATTGGACAGCTTGCACCCGGCGACGTGCGGGAGGATAGCTATCGAGACGCGGACGGAGTAGCCCGGAAGACTCACGTAATTTACGTGACAGAGGAAGGTGAAGGACAAGGG
>Ga0206350_10893121_pt1 | contig 18758 bp, 17 predicted proteins | sample DielMetaTC5pm4_FD_146432 | JGI IMG/M metagenome (GOLD analysis project Ga0206350, IMG submission 146432) | Corn rhizosphere microbial communities from Kellogg Biological Station, Michigan, USA - Diel MetaT C5pm-4 (Metagenome Metatranscriptome)... | ecosystem: Host-associated > Plants > Roots >...
AGTCTCCCCGCCGCGATCAACCCGAGCGGACTACCCGACAAGCAAGCGGCCGTCCTGGACGACGCAGGTTGGGTCAGCGAAGCCGAAGAGGCCCGCGCCATCATCGAAAAAGAGGGACTGAGCCCCGTTCACCTGCCCGAGATTTTGGACGGGTTGGGATACACCACGTCAGACCTAGGTTAGTTTCCAAGATGGCCCTGGGGCCTCAACCCCCAGGGCCTGTCCTGTTGAGGAGGACACCATCAAGATCTGCAAATTGTGCGGGGAAGAAAAGCCTCGCGCAGCGTTCCACGCGCATCCGCGCACTCGTGATCGACTTCAGCAGAGTTGCCGTCCGTGCGTAGCGGACAGAGTGCGCGAACGGCGCTACGGCATCACAGGCGCGGCTTATGCGGCGCTCGTGGAAAAGCAGGGCGGCGTATGCGCGCTGTGCGCGACGCGCCCAGGCCCGAACCGACTGTCGGTCGACCACGACCACGAAACGGGCCGCATCCGCGGACTGCTGTGCGCCAAGTGCAACAAGGCACTCGGCATCTTTGGAGATTCCGTGGAGGGACTCCAGCGCGTTATTGAATACCTAGCCGACTAAGGGAGGGCCGCCTGACTGATTCAGTCGCGGGCAGCAACGTCGCCGCTCCAGACCTTAGTCGCATCTCAACGCTTAAGACGGCCGCGTCACTGGTTGACAAGGTGAAGCAGGTTCGCAACTCCCGCGTTAAGCAAGAGCGGGATTGGAAGCTCAATATGGCCTTTTACCGCGGGAACCAATTTGTTTGGTTCAACAGGTTCACTGGCCGCGTTCAGTCCGTGCCGCAGCCCGACCAGGGCGACGGCCCGCGTTACCGCGTGCGCCTCACGTCCAACCAGATCCTTCCGGGCGTACAGGGCCTGCTGGCAATGATGACCAAGACCAAGCCAGTCATCAGCGCCACGCCGGACTCTGGTGCAGAGCGCGACATCCGCGCCGCCGAGATGGCGGAGCAGTTGTACGAGTCCTGGTGGCGGGACCTCAAGCTGAAGACGAAGCTCCAGGAAGCGCTGCTCTGGGCGATCATCGGATCCGCCGGGTATTGGCGCATCACCTGGGACCCGTTCGCCGGCAAGTCCATGACCTATCTGGTTGACCCGCAGGGTCAGCCGATCCTCGACCAGATCCTCGCGGACATTTACCGCGACGAACTCACGCAGAACAACATGGATCCGCGGCAGTTCGAGAAGACGGTCTACATGGGCGACGTTCGCGTTGACGTGATTCCGCCCGACTCGCTGTACGTGCTGGACTCCGCGCAGACCTTCAGCGACTCGAAGGCCATCGTGTGCAAGCACCCGATGACGCCTGATGACGTGAAGATGCGCTACGGCGTCGAGATGAAGGCGACCGCCACGCTCGACACATGGCAGATCCCTGATGGGGTGCTCGGTGTCAGCGACGGCAGCGGCGGCTCGCAAAAGGATGTCGTCGAAGTCTACGTCGGGTACTTCGCGCCGACCGCGACCCTGCCGAAAGGCCGGTACGTGGTCTTCACCGAAGACCCGTCCAAGATCCTCTACGACGGCGCGTGGCCGTTCCCGACGCACGACATGCCGTTCGTCCAGTTCGCGGGACCGCGCGTTCCGGGGTCTGCGACCGACGAGGCGCTTGTTACGCACGCGCGTCCGCTCCAGAAGGAACTGAACCGGACGATTTCGCAGATCGTGATGCACAAGAACCTGACGCTCAAGCCGCAGTTGCTTGCGCCGCAGGGTTCGCTGGCGCAGCGGATCACGGACGAGCCGGGCGCGATCATCGAGTTCATGCCTATCGGTGGCGCGATCCCTCAGTGGCGCGACATGCCGAGCATCCCGCCTTACGTGTTTACGCACCTTCAGGACATCCAGTCCCGGTTGGACAGGCTGTTCAACCTCCAGGCCGTGACGCGGGGCGATGTGCCCCCGAACGTCGAAGCCGGCGTCGCAATCGACCTTCTCCAGGAAGCGTCCGTCGACCAGATTTCGCCGGTCATCGGACTGATGGAAGAGGGCCTCGCTTACGCGGGCCACCTGCTCGTCGTCCTGGCGCAGAAGTTCTACACCGAGCCGCGGCTCATGAAGATCATCGGCCCCGGCGGCGCAACCAAGGTAAAGCGGTTCCTCGGGTCGGACATCGACGGCGGCTTTTCGTTCTACGCGGAGGCAGGCTCCGGCCTGCCCCGCACGCGCGCTGGCCGTCAGGCACGCATCGAGCAGTTGATCGGCATGGGCGTCATCCAGGCGGACTCAGCGTGGAAGTACCTCGATGTTGCCGACCTGAAGGGGCTGGCAGCGAAGTTCGCTGCGGACGAGGAGCAGGCGTACCGGGAGCACGAGAAGCTCACCAAGGGCGACCCGATCAACATCGACTCGTACCAGCAGGCGCAGCAGGCGATCCAGCAGGGGATGAACCCCGAGACGGGTCAGCCACTGACGCCGCAGGACAACCCGCAGCAGCTTCTCCAGAACGCGGCACTCCAGCCGCTGCCGTTCGAGAACTTCCAGGTGCATCTCGACACCCACGCGCTCTACATGAAGAGCGTGGAGTGGGAGTCGCTGCCACCTGACGCGCAAGAACGCTACATCGACCATTGGTCGGAAACACTCAAGTTCTTCCTGTCTCTGCCGAGCAAGCCGCAGCCTGAAGCGGTGCGTACCACGATGCACCTCGCAGGCACGGTTGACCCGAGCACGGCGGCGAAGGTCCTGTTCCGCAGCGGCGTGTACGAAGCCAATGCGCAGGATCTGTCGCAGCCGCCTCTGGACACCGAGGTTCGGGACTGGCTGGGCGACGGGAGTAAGGGCACGGGTCAGATTGACTCGGCCAACACTCACGTCGATGAGGCAGAACAGCTACAGGGCATGTCGCAGGATGCTGAGAAGCATCAGCAGGACATGCAGCACACGCAGGACATGCACGACTTGGCGCAGACCAAAGAGGCCGCCAACATCGCGCTAGTCCAGAAGCGGACAGAGCAGCTCGGCAAGAAGCAGAAACCGGCCAGTGGCCGGTAAATCGCGCTTCACGCCCGAGCAGAAGGCCACGGTCTACACCGCGCTACTCGCCAGCGACGGAAACGTCAAGCGGGTAGCGCGGGAGACTGGCCTCTCCACCACCACGGTTCGTCGGTGGAAGGAGGAGTTCGCTGAAAACCCGCCCGCTCCCGAAGTGATGGCGGTTGCGTCGGCCGAATGGCTGGACGACGCGAAGCGTGTTCGCAGTAAAGCGGTACTCGAAATCGAACGGCAGATCGACGCGCGTGAGATGAAGGGCGCAGCCCTCGTCACGACAGTCGGTGTGCTCGACGACAAGATCATGCGCGTTGAGGGCGTCACGTCCAAGCATCGCGTAGATCACGTTCACCACCTGCCCACCGCGGACGAAGCACGCGAACTGCTCGGCGGCCTCCTTCAGGGAGCCATCGAGTCGGGGCGTGTCCGCCAGGCAGAACTCATTGACGCTGAGATTGTGGAACAAGCCGAGTTCACGGCACTCCCGTCTCCGTCTTCCTCTTAGCAAGGAGATATCACTGTCCGATTTGATCCCTGAGGGGACTCCGGCAGCGCCGGCTGAGCACGCACCGTCAGCCGAAGAGATGCACCAGCGCGGCCTCGAAGCTGCGCGGGCGCTTCCCGCTGAAGGAACAACCCCGACCGAGGTCACTCCCGAGGGTACGCAGGTTGAGCCGGGTACAACTGCCGTCGAGGCAGACACCCCGTTCACGAAGCTGGACCCCAACACTCTCCCGGCCGAGCTTCGGCCCTACTACGACTCGATGCAAGGCGACTACACCCGCAAGATGCAGGAAGCCGCCCCGTATCGTCAGCTTGCTCAGGAGACTGGGCTCGACGTAGCAGGGCTGCGCCAGTCGGCGGAGTTGTACGGCGCACTTCAGGACCCCCAGCAGCTTGTGCAGTTCCACGCGGAACTGACGAGCGCGCTCCAGGCAAACGGACTGACTCCCGCCCAGGCGGCCGAGGCAGCAACCCAATACGTCACGGAGCAGCAGGGCGCGGGACAGGAAGACCTGTCCCTTGATCCCGACGAGGCGCGCATCCAGGCACTTGAGTCAAAGCTTGCAGAGTTCGAGCAGAGCCAGCAGGCCCGCGAATCGGCCATCCAGCAGCAGCAGTTGCAGGCTGCGTTGGTCGCCGAGATGAACCGGCAGGAGTCGGTCGTCAAGGAAGCCCATCCTGATTGGGACCAGAGCGACATCGACGCGACGTATGAACTGTCCGCCTTCTACGGCGGCAGCCTCATTGACGCGGCGAACCGCTATGACGAAATCGTCTCGAACCGCGTGACCAAGATCCTGAACGGTAAGGGCGCAGTCTCCGCCAACACGGCATTCAGTCCGCTTCCCGCGGCTGTTTCTGCCTCGCGTGGGACTGAGTTTGGCGGCGACCTTGACGCAGCGCACAAAGCTGCGATGGCCGCCGTGAAGCTCCTGCCGTAGCACTCCCCTCGATCCGCCGCGGGGTTCCTAGCAATCCGCTACCCCCACGGGAGTAACAAGTGGCATTTCCTTCCATCGCCACGACCCTCGATCCGATCCTCAAGGAGTTCTACATCCCGCCGGTCGTCGAGCAGCTCAACAACGAGGTGCTCGTCTTCCAGCTTCTGAACACTTCAGATGAGGAACTGGTCGGGCGTCGGGCAATCGTCCCGGTGCATAGTCGCCGCTCGGGCGGGATTGGTGCGCGTGCTGAGTACGGCACGCTGCCGATTGCGTCGGCGCAGGGCTATGCGAACGCGATCTACCAGCTCAAGTACCTGTACGGCCGCGCACAGATCAGCGGCCCGGGTGTCGAGCTGTCCGCAGATCCGCGCGGTGCTTTCCTCCAGGCGTTCAAGGCCGAACTCGACTTCCTCCGCAACGACCTCACCATCGACCTGGCCCGCCAGGTCTACGGCGACGGTACGGGCGCGGTTGTCGCGTTTGCGACCAACGCCTCTAGCACGACGCTGAACATCACGTCGTCGGAGCCGCTCCGCAAGGGCTTCTGCTACATCAACCAGTCGCTCGACATCGGCACCACGTCGAACGGCCAGGCGGTGTCGGCAGCCAACGTCGTGACTGACGTGAACGTCGCTACCCCGTCGAACCGTCACCTCCGCGGCGGCTACCACGTCGGGCACGCACTTCGGCTTCGTCGCCGGCAACGTGTCCAGCACGGGTGTCGTCAACGAGATCGACAACGGCCTGTCCAAGCTCGTCTCGGCTACGTCCGGCCTCACGGTCGGCACGATCAACTCGGGCGGCGCGGGCAACAGCTACTGGGACAACCTGCGCGACACGACCGGTGGTGCTGTTTCTCTGGACAACATCCAGAAGAACATCAACCAGGTCAAGGTCAACGGGGGCCAGATCGGCCTCATGCAGACCACGCTCGGCCTCCAGCGGCAGACGTTCAACCTGATGCAGTCTCAGGTGCGCTACGTCACCGAGCCGACGAACCTCAAGGGCGGCTACACGGCCCTGAGCGTCGGTGGGTACGACATGGTGGGCGACCGCCTCGCGCCGTTCGGTGCGATTCGGATGCTCGACAAGCGGTTCATCAAGATTTTCTCGAACCGCGACTGGCACTTCCTCGATCAGGACGGCCTCAGCACCCGCTGGGTCACCGATCAGGATGCGTGGCAGGCGTCGCTGGCCCGGTACATCAACCTGGGCGTATCACGGCGCAACGTTCACCTTGTAATGAGTGGCTTGGCTGATTCGACTGGTTTCTAGCGTCTCGCTAGCGACCTAAATGTGGGGGCTGGAGCCTAATCCTCCAGCCCCCGCGACTCCCTGATTAGGAGGGCGCGGTAACTCACGAACAACGTGCGCGCAAAAACGAACGCGAACGTGCGCGCTATCACAAGCACGGAAGAAGCAGTGTCCGCAAGGCACAGATTCTTCAGTCAAACGCAAGGGCTGTCCGGCGCAACATTGAGTTGCAGCGTTCGGTGAAAGCCGAACGCGGGTGCAGCGAGTGTGGCGAGAACGATCCGGTCGTTCTTCATTTTCACCACCGCGATCCTGCTCTCAAAAAGTTCAACATCGCCCGACCCGGCACACGTCGGGAGCAAGCAGTCCTCGACGAGATCGAGAAGTGCGATGTTCTCTGCGCGAACTGCCATCTGAGGCACCACGCGCGGGAGAAGGCTTCCGCCCGGTGCGCCTAAAGCACCGGGCCTTTTTCTTTTCACCGTCCACAGGAGGCATGTGTCCTCATCCGAAATCCTCGGCCGTATCGCCAACGAGGAGCAGCGGCTCTACATTCCCGGCCAGGGCTACGTCGACTTCCGCCTACGCGCTGCAGCCAAAGCGGTCAGCGACTACGACGAGCGGCTGATCCTCGCGCGTCACGAACACACAGGCGATTGGGTCGCGTTCGTCCAGCTTGGCCCCGACCGGATGTTCCCGGTGATCGGCTTCGGCAAGGAGTTGCCGGATGCGGTTGAGATCCGCGACACGTTGGAGCGGCACGACACGCGCCGTCACGGCGACAAAGTGCTGCGCCAGATTCAGGAGACGAACGACCGCCTCCAGCGCGAGAAGCGCGAGGCGACGGACGAGGCCATCGAGGTGGCCGCGGACTACGCCGCGTTCGGACTCCGTAAGTACACGGGCGAGAAGCCCAAAATCTTCATCCCGTAACCAGAGCCAAGGAGGCCCTTGTGTTCCACCCGTTTAACGTGCAAGGGCCTGCTAATCGCGTAAACCAGGTTCAGCAGTTGGCGCAGAACGCCGCGCAGAACGTGTTGCAGCGGCAGAAGCTGCGGGCGCTCCTTTCGCAGACACTCGGCGGTGCGCCTAGCACTGCCGGCGGGGGCAACCCGATTCGCGGTTCGTTCAACCACAGTGAGATGGGTCAGCGCGGCGATGTGTACCGCCCGATGCTGCTGCCTGGCTACGGAAACAGCGTCGGCTTCGGCCACGGGAATCCGTTCAACGGTGCCGGTACCGAGTTCGGCTCACTGCCGGGGAGCGACCCGGGCCAGTCGCCGCAGAGCTACGGGCCTCCACCGCCTCAGCGTCCTGTGTCTTCACCGCCCCAGCGTCCCGCATCTCCGGCTCAGTCATCCCCCAGCGGCGGAGCTACGCCAGCAGCGCCGAGCGCTCCGCTTCCGAACGCTCCGGGCGGCGGCTATATCAACCCAGTTTGGCAGAGCCTGCCGGGCTCTCCGAGCAGCAACCTCGTGACACTCGCCAACGGGTTCCGCTACGACCCGGTTAGCGATCAGGTCTTCGGCGGCGGCGGTCACTCGTGGTTGTAGGTAGATGACTGTCCAAGACATCCTGGACGCGCTGAGCGACTACGGGTTCACGGACACCAGCACGACGCGGAAGATGGAGAAGATCAACGCGGCGGTGTGGGACTTGTGCGGCCGTGAGGCGTGGCCGTTCCTTGAGGCGACGGTTGACCTCACGTTCGACGGCACCGCGTCGGTGCCGACCAACCTGCCGACCGACCTTCAGTCCGTGCTCGACATCATTGACACGACGAACAGCGGGACGAAGCTCCAGCCGCTGCTCTTGCAGGAGGCGGACGCCGCCATTTCGGTGCAGCTCACGCAGTCCGGCACGCCGATCTACTACTACTTCATCGCGGGGCAGTTGAACATCGCGCAAGTCCCCGTCGCGGGGACGGTGCTGCGGATGCGCTACATCCGCAAGCATCCGCTGCTGCTTCAGACGGACATCGAGTCCGCGATTCTGGTTCCGCGCGAGCATCACGAAGTGATCGAGTTCGCCACCTTGGTGAAGCTGTACGACATGGAGGACGACACCGATTTGTCGGTGCGCTTCCAGCAGCTTTACGAGAAGGGCATCAACGACATGCGCCAGTCCGTGTGGATGCGGCAGTACGACCGTCCGCAGCACATCCAGATCACCGATCAGTACGACTACGACATGGACTACTACGCCTAGCTAGACCAGACCAAGGGGGTGCCGCGTGTCTTCATCCGGCATCCCCGGCATTTCGCTGATCCCCGCTGTTGGGCTGACGACTCAGACGTTCGACGGCCTGCCTGGCGGCATGAACCTGATGCTGCCGCCGCAGGACCTCGACGACACAGAGGCCCGCTACCTCCAGGACGTGTTGGTGGACAAGCCGGGGCTGACACGCAGGCGTGGCCCTGTCACCCCTGTCGGGGGCATCGCTGCGCTGACACGCAAAGGCTCCGGGTTCATCATCACGCTCGACCCACAGGGACAGACGCGCTACGCCGTCTTGACCGGCGACACGAGCAACGGGTTCCTCACGGTTTACGACGCCACGCTGTCCGCGACGGTCGACCTCGCGTGGCCGTTCCCGCTACCCACTGACCCGCATGGCGGCCACCCGTACAGCCTGGTGGATGTCAAGCCGGCGCTGCATGGTGGCTCGTGGATCGGCATGTCGTCCGCGTATGACGCCAGTGCCCCCAACCAGGCGCTCGCGCTGTGGTTCGGCGGTACGAAGGCGAACGCGACGCTGACGATCAGCGCGACGCGCGGCTCCAAGACGGTCACGGGAACCGGGTTCACTGCGTCGGTCAGTCCGGGGATGTTCCTCTTCGCCGACACCGACGACCCGTACTCGCAGGCGTACCTCGGCGTGGTGCAGTCCGTGGACAGCAACACCAGCCTGACGCTCGTGGCGAGCGCGCTACACACGGCGACCGCCAAGACCGGCACGTTCCAGTCCCTTCGAGGGTTCGCCCCCAAGGTGGCTACCGGCCGCATCACTTGCGACGTGACCAGCACGACGATTACGGGCGGCGCAACCAAGTTCCGCTCGCAGAAGCTCGACACCGGCACCGTGCTTACCGGCACGACGGTAAGCGCGAGCGCAGTCATCACCGGACTCAGCTCGACCACCGGACTCGTTCCCGGTATGCCTGTCACGGGCACCGGGATCGGCGCGTCCGCGCGCATCAAGACGGTGGACAGTTCGACCCAGGTGACGCTGACCGTCAACTCGACCGCGAGCGCGTCGGTGTCCATCACCTTCAAGGTGCCCTGGGACATTTACCGGGCTAGCGACGGAACCTGGGTGGGGACGGTAAAGGCCGTCAACACCGAAATCAGCATCACGTTGATGGCGAACGCTGCGGTGGCGATGGCGGACGAGTCCTACATCGCGGTGCGCGCCGATGCCGACATGAGCCTCGTCACGACGGCAAACACCCAGAAGGTTGGGTGGATCACGGCGAGCTACGCCGACCGTCAGTGGTATTTCAACAACGGCTCGCAGTTCGCCAAGACCTCGCGCGGGTGGTTCAGCGACACCAACGACCCTGAGCTCGTGGACACAAGCGACTTCGACGGGGACTGGATCGACATTCTCTCCACGTCAAACGTGAACGAGCCGATCCGCGGCGCGCAAGCCGCGTTCAACGGGCTGTGTGTGTTCAAGGAGTCAGAGACGTTTCTCATCTCGGGCTCGTCGCCCACGTCATTCGCGGTTCGCAAACTTGAGGACGACGGCGCAATCATCGGCGGTTCGATCCAGGCATACGCGGGTGGCGTCATCTGGGCAGGACGCGAAGGCATCCATCTGTACGACGGCATCCAGACGACCAACCTAACGGAGCCGACGCTCGGCAGCTACTACTGGGACACCGTTCGGTCGATTGACCCAACCACGTACCGGATGTGGTCGATGATCGACCGCGACCACTACTCCCTGTTCATCGAGAACGTGCAGCCGCCGTTCAGCGTCACCAAAGGGAACACGTCGTCCACGCCGACGAAGTACACCATCGTCATCAACCTCACCACTCGCGCGGTTGTCACGCACACCAACGTGGACATCCGCGGGAGCGCGATCCTGCCGGGAACGGCGGGCCGGACGATGTGGTACATCGTCAACGACGGCACCAAGGCCGTCATCTGCGACGGGGACGCACTCTTCACGCAGGAGGGCGTCGACACCGTGACGTGCGACGGCTCAGCCGCGCCAGGGCCGGACTTCTACATCGAGTCGAAGAAGTACGACGCGACAGACGGCCTACGCCTCAAGCGGTTCAAGCAGTTGGCGATCTGGTATCTCGTCCAAGGCGACGCGATGACCGTCGACACCGTGCTCGGCCTGAACGACATCGGCTCGACGCTCACCAGCAACTTCCCTGTGTCTGTCCTGACCTGGGATTCGCTCAGGGCGATGATCAACACCTGGGATGGCCTGAAGGCGCAGTTCGCTGCGTGGTCGACCATCGTGCAGTCGGTGTTCGTGCCGAAGCGCGTGCGCTTCCAGAAAAAGAACCAATACTTCGCATTCCGCCTGTACCAGGCGTCCGGCGCAGTCACGCGGATGCAGGTTGGGCCGTTCCAGATTGCGTACAAGCTGATGCGGCCGGGGCGGCTGTAGTGCCGTTCCCGCCCGACACCATCGCAAATATGACGCAGGCGGAACTCGCGAAGACGATCCGCGAGTCCATCGAGCGGCTGCTGCCGACCCACATCCCGTCGCTGACTGTGGACGACCTCGTTGTCATGGGGTCGCTCACCGTCCAGGGCACAACCAGCTACCCGCAGAACACGACGTTCACACTCGTTGGCGCGTCTGGGCAGCCGGGCTTCCTGAACGGCTGGGGCAACGCGGGCGGAGTCAACACTTCGGCGGGCTTCCTGAAAACGGAGGCCGGCTACGTGAACCTGCAAGGGGCTATCACGGCCGGCACGGTCGGGTCGCCCGCGTTCGTTTTGCCGCCGGGCTACAAGCCCGCGTCCACGGTCGCGTTCTCCATCTCGTCGAACGGCGCAGCCGGGATTGTGACCATCGACAGCAGCGGCAACGTCACACCCGTCTCGCCTTCGAGCAATGTGCTCGTTCGGCTCGACGGTATCCAGTTCAAAGCAGCCTAGAGAGGGCGGTGAGCCATTCCGACTGACGCTACGGGCGCGCCCACCTCGCTCGGCATTAGGACATACAACACCTCCGTCGATGCGCCGTCCGGCCTCGGATTCAACGGGGCGATGTCTGACATCGACGCGCTGCTCGTGGCGCGCATCCCCAAAGCGATAGGGACCGCGGCGGGCGATCTGATCTACTGGACGAACGCGAGCACACCGGCACGCCTCCCTGTCGGCGCGAACCCAAACGGGAACGTCCTTACACTTGTAGGGGGGCTGCCCGCGTGGGCGGTGCCGGCTTCCGGTCTAACGCCGGGCACCGAGCTTGACTACGCGCAGATCACGACGAATCCCGCCGCCATCTCGGCGGGAACGGAAGCTACGTCGGTCGCGGTGGTTACAGGCAACTCGGTGACGTATGACGGGACGCCTTCGGTGGTTGAATTCTTCATGCCGACGTGGACGAACACGAATGCCTCCACCATCGTGACGTTTGTGCTGTATCGAGATGCAGCCGTGCTCGGGCAGGTGAAAGTGTCAGCGGACACCACGGCGAACAACCCGCCTGTGTTCTTCAAGATGAAGGACACGCCTTCCGCCGGGGCGCACACGTACAAGGTGGCGGCGTTCGTGTCTACTGCGTCGTTTACGCCCAACGCGGGCGCGGGCGGCTCCGGCAATCTCGTTCCCGCCTTCCTGCGAGTGACGAAGGCGTAGCCGATGGTGTCAAACACGGCGACCCAGCCCGGAATGGGCAGCAGCGTCTCCGTCACCCAGCCGCAGATGCCGCAGGCGGGGAACGGCACGTACTACGCGCCGCCTGACGGCTCCATCCAGGGCGCTGAGTCCTATGCGATGGCGGAGAAGGTCTACCAGCAGGCGCTCGCCCGGTTTAACCAGCAGCGCACTGGGCTGCTTCAGCAGAACGGCTACGCGGGCACGATCAACCCGAACACGGGCATGGTGGGCAACATCCACGTCGACACGAAAAGCCTGTTCGGGAATCTCCAGGAGCTGCTGCACACGCAGGCGCTCGAAGACGCGAACGCCACGTATGGCGCAGAGGACAGGAATCTCGTCGGCGGACTCGCCAACCAGGCTGCCTCCGAACTCGGGTACGAGCATCATGGGCAGACGACGGCGCTCGCTAACACCCTGCTCAACAACCTGTCCGACATCGACTCGCAGCAGATGGACGCGAAGAACGCGCTCGACATGGCGCTGTGGCAGTTGGCTCAGGGCGCGGCGAGTTCGTCGCCCGACAACCCCGCCAATGCGACCGGCGGCCGTGACTGGTCAAAGTTCATCTGGTCAGGGAGCGGCGACCACGGCGGTCACGGCGGCAGCGCCGCGCAGACCATGCGGCAGCAGAATCCAGGTGGTTACCGCCAACTGGCGGCCGTGTCCGCGGCGATGAACGCCAAGTACGGGCGTCACAGCAACGGTAACGCCTACAACAACAACAAAAACAAACGGGGGTAGACATGGCTAACGGCTACGACCCCCCGAAGCTCCTTCCGGGTCAGCTCGACCCGTCTGAGGTAGTGCCGCACGTGGGGCCTAACGGTAATTACGTGATCGGTGCGCGTCCCGGCGGCTACGGCTCAGCCGTTCCTACCCCCAGCAACGGCGGCGGCGTACCGCACGCACACGTCACTGCGAACGGCGTTGTGATGACGCCGGAGCACATTCGCGCAATGCAGCAGTTCCTTGTCAACCACGGATTCAAGATCGCCGTTGACGGGGTGTACGGACCTGAGACGCAGACCGCCGCCGCTGCATACCGCACGCACCGTCCCGGTGCGGCTCCGACATGGAACGCCAACCACGGACGCGCCGTCAAACCGAGCGAACTCTCACCGCAGGCTCGGGTGGCCGTGAACACACCCCCAGGGAACACACCCCCAGCGCCCCCCGGTAAGACGCCGCCGCGGAATCTCGCGGGGGCGCAGCCGACCGACCCGACTTCTGCGCTGATTGCCGCGCTCATGGGTCAGGGTGGCAACGTCGGCCAGATGATCGACCCGAACTACTACGCCGCTGCGGCTGCTGCGCCGGATAACGCGGCCGTGCAGTCGCTGCTTCAGGAGATCGCGCTCGATCCGAAGCAGGAAGCGCAGAACCAGTACGACATCAGTTCGTGGTACGGGCTCAACCCGAAAGACCCGAACTACGCGCTGTCCGTCCTCGGGCGTCTCGGGCAGGCCAAGGCGGGTGACGCAGGCGTCGCCAGCGATGCGGCCAGCAACGTCTCGCAGATCGCTTCGGCTCTCGCCGGCTCGATTGGCGGCGCTGCCAACGGCGGCGCAGGCGCTCTCGCAGCAGCGGGCGCGAATGACGCGGGGATGATGGGCGCGCTCGGCAAGGCGAACACGGACTACGCCGACAACATGAACCCGCTGCTCGCCGCCGAAGCTCGCGGGCAGATGCTGAAAGACAAGGCAGCTAACTCGCAAGCCCTGATGGATCTCCAGGCGCAGCTTGCCGCCGCTCGCGGTCAGGCGACCGCGGACGCAGCTAACGCACGCGGCAACGCGATTGGTACGAACAACTCACTCGCACAGCAGCGGTTCGCCGACAAGGGCAACCTGCTCGGGATCATGGCGCAGATGAGCGCGGCGGGTCAGAAGTCGCAGTACACGGCAGCACAGATCCAGCACCTGATGAACGAGAACAGTCCGGGTGCGGCCTACACAACCTCCTACGCCCGCGCCAAGGGCGCGGCGGACGCAAGGGCCGCCGCCGCTGGGACGAAGGTGGATGTAAACAAAACCGCCGACAACGTGATGAAGGCGCTGGGACTCACCGACCAGACGGTACCCACGGCCTCGCATCTCGCTCTCGCTCACCAGATCGGGGCGCAGCTACGCGCGCAGGGGCTGAAGCCGGCTGACCCGAACTTCAAGAAGATCGGCGACGCGCTGTTCGGGATGTTCGTTGACCAGCACGGTAGGCCACTTGTGGCTCCTCCGAACTGGGCGATCTAGCAGCGCGACTCGAAGTAGTAGCCAGGTGGACGGTGGCAGGGCTTGTGAGAGGCCCTGCTCACCAACACCGCGGCAATTACCACGGACAAAGCCAGCACGACGACAGATGCCGCTAGCCACTTCAAGAGCGGAAGCGTAACACGGAAGGAGGCGCGTGGCCGGTTATTTTGAAACCAAGAGCAAGTCGGGCGGCTTCTTCGAGAACGGCGGCAGCAAGTCAGGCGGCGGGGGACACAGCCTCTTCCACAACCTGCTCTCCGATGTCGTCAGCACCGCAAAGGGCATCGGCCCTGGCCTGGTCACGACTTTCGAGCACCCTGTCCGCGCCGCAAAGGGAATGGTCAAGTCCGAAGAGGCGATGTACTCGCCGCTCATCCACGGCCAGTTCGGCACCTTCTGGAACAACTTCCACTCCCACCCGCTCGGCCCCCTACTCGACGCGCTGACGCTCGCCACCGCTGGCGCGGGAGGCATCGGCCTCGCCGCTAAGGCGGGCGAGTCCGCGGGCCTGCTCGGTGAAGGCGCGGCGGACTTCGCTCGCGTTGGGACGCGCTTCACCGTCAAAGACCTTCCGACCTCGCTTGGTGACGGTGTGCGCTCGGGCGAGATCGCGCGGCACTACTCGCCCAACATTGCGCGGCGGTACCTGATTCAGAAGCCAACCGAGAAGGCGTTTGAGAAGGTCGGCAAACTGCCTATCGGGCGACAACTGTTCGGCCCCGAAGGACTTCACGATATGACCGCGCTTGGGCGCGGCAACCGGATGCTCGCGCAGCGCGGCTCTGCCCATGCGGCGGGCACAGCGTTCGCGCAGAATCGTGAGCTTGGCGCTGTCCACCGTCTGCTGAAAGGCGGCGGCGATCCCGCCGAGACGAACGCAGCGATCAGCGGCCTCATCAACAACGGCCTCGTTGACGGCGTGTTCGCGCACAGCATCAAGGCAGATGCGACGAAAGCGAAGCACCTCGGCGGCCAGGATTGGTCGTACATCAAGCGCGTCCATCCACTCGACCCGCCGAAGGAAGCGAACCTCGCGGCGTGGGCCGAGCACATCAAGACGAAGACTCCGTTCGTCCTGACCAAGGATCCCGCCAAGGCGATGAAGGACGAGCACGGCCAGGTCACCATCGTTCACCAGAAGCTGCCGGAGATGGCGTCCAAGGAAGCGGCGAACGGCCTCCGTGCGCTCGACGTGATCTACAAGCAGCCGACGAAGCTCTGGAAGTACCTCGTCCTCGCGCAAGCCCCGCGGTACTTCGTCAACAACACTGTCGGCAACTCGCTCATGCTGATGGCGAGCACGCGGCCCGACCGCCTGGTACGCGGGATCTACCACGCCGTTGCCGCTGTCCACGGCGTCAAGGCTGCCGAGCGCAGCGCCCGCAAAGTCGGCGACACGATGGGGGCCGAGCAGACGCGGCTGATGGGCACGGCGTACCACAAGTGGTACGCAGGCCCGAACGCTGGGCCGGGAACCGAACTGGCCCGCGTCGGCGGACGCTCCGCCAAGTCGAAGCTCGGCAGGGCTGTTGAGCCCGCCATCCATCGCGCCGCGCAGGGCACGTACGGCGTGACCGAGAAGGTTGCGTACCGCGCAACGCACATGGCCGGCGTCAACGCCGCCATGATGGAGACGCCGCAGTTCCGCAAGCTGTTCACGCAGTTCCGTGACGCGGGCAAGTCCCGCTCCACGGCGTTCCAAATGGCGTTCGACCGCGCCTCGGAAGATCCCGCTGTCCGCGGATTCGTGTCGAAGCGCGCAGCGGACTGGGCCGGGCAGTACCACCACTCGACCCCGCTCGAAAACGCCGTTCGCAACATCGTTCCGTTCTACTCGTGGGATCGTCACGCCCTGCGGTTCGCCCGCGAGCAGGCGCTAGGTCGTCCCGGTTCGACGGACGTACTGACGCACATGGGCGCGGAGGGCAATCTCTACACGCAGAAGAAGCTCGGCAACCTGCCGGACTTCATGCAGGGCGCTGTCCCGCTCGGCAAGCACGGCGGCATCCTCGGGGCGATCCTCGGCGGTGTCCCGGCAGGCCGCGAGAAGCTGCTGCTGACGAACAGCCTCAACCCGCTGTCCGCAGCGGCGGAGGACGCCAACGCGCTGGCTGCCCTTGGCGGGCAGCAGGTTGGAAGCAAAAGCGAAGCGCTCGGCTTCCAGATCAACCCGATCATCGCCGGAGCGATCTCGTCGCTGACGGGGCAGGCGCTCGGCTCCGGCGCTCCCGTCCACTACAAGGGCGGTGTGATCGGCGGCGCTGCGACCAACACGTTCGGCGCGGTTCCGTTCGCCAAGATCATCCAGTCCCTCATTGCCCCGCAGCCGTCCACGACGAGTAAGGGCAAGCCCACCCTTTACACGCACGACACGCGGCAACAGCTTCAGTCACTGTTCGGCCTGTCCATCCGGGACGCGAGCCGCGAAGCCGCGGCGATCATGCTGGCGAAAGAGGCTGGCAAGAAAAAGAAGAAGACCTACACATTCGCGGGAGGCTAAGTGGCAGCGAACCCCCGCGTGCAGTACATCGTGCAGCAGGCGCAGCGGCTCGGGCTAGACCCGGCCGCTGTGCTTGCAATCGCCTCCCACGAGGGTCTGAGCGGCGGCATCGGCGACGGTGGGCACGCCTTCGGCCCGTTCCAGGAGAACAACGCGGGTGGCGTCCTCACCGGGCGCATGTCCAACCTTACGCCGCAGCAACTCAACGCCTGGGCCTGGTCGAACGCGGGCATCAACGACGCCCTCGGCCGGATCAACTCGGTGGCGCACGGTCTGAAAGGGAACGCGGCTATCCAGGCGATTACGACCCGGTTCGAACGACCCGCTAACCCGGCGGCTGAGATTGCCGACGCAGAGGCTCACTACGGCGCGTACAGCGGCGGTCGGACAGGTGCCACACAGGCCCCACAAGGCTCTGTAAGCCCTCCTAACGCCACGGGAGCGTCTGTGAACGCAGGCGGCTCAATGTCGCGTCGGCAGCTCGCCAACCTGATCTTCGGCGGGGCCAACCGCGTGGACTTCAACTCGGGCCAGATCAACGTCCCGAACCTGATGGTGCTCGCCCAAGCTCGGCAGCAACTCGCCCAGTCCCAGCCCTCCACGGCTAGCAGGACGAAGGCCGCTGCGCTCGTCGGAGGCGGCGGCAAAATGGTGCCCAACCCGACCGGCTCCAGCATCCCGTTCATCGGCGACACAGCCGGCGTCAACCCGGGCTTGCTCGCGCACGTCTCCGCAGCCGCCAAGGCAGCGGGGGCTACGCAGATCCGGGTCACGTCCGGGTTCCGCAGCCCTGAGCACAACGCCGCTGTCGGCGGCGTGAGCGACTCAAACCACACCACAGGGCACGCGCTCGACGGAGAGGCGTACATCCCCGGGCGCGGCTGGCTCCCGCTCGGCCAAGTGCTTCTCCCGGTCGCAGGAAAGTTCGGCCTGCGCTCCGGCGACGTACCAGGCTTCTTCAACGGCAACCCCGATCCGGTCCACGTCGATGACGGCTGGAACGTCACCCATTAAGGCGAGATGGCAGACACCTCAACCGACTATGAACGCGGCAAGAAAGAAGGCCGTGTCGATGCGCTCCTGGAGGAGCACACCGCCCGCTTGAACAAGATCAACGGAAGCGTCGAACGCTTCTCCAAGTCGCACGACAACCTCGCCAAGTCCGTCAGCGCCGGGTTCGAGAAGATCGCCTCCGAGATCCGCACCATGCAGGAGGAGGCCCGTCTCCGCGAGGAGCGGGTGAAGGTTGCCGCACAGACACTCGCCGCCGAGAACGAGCGGCGCAGGTTTGCGGAGGCTGCCCAGCGGACGGAGCACGAGGCCAAGATGGCGGAGCCTGTCCGGGCGTGGGGCATCCGCGCCAACAAGGCGACCGTGCTGCTCGGCTGCATCACCGTCGTCCTGACCATCGTGAGCATCTACCTCGCCACCCGCTAGGAGGGCGCTATCTCTGTATCTCCCCCGGTCGCCCCGGCACCTGTCGGCGCGCCTGTCTCCGTTTTCAAGAAGGTCGCCCGCGCGTTCCTCGCGGCGGTCAGTTCGCCCACCGCGGTCAAGGAAGAGAAGAACCTCGCGGTGTTCGTTCTGATCCGTGTCCTGCTCGCGGTCGGCGCGAGCGACGGACTCGTCCAGTTGGTCCGCATCGCAGCCAAGAGCTAGCGGTGCTGATCCTCGACGTTTCCAACAACAACACTGAACCCGACTGGGAACAGATCCGCCGGCAGGGCATCGAGGACGTTTACCTCAAAGCCTCTGAAGGCACGGGGTTTGTCGACCAGACCTTCCGGGAGCGGCGCGCAGCCGCCAACCGCGCAAAACTGCACGTTGGCGCGTACCACTTCGCCCGCCCTGACGAAAGCTCACCAGCGCAGCAGGCACGCCTGTTCTGCGACGTGGTTGGCAAGATCGGCGCGAACGACCTGCGCCCTGTGCTCGACTTCGAGGCGTCGTCCAGCCTGACTCCCGGCGAGCTTGACAAGTGGGCGCGGGAGTGGAACGTCGCGGTTCGTAAAACGACGGGCGTGCTACCGATCTTCTACAGCTACAGCGCCTATGTTGAGATGCTGCGCCCCGCGTACCCGATTGGCGCGGGGCTGTGGCTCGCCAGCTACGGCCGCAACGACGGCGCTGAGCACCCCTACGTGGTGCCGTTCCCGTGGAAGAAGATCGTCGCGCATCAGTTCTCGTCCGCGTGCCGGGTCACCGGCTGTGCACACCCCGTCGATATGTCGAATGCCAACACCAGGCGTCCGCTGCTCGCCCATCCTGTGAAGCACAAAATCGCCAAAGCCGTCCCCTACCTCGGACGGCATTAGCCCCAGCACGACGAATAGGCCCCCGGCCTTCCCATTTCGGGAGGGCGCGGGGGCCTTTTTGTGATAATAAAGGGACAAAAGAAACAAAACAAAAAACGAAACAATGAAAAAGAAG
>Ga0206350_10234328_pt1 | contig 18042 bp, 30 predicted proteins | sample DielMetaTC5pm4_FD_146432 | JGI IMG/M metagenome (GOLD analysis project Ga0206350, IMG submission 146432) | Corn rhizosphere microbial communities from Kellogg Biological Station, Michigan, USA - Diel MetaT C5pm-4 (Metagenome Metatranscriptome)... | ecosystem: Host-associated > Plants > Roots >...
ATGTCTGTTGCGTGGTGTTGAGCGTACCGACATCGAGCGCGGCCAGGTTCTGGCCAAGCCCGGTTCGATCAAACCCCACAAGAACTTCCTGGCGCAGGTATACGTCCTCTCCAAAGAAGAGGGCGGCCGCCATACTCCATTCTTCAACGGCTATCGGCCTCAGTTCTACGTGCGTACCACGGACGTAACTGGCGCGATCAAGCTGCCTGAGGGTGTTGAGATGGTGATGCCTGGTGACAACATCGAAATGACAGTTGAGCTGATCCAGCCGGTCGCCATGGAAGAGGGCGTGAAATTCGCCATCCGTGAAGGTGGCCGCACCGTTGGTGCTGGCATCTGCACAAAGGTGATCAACTAAGCAAAACAGCGGGGGTCATGGACACAGCTCAGTCAAAACGAAGAATGAGCAAAATCGCCCTCTGACCCCTATCCGTATCAGGAGAGAAAAATGGCTACGGGAGTGAAACAGCGCATCCGCATTCGCCTCAAGGCATTCGATCATCGCATTTTAGACCAGTCGGCGATCCAGATCGTGGATACTGCGCAGCAGACGGGGGCACGAGTCTCAGGGCCAGTGCCACTGCCAACCGAGATCGATAAATACACGGTCATGCGATCACCATTTATCGACAAAGATGCGCGCGAACAGTTCGAGATTCGCACACACAAGCGTCTGATCGACATCATAGATCCGACCAACAAAACTGTTGAAGCCCTGACACGTTTGAACCTGCCCGCAGGCGTGGATATCGAAGTCAAACTGTAAGGATTGCCAAGGAAGCAAACGCTATCCCTATAGTTGAAGAGAGGTAAAGAGTATGCTGAACGCATTGTTGGGCAGGAAGGTCGGCATGACCCAGGTATTTGGGCCCAATGGAGTGGTCATTCCAGTTACAATCATCGAGGCTGGTCCTTGTGTTGTAACCCAGGTAAAGACTGCGGCTCGCGATGGTTACGAAGCGGTGCAGCTCGGTTTTGAGCAGACAACCACCAAAAACGTAACTCGCCCGGAACTGGGACATCTTGGACACAGCCTGCCATTATTGAAGGCACAGCGCAAAGCGTTGCAGACCCATCAGCAAGAGCAGCGCAAAGAAGGTGCGGAGGCCGAGAAAGAAACCGCCGCCGCCGGTAACAAAAATAGCAAGCAGATTCAGAAGCTGTTGAAGGTTCAGTCGAACCGCCAGCGTCGTCCAGGCCCCAGCCTTGGCCCATTCCGTGTTCTGCGTGAAGTAGGACTGGATGGTAACAGCGAGGGTGTGGAGTTAGGCGCAGAGGTAAACGTCAGCCTGTTTAACAACGGCGAGTCCGTTGACATCGTAGGAACCACCAAAGGTAAAGGTTTCCAGGGCGGCGTCAAACGGCATGGATTTAGCGGCGGCCCCAAGACCCATGGTCAGTCGGACCGACACCGTGCTCCAGGTTCTATTGGTTCAGGCACCACTCCAGGTCGTGTTCTCAAAGGCACCCGGATGGCTGGACAAATGGGTAATGTGCGCGTGACAGCGAAGAAATTGCAAATAATACAAGCTGATCCTGAGCGCAACCTGCTGGTGGTCAAAGGTTCGGTGCCTGGTGCCAATGGCGGCTTGCTCATGATTAAAAAGCATGTGATGAGGTAACCGAAATGCCCTCGACTACAGTGTATAATCTGGCCGGAGAGGCCGTAGAACAGCTCGAACTGAGCGAGCAGGTGTTCGGAGTCGCCCCAAATATGGCGGTTCTTCACCAGGTTGTGACCGCGCAACTGGTTAACCGCCGACAGGGTAACGCCTCAACCAAGACTCGCAGTGAAGTAGCTGGTGGAAATAAAAAACCCTATCGGCAAAAAGGAACGGGCCGCGCACGTCAGGGTAGCACCCGGGCGCCACAGTTCCGTCACGGTGGTACCGTATTTGGTCCTCGGCCACATACCTACCATCATGATGTGCCCAAGAAGATGCGCCGCCTGGCTATCCGCTCTGTCCTATCGGACAAAGTTGCCAACGAAAGCTTGATCGTCCTGAATGACCTGGTCCTGGATTCTCCTCGCACCAAAGATATGTTGACGATTCTGAGCAAATTGCCGAACAGCGCAGGCAAAAAAGTGCTCATGATGTTGCCGCAGCGCGATGAAAACGTTGTATTATCGACGCGAAACATTCCGACCGCTAAAGTGCAGCACGTCTCCTCCATTAATGTTGTGGAGTTGCTGAAGCATGATTATGTAGTGATGCCCGTGAAAACCGTGCGCTGGATTGAAATGGTTTTCGGCGAAGGCCTGAGCGCGGAAGAGGCGACCTCAAGGATCGTTAACGAAGCCGCGACGAGTGCCGAGAGCGAAGCGTAAGGCGAGGAGGAAGACTGTGGAGATCACAGAAATACTGCGCCGGGGTATTGTGACCGAGAAATCGGTCCGCTTGCAAGAGCGAAACCAGTATACCTTTGAAGTGGCAGTCAATGCTAATAAGATTGATGTCCGTCGGGCGGTTGAGCAACTATTCAAAGTAAAAGTTGTAGCGGTCAACGTGATGCGCATGCCTGGTAAGCCACGGTTGATCCGTCGACGTGGCGCTGCTCCTCGACCTGTTGAGGCCCGCGAATGGAAAAAGGCGATTGTCACCCTTGCCGAGGGTGAGTCAATCGATGCATTAAAAGCATAGGGGAGTGAGAGATGCCAATTAGACAGTATCGACCAACATCTCCTGGACGTCGCGGTATGTCGGTATCGACCTTTGAGGAGATTACCAAGACAAAGCCAGAGAAATCTCTGACCGTTAAGCTGAAAAAGCATGCTGGACGTAATAACCAGGGTAAGATCACGACCCGCCATCATGGCGGTGGTGCAAAGCGCGCCTATCGTATCATTGACTTTAAGCGCAATAAACTGGGTGTACCTGCCCGTGTGGCCGCGATCGAATATGATCCAAACCGCACATCACGCATTGCCCTGTTGCACTATGTAGATGGTGAGAAGCGCTACATTATCGCTCCTCTTGGTCTGCAGGTTGGTGATCGCGTTGAGGCTGGCCCGGATGCCGACATTCGTGTTGGTAACGCCCTGCCTCTGAAGAGCATCCCAACTGGTACCACCATTCATAACATCGAGTTGGAGCGTGGCCGTGGTGGTCAGCTCTGCCGCGGTGCTGGTGTTGGCGCCCAGCTGATGGCGAAAGAAGGCGATTATGCCCTGCTGCGTTTGCCCTCGGGCGAGCAGCGCCAGGTCCATATTCTGTGTATGGCCACCATCGGCCAGGTCGGCAATGTCGACCACGAGAACCAGAGCATTGGTAAGGCCGGACGTGCGCGTCACCTCGGTCGCCGTCCAACCGTTCGTGGATCTGTTATGAACCCACGAGACCATCCTCATGGTGGTGGTGAGGGTCGCGCACCTATTGGTGGTAAGCCACAGACACCCTGGGGCAAGCCAGCGATGGGCTTCAAAACCCGCAGAAATAAGAGAACGGACCGCTTCATTGTCCGACGCCGCAATGCAGGCAGGAGGAGGAAGTAATCTATGTCGCGCTCAAGAAAAAAAGGGCCATATATTCATGAGTCGCTCAGGAAGAAAATCCTGGTTATGCGCAAAACAGGCGACCGCCGCGTGATCAAGACCTGGTCCCGCGCATCGATGATCTTTCCCGAAATGGTAGGAATGACCATCGGTGTACACAACGGCAAGACTCATGTACCGGTTTTCGTTAGCGAAAACATGGTTGGTCATAAATTAGGTGAATTTGCCCCCACCCGCCACTATCGTGGTCATGCTGGCGGCAAGAATGAAAAGACCACCAACGTTCGTTAGTGGTAAGTTAAGTGGCTCAAGCGGTGAGCCCTCCGAGGATAGTGCAGGGGCAACATAATCGTCCCAGGGGCCGACCAGCCAAGGTGCCCCTTCCTCGGAGCATATTGTGAGGTAGAGATGCAAGTCAGGGCTATTGCAAAAGATATCGGCATTCCGCCGCGCAAGATGCGTCTGGTTACGAACGCGGTGAAAGGGCTTCGGGTAAATGAGGCTCTGGCTATTCTCCAGTTCTTGCCAAACGCCGGTGCGACTCCTGTAAGCAAGGTAGTGGCCTCGGCCGCGGCAAATGCGGAGAATAACTACAATCTCAATCCAGATGACCTGTATATTCTTAATATTGTGGCGGATGACTCGTTCCGGATCAAACGTGTGAAACCACGGTCACATGGTCGGGCGGCTCGTATTTTACGTCGCTTCTGCCATGTTACAGTGATTGTCTCAGATGATCCGGCTGACGCTGGTCGTTAGAGACTACAAAAAGGAGGACACTTTTGGGACATAAAGTGCATCCCAATGGGTTCAGACTCGGCGTCGTTAGAGGATGGCAATCTCGCTGGTATGCCGAGCGTGATTATAAAGATATTCTGGCCGAAGACTTCAAGATTCGCCAGATTATTACTAAAGAACTTGCCAATGCCTCGGTTTCAAAAATCGAGATCGAGCGCACCGCTGCAGATCAGGTCCTGGTTCGAGTTCATACGGCGAAACCTGGTATTGTTATCGGTAAGAGCGGAGAGAAAGTTGACAAACTGCGCAACCTTCTCGAAAGCAGGACCAAGAAGCGCCGCGTGCGCATGGACATCATCGAGATCCGCCAGCCGGAACTGGATGCTTTCCTGGTTGGTCGTAGTATTGCCGAGCAGCTAGAGAAGCGCGTCTCATTCCGTCGCGCTATGAAGCAGGCCGTGCAGAAAACAATGCGCGCCAATGCTAAGGGAGTTCGCGTAATCTGTGGTGGTCGCCTGGGTGGTGCGGAAATCGCGCGTACCGAGAAGGAGTTCGAAGGTAGCGTTCCGTTACAGACCCTGCGTGCCGACATCGATTATGGTCAGACAGAGGCCCACACAACCTTTGGTGTTATCGGCATCAAAGTGTGGATCTACAAAGGTGATATCCTGCCCAGCAAGCGTCGTGAGTTGGCTGAGGCTCAGGTGGAAGCCGCCGCGCAACAGACATACGCCCCACGTGATCGTGGTGAGCGTCGCGGTGGTGAGCGTCGTGGACGTGGCGAGCGCCCTCAGGGCGGCGAGCGCGGTCCACGTACACCAGGAGATCGTCCGCGTGGTGGAGACCGCGGTCCACGTCCTCAAGGGGACCGACCCCAGCGTCCACCCAGACAAGCTGGCGACCGTCCACAAGGTGAGCGCAGTCCACGTCCGCAAGGTGGAGACCGCGGTCCTCGCCCACAAGGTGATCGACCCCAGCGTCCACCCCGTCAGCCACGACCTGAACAGCAGGCACCCGTCAGTGAGAATACTGCTCCAGCAGTAAGCCCTGCCGAGACCACACCGTCGACGCCGGATAGCGGGACCACTCAGAGCGAGTAGAGGAGAGCTAAGCCATGTTACTGGCACCATCACGTACAAAATACCGTCGACAGCACCGTGGACGTATGAAAGGCGAGGCCCAGCGCGGCAACACCCTCTCTTTCGGCGAATATGGGCTGCAGGCTATGGAGGCCTGCTGGATGGAGGCTCGTCAGATTGAGTCCGCGCGTATCGCGCTCACCCGCTTTATGAAGCGTGGTGGTAAAGTGTGGATTCGCGTGTTCCCTGACAAGCCGATTACCGCCAAACCTGCTGAAACCCGTATGGGTAGCGGTAAAGGTGCTGTAGATCACTGGGTAGCGGTCGTCAAACCGGGCCGCATCATTTTTGAGATCGGCGGCGTTAGCCAGGAGATTGCGAAAGAAGCTGTGCGCCTGGCCGGTCACAAATTGCCCGTGAAGACACGCTTTATTACACGAGGGGAGGCGGAGAGTGTCGAAGCTTAATGACCGCCGCAAAGAAATTTCTGATATGTCGGCCCGAGAGGCGCAAAATCAGGTGAAAGAACTACGCCTGAAACTGTTCAACCTCCGTTTGCAACAGCAGCGTGGCGAAGTGAAGAACAGCCGCGTATTTGCACAGACGCGCAAAGATATCGCGCGTCTCCTGCAGCGCCTAACCGTATTGGAGAGTGAGCAATAATGACACAGCAATCCAGTGCGATCACCGCAGAGCAGGCCCTGGCAGCGGCTAAGAAAACTAGCCGCCGCCAGCAGAAGGTCGGCCGCGTGGTCAGCAATAAAGCGGACAAGACGATTGTTGTCGTCGTTGAGTCCTTAAAGAAACATCGCATTTACAAGCGTACGTTTAAGCAGACGAATCGCTTCTATGCGCACGATGAGAACAACAGTTGTAGTGTAGGCGACCTGGTACGTATCGAAGAGAGCCGCCCGTTGAGCAAATTGAAACGCTGGCGTCTGGTCGAGATCGTGAAATACGGCTCCGGCATTGTGCCAGTCGAGGAAGTTGTGGCTGAGGTCGATCCTAACCTGCAGGATGAATCCGCTGAGTCGGCGGAATAGGGAGTTTTGACAGATGATTCAGCCACAAACACGCCTGAAAGTCGCCGACAACACTGGCGCAAAAGAAATTATGTGCATTCGCGTTATGAGTGGCTCTTCCAAACGCTATGCCACTGTTGGTGATGTAATTAAGGCCTCGGTTAAACAGGCTACACCAAATGGACAGGTAAAGAAGGGCGAAGTCGTAAACGCTGTTGTGGTGCGTGTCTCTAAAGAGTATGTACGCCCCGATGGCTCGCACATTCGTTTTGACGAGAACGCTGCCGTGATTATTGCCGCCGGCAATAACCCACGTGGCACGCGTATCTTTGGCCCGGTGGCCCGCGAATTGCGTGAGAAAAACTTCACACGACTTGTTTCGCTCGCACCTGAAGTGCTCTAACGGGGAAGAAAATGGCAACACATTTAAAAGATAAAAAGCCCCTGCACCTTGCCAAGATGAACATTAAGAAGGGCGACAAAGTTCGCATTCTGGCTGGCAAGGATAAAAATAAAGAGGGGACTGTTTCGCGGGCGCTTCCTCAGAACAGTAAGGTCATCGTTGAGGGCCTGAACCTTGTGAAGAAGCACATTCGCCCACAGGGCCAGACACGGCAGGGTGGCGTGATTGAGAAGGCCATGCCTCTGCATGTCTCTAACGTCATGTTGATCTGCACCGAGTGCGGTGAGCCAACCCGTGTAGGCATCGAGCGTCGCTCCCAGGGAGCCGACCAGAAGGAACGTCCTGTGCGTATATGCAAGAAGTGCCATAAAGCTATTGCAGACAACACAAGGAGTTAAGAATTATGGCAACAGCATTTAAAGAGCGCTATCGCCAGGAAGTTGTGCCGGCCCTGCAGAAAGAGTTCAACTACGAGAATCCAATGCAGGTTCCAGGTGTTCACAAGGTTGTTGTGAATATCGGCATGGGCGAGGTCATCCAGAACGCTAAAGCGATGGATGCGGCCGTCGCCGACCTGGCCGCCATCACCGGACAGCGTCCAGTGATCACACGCGCCAAGAAGTCCGTTGCGGCCTTCAAATTACGTGAAGGCATGCAGATCGGCTGTATGGTCACCCTGCGCGGTGCTCGTATGGAATACTTCCTGGATAAATTATTGAACGTGGCCCTGCCACGTATCCGCGATTTCCAGGGGATCTCCCCTGAGGCATTCGATGGACGCGGCAACTATACATTGGGCTTGCGTGAACAACTGGTCTTTCCTGAGATCGATTATGATAAAATCGACAAGCTGCGCGGCATGGAGATTACCATTGTGACGACAGCGAAGACGGATCAGGAAGGGCGACGGCTGCTCGCATTGATGGGCATGCCCTTTAAGAAGTAACGCTGGAGGGCGGAATGGCAAAAATTTCAATGATTGTGAAGTCGCAGCGCAAGCCTCGTTTCAAGGTGCAGCAGCATAACCGCTGCCAGGTCTGCGGCCGACCTCGTGCATACATGCGTAAATTCGGTCTCTGCCGTATCTGCTTCCGCGAGCGTGCGCATCGCGGTGAGCTGCCCGGCGTGACGAAATCGAGCTGGTAGAATCGCGAGCGAAGAGGAAAGGACATGTAGCAAGAAAGCCAGGGGCTTTGACTGCTACGTGATATGGAGGAACATCCATGAATATGACTGATCCCATTGCGGATATGCTTACGCGCATTCGTAATGCGGCAACAGCACGGCATACTCGCGTTTTAATTCCAGCATCAAAAATGAAGCTGAGTCTTGCGCGTGTGCTCAAAGAAGAAGGCTATGTTAAGGACATCGAGATCCTGAAAGATAATCCGCAGGGGACCCTGCGCCTGACATTGCGTTATGTGGACAAGAAACCCGTCGTAACGCAGTTGAAGCGCGTCAGTAAGCCGGGCCTGCGTGTCTACACCAGGCGGGCGAATATCCCCCGGGTACGCGGCGGACTGGGGATCTCGATTCTTTCGACACCACAGGGCTTGATGACCGGTTCGAACGCCTACAAGCAAGGTCTTGGTGGCGAAGTCATCTGCTACGTTTGGTAGGGGAGGTATCAAATGTCTCGTATTGGACGTTCTCCGATTGCTGTCCCACCAAAGGTAGAGGTGAAATGGACAGATCAGAACTTTGTGACGGTTAAGGGTCCCAAAGGTGAGCTATCGCAGCAGATCGATCCCGAGCTGGGTTTATCGCTCGAGAATGGTCAGCTGACGGTTACGCGCCCTTCGGATGCCCGCGAGCATCGCTCGAAGCATGGCCTGTATCGCTCCCTTGTCAACAACATGGTCGTCGGTGTGACCACAGGTTATACGAAGTCACTGGAGATCCACGGTGTTGGTTACCGCGCCAATAAAGTTGGCGGTAGCCTGGTCATCCTGGTTGGCTACTCTCACCCCATTGAGGTGCAGCCACCTGCAGGCGTTACCCTCTCGGTAGATGGTATCGACGCAGCAACCAAGGCGACAAAGATCAGTGTCAGTGGTATTGATAAGCAACTGGTTGGTTCGGTCGCCGCTGAGATCCGCCGCCTGCGCAAACCTGAGCCCTACAAAGGCAAAGGTATCCGCTATGCTGGCGAGAAGATTCGACGTAAAGCTGGTAAAGCTGGTAAAGTCGGCGGTAAGAAGAAGTAAGGATGCACCCCCTTCGTATCCGTGTTACAATCTATGCAGGAGAACCTGGCTAGACTGTACACGGATGCGACTTTCTGTCTATTCGTTGTTGAGAAAACTCGCGACCGTAGCCAGAGTGTGATACTATAGTGTGGGTTTATATTATAACCCATCCATCTTTGACTGTGCGCTGGCTTCTACACGCTGCAGGCGGCCTGTGATATGTGATCACAAGGTTGTCGATTGTGGGTGTTATGAACCAGTTGCCAGATCATGTAATCCATCCAGCATTGTGTCAAAACGCGACAATGAAGGATTGTCTTTGAGAGACGTAGTGCCGACCACGTCGCTCCATACTCCTTCTGGCAGCGCGTATCCAAAGAAAGGGGAATTGCAAAAGATTGCTTCTTTGTATGAAAAGCAAAGGTGAGCCTATATCTTTTGTAATGAAACTATGATTAAGAAATTCGAAGCCAATAAGGCGCGGCTGCGGCGGCACCAGCGTATACGACGCCACTTCGCGGGAACCTCATCACGTCCACGTTTGAATATCTTCCGCAGTGGACATCATATCTATGCGCAAATTATAGACGACTCCATCGGCCAGACTTTAGTCGCTGCCTCATCTATGGATGAGAGCCTGAAGAACTTTAAGCCAGAGCAGTCTTCCTCAGCTCCCAAAGCGAGCCAGGTTAATGAGCCAGCCCCCGAGCCAGAGGTCGTTGAGGCAGCCGCCGCAGCCCCCGCTAAGAAGGGGAAGGGCGCAAAGCAGCCTCGCGCAGCGGCGCCGGTTGTGGAGAAGAAAGTAAAGAAGTCTCCTGTTGAGCAGCTCGCTGGCATTGCCGATAACCGCAGGGTTGCATTGGCACGCGAAGTTGGTAAGATTGTCGCGCAGCGTGCCAAAGAGAAGGGTATTGCCCAGGTTGTCTTTGATCGTGGTGGCTATGCCTATCATGGACGAGTCGCTGCACTTGCTGAAGGCGCTCGTGAGGGTGGCCTGGATTTCTAGGCCCACAAGGCAACCTTTCATGCGTGCAAACGCAGGAAAGCGCGCATGAATTTAGAGGAGTAAGACAGAAAAAATGGCAAGAATAGATGCTTCAAAATTGAACCTTGAAGAGACCGTGGTGGAAGTGAGCCGCGTCTCCAAGGTTGTGAAAGGCGGCCGACGGTTTAGCATTCGTGCTCTGGTTGTTGTCGGTGATCGCAACGGGCATGTGGGCTATGGTTTTGGTAAAGCCGGCGAATATACCGAGGCAATTCGTAAAGGTGTTGAGGATGCCAAGAAGCACCTGGTTGAGATTCCTCTGACCGGTACGACCATCCCCTTCGCCGTCAAATCAAACTTCGGCGCATCCGAGGTTCTGCTGAAACCGGCCGCCCCTGGTACTGGCGTTATCGCAGGTGGTGCAGTGCGCGCGGTCATGGAGGCAGCTGGTGTCCGTGATATCCTGACCAAGACTCTGGGAAGCACCAACAAGGCGAACACCGTGCAGGCCTGTATCGTCGGTCTGCGTGAACTGCGTTCGGCCGATGTCGAGGCCGCCCGTCGTGGTAAAACAGTTGTCGAGCTTTTGGGCCGCAAACGCGCCGAGCAGCTGGTCGCAGCTAATGCAGCCGCCGCTGAACAGGCCGCAGCCGCTCGTGCCGCTCGCGAGGAAGAGATCCGTGAGAGCCGCGCGATATCTGGCCGCCGTGGCGGTGACCGCGGTGGTGACCGCCGTGGTGGAGATCGCGGTGGAGATCGCCGTGGTGGCGGTGATCGTGGCGATCGTCGCCGATAGGAGTTGGAGAAAATGGCAAAACTGCGTGTAAAATGGGTCAAAAGCTCTATCGGCTACCCAAAAGATCAGAAAGCAACGATTCAGGCTCTGGGCTTGCGTAAGCTGCAGCATACTGTTGAGCATGAAGATCAGCCCGCTGTACGTGGTATGATCCGCAAGGTGAGCCACCTGGTTCAAGTAGAGGAGATTGTCAGTGAAACTCTCTGATTTGCGACCCGCTCCCGGTTCTCACAAGGCAGAGCGCCGCGTTGGACGTGGTCACGGCTCTGGCCGTGGTAAGACCGCTGGTCGTGGTACAAAAGGGCAGAAGGCCCGCACCGGTGGGCATGTCAACCGCTCGTTCAATGGCGGTCAGACACGCCTCAATAAGCGTTTACCTTTCGTTCGCGGTCTTGGCAACGGCACTTCCGCTTTCCGCGACGAATATACTATTATTAATGTTGTAGACCTCGAGTTGTTTGAGGGTGGTGCTCAGGTTCGCCCTGAAGATCTGTCAACCCAGGGACTGGTGACCGCGGCTCAGAGCAAGGGCCTGATCAAGGTTCTTGGCGATGGCGAGATTGATCGCGCCCTGACCGTGCACGCGCACAAGTTTTCCGCGAGCGCGAAGGCTAAGATCGAAGCCGCTGGTGGTAGTGTGGAGATCATCCCAACACGGGTCTATGAGAAGACGAAACGTCGTAAGGACGAAAACAAGGATACAGCTGAAGCTGCACAGTAGGGTAGTTCAGCGCCAGGAAGAGAGAGATGATTTCCTTCCTGGCTCCTTGCATCCTTTTCTACACGCTGTGTAATGACCTGTGTTTGCGTTCTTCGCAAAAGGAGGCTCCCATGTGGGAAAAACTGCGTAGCATCTGGACAGTCCCTGATCTGCGCAAAAAGATCCTCTTCACGCTAGGTATGCTGCTTGTATTCCGCATCCTGGCCCACATCAATGTTCCGTTGTCGCCTGATGAGCAGAAGAATCTGAATAATCTTTTCAATAAAGGTGATAATCCGGTTGGGCAGCTGCTCGGCTTGCTCGATGTATTTTCTGGCGGATCTTTGCAGAACTTCTCTATCGTTGCTTTCTCTGTTTACCCCTATATTACTGCCACCATTGTGATGCAACTTTTGCAGCCGATCATTCCAGCGTTGCAGAATTTGTCTGCTCAGGGTGAGGCAGGCCGTCTGCGTTTCAGCCAGATCACGCGTATTATTACGGTGCCCCTGGCGTTTTTGCAGGCTCTGGGGCAGTGCGCCCTCTTCCAGCAAGAGCAGGTGCTAACCAACTTCAACCTGCTTGATCCCCAGTATGCGTTGCAGTCGTTCGCGATTGTGACATCTTTGATCGCCGGTACGATGATTCTGGTCTGGCTGGGTGAGTTGATCACTGAAAAAGGTATCGGTAATGGTATCTCGATTATCATCCTGGCCAATATTCTCAGTAACCTGCCCAAGTATGTGCAGCAAGGTATTACCGCTGCTCAGTCTGGTGGTAGTGGCACGGTCGTCAGCCTTGGAGTGTTCGCCATCATTGGTGTTATCACGATTCTGGGTATCATCTACGTCTACCTGGGACAGCGGCGTGTTCCTGTTCAGTATCCAACCAAACGTAGCGTTGGCCGCAATATGATGGTTGGGTCTGCGCAGACCACATATATTCCGATGCAGGTCAATAGCGCGGGTATGATTCCACTCATTTTCGCGTCATCGATGCTGCTCTTCCCAACGGTCATTGCTCGCTATCTGAGCACAAGTAGTACACCCTGGATTAAGAGTGTGGCTCTCTGGGTCTCGATTAACCTGATCAATCCCACTGAGTGGTGGTATTGGATCTTCAACTTCCTGCTGGTGGTCGCTTTTACCTACTTCTATGCGTATGTAATGTGGCAGCAGCAGAACATCCCGGAGAACTTACAGAAGCAGGGTGCGTTTATCCCCGGCTATCGTCCGGGCGAACCGACCAGTCGTTATCTTATGAATATCCTGAATCGTATCACCCTGGCGGGAGCCCTTTTCCTCGGAGTGATTACGGTTTTGCCGTTCGTCGCTCGTGTGGGTGGAAATCAGATGCTGGGAGCGGCCGCGCTTCTGATTGCTGTGGGTGTTGTACTTGATACTGTCCGACAGCTGGAATCCCAAATGGTGATGCGTAACTATTCAGGTTTTCTTTCCTAGACAAGGGGTTTAAAGGTGGCTGTTTCACTGGTTTCCCTTGAATGTCTATTGTTTGTGGGGAAATGCGATGGTGCATTTTCTATTAGGGGGAAGTGCGGTGCTGCACTTCTTCACATTTCCTGCGGAGGAAAATCGTGAATATTATCCTTATCGGTGCACAGGGATCAGGGAAAGGTACGCAGGCCGAGCGTCTGGCGCATTCTCTGGGCATGCATCATGTTTCAAGTGGTGACCTGTTTCGTAAAGAGTCCGAAGCTGGTACAGAGTTTGGTAAACAGGCTCAGTCCTACTTCGATCGTGGTGAATTAGTTCCTGATGATTTAACAGTGGCTATGGTGTTGAAACATATTCTGTCTGATAAATATGTACACGACGGAGTCCTCCTGGATGGTTTTCCTCGAACTATTGCACAGGCGAAAGCACTTGATCAAGGATTGTTACGTGTTGGTCGATCTATAGAATGTAGCCTCTATCTCGAGGTGCCGCGTGAAGAATTGCTTCACCGCCTTTCGGGCCGCTACATTTGCCGGGCCCATCAACATGTGTATAATATTGAAACGAATCCTCCCAAAAATCCAGGTATCTGTGATCTGGATGGAAGTGAATTGTATCAACGCGCCGATGATAAAGGCGAGGCGATACAGAAACGGTTAGACACTTTTTTTAATGAAACCATTCGTTTACTGGATTATTATGAGCAGCAGCACAAGTTGCAGACTGTGAATGGTAATCAGAGCATCGAGCAGGTGTCACAAAGCCTGATTGATGCCGTTCAAGGTTGTCGCAAGTAAAAAATTTTCTGGTATGGACGGGGCCGGGAACCCAAATGGGATTTCCTACTCGACACTTCAGAGAAAGTATGCTATAATTCGTAGTTGGCTGCAGCAGTAAATACTGCTGCCCTTTTGTACTTTCAAGCGCATTGAGACTGCAGTATAATCCGCAAATGCACGTACAATGGCTGCTGTACGATGCATCACTGGTACACATATATGCAGGAAATAGCGAATATGGTCCCGCCGCTAGGGAAAGGATGTTATGCCAAAAAAGGATGAAATTGAGGTTGAGGGAAAAGTGTTGGAGTCCCTCCCCAATGCCATGTTTAAAGTAGAGATTGATGAAAACCACCAGGTTCTGGCTGTCCTATCGGGTCGTATGCGTATGAATTTCATACGTATCGTACCAGGTGATAAGGTTAGGATTGTGCTGTCCCCCTATGACCTGACGCGAGGGCGCATAACATGGCGTGCGCGATGATGTGGCCTCTGGCTGGCTGGCGTGCCGATCCGTCCGTTTAAGGCTCTGAGCACGCGCCCATCATTGTTCCTTTTCTCCTATCGGTATCTTTTCGGTACATTGGCCGGGTAAGTAGAAAAGCATGTTGTATCCGTTCATGTGATTCTTTACTTCCGTCCTTTATTGCCTGCTTCATCGAGTGAGCGAGCCTTAGAGTGCTGTGGGTCTCGCCACCCAGCTGTGGCTGGTAATGGCAATCAATGTGAATTTTTTATGTCAACATGAGGAGATGCAGACATGAAAGTAAGCGCCTCAGTTAAACCGCGCTGTGATAGCTGCAAGATCATTCGCCGCAAACGTGTGGTAATGGTTATCTGCAGTAAAGATCCAAAACATAAACAGAAACAGGGCTAATCAGGGATTTCGATTTTCGGCGCTCCCCTCGCCTGCCGCTATGCTATGGTGAGTGAGTGAGTGAGCTATGGAAATTGAAACGTAAAGCTGGAGGAAAAGATGGCAAGAATCGCCGGCGTAGACATTCCGCGAGAAAAGCGTGTGGAAATTTCGCTGTGCTATATCTTTGGGATTGGGCTGACGAGCAGCCGCAAAATCCTTGAACGCACACGCATTAATCCAGATACACGGGTAAAGAATCTGACTGAAGAAGAGGTCAATCGTCTCCGTGAAGTTATCGATCGCGAATATAAAGTTGAAGGCGACCTGCGCCGTGAAGTTGATATGAATATCAAACGGCTGATCGAGATCAACTGCTATCGTGGTATGCGCCACCGTCGTAACCTGCCGGTGCGTGGGCAGCGCACACGTACAAATGCGCGTACACGCCGTGGTCCAAAACGTACGGTTGCTGGCAAGAAGAAGGCTGCAGCCAAGAAGTAACGCAGGAGAGATATTGTAAAAATGGCAGACAGAAAGAAACCAACCGGCAAAGTCAGGCGGCGTGAACGGAAATCAGTTCCCCGTGGGCAGGCTCATATTCAGGCAACATTCAACAATACAATTGTGACCCTCACCGACCCTAACGGAAACGTGCTTTCCTGGGGAAGTGCTGGTGGTCAGGGCTTCAAGGGCTCCCGTAAGAGCACGCCTTATGCTGCTCAGGTGACTGCGGAGACCGCAGCTCGCAAAGCGATGGAGCATGGCCTGCGACAGATTGATGTCTTTGTAAAAGGCCCCGGCTCTGGCCGTGAGGCAGCGATCCGCTCTTTGCAGGCGGCCGGCCTCTCAGTCACTTCAATTACAGATGTTACACCTATTCCGCACAACGGTTGCCGACCGCCCAAGCGTCGTCGTGTATAAGCAGCCGTACTGATCGGTGAGGAGGATAGAACTAGATGGCACGTTATACCGGTCCCGTCTGCAGACTGTGCAGGCGTGAAGGGGTAAAACTTTTCTTAAAAGGCGACAAGTGCATGACAAAGTGCACATTGGAGCGCCGCAATACGCGTCCTGGTCAGCATGGTGCTAGCCGTGCTCGTAAAGAGTCCGGGTATGCCAAGCAGCTGCGCGAGAAGCAGCGCGTACGTCGCACGTACGGGGTGTTGGAGCGCCAGTTTGTGAAGCACTTTGGTGCCGCTGCCGGTCGCCCTGGCAAAACAAGTGAAAATCTGCTCCAGATTCTGGAGATGCGTTTAGATAACCTGGTTTATCGTCTTGGTCTGGCCGATTCACGCGCCCAGGCTCGTCAGCTGGTGAACCATGGTCACTTCGCCGTCAATGGCCGCAAGACAGATATTCCATCTTTCATTGCCAAGCCAAACGACGTTATCACTGTCCGTGAGCGCAGCAAAGGCCTTGAGTACTTCAAAGCCCGCGCGTTGATGCTGGCTCAGAAGGGTGTTCCTAGCTGGTTGAGCTTGAACATCAATGAGCTGTCGGGCCGTGTAATTACCATACCCTCTCGAGCGGAACTTGAGCTGCCCTTCGATGAGCAGATGGTGGTTGAGTATTATCAACGATAATAGGTTGAGTCGGCGGAGACTTCATGGCACACGCCCGCGCGCTTTGCTTGCACGCCAATGGGCAGGTTGCCTGGCGTCGCCGGCATGTGTGTTAGAAGGGTTAGGTCCGCGCCTGGGTGATCCCGGCAGGGGTCGCATCAGGGCGAAGAACTCTTGGACTACCAGCGTTCTGGCCTCTGTCTCCCAGGCTGTTCAGGTCAGGTGAGCATTTTTGAAGAACCTGGTAGAAAAAGAAAGGCAGGTTAGAACCTTGCTAGATATTGCACTACCTCGCATAAAGAACACCAAAACGCAAGGCAATTATGCGAGTTATGATATAGAGCCGTTAGAGGCTGGGTATGGTATGACCCTGGGCAATTCGCTGCGGCGTGTGCTGCTGTCTTCCTTGCCCGGCGCGGCTGTCACCTCTATTCGGATCGAGGGTGTGCAACACGAGTTCCAGGACGTCCCTAACGTGATGGAAGATGTGACCGATATTGTGCTGAATGTCAAACGTCTTCGCCTGCGCTCCTTCTCAGACCATCCCGTTTCGATGCGTCTGGAAGTGAGCGGTGAGCGCGAGGTGACTGCGGCCGATATCATCGCTCCCAGTACGGTAGAGATTGTTAATCCTGAATTGCATATTGCATCACTCGACAATGACAATGCTCGCCTCGATATGGAGCTGGTCGTTGAGACTGGTAGAGGCTATGTTCCCGCCGACTCCAAAGAGGATCAGCCTATTGGGGTAATTCCGGTCGATGCGATCTACACGCCTGTGCAGAAGGTGAATTATACCGTTGAGCATACGCGTGTGGGGCAGATGACGAACTTTGATAAAATTGTTCTTGAAATTACGACGGATGGCACGATTACGCCCGATGAGGCGTTGCGCCAAAGCGCGGATATTCTGGTGCGGCATTTTACTCTGCTCGCCAATTATCGTGCTCAGCTACCTGAAACTGAACCGGTACCTTTGAGCAGCTTGCCCATCCCTCAGAAGATCTATGATACTCCCATCGAGGAACTCGATCTCTCGGTGCGCGCTTATAATTGTTTGAAGCGTAGCAATATTACGAAGGTTGGTCAGGTTCTCTCGATGAATGAAGAAGATCTACTGGGTGTACGCAATTTTGGTGAGAAGAGCTTGCAGGAGCTGCGTGAGCGCCTACTTGTACGAAACTTCCTGCCTAATCCGCGCACGAGCACCGTCGGAGCCGATATGGACGGCGATCACGAAATGGAGGAATAAGAGGTGAGGCACCGAATTGCTGGCAACCGGATGAACATGCCAGAGCCGCGTCGGCGGTCTGCACGTCGTAACTTGATGGCAGGTCTCATCCGTTATGACCGTATTCAGACCACTGAAGCACGCGCTCGCGCGATCCGTGGTGAAGCTGAAAAGTTGATTTCTGTGGCGGTGAAGGGGCGTGAAGAGGCCCGCAAACACCTGGCCACAGTGGTATCTAATGAAGATCAGGCGACCAAAGTCCTGGAGTTTGCTCGCAAGGGTCGTTTCTCGTTGAAGCACGCTGTGGCTTCCAATGAGGAGCGCGCACAGCAGCAGAAGGCTCCTTTAACCGATAAAGGTCGCAAATTTCAGGAAGACAAGCTGAAAGCACGCCGCGAAGAGCTGCTGGCCATTTTCCCGAATGAGAATGAGGCTGAGAAAGCTTTAAAGGCTGCTTATGAGGCGATGGTGATTGAGCTGCATGCTCGCCGTCAGATCTTGAGCTCCCTGCCCGATGAGCTGGTCGTCAAAAAGATGTTTGAGGAACTGGCTCCTCGTTATCTCGGTCGTCCTGGTGGCTATACCCGCATTACGAAGCTTGGCCGCCGCAAAGGTGACGCTGCCGAAATCGCGCAGATCGCCCTGGTATAAAGAGGGATACAGGTAGCGCGGAGCCGGGTTTAGCGCGTCTATCCCTGTGATATTGAACATTAACGTATGAACATTGCTTGTGGTATTGAGTATGATGGCAC
>Ga0206350_10324142_pt1 | contig 17296 bp, 16 predicted proteins | sample DielMetaTC5pm4_FD_146432 | JGI IMG/M metagenome (GOLD analysis project Ga0206350, IMG submission 146432) | Corn rhizosphere microbial communities from Kellogg Biological Station, Michigan, USA - Diel MetaT C5pm-4 (Metagenome Metatranscriptome)... | ecosystem: Host-associated > Plants > Roots >...
CAATCGGGGTGGTTCCGCTCTTCAGCGCTGGATCAATTCAGAAGCGTTCACGCAAAGCCAGCTAAGCGCGATCAACCTCTATTCGCGGGCATGGCATCGGGTGTTTTCAGAGCCGAGAATAACCGCGAAGCTGTCGCCGATCGCATTCATCCGAACCACCGGAGATGAGGCCGACAGGAATGCAGCCAAGGTCGATGCGATGGAACTGCTGAAGCACCTTGACGACAGGATTTTCGACATTGCCCCGCCGCATTATCGGGACACATGGCAGAACGTGGTGATCTACAATCGCGACAATCTGCCAGACACCGGCAACGCTAGGACACGAGCCAAAGAGCGGTCGCTGACGATCTGCCTGTTCATCGCGGACATGATCGCAACGGTGATGAGGCTTTAGCCATGTGCAGGATGACGGAAGCGGGGACGCGCTGGAGCGGCAGGATTCCGGTACCACCCGCAGGACAACGTGCGAGATACTTTGCGGTGCAGTACAAGGACACGGTGCGCTTTGTCCCTGTCGCCAGCTTCGCGACGGCAAACGATGTCTGGTTTAAGCCGCTTTATGCGATTCGAGTGGAGGCCAAAAACCCTATTGCATAATTGCACCGCATATGCTATCAGAATCGGATTGTTGGAACTGCGCCTTGCGCGCACCAGTCACGCGAGCCCAGCCTTAACCGGTTGGGGGCTTTTTCATTTCCCGCCAGCACTGCCTCTGCACGCCGACCGAGTGGTTGAGCACGGCACGCACGCGCAACTGACTGGCGGGTACTCCCATTAGCGAGAATGAGATGAGCGACGGTGAATCTGCACCGAGCAAGTACCGTGGTTTGAAAGAGCCGTGGAAGCCGGGACAATCGGGCAATCCTTCTGGTAGGCAAAAGGGGTCGCGAAACAAGCTGGGCGAGCTTTTCCTGTCCGATCTGCTCGATGACTGGTCGGAGAAGGGGAAGGAAGCTCTTGTTGAGATGCGAGAGAAGGACCCGAGCGCTTATGTTCGAGCTGTCGCCTCCACGCTGCCGAAAGAGCTGAACGTAAAGGTGAGCGAGCTTGATGAGCTTAGCGACGATGAGCTGTTCAGACGATACGGCGCACTCACTCAGGCCCTTATTACAGCAGGCTTTGGAATTGGGCCGGGAGATCCAGCGCAGGAAGCAGCGCAACCGTCTGGCGGAGTACCAACCGTACAGTAAGCAGCGCGAGTTCCACGACGCCGGGGCTGTTCACCGTGAGCGGCTGTTCATGGCGGGCAACCAGCTCGGCAAGACAGTCGCCGGATCGTTTGAATGGGCGATGCACCTGACGGGCAAATATCCCGACTGGTGGCAAGGGCGAAGGTTCGAGACCGCTGGACGATATTGGGCTGCGGGTGAGTCTGGAACGTCCACCCGTGACACCGTGCAGAAGCTGCTGGTGGGGCCTCCTGAGAAGGAGGAGGAATGGGGCACGGGGGCCATTCCATTTGCTGATCTGGTGGATACGCAGCGGGCTCGCGGCATACCGGACGCGCTGGATTCGATTGTCGTCAAGCATGTGACTGGCGGGACATCGACCTGCCTGTTCAAGAGTTACGAGCAGGGGCGGCCCAAGTGGCAGGGCGATACACTTCAGGGTGTGTGGTTCGATGAAGAGCCGCCCCAGGATATTTACACGGAAGGATTGACGCGAACCAACGCGACGGGCGGGATCACAATGATAACATTTACGCCGCTCAAGGGGATGAGCGAGGTCGTGAGAATGTTCCTTCAGGCGGAGGCTTTGTGAGCGACCTGACCAACGCCGTCTGGCATGGGAATGGGTGGCACGGGTGGATCGCAGAAAGTGGCGCGCATCGCATTGAACTGAGCGAGGGCGCACCCGCCGGGGCAGAGATCGAGGCGCAGCGGTGTCTCCGCGAGGTAGCTGAGTATCGGCGGCTTGGAATAAAGTTGGTGTTCGGATGACCCGACACGTCACCCGCATGACGATAGAGGATGCGGAACACTACACGCCCGAGCAAAGGGCGGCGATTATAGCATCCTACCCGGAGCACGAACGGGAAGCCCGCGCCAAGGGCATACCGCAGTTGGGGTCTGGTCGGGTGTTCCCCATCGGAGAGGATCGGATCAAGATCGCATCGTTCGCGATTCCTGAGCACTGGGTACAGATTGGCGGCATAGACTTTGGTTGGGATCACCCCACCGCCGCTGTAAGGCTGGCGTGGGACAAGGATGCTGACTGCATCTACGTCACGCACTGTTACGCGGCGCGGGAACAGACCCCGCTCCACCATGCCGGCGCGCTGAAGCCGTGGGGCGCTTGGTTGCCTTGGGCATGGCCTCACGATGGCCTGCAGCACGACAAGGGCTCCGGCGAGGCGCTGAAGGACCAATACCGAGCGCACGGGCTGAATATGCTCCCGGAGCGCGCAACCCACGTTGACGGCGGGTTCGGGGTTGAGGCTGGAATTGCCGAGATGCTGGAGCGCATGGAGACCGAGCGCTTTAAAGTATTTTCGCACCTTGAGGACTGGTTTGCTGAGTTCCGGCAATATCACCGGGTGGATGGCCTGATCGTCAAAGAGCAGGACGATAGGCTCTCCGCCACCCGTTACGCGGTGATGATGCGCCGCTTCGCCAAGGTGGCCGAGAAGAAGAAGCCACAACTAAACCTTAATAAGCCGCGCAACCCGCAGATGATTCCAGGAGCATGGATGGGCTGATGAGCAAGCGATCCGACTCCTCTGTCATCGCGGAGGCCAAGAAACGGTTCAAGCGATGTGAGGAGTGGGAGGGGGAGGCTCGCTCACGGTTCGTTGAGGACCGCAAGTTCGCCAATGCCGATTCAGAGAACGGCTGGCAGTGGAATGACAAGATGCGGACGGCTCGGGAGCTTGATTCCCGACCCTGCCTGACGATTAACAAGACCCGCCAGCATAACCTTCAGATCATCAATGACGCCCGCCAGAACAAGCCATCAGTGGCGGTGCGGGCGGTCTCGAACGGAGCGACATACCAGGCCGCTCAGGTGTTCGAGTCGGTTATTCGGCACATAGAATACATTTCCAACGCCGGTTCGATTTACGACCGCGCAACGGTGTTTCAGGTTGAGGGTGGGATTGGCTACTGGCGAGTGGTCACGGACTACGCCGACGATGAAAGTCTCGATCAGCAGATATTCCTTCGCCCGGTCAAGGACCCGCTGTCCATTTATCTGGACCCGGACATTCTTGAGGCGGATGGTTCCGACGCCCGGTTCGGGTTTGTGTTCGATGACATGCCCCGCGATGAAGCGGCGGCGAAGTTCCCTCAGTTCAAGGATGCGTTCCCCACTGCCGACACATTGGGCAAAGGCAACGACTGGCTCAATAAGGATAGGGTTCGGATCGCGGAGTATTTCCGCAAGTCTGAAACCGTCGATACACTAGTCAGCTATGTCGATAACGACGGGCAGCGAAAGACGGCCAAGGCTTCCGAGCTTACGCCTGATATCGTTGACCAGCTCAAGGCCGATCCGCAGACGCGAACCCGCGAGGTCCGGGGGTCGAAGATCGAATGGTTCCAGATCATCGGGGACCAGATCGTTGACCGCAACGAGTGGCCGGGGATTTACGTACCCATCGTCCGTGTTGTTGGCGAAGAGACGGTCATTGACGGCCAGTTGGACCGCAAGGGCCACACGCGCTCACTGAAGGACCCGCAGCGGCAGTACAACTTCTGGAGCTCGGGAGCGTCCGAGTTCGTCGCCCTTCAGTCGAAATCCCCGTACATTGCCCCGACGCGCTCTATCGAGGGGCTGGAGAATTACTGGGAGAACGCGAACACTGAGAATTTTGCTGTTCTTCCGTACAACGATATTGACGACAATGGGCAGAAGATCGAGCGTCCGCAGCGATCAGAGCCTCCGGTTATGGCCCCCGCCTTCGTAGCGGGGATGCAGGTTGCGCGCCAGGAGCTAATGGAAGTCTCCGGCCAGTATCAGGCCGAGATGGGCGCTCCGTCAAACGAGAAGAGCGGAATCGCCATCCAGGAGCGCCAGCGGCAAGGCGATAACGCGACCTACCACTTCATCGACCATCTTGCATTGGCGATACGCTTCACCGGCAAGATCCTCATCGACCTCATTCCGAAGATTTACGACACCCCAAGGATCCTCCGCATCATGGGCGAAGATGGCTCCGACGAGCCGGTGACTCTCGACCCGCAGATGAAGCAAGCTTATGCGGAGAAGGTCAATCAGGACGGCGAGGTTGTCGAGAAAATCTTCAACCCGAGCGTCGGGAAGTATGACGTTCAGGCCGACATCGGCCCCGACTACGGCACCAAGCGGCAGGAAGCGTTCAACGCGCTGACCCAGATCGTCATGCGGGACGAGAACCTGATGACCGTCATTGGCGACATCGTGTTCAAGGCAGCCGACTTCCCGATGAGCGATGAGGTTGCCGAGCGACTGGCGAGGATGGTCCCGGCGCAGGCCCTTGGCGGTCCCAATCCGGAGGTTGTCAATCTCCAAACACAGCTTCAGCAATGCCAAGCCGCGCTCGAAGGTGCGATCAAGCAGATTGCCGAAGAGAAAAAGAAGGTCGGAGTGGAGGCGTACAACGCCGTCACCAAGCGAATTGAGGTTGGCAAGGATATTGATCCGATGGCGCTCGTGCCCGCCATCCATGCAGCGATTGTGCAGGCACTTCAGGCGGGTCCGGTCATGGACCCATCGGTATCGGCTTAAAGGAGAACAAAATGAGCAACTACACGGGCGTTGCGACGGACAGTCCAACATTTGCAACCCAGAAAGTCACCGGCCTCCAGTATGAGAGCACGCAGGACAACCTTACGGCTCATGCTGGGGGTGGTCAGACCCTTGCTACACCGATCACAGCAATGAACGCTCGCTTCACGACTGTCGCCACGATTGCCGACAGCGGCCTGCTTCCGCAGAGCGCTGCGGGTCTCATCATTTACGTGACGAACGCAGCGGCCAATTCGATGAACGTGTTTCCCTACTCGGGGGATGCGATCAACGCTCTCGGCGCCAATACCGCTTTCGCGGTGGCGGGCGGAAAAACCTGCGCATTCGTCTGTTACACCGCCGGTCAGTGGCATTCGCTCCTGAGCGCATAACAAGTTTCCCTCACTAGGGGGCAAAGCCTGACCGCTGGGCTTCAGCGGGCTAAGATCCATCCTTGGGAAAACCATGAGCGAAGAGAACCTGGAGGTCCCGCAGGACCTGCCGGAAGGCGAACCTGCGAGCGAAGAGGGCGCACAACCAGAAGTTCAGGAAACGCCCCCTGAACAGCCCGAAGTCACTCCCGAAGAACCCGAAAAACCAAAGCACAAGCCGTGGTTTCAGGCGCGAATCGACGAGCTGACGAGGGAGAAACATGACGAGCGAAGGCGCGCCGCAGAACTCGAAGAGAAGCTGCGGAAGTACGAAAGCCTGACGCCAAGCGAAGACGCTCCGAAGCCCCAAACCGAAGAGCAAATCCGCAAGGCTGCGGCTGAAATTGTCGCCCGGGAAAAGTTCGACCAACGTTGCAACGACGTTTATTCTTCGGGAGCGAAGGACTTTACGGATTTCGATGAAAAGCTGAGCAATTTCCGCCATCTCGGCGGTCTGCCCCCAGCTTTCCTAGAAGCCGTGACCGAGCTTCCCGATGCCCACAAGGTTTTGCATACGCTTGGCTCCGATCTCGACCAGGCGGCTCACATTATGAGCCTTCCGCCCGTGCAGATGGGAGTTGCCTTGGCGCGACTCGCATCACCTTCAACCCCGGCTCGCCCGGTTTCAAGCGCACCCCCTCCAATCAAGCCGATCGACGGCACTCCAAGGGGCGAAAAGAACCCCGAAGATATGTCGATCGAGGAATGGAACGAGTGGCGGGAGAAAACGAAGTCGCCGGATATCCAATAACACAGATGCCGCGTCGGGAGACGCCGCGTCCCAGTGCCCTTTCGGGGGCCAGAAGGATAACCAATGAGCAATTCGCTTCTAACTATCTCGCAAATCACGCGAGAGGCGCTTCGCCTGTTCAAGAACAGCAACGCCTTCCTCCAGAATATCGATCGTCAGTACGATTCAGAGTTCGGTAAAGCCGGTGCGAAAATCGGCAGCCAGCTCCGTATCCGCCTGCCGAACGACTTCACCGTCCGTACCGGCGCGACCGCATCTCCACAGGATACCAACGAGCAGAGCACGACTGTCACCGTTGGCACTCAGAAGGGTGTGGACGTTCAGTTCAGCTCGGCTGAGCGGGCATTGTCCTTGGATGACTATTCGCGGCGCATTCTCGCCCCGGCGGTGAACAACCTCGCCGGCGCAATCGCTTCGGACATCATCGCTGGATCAGAGGGCATTCCCAACGTCACCGGCAAGTTCGATGGCACGGGCGCTCTTCAGACCCCAGACGCATCGACGTGGCTTGCGGCGGGCGCTCAGCTCGACATGATGTCGGCTCCGCGCGCGAACCGCAAGATCATCCTCGATCCGCTGACTCAGGCTCGCACGGTTTCGTCGCTTGCTGGTCTGTTCAATCCGGCTGCGGCTTTGTCCAAGCAATACGCTTCCGGCACGATGATGAACGCCCTTGGCTTCGACTGGATGGCCGATCAGACGGTCATCAAACACACCACTGGCGCTTACGGCACTCTGGCGACCGTCTCCGGCGGTTCTCAGACCGGATCGACGATCACGACCTCGGCGCTGAACGGCCCCTTGAAGAAGGGTGACGTTATCAGCTTCGCTGGCGTGAACTCGGTCAACCGCGTGACCAAGGCCGACAACGGCGTACTCGCGCAGTTCACCGTGACTGCCGACGTTGCCGCATCCGCGACCAGCATCCCGATCTATCCGGCACTGACTCCGGGAAGCGTGCCGTTCGTAACGGTCACCGCCTCTCCGGCCAACAGTGCGGCGATCACGGTCGTTACCAAGGCGAGCACGGTTTACCGCAAGAACTTCGCGTTCCTGCCGGAAGCCGCGACGATGGTCACTGCCGACCTCGAACTGCCGCGCGGCGTCCATGAGGCGCACCGTGAGCAGCAGGACGGCGTGTCCATGCGTATGGTCACTGCCTACAACGTCTCGACGGACCAGTTCATTACCCGTCTCGACGTTCTCTATGGCTACCTGTGGGTTCGTCCCGAGTGGGCCTGCGTCGTCCCCGACATTCTCTAGTCGGTCTGAGGGAGGGGTTACGGCTCCTCCCTCTTCTTTTTCCAGCGGGAGGCGTGTGAATGCTAGTCAGCCGCATCGTCACGCTTGCCGCTCGCGCTGCGGGCATATCCGGACAGGGGCAAACCTTGTCGCAGGACATGACCCAGACGGCTTTCGACGCGCTAAACGCGATGGTCGGCCAATGGGCGGCAAAGCGGTGGCTGGTCTATCACCTGGTGGATTCCACGGTGAACCCGTGCACTGGAGCGCTCTCTTATACGGTCGGCCCTAGCGGCAATTTCAACCTTTCCGCCCGTCCCACGGACATCGAGAGCGCCTACGTCTCGATGTATTACGGGACGCCGCAGCGGATCGACACCGCGCTTGAGATCGTCAAGGCGCGGGAGGACTATAACCAAATCTCGCTCAAGTCGCTGAGCACGTTCCCGAGCATCCTCTATTACGACAACGCCTATCCTACTGGGCTGGTTTATGCGTGGCCGGTCCCAACGAGCATCTACGCGCTCACCATTACCGTCAAAATGCCGCTTCCGCAGTTCGCCAATCTCACTGACGACATCAACCTCCCGGCGGAATATCAGGAAGCGCTGGTTTACAACCTCGCGGCTCGCTTGCGGGTGCTTTACCAGCTTCCAATAGACGCTGGGGTTGTGGCCCTCGCTACGGCGGCCCTGGGCACTGTTCGGGCGGCTAACACTCAGGTCCAGCGCCTCAAGATCCCGGACGCCATCGGTCGCGGCGGGCGCTTCAACGTTTACAGCGGCCAATGAAATTAGCGCTGGGACAGGGCGCGTATCAGTCGCGCGACATCGCCGCCAATGCCCAACGATGCGTGAACCTCTATGCTGAGCCAAACCCGCCAGATGCACCATTTCCGACAACTCACTATCCAGCCCCCGGATTGATCCGCAAGGCGACCGCCCCCAATAACAAGCCCTATCGCTGCCTCTACCGCACCCGTTCCACCGGGGAACTGTTCGCGGTCTGTGGAACCGCTGTTTACCAGATCAGCTCGACATGGGCCTTTACCCAATTGGGAACGATGGTTTCCGGCGCTGGCATTGTTTCCATGTGCGACAACGGGTTCGACCTCCTCATCGTTGATGGCACTTCCGCTGGCTATCACATCGATCTTTCGACCAAGGTGTTCACCACCGTCACGGACCCAAATTTCTACGGAGCAAACCGGGTCGATTATGCTGATACCTATTTCGTTCTCAACCGTCCCGGGACTCAGAACTGGTACATCTCGCTCACCAATGAGGCGGTGTTTAACGCTCTCGACATTGCCTCGAAAACGGCGGCTGCGGACAACCTAAGAACGGTCGCGGCGGTCAACGATTATCTGGTGCTAATTGGGGATCTGACGACAGAGGTCTGGTTCAACAGCGGCGCATCGGATTTCACCTATCAGCGAATAACTGGCGTTTTCATCGAACACGGGATCAACGCCACCTACAGCTTGGCAAAGTACGAATCCTCCCTCTTCTGGCTCTCTCAGAATGCCCAGGGACAGTTGATCGTCCTGAAGTACGCCGGATTACAGGCTGATCGCATTTCCACCTATGCGATCGAGGATGCGTTCAGGAAGTATTCCACGACCTCCGATGCGGTGGGCTTTTGCTACCAGATCGGAGGCCATGTTTTCTACCAGATCACCTTCCCGACCGCGAACGCGACGTGGGTCTGGGATGATGCGACGAAGCTCTGGCACGAACGCCAGTCGCTCCATTCGGACGGCACATTCGGACGGCACTTAGCCCATGTGGGAGCCTTTGCTTTTGGGGTTTGCCTGTGTGGAGATTACGCGAACGGCAACCTCTATCAGCTCGACTGCGACACCTACACGGATGACGGCAGTCCGATCACCTACCTCCGCTCGTTTCCGCACCTCCAGAACGAAGGCAAAATGGTGTCCTACCGCACCTTTATCGCCGACTTGGACAGTGGAGACTCAGCCAACGACCAGAGTCCGATAGCGTCCCTCCGGTGGTCGGACGACCGTGGGCACACATGGGGCGATGCGGTCCAGCTGCCGATTGGCGGTCCAGGCCAATATGACACCTCGCTTCAATGGTGGGGGTTGGGGATAGGGCGCCACCGCGTTTTTGAGCTGAGCTGGGCTGAGAACTTCAAGACAGCGCTCAATGGGGCTTGGGTGGAGGCGAGTTCATGAGCCTTCAGGGGCTTCAGCCCGGCGTTCCTATTGTGAACGCACAAGGGACGCCGACTCCCGAGTTTCTAATTTACATGCAGCAGATCACGACGGGTCTGGCGAACAGCTCCGGTGCATCGATGCCCGCGCCGTCTCCGGTCAACATCTATGAGGATTACACGGGAGCGCTGCTTTCGGGCCAGCTCCCCGCAACCGTTATCGTTCAGCGCCTCCTCAACGGCGTCGATGTTTCGGCAAAGTGCCGGTGGTTTCTCTCAACCGTAAGCGGGTCGATTACGGCAACCATAGACCAGACTGGACTGGTTACGATCACGGCTCTTGCGTCGAGTTCCGTCTTGCAAGTCAAGAGCGTTCGGGATGGCGTCACTCTCTACTGCAACGTGACGGCCAATGTTGTTGTCGGAAACCCTCCTTTCACCGGAAGCGGCGGTGCCAGCAGCTCAATTACAACGTTCAATTCCACCAACTCCACCTCCTATTCGTCGCCAATCACGACAAGCGACTTAAGCGTGACCGTTGGGTCATCGGGTATAGTTGATCTGAGCGCACCGCTGACGGTCCAAACGGCCCTGACAGCCGCCGGGACCTATCCCGTTTGGGGCAAGTGGCAATGGAATAATGCGGGGACGTGGACGGACGTTGCGGCAGAGGTGGAGAGCTCTCCCCCGTGCACAATAACGGCCTACCCCCCCAATGGAAACTTGGGGGAGGGCGCTGGACGGCTGTCAGTTAGCGCTAGCAAGAGCGGCCTTACGGCGGGGTCAACCCAGGCCTTCCGGCTGATGGCCCGCAATGACGCAACCACTGGCACTAGGGCAATGAATTTCTCAGGGACGGCCAGCGCCGTACCGCGATGATTGAGAGGACGTATGACGCCGACAGACTCAATTATCTCGTTAACCATCCTGACATTCGCCCATTCGTCGGCGGCGACATTACTCAGTCCATCGATCTCACTTCCGCAGTTGCCAACGAGGCCAATATCTTCCTCAATGGCGAGCACGGCGCGTTCTGCTGTTCGTGGACGGCACCCAATACGTATGAGGTACACACACTCATTCTGCCAGCCGGGCGCGGAAAATGGGCGTATTCTTTCGCGCGGGCCGGTCGGGATGAAATGGTTCGTCGGCAAGCCTTGCATCTGTGGACTTGCGTTCACCCTGAAGCTGCCAACGTTCGCTTTTTCACACTGAGGGCCGGTTTCAGGCCCGCAGGAAAGTACACCAGAGACCTCGGCGCTGGGCCGGTCGAATACGACATCTTCAATTGGAGAGCATGATATGCCAGTAGCGGCCATAATCGGCGTTGGCGCAGCGGTCGGGGGCATTGCCACCGCTATCGGGGCTTCGCACGCGGCCCACGCGCAAGAAAGGGCCGCTCAGAACGCGACCAATGTCGAGCAGGCGCAATACGCACAGACGCGCTCGGATCTCATGCCCTATCAAAACCAGGGTCGCGCCGCGCTCAACGAACTTCAGTCGAAAATGGGCTACCTCACCTCCCCGTTCAACATGACGCAGGACCAGCTTGAGGCGACTCCAGGCTACCAGTTCAATCTCAGCCAAGGGCTAAAGTCCGTCAATAATGCAATGGGCGCTCGCGGCCTCTTGAACTCCGGTGCGGTGATGAAGGGGGCCTCTCAGTACGCCACCGGCCTAGCCGACTCCACCTATCTCGACCAGTTCAACATGGACCAGCAGAACAAGGCCAACATCTACAACAAGCTTATGGGCGAGGCCCAGCTTGGCGTGGGCGCTGCGGCACAGACGGGGGCCTATGGGATTCAAACTGCAACCAATGTGGCCGGAAACTACATGGGGGCAGGAAACGCCGCTGCCGCCGGTTATATGGGCATAGCCAATGGAATTAGTCAGGCCGCGAATGGCCTTTCCACGGCCCTTCTGCCGTCCAGTTTCTATAACCCGCTGACAGCAAAAGCGGGCATTTACGGCGGAGCTCCAATGGCCGCGAACACCAATGGCTTTGTCGATTATGGATACAGGAACGGGTGATGGCTCAGATTGACACCTCCATGTATCCGCAGCCCGCCGCGCCGCAGAACCCGCTTCAGACGCTCAGCAGTCTTGTCGGGATTCAGGGGCAGGCATTAAGCAATCAGATCACGGCCCGCGCCGCCAACGCGCAGCAGGCGATTGGCGAGGCGACACAGGGGGCGACGAACCCGGACGGCTCATTCGATCCCAATCGCTTCATGGGGCTTGTGCGCGGCGATCCACGGGCTGCGTTCGAGGCGCAAAAGGCGCAGGAGTTCGCCCAGCAGCAGCAGGTTTCCCAATTATCTGTGGCGCTGGAGAAGCAGACCCAATTCAACTCTGTGCTCGGATCGACCCTCTCCGAAGCGACCAAGGATGACGGCTCGTTCGATGAAAGCAAAATCTCCCCGGAGATGATTGCTGGACGGGTGGGTGAGCTGGTCAACATGGGCGTTCTTGACGCCAAAACGGCAGCCTCAGAGCTGGGCTCAATGCCCACCGACCCTTCCCAGCGGTTCCAGTGGCTGAAGGGGCATCTCGCGCAGGGAATGGCGGCTCAGCAGCAGGTTGAGGCGGCGTTGGGGTCGCTGATTCAGGTGGATAATGGCCAGCAGATCACGACCCAGCGCATCGGCGGGTTTGGTGGCAACATGGAGCCCGTCCAGAAGCAACTATCCCCCTCTGAGGCAACTTCGCCAGTCAGCTACACGGATTCCGAAGGCACGCCGCAGATCGAGACGAAGGAGCAATTCATCGCGGAAGGCGGCAAGAAGCAGGCGGGCCTCAATCCAGGAGCCTCCGCAGCGCAGGGGGTCAGTGGTTCGGAGAATGCCAAGCAGGCAATGGACCTCCAGACGCAGGCCAACGAGGTTCCGAATATCAAAGCCATTCTCGGCCACATGCAGGGCGATCTCAAATACTTCCAGACCGGCCCCGGAACCAGCGAGTGGAAGCAACTTCTCGCGGCTGGCGTCAACCTCGGCATTCCGGTCAACAAGAATGCGGTGGCAAGTCAGGAGAACTTCAACAAATTCTCCGTCATGCTGGCACAGAGGACCGGACAAATGTTCGGCGGCAACGGCTCGGATCAGCGGTTCCTTGCAGCCGTGGAGGCCAATCCGAACCAGCAGCTATCACCCGAAGGCAACCGCCGCATCATCAACATTCTAAAGGGCAACGCCGACGCATTGGCGACCGCCAACCGCGTCTGGCAGAACTGGCAGCAGCAGGGCCACGGGGCGGAGACGTTCGGGCGCTTCATGTCCAAGTTCAACCAGAACTTCGACCCGCGCATCTTCCAGATGCAGTACATGAGCCCAGAGGAGCGAGCGCGAATGATGGGCGGCATGTCCTCGGAAGAGCAGAAGCAATTCGACCAGAAGTATCAGGCTGCGGTGAAGCGCGGATGGGTGCCGGAGGCTGGTAAATAATGGCGAAACTGTCCCCTCAGCAGCGCATCGCGCTCGCTTACGAGACAGAGCAGAAGTATGGGCTTCCTAAGGGAATGCTCGTTGCCCAGCTCCATCAGGAGTCGAGCGACGGCACGAATACTTACAATCCAGAAGGCCCGGTTGGATCGATGCAGATCCAGCCCGCGACCGCGAAGAAGCTGGGAATCGACCCCAACGACGATGCTCAGGCAATCGACGGCGCGGCGAGATTGATGGCTCAGAACCTGAAGGCTACAAACGGCAATCCGTCAAAGGCTTTGGAGCTATACTACGCCGGAAGCCCATCGGGTATTGGTCCTCGCTCACGAGCCTATCCGGGGCAGGTGGCGAGCAAATGGAATGATGACGACGCATTCGATGCAGCTAGCAACTTCTCAGCACCATCTCCCGATGCCGGAAACGAGGATGACCATTTCGAGAAGGCCGCAACACTAACCCCTGATAGCGCTCCAGCGCCTCAATCCAAATCTCAAGAGGATGCACCGGAGGAGGACTCGGCGCTTGCGAATCTAAAGCAGGGAATTGAGCTTGTCGCCAAGCAATCCAACTACAACCCGCATATCGTTCGCGCCTACATCACGAACAGCGGATATGATCCTGATTCTCTGAAGAACCTGGATGCGAACCTTGCGGCGCACACGATACGATGGGGTGACAATTTCAATCCGACCCCAATCCAGCACACCAGCGTCAGTGATTTTGTTGCGGGCGCTCGCCGGGGCGTTGATGACGTACTCGGGTCAATAGACCAGTTTGCGGCCTACGAGGACAAGCAGCATCCGTTCCTCGGAAAGATCGACAACGCCCTTTCAAATATATTCCCAGCAATATCTCCGGAGCGGCTTCAGAATACGGCTGACGCGAATATCCTGCTCCGCAAGGCATACGATCAGAATTATGGCACTCTGGCGTCCGGGACCGGAAGGTTCGCTGGTCAGGTTGCGGCAACGGCTCCCGTTCTTGGGCCGCTCTCGCGATTGGCTACAGTGGCAGCTGAGGCCACAGGAACCGCTCCGGCTGTCAATTTCGCGCTCGGTAAGGGCGGAACGAACCTTCTCACTCGAGGACTCTCGCTTTCCTCTGGCGGGGCTATTGCCGGCGGGTTATTGAATGCTCTTACCGCTTCCGCAAGCGACGAACCGCTGGGCGTCCGCATGACAGAAGGCGCGGAAGGCGGGGCTGTTCTGGGGCCGCTTGTGGGCGCTGCGGGTGGCATCGCCCGCACGGTTGCTTCCAAGGTTGCCCCCGGCGTTGATGCGGCAACCGCCAAGCTCGCCAAGCTTGCTGAAGAGAAATACGGAATCCGCCTCGACGGCAGCCAGATCACCAACAGCCCCCTCGTTCGCCGAATGGATGCTCAACAGGCTATGTCGCCCTTCTCCGGAACGGTGGAACGCGATGCGCTTCAGCGCGGTCAATTCACGCGGGCCGTGGGACAGACGTTCGGGGCCGACTCTCACGTCCTCACGCCTCAAGTCATGCAGGAAGCGAAGGATAGGCTAGGCCAGAAGTTTAATGACATCGCTGCCAGAAACCCTGTCCACGTTGACGATCAGTTGATGAGCGATCTTTCCGGCATTGAAAGCGAGGCGCAACAGGTTCTCCCGGATGGAGAATATGCTCCGATCGGCAAGCAGCTAGATAATGTCATTTCCCAGGCAGCGAAGAACAACGGAACGCTCACTGGGGAGCAATATCAGGCTCTTACCCGCAAGGGATCACCTCTGGACGTTGCTTCCAACTCGGCAAACCCGAACATTCGCCATTACGCCATTCAGGTTCGTGGGGCCTTGGATGATGCCTTGGAGCGCTCCGCTAATCCAGAGGATCTGAAAGCCCTTCAGCAGGCCCGCCTACAGTACAAGAACATGAAAACGGTCGAGCCGCTGGCGTCAAAGTCACCGGATGGCACGATCGGCCCTGCCCTTCTCAACAATCGGGTCTCGGTGAACTTCAAGAACCGCGCCTACCAAGGGGCCGGGGATTTGGATGAACTGGCGCAGATCGGCCAGCGTTTCCTCAAAGCCCCGGCGAGTTCCGGCACGGCTGAAAACGCCAAGGCGCAGAACATGCTCGACACGCTATCAACGGCTGGTGGTGTGGGAACCGCTTTCGGACTTCACGCTCTCGGCGTTCCTCTTGCTGGCGATCTTGTCGGCGGAGCATTGGTAGCTGGTCGCGGAGTGGCGTCTGCTGGGAAAAACGCCATCCTCCGACGGCTGTTCGCCTCCGATGCCTACCGCAATCAGCTACTTGGAAAGGCGCTCAACACTAACGTTCCCTCGGCGGTAAACCTCGTGCCAGTTGGGGGATACGTCCGTGGTGTAGGGCCCAACCTTCTTCTTCAGCAGCTTTCTCAGCCAAGCCCAGCTCAGCCTCAGTAGCCCGATTATCCTCGCGTTCCTCCGGTCGATCTTTTCCCTGATAGCCCAAAGCTCGCGGACCCACCCAATTGTGAAAATGGAATCGTCAACCTCTCCGGTTTTTTTCCACTGCCAATAAGCCTTCCCGACGAAGCGCTTACGGGCATCCCAAAGCTCAATTCTCCTGAGAACCACGAAAAGGCCGATCAGCGCAGCGACCGGCCAAAGGGTCTCGGCAAGCATGATTAGCGCGACGATCCAGCCGAACATGTGACCAGCATACCACCAAAGGCCCTCCGGGGCCATTTTTTTTGAGGTAAAGAATGGCAAACTATATTCCGGGAGCAAGGCAGCAGTTCTCGGACGCCAATGGCGTGCCGCTCTCTGGCGGCTCGGTCGGCATGTATGTTCCGGGCACCCTCACCCCGAGCAACACATGGCAGGACGCCGCTGGAACCACGCTCAATGCAAACCCCATCCCGTTGGATTCTGGCGGCTTCTGCTCGATATTCGGTAGTGGCGTTTACCGGCAGATCGCCAAGGACGCGCTTGGCAATACGATTTGGGACCGGCTGACCGGGAGCACATACGCTTCGTCCGCTCAATCCCCTGAGTCCTATGGGGCATCTGGCGGCGGGGCAGTCAATGACACGACGGCCTACCTTTCGGCTGCGGCTGCGGCTTATTCTGGCAACCTCCCGCTTCTTTCCGACGCCGCGTACCTCGTCACATCGAGCGTCCCCAGCCTCGCGAAGATCCAGCATCTCGGGGCCGGATCACTTACGGATGGCACGAGCACGTTCTACCCTAGTTGCCCAGCGGGCGTCACGAACACTCTGTTCGTCGCGACCACGGGCGATGACGTAAACAACGACGGCATTAGCTCGTCCCGCCCTTTGGCCACGGTAGTCGAGGCGCTGAACCGCATCGCCCTGTTGGGGGGCAAGTGCAGCTGGACGATCAGCGTCGGGGCAGGGATTTTCACGAGCACGAGCACCATCACGCTCGATGCCGAATGGGGGCCGAGGGTCAGCATCGTCGGCACCGCTCCCACAACGACCTCCCTAACTGGTATAACAAGCGTCACTGGATCGGACGGAAACTACACCATCACCGCCACCGCGACATCGACCGCAAACATGGTCGTTGGGGGTCTGATTGGGATTACCGCAACCACAGGAACGACCAATCATGAACTTTACCGGAGCTGCTGGCAGGTTCTTTCTATCAGCGGAACCACCTTCACGTTCCTTTGCACGGCATGGTACGGCGCGCCACCGACTGGCGTCACAGGAACGCTCACGATCTTCCGATCGAACCTTCAGTTCAATGGCTGCACAGCTCTTCGGGTCCGCACACTCACACTTCAGGACATTGCCCTTATCGGCAATAAAACTGTAGGCACTTTCGGGCTTCTGGCCGCGTCTTATGCCAGCGTCGAAGGGGGTATGGTTGTCGTCAACGGCAACCTCGCTGTCTCTAGCTTCGGCGATGACGGTGTGAGGGCCAACCACGGCGGCTCAATCTCGATCACAGACAATGCAGTCGTGTTCAGCTCAAACAACGGTGACAACGGCTTCCTTGCCCGCTTCTCGGGGGCGAACATCGTTGCATTTGGAACCTGCTATTCTGCCGGTAACGGATGGCAAAACATCGCCTCTAGCGGCGGCCAAGGCTACCACGCTCAGTTCGGTGGCCACGCCTATCTCCTCCATTCCACTGCATCGGGAAATTGGGGTGCAGGCTATCTGGCCCGTAATGGCGGCTCGCTGATCTGCGATAAAACGGGCTCTTCTCTCGCTCTCAGGAACTTCAACAACTACCAGGCCGGACCGAACGGCGGCGCGCTTCAGTGTGCTAGTGTTGGCGTAGCAAGGAGCGCCCACCAGGACGATTATCATGTCGAGGGCGGCGGCAACATGGAAGCCGCTGGGGGTGTAACATCGAGCAGTCCGACCAGGCACGGTTTCGCCAACTTTGGCGGATGGATGGACGTAACATCGTGCGTGGGGACCGGTGCTGCCGTCAACGGCGTTAGTTGTTCTGGACCCGGATACACGCTCGCCAACAGCTCGAACATCAGTGGCGCGCTTAACTTACAGTACCACGCTGACACCTATGCGGTGATGTCGCGCCTGACCCCAGCTGGATCGACGGGGG
>Ga0206350_10001683_pt1 | contig 17291 bp, 14 predicted proteins | sample DielMetaTC5pm4_FD_146432 | JGI IMG/M metagenome (GOLD analysis project Ga0206350, IMG submission 146432) | Corn rhizosphere microbial communities from Kellogg Biological Station, Michigan, USA - Diel MetaT C5pm-4 (Metagenome Metatranscriptome)... | ecosystem: Host-associated > Plants > Roots >...
GTAAGACGAAATCTTACGCATATTGCATGGATGCTTTTACTCGACGGTGACGCATCCGAAGCCCTTCGACCAAGGGTGGGCGGACGCGTTCCCAATGACGCCGCAACAGCAGAGTCGTTAAGGGGCGGCCAGAGTGGAGGCATGGCGCAGTGACCACCTCTCACCAGCGCGTCGTGAGAACCAAGGCTAGCTCAACAAAAACGTCCGAGCCTGCTGACGTGAGGAGAGACCTTCTCACGCTCAACGCGGCAGCCAACTATATCAATGCGCCCGTGGGAAAACTCGTTCCCTACCTCCGATTGCGTGGAAAGCGGAAATTGCCAGCGCGGAAAGTCCGAGGTCGGTGGGAAATCGATTTGGCGCATTTCCAAGATTGGCTAGTCAACCTCTTCGAAGAACAAAGCACCCGATCGAAGCCACCAAACCGACGTTAGGCCGCGCCGAATGACAAGGCGATTTGGTTTTGGCAAAGAGCGTAAGTATTTCGTGCTGCTATCCGACGCGTTCCGTTCGATTGTTAAGAGCACGATGAGCGAATCGTGAGTCCCCTATGTTGGAGAGACGCTAGTGCTGGAGCGAGTCTCATTCATCATTATTTTTGGCGCCATATATGCCCTCTGCAATTGGTGCTTGCCCCGTCCGGCGGTGGCGGAGATCATGTGCGCCGACGACACCGTGCCCGAAGGCATGATAGTAGCCGCGACCGGTACGGCGGCGACCTGCTCCGGCGCTTGCCGGGCTCGCGAATTGAAACCCGCTTGCGGCCGTATTCTTAAGATTTGCGGCGATCAGCCCGTTCCCAAAGGCTACGTACTTGACAGTATCACCACGACGCCGGCCTGTGGCTGCGTCGGCACCGAAGACAACGCCTATGTGATCCGCTACGTCGGCACGTCGAGCGAGACAGTCGTTCCAGACGAGAGCGAACTCTCCGCGGACGATGGATTGCAAGCGGGCGAGCAATCGTTTCTCTATTCCGACGATCAGGAGACAGCCCGGATGTCGCGGAAAGAGCGGTATCCATACGGCGACCCGCCCTTTGGGAATGTGCTGTGCGCTACCGCCGCCACGCGACGCCAGCCCGAGCCGTACGGCAGACCGCTTCAATCTATGCCGTCACAACAGCGCGGTCCAAATCAGAGCGGCTTGCAAGCTCCCGGAACCCCATCGGCAAGTTGGCCAGCACCACAGGAGTCGTTGGAATGGAACGATCAGCAGAGCGAACCATTCCGCGTAGGACAATGACCATCCGGGTTCAATTGGGACGCGCCTCGTCGACCTCCACGGCCAAGCGAGTCCTCGCGATCCTCGCAAGCATCGTGATGCTCGTGTTCAGCCTGACCGGCACGTTGAGAGCGCAGCAGCTCGGCGACGATCTATTTGACGCCGACGGAATCGGATCGGGTGGAATCGGATCCGATGACAGCCTCGGCGGTATGGAAGAGAACCAGCTTCAGCAGCTAGGCTTGCCGATGCAGCAACTTAAGCACTTACGGGAGCAGGCCGGCCAAGGAGGGCTTGGGAATACCGATCTGCAGAAGCTGTGCGCTGGCGTGGCGGCGAAGCGGGTGCCTGCCGAGCAGATCGAGTCCATCGGCCGTTCGTTGGGCCTGCCCGACGACGACGTATCTCGCCTGATCGACTGTGCGCGTTTTTCCCCTCAGCGAGGCAATCAGGCGGACTCGCCGTTCGATAATGGCAACAACTACGGCTATGGCCGGACGCCAAATCCATATACCGGTCCTTCAGCGGTCGAACGCAACTTTCACGATCTCGAGTCACCCTACAAAATGCTCGCAGCGCCCAAGCTGAATACGCTTGAGCAGTTCGGTTATCGAATATTCTCCAATCGCATGCCATCGGCGCTGCTGACCTCCTCCAGCAACGAACCGGTCAGCGGCGATTATACAGTTGGTCCCGGAGACGAGCTTAACGTTTTGCTCTGGGGGCGTATCAATAAGACCCTCAGACTGCGAGTTCAGCGCGACGGTACTGTGTTAATCCCGCAGATTGGACCGTTGCCCGTTGCGGGAACAACCTTCGCCCAGGCTCAAAAGCTTATCTCCGGCCAGATAAATCAGATCGAAGGGGTCCAGTCCGATGTGACCATGGGTCGACTCAGAACCATCCAGGTTTTTGTCATCGGCCAGGTTGCTCGGCCAGGCGTGCAGACGGTCAGCGCCTTAGCCCATCTGTCCGATGCTCTCAACGCCGCGGGCGGGGTGCAAAAGACCGGAAGCCTGCGCCGTATCGAATTACGACGGGGCAACCGATTGGTCAAATTCGTTGACCTTTACGCAATGCTGCTTCACGGCGACATCTCCGCCGATGACCGTCTGCAGGCGAGAGACGTCGTCTTTGTGCCGGTGATCGGACCGGTGGCGGGCGTCGCAGGAGACGTGCGAAACCCGGCGATTTACGAAATTACCGGTCGTCAGAAGCTCGGCGCTGTGATCAAGATGGCGGGCGGAGTCGGTGCCTTTGGTTACGCCCATCGGATTCAAGTGCAGCAGGTGGAGAACCATCAGCGGCGGATTGCGCTGGACGTGTCCCTGGACAGTCCGACCGCGCGGCGCTTTACGGTTAATGATGGCGACCTGATCAAAGTATTCACTGTGCTGCCGGAGGAGCGCAACGTGGTCAAACTGCAGGGCAATGCCAATCGTCCTGGTACTTACGAGTGGACGCAGGGAATGAGGGTCGTGGACCTGATCAGGGCGGGCCAGGGGCTCAAGGATCATACATTCTTTGACTACGCACTCGTCAACCGGCATGAGGGGCCGGCGCATACCGCGCATTCGTTGCGGGTGAATTTGGGCGAGGCGATTGCCAATGAGACTTCCGTCGCCGACTTGATGCTACAACCGCAGGACACGCTGACTATATACAGCGAAGGGGAAATAAGCCAGATACCCACCGTTACCGTCAGCGGCGAGGTCGGAAGACCGGGCACATATCCGCTCACGACCGGAATGAGGATCAGCGATCTTATCTACAAGGCCGGCGGCCTCAAAGATAATGCATATCTCGCAAGCGCGCAGCTTGCCCGCACCCGCGTTCAAAACGGCTCGGCAACGCTTCATCTGTTCGAGGACATCAATCTCAATGCCGCCCTTGAGGGCTCCGCTGCCGACAACCTCACACTGCAACGCGACGATAAGCTAGCGGTGGTGCAGGCCGCCAACTGGCATCATCCGTGGACGGTTCAGGTCAAGGGCGAAGCTATGCGCCCGGGTCCCTACGTAATCAGTGACGGCGAAACCCTGGCTTCGGTGCTGCAACGTTGCGGCGGAATTAGGCCTGACGGTTACCTTTCGGCGCTGGTGCTGACGCGGGAATCGGTAAAGCGCATGCAGCAGCAGAATCTCAAGCGGGCGAGCGGCGAACTGCAGACCGAACTCACGCGCGCGCTGCTGATGCCAATGGAAACCACTCAGATCCAGCAGCAACCGAACTTTCAAGATAAAGCTGCGGCTCTGACCATGCTGAAGAACATGATCACGGAAGCCGCGCAGCAACAGGCAATAGGTCGCGTGACACTGACCATCAAGTCCATACCGCAGTTACAGGCATCCGGCGATGACATACCGCTCGAGGACAATGATCAGATAATTGTTCCGAAGCGTCCCTCCTCGGTCAATGTCATGGGTGAGGTATACGGTCCGGGTGCGATCCGTTTTGATAGCTCCCTTACCGTTGCGGATTATATCGATCGCGCGGGAGGCCTGACCCAGTCCGCCGAGAAGGATGAGATTTTTGTGGTCAAGGCTAACGGCGCAATTTTATCGGAAAGCGGTCTCAAGGACAGTGGCAAGAACCGCATCTTTCCCTTGCTGCCGCTGGTCTCGCGCGGGCTGACGCAAACTTATCTCGAGCCGGGCGACACTATTTATGTTCCGGTCAAGCTGTTGTTCGTGAATCCGCTCCAGCGCACACTCGCCATTACTCAGATCGTGGCCAACACCGCACAGGGAATTGCCTATGCGGCACTGCTGGGAACGTTGCTGCCTTGATGGAAGGTCGAGACGTGCGGCTCGCTATAATGTTCATGACTTTCTCGGTCCTGGCTGTACGGCCGGTCCTTGGGTTTGCGCAAGCCAGTTTCGCCGCTATCGGCGATACCACAATCGACCGCCGGGCGCTGTTTCGCGCAGTGGGGAGCATGTACGGCCTCGATCCGGCGTTGCTGGAAGCAATCGCGACCGCCGAATCGGCCAACGACGCGCTTGCGGTCTCGCCCGAGGGCGCAATGGGACTGATGCAGTTGATGCCGGTGACCGCGGCCCGGTTCAGCGTCGCCAATCCTTTCGACCCGGTTGACAGTACACTTGGCGCGGCCCGCTTGCTCAGGTTCCTGCGAAGCCATGCCAGTTGCCGCGATTTGCCGGCTTTAATCGCTGCCTACAACGCAGGGATCGGGGCGGTCGAGAGATATGGCGGTGTGCCGCCCTACACTGAAACCCGCCAATACGTGAGGCGTGTGCTTCGGCTCTACCTTGCGGGGCAACCGGGCTCGTCCATGTCTAATAGTCCGCCGCGCGAGGAGCATCGCCGATCGATAGCTAAGTCGCAACGGATTGCGTCTGACAGTCCTGATCAAACGATGCTCGATCAACTTTTAGAACTCCGGCGACTTCGGGTCGCTGCCCGCGAAACTCCTTGAGTATTTGAGGCATGCGGGCTCATCCGCGACTTGGCCTGTGGCTGATGCTGGTTCCAGTGTTGCTCCAGGGAATTGCCGCAAGCCGTCTTAGCGGTTCAACCTACGTAGTGAATATTCCACTGGACAGTCCGATTTACGATGAGCTCGAGACCCTCAATGGGCTGGGCTATCTCGATACGTATTTCGACGAGATTAAGCCGTTGAGCAGGGTTGAAGCAGCGCGTCTCACGCTTGAAGGTCGGGCAAATTTTGTGCAATCGGACCGCCCCGATCCGCTGGCGCGCGAACTCCTGAATAATCTCCGCGACCAACTGCCCGAGGAAATCGGATGGCTCAAAGATAATCGCGAAGATTCCCTGCCGACGATGCTCCACCCAGTCACTCGGGCCGAGGCGCAATATGTCTATTCGTCCGGCTCCCATAGACACTGGCTCACAGGCCCTGGCGGTTCGATCAATGCGCAGGAACAAACTCCGTTATTGCCTTATAACGACGGGCTGCCGACCGCGGCCGGGAGTAATGAGATTGTGCGGCTCTCCGGATGGGGTGGCTTCGGCGGATTTCTCACGGGCTATGCCGAGGGCGCCTTTTCCGGGCCGCTGACGCGTGATATCTCCGATGCGAGCCGCGGCCAGTTGTTGGGCGCCGAGGCGGTGCTCAGTCTTGGCAATCGCGCGGTCTCGTTTGGACAGCGGGAGCGATCGTGGGGGGCCGGCTATTTTGGCCCGCTCTCACAGGGAAACAACGCCAAGCCGTTTTACGCGCTGACCGTCGCGAGCATTCATCCAACCTATCTGCCCTGGATTTTTCGCTATCTGGGTCCGGGTAGGCGCGAAGTATTCCTTGGTCAATCCGACACCGACCGCATCAACGCCCAGCATGCCTGGATTTTAGGCCATGTAATGGTGTTCAAACCTCTGCCGACGCTCGAGCTCGGTCTCACGCGGGCCATTATATTTGGCGGTCGCAACAATGATCATTACGGGCCGGCGGGCTTTCTCGGGCGCGCCACGGGATTATCTACCGGAAATCCAAATCACGCGAATACTAACTCGCGCGGCGGTGCGTTTTTAAAATTCTATTTTCCTCGCCTGCGCCATCTTCAGGTCTACCAGGAAATGTTGGGTGAGGATAATCTTACGTTCGAGATCCCGACGATCGGTCGCTTCATGCCGTTTCTGAACGTGTCTTATCAAGGCGGTATATATTTGCCGCGACTTACTGCGGACGGGCTAACTGATCTTCGCGCTGAGTACGCGGTGTTCTCAGGCGGCTACTCGATTGAGAGCCCGTCGAGCCTCTATTGGACATATCATGACGCGTTCATGGGCAACGCACTGGGTCCCAATGCATCACGAGTCGACCTGCAGATCGGCCGGTGGTTCGGTTCGGGCTACAAGGCTTCGCTGGACTTCTTTTATACGGAGCAGGCGCCACGCATGTACCAGGGCAACCACATTTCATTTTTCCCGCCACATTCCGCGGCGTATCCGAACGCGCCCCTGAGCAACGAACATAGTGTTGGTGTCGCTTTCGATCTCCTGCGCCTGCCGCGACAAACCCGGTCACAAAGCCATGTGCCAACGCCCATAGAAGCTCTGCTCGACGGACGCGTGCGGGTCGCAGTCGAGCATGTCGACAATCTCAACTACGGTGGCGGCGGTTCGTTGCGCGCGCTCGCCATGCTGTCGGTTGGCATTACGCCGACGTGGCCGAGCTTTAGCTGGCGCGGTCATTGACGGCTGCCCACGCCGTCCAAACCCGCAAGTTCCACAGTTTACGTTCAATGGACGCAGCATCCACACAAGGCCCACCTCCTAAGCGATTGCAGGCGCTTGAGGTAGCAGAACGCTCCGGGTCCGAGCGGGCGCCGGATGTGGACTATATCGATCTTCAGCCCTACCTGCATCTGCTTGCTGAGCGCTGGCGGTTGATAGCTAGTACGGTCGCTCTGGCGGTCTTTGCGACTGCAATTTCTGCTCTATTCTTTCTGCCCAGATTATACCGTGCGGATGCGGTCCTGAGGCCGGTGTCAACACCGGCGGTCGAAAGCAAGCTTGCTGGAATGTTGGGCGGCCTGAGTGGCGGCGGCTTGTTGAGTGGCGGTGGACTTGGGGGCAGCCTGGGTGGTCTCGCTATGTCGCTCACCGGTGGGGGTTCCAATGACGCGGAAGAATATCTCGCCATCCTGCGCGGCTTCCAGTTCAACATTAATATGATCGAACGTCATCATCTCTCTCGAAAGGTGCTAACTTCAGCCGGCATCTTTTCAACTATATTTTCATCCCGTGGAAAGGATCCGCGATGGCGAATCTATCGCATCTTGGAGAAGCGGTTCGATTGCGAATATTCGATAAAGACGGGCAATGTCAAGCTTGATTTTCTCGCGCCGAGCCGCTCTGACGCTGAACAGATCCTCAGTTATTATATCGACGACTTGCGTGATCTCTTGCGTTCGAGAGAAATTACTATCGCTTCGTCGGCTATCAATTCGCTAAAGGAGGAGGCGAACCGCACACCAGATTCGCTTATGCGATCGGAGCTATACGAACTTGCTGCGAAGCAGGTCCAGCGCAAGAAAATGGCGCAGGTCGAGGCGGATTTTGCGTTCAGGGTGCTTGACCCTCCGGCCGCCTCGGACAGGCCGTACAGCCCAAACGTATTGCTTGATTGTTTCATCGTCGGATTTCTGACCGCCCTGGTGGTATCCATATACGTGCTGCTCCGATACTCGCAGCAGGAAGAAGCCGAACGAAGAACCATGCAGATGACGGACGATGGCCGCATGGAGAAGTACTCACGCAGCACAGCAGCATCCCGCCGACTGTGAAGTAAGTAGAATGCATAGAGCTTTAAATTCATGCTCAACACTATGGAGTATCAGCTTCAACGTTGAGGCCCGTGTGACAACTGTCAGATCCTGGTCCGTTCTGACGGGACTCCACTAGAGGGATCATTACAGTTCGCCATTTCGTCTTCTAAATGCGCGACAAGGGGTAGGTTAACATTCAAGCCGGTCTCCCTGCTGCCGGCTCGCGCAGCCTATCGCTGAGCGATTAGCCCGAATATGCCCCGCCCCTTTGGTTCCCATGGCCAGCCAGATCCACCGCAATATCATTCTAAGTTATGCGAATCGAGTTAGTGCGCTGATCGGTGTTCTAGTTCTCGTTCCGCTCTGTACGCGATTTCTCGGACCGCGGCTTTATGGCGAATGGATAGTCATCACCAGCATTGTGACGTACCTTGCACTGGCAGGTCTGGGTATCGACCAAACACTCACTAACCGAATCGCGGAAGCTCGAACTGCGAATCGGCAGCGTGAGGTGAGCATACTGATCTCAACTGCCTTCTTTGCCTACATTGCCATAGCGATCCTGCTTGTGATGGGCATGGCCGCTTTCTCGGGCAGGATCGCGCGGGCCCTGATCTCTCGCGGGAGCGTTGAGTCAAGCGGCGCATTATGCATCATTGCAGTCATGTACATCGTGGCGTTACCGGGCAACGCCTTCATTGCTGCCTTGCGCGGTTTCGAGCGGGTGGACTCAGAGCAGAACATCGGCGTCTGGACTACTTGGTTTCGCAATTTCGGCGTTGCCGGGGCTGTCGTGTCTGGTTTGAAGCTGATGTCACTCGCGGTCGTATATGGCAGCGCAATAGTAAGTCGCAATGTGGCCACCTATTGTTGCACTGTGCGAAAATGTCGCGAAGTGCGGCCGTCGATACGGATGTTTTCGTTTAGAACGTTGCGCAATCTGATAGTGCCCAGTCTGGCTTTTTTCGTGCTTCAGATTAGTGGGATGATTGGGTTCGGCGTCGATAACCTGGTAATCGGTTATTCCCTTGGGCCCGAAGATGTGACGCGCTATGCTGTTCCATTCTCGGTGATGATCACGGCAGCTAGCTTGTTCGGCACAGCGTCAACGGCCGTTAACCCGACCCTGACTAGTAGCTACGTCGGATCCAAGACGGAATTCCCGCGGCGCGCGTTAATAGCGATGTTGCGGATTGCTCTGTTTTATGCGACCGCGGGATTCTTGGTTTTCTGGATTGCAGGTGTACAACTGCTGCACTTCTGGGCTGGGCCGGATGCATACCCGGGAGCTGTGACATATCGTACGCAGTTAGCATTGTTTGCTATTCAGGTGCTTATAGAGCCGGCGTGGCTAATTTTGGTGGCAACCACTCGGCACTATGGAGCGGCGGGCATGCACACGCTAGAGAGCGTGCTCAACCTGGTGTTGTCTCTCTGGTGGGTGCGGCATTGGGGTCTCGCTGGGGTCGTCGCCGGAACGGTTGTAGCGCGAATGCTGACTAGCGGATGGTATATTCCGATGGCCGCGATGTGGACTCTCGATATGCGTCTGCATGATTTCAACGGAACAGTTGCGCGTGGCGCAGCAGTAGCGGCAGTGGCAATATTCTGCACAGTCGGCACATCGAGGTTCTACGATGGAGCTCCTTTGAGCACGGCTTTGTTTATCACGACGGGGGTGGTGACGTTGTTTGCGGGAGCCTTCGCGGCGGTATCTCTCACGCAGCGCGAACGCCAGGCGGTGGTATCGCATTTCTTAAGGTCGGTGACGGCATAATAGGGCTCCGCTCACCCGGTCTGATCGATCAGCGTGCGAATGGAGCCGAAAATCTGGAATCCAGGGGAGCTCGCACAGCGTGATGCTTGTCCACTATGTAAAACCCCCGCGCCAAGTCAAACTCTGGTGAGTCGTAGAGATTCGCTCGGCGTTAAGCGCTGCGCTGTTTGTCAAGTGCTTTTTGTCGATCCGGTCCCCGTGGCGGAAGCGCTCCGGCGCTGCTATGACGCCGGCTATTTTCAGGAGAGCACAAGCAGTCAGCCCTTCGGATCGAGTAGAGATTACTTTTCTGCGGATGCCTCGGTTGCCGGCCATGGATACTCTGATATTGCGAGCCGCTTGAGTCTGCGGAATAAAAGTGTCCTAGAGATTGGATGTGCTACGGGCGCACTGTTGTACCGCCTTCAAGCCGAGCGGCCTGCTCGGCTGGTCGGAATAGACATTTCGGACGTAGCGGTTAGCTTCGGCAAAAAGCGTTATGGTCTCGACTTGCGGTGCACAACATTGGGAGATGCTGGATTTTCCGAATCCGAATTCGACGTAATCCTGATGCTTGATGTTGTCGAGCACGTTTTCGATCCGGAGAGATTTTTTGCCGAAGCAATTCGTTGTCTGAAGGTCGGTGGCGCGGTATTCCTGCGTACACCAAACGCCAATTCATACGACGTAGCTGGTGTAAGCTGGACATACCTGCATTCCGGGCTTGAACACGTCCAATACTTGTCCTATGAGACAATCAATTGGCTCGCGAAAAATTATGGATTGGCTGTTGATGAATTGTGGTCCGAGGGGTGTCCGGCCATCCTGCCATATAGGCGGTTTCATCGTTCGCGGCTTTTAAGATTGCTTTGGGAACCGCGCACAATTATCGCCAATGCCTATTATCGGTGGAAACAACGTACACTCGCGGCGAAAGGTCTTGGGGCGGACTTTTTCGCTGTCCTGCGGAAGCCGAATTGTACTCTGACCTTCCCGTCCGACGAAAGTGTAGAGTCATCCTCGCCGATGAGCGATCCATCGATATCGTAACTGCACGCGAGTCAGTGCCGCTGTATTGCGGTGAGAGCAAGTTTGCTGAGAGAAGTCGCTGTAACAGCAAAACGTTGTTTACGATTGAAGATATCCGGATTGCGAGGATGTCGTAAGTCTCCCCAGAGAATCACCCTGCCGAAGCTAGATCATTTGCGGCGCACGGCGTTGGTCTGTCGACGGATTGGTGAATTGGAAGTAGCTATTGCCTTTAGAATCAGAGAGCGCTGAAACGTGGACCGCTGTTTACGGCCATCAACCCAAGACGACCTGAGGATCGGTATAGATGGGCGATGTCTTTCGCGGAAGGGCCCAAGAGCAGGAATCATCCGTTACGTAACGGAACTATGTCGGGCACTGGATAAGCAGCTGCCCAACGCACACTTTTACGTATATTCCCTGGACGAGCCGCTTATGCCAAGACCTTCGCCACGGTGGATCATAAGAACCGAGCCCTGTGCTGCCCTGAAGAAGTTGTTTCAGGTGTCGGCGACGACACTACCGTGGTTTAGATATTGTGTCGGCGCGTTATGTAAAGCGGATCGTATCAACATCTTTTGGGGCACCCAAAGCATTCTTCCGCGGCTGCCGAGTCGCGTCCGCTCTCTGGTCACGATTTATGATCTAAACATGTTATTGGTACCTGAAACGATGCATTGGCGGTCTGCGGTCGCAAATCGGCTTTTTCTGAAGAGCAGCCTGCGGGAAGCGAAATGGATATGTGCAATCTCGTCTGGTACGGCTCGAAAGCTTCAGGACCTGGTGGCACGCGAAGCCAACGCCGTTATCAGCCCGGGAGTTTCGGCGGCTTTCAGCCCCAGGAATCCCGCTGAGATATCTGCCTGTCTGCGCCGTTATGGAATTAGGCGCTCCTATCTTATGGCTCTAAGCACGTGGGAGCCGCGTAAGAATTTGGCGACTCTGGTTCAGGCATTTGTCCGGTTGAGGTCTGAAGGGTGTCTTCCTAACCACGACCTGGTGCTCGTCGGAGGACGCGGGTGGCGTGACGCGAGATTGTCGGCGATGGTACGGGACGTCTCGGAGCAGGGGGTGCGGCCATTAGGTTACGTTCCGGACGAGGATTTGCCCGCATTGTATACGGGTTGTGAAGCGTTCGTGTTTCCGTCTATTTATGAAGGATTCGGTATTCCCGTTCTCGAAGCGCGGGCATGCGGTGCCCGCGTCATAGCCACGGACATTCCCGAGCTCCGCGAAGCTGGAGGTGACGACACCATATACGTGTCCCCTAGCTTAGAAGGACTCTGCTCCGGTATAAAACGTGCTCTCACCAGAGATATACGAAGGAACGCCACTCACACGATTGCACAAACATGGGAGGAGAGCGCGGCTAAATTTGCGAGTGTGTTGGATCAGTGAGAAATGTCTTGTCAAGCTCGAATATCATGACTGTGGGCGCTGTTTGCGCGAATGGCGGCTTATTAGATCTGCAGCAGCAATCGAGTGGAGCTAATTAGCGATTGGGGGGTCGCTTTAGTTTAATTGTAGTTTAGATAGGTGGAATTTCCCTGGATACAGTCATTCATATTATTGGCAAGCTATGCGGTCTTCTCCCTTGGCACTTGGCTTATCTGGTGGAGCCGCTGGAATCTGATAGCGCCGTTTCAGTGCGGCTTCTTCTTCGTTGCCTATTTTGTCCCGATCATGCTCACCGATGAGTTGAGTCCGGTTCAGTCTGTTAACCCTGCTAAATTCTTGTCAACTCTGGACCTATATGCCGCTATCATGGCAGTCGGCGCCTGCATGTATGCGATCGGGCTTTTCGCTGGTGCGCGCCTACCGAGGTTCAAAATCAAGGCTCGATCTCTGTTTGCGCTAGAGTCGGCTCCGCGAAGTGCAACCTACGTGCGACAACGAACCATCTGGATCATTGCGGCCGCAGTTGTCGGGCTCTACGTCAGTTTTGCGATAATGGGCTACGTTCCAATGCTGGCCGATGATCCGAAGCAGGCAAAGTATTTTCATGATCAATATCGGCCGGGTTATCTGCGCGCAGTGTGGCTTTATCTGCCGTCGTTCTCGGCGTTCATCGCGTATGTTCCGATCCTCATGCTGCTTATGTGGAAGCGGCTTACAATCCGCTACCTGACCATCTTTCTTGCGGGTATCATGGCGGTGGCGTTGACCCTCCATCGGGGCGAGCTCGGTGCTCCGCTGATACTGGGGATCGGGCTCGTGCTGGTTGCGAGCAAATTCAAATACGCGATTCCTGTATTCGTTTTGTTTAGCATCGTGGTCTGGTGTGTGGGCGCGCTGGCGAATTTCTTTCTCGCTCTCTATTTCAATATCAGTATGGAGAGGATCGGAAATGAGCAGATGACTTTGTGGACCCTCATCGCTGGCGGCGCCCCCGATATCCAGGACAACCTTGCGCTGCTCAGTAGGTTCGCTAGTTCTCCGGCGTATACCTGGGGACGGAATTGGCTGGGCGGTCTGATGCCCAATCAGTCTATCTGGAATCCCGGCATTTGGTCTTTGTCAGTCGCAATGCAATTAAGCTACGAGGAGGCGATTAATTTCGCCAGTGGCGGGCTGCGTGTAGCCGTTCCTATTACAGGATTCACCTTCTGCGACTGGCCAGGTGCGATATCGTTTCCCTTCTTGATTGGATTAATCACCGGCTACGTCGCAAAATTTGCGCGAGAGCATACGAGGGAAGAGACTCCACCTGAAGTCAAGGCCGTGGTTGTACTCGTCGCTGCGGCGAGTATTGGCTGTCTGGATGCACCGACCTGGCACACACTATTACCATTGATAGTCCTGATGCCGGTGATATATCCAGTCGCATTTGTTTTTCGACGACGCGATGCTGACATCACCGGGCGCTCTGTAGGCCCGAGTGTGCTCAGTTCCTAGCAAATCGTTGAAGCGCAGTGCCAGTGATCTGTCATGAATGTCGCGTGTAGTATTGGTAAACTTCGGCAGCCTGGCCTCAGTGCCGACGAAGAATTCGCCGAGACCGAGCGTCGTAGCAAGCTCAGGGTCGGCGTCGACGCAAGACTGTTGGCCGATGAGCTCACGGGCATTGGCCGGTATGTATCGGAACTTTGCAGGCAACTGGATGTATTGCTGCCGCGTGCGGAATTCTATGTATATGCACCATGGCAGATACAATTGCCTGTAGCGTCACCGAGGTGGAGAGCAAGAATCGATCCGTTAAGTGCGATATTCGCTCGCTTTGACAGGTTATGGATGACGAAGCATGTGTGGATGTTGTCGCGGATGAGAGCCCTCTGCGCACGCGATAGCCTCAATGTCTTTTGGGCGACCGATGCACCCTTCATCCCGCTTCTACCGCGGAGCGTGAGAATCGTCAGTACCGTCTATGATCTCCGCTATATCGTAGCGCCCGAGACGCAGCGTAAGACGACCTTGTACGTTCGCCGCCTGCTCGAGAGACGCCACGCGCGTGCTGACGCTTTGGTTGCAATCTCAGAGGGCACGACCGAGAAATTGCGGCGATTCCTCGGCTACAAGGCGGCAGGAATTGTTCGCCCGGCGGTGTCAAAGGACTTTCGGCGAAAAAGCGATCGCGAAACAGCGCGAGTCTTGAGTCGATACGGTATCCATCCGCCATATCTATTCTCCATCGCAAACGCGGATGCGACGCCACACAAGAATATCGAACTGCTCGTCAGAGTCTTCCGCGCCATGAAGCACGAAGGCGTTTTGAGCAGCCATGCGCTTGTGATCGGCGGACCGAAGACCGATCGACTCGTTGAAAGGTTCGTTAGCGAATGTGGTGGCCATGCGCCGGATATCATGGGGCTGGGCTATATTGCCGAGGACGACCTCCCCGCCCTCTATAGCGGAGCCGACGTATTTGTCTTCCCTTCACTCTATGAGGGATTCGGAATGCCGGTGCTTGAAGCGCGTGCCTGCCAGACGAAAACTGTCGCGACCGACATCCCAGAGCTTCGCGAGGCAGGGGGCTGTTGGCCGATGTATATTCAACCTGATGCCGACGGAATCAGGAAGGGCATTCTTGCAATGGTAAGTTCCAAACAACCTGCAGGGCCCGACCAGTTATGGACATGGAGAATGAGCGCCGAGATTCTCGCCAACGCTATTGATCCCAACGGATCTCATGTACGCTGAGTGTTCTGATCAGCGATCAATATCGCAGTCTCACCCTTATTCGATTTCAGCTGGAGCAGAGCAACAATAGACATGCGTGTTCTCTTTCTTAATCCTCCTTTTCATCCGCGATTTTCGCGCGAGCAGCGCAGCCCGGCCGTAACCAAAAGCGGGACGCTCTACTATCCCAAATGGCTCGCGCACGCGGCGGGCGTTGCGATTCGAGAGGGACACGAAGTCGACTTGATCGATGCCCCTGCCGGGAACGTATCGCTCAACGCGATCATTGATCGCATCAGATCAAAGGGTATTCAGGCAGTCGTATGCGACACTTCAACACCGAGCATCATTAATGACGTCAAGGTTGTAGAAGCGTTACACGAAGCCGATCGGAAGCTGAGCGTGCTGTTGGTAGGACGGCATGTTTCGGCGGTGCCGCGGGAGACGTTCGCTTTGTCACCCTCACTCAAGGCATTGGCGGTCCGCGAGTATGAATACACTGTACGTGATTGGCTGGCGGCGGTTGGATGCGGCGCCGGTCTCGAATCAGTGGACGGTCTGATTTGGCGCGATCGCAATGGCGAGATCGTGGTTAACAAACCCCGTGGCGCAATCGAGAACCTTGATGAACTGCCATTCGTTACGGAGGTATACAGGCGGTTTCTCAACAGCCAGGATTACTTCTACGGACATTCATTGTGGCCGCTGGTGGTGTTTGACACGAGCCGTGGATGCCCCTATCACTGCTCATTCTGTGTTTATCCGCAGACTTTCAGCGGACACGTGATGCGCTATCGCTCAAAGGAGCACGTGGCAGATGAGTTTGAGTTCGTTTCGCGCGAGATGCCGGAAGTGAAAACGGTAATGCTCGAAGACGACACTTTCATCATCAATCGAAAACGTACCCTTGAACTCGCGAGAGAGTTGATTACCAGGAACAACAGGCTGCCGTTTGACGCGAACTGTCGCGCTGATATCGGTGCGGACGCCGAACTTCTCACAACTTTGCATCAAGCTGGAGCGCGCTTGTTTTGCGTCGGTTTCGAGAGCGGTGACGCAGAAGTCATCCGCGGGATGAAAAAAAACAATAGCCAATCCCGCGACAGCACCTACCATGAAACCGCCAAACAGTTCGTTCGCCAGTGTCAAAATGCGAGGATAATGGTGCACGGCTGTTTTATGGTGGGCAACTTGAATGAAACGCCGGCCAGCATGGAAAAGACCCTGCAATTCGCAAAGCGGCTCAAGCCTGATACGGCACAGTTTTTCCCGATCATGGTCTATCCCGGAACTACCGCATATGACGAGGCCAGGCAGCGCGGCTATCTGTCAAGCGAGGACTGGTCCGACTGGCTCACTCCCAATGGGCTACACAACAGCGTGGTCAACCTTCCTAACATCACGCATCAGCAGCTCGTTGAGTTTTGCGACAGAGCGCGCAGGCAGTTTTATCTGAGCCCCGCTTATATTCTTCGAAAGCTGATGCAGTCGCTGAGGGACCCGCGCGAGTTGCAGCGCAATCTGATCGGTTTCAGGACGCTCTGGCGATATCTTCTTCGAGGCAGCTTCGGCGCATCGGGCGAAGGTTCCATTGCCGAGAACGGGTCCGCAAAGGAAGCATAGCGCCATTGCCATTTAGGGGCTCGCGCACCGCCGAAGTGTCAGTAGTCATTCCAACCTGGAATGGCGGCAAAACTATCGGCAAATGTCTGAACGCGCTACGCAACCAGTCGTTTGGCCGGTGCTTTGAGATCCTGGTAGTCGATGACGGCTCGACAGATAATACCCTCGATGTCCTCGCCAGTTATCCCGAAGTGTTAGTTATCTCGCAGGCCAACGCCGGGCCGGCGTCGGCGCGTAATCGCGGCGCTCGCGACGCATCGGGGGAGGTAATTCTGTTCACCGACGACGACTGCGCACCGGCCCGCGATTGGCTAACGGAAATGCTTCGGCCTTTCGACGATCCTGAAGTAGTAGGCGCGAAGGGAGTCTATCGTACTCATCAGCATGAGTTGGTTGCACGCTTCGTGCAGTGTGAATACGAAGACCGCTACCGAGTCATGTCACATGAGCCTAGCATAGATTTTGTCGATACCTATTCGGCCGGCTTTCGCCATCGGCAGTTCACGGAAATCGGCGGGTATGACGTAAGCTTTCCGGCGGCATGCGCTGAAGATGTCGAGCTCTCATATCGAATGTCGCGGAAAGGTTGGAAGATGGTGTTTGCGCCTGCGGCTGTTGTCTACCATCAGCATCCGTGCACGATGGGGAATTATCTGCGAAGGAAAGTGAAGTTCGCCTTCTGGCGCGTCGTGGCCGTCAAACAGAATCCCACCAAAGCTGTCAAAGATAGCCACACCCCGCAACTGATGAAGATGCAGATGCTACTCGCACCAGCCTTGGCTGCTGCATTAGCGAGTGAGTTTTTTGGGCTCTCGTCCATGCCACTCGCAACGATACTAGTGTTACTATTCGCGGTCAGCACGTTGCCCTTCGCTTTACGTGCATTCCCTAAGGATCGGAGCGTGGCTGTGTTAGCGCCGTTGCTTTTGGCCGCACGCGCGTGTGCTCAGTTCTTCGGAGTAGCGTCTGCGGCTTTATACCTGGTCGGTGTGTCAGTCGGATCGTTCGGGGCGATTTCGAGAAGTAACGCGCGTTTGCCGCGAGCTTAAAAGAGTCGGGAGCTTCCACTCTCCGAGGGACCTCTTCTTCGGTAGGGCAGATCCGGTGTGTGACCGGATGCTCTTCGATTCCTCACGTCTCCTGGTCAGGAAAGCAAAGCGATGGGCAACGACGTTGCCTGCAATGGTTGTGACTGCCTTACGCTCCCTGACCGGATGTAGTGGCTCGTTCCGGCAATCGCGAAATTCTCAATCCTGTTCCTTAAATTGATGGCAAAGAATGCTGAAGGAGCA
>Ga0206350_10870250_pt1 | contig 13739 bp, 12 predicted proteins | sample DielMetaTC5pm4_FD_146432 | JGI IMG/M metagenome (GOLD analysis project Ga0206350, IMG submission 146432) | Corn rhizosphere microbial communities from Kellogg Biological Station, Michigan, USA - Diel MetaT C5pm-4 (Metagenome Metatranscriptome)... | ecosystem: Host-associated > Plants > Roots >...
GAAATACAACAGCAAAATGTAGATAGCTTTGATAGGGACGAGTAACGGTGTTTCCGTGTACTCAGAGAGCGAGCGGTTGGTGGAAAGCTCGTGTACATACCCCGTGAAAAAGACCCTGGAGCTGCGAGAAGAAATCGTCTAAAAGAGTCTGGTGTTTGTTTGGGATTGGAATTGGTGTGAAATTAGAACTCGCCGGAGGCCCCCGTTATCGGGTAAGAGTACATAGGTACTCCTTGAGGTTGTTGCCGTGAGGTAACGACGAATGAAGGTGGTAACACGAGAGTAACGGCTCTTCGTCCTGATTGAAGGGATGGAGGGCTTTTTTATATGTCCTTTGTCCGGTGATATAAAAAAAGCTGTGAAGGGACGAGTAACGGTATCCGGCGCATTCCAGAGAGCGAGTGATTGGTGGAAAGCTTGCATGACTGGCCCGTGAAAAAGACCCCTAATGCTGCGAGAAGAAATCGTGATAACGAAAGTAGAACTCTGTCGGTTAGCCTCCGTTAGTGGGCTAGTACAGGAAACATCACAGATTTGCTAGATGTCCTGTAATTGAGGCCTGTGTCAGAGACATAGGTGAATGAAGGTGGTACCACGAGAGCACACTTGCTCTTCGTCCTTTCAAGGGGATGAAGGGCTTTTTTTGTACCGAAATTATTGTGACAAAACAAGTAGAACTTTGTAAAAAAGGAGAAATAAGCAATGGCACGTTGTCCTGAATGTGATGCCGAAGTGGTCGTTCAAGGCTTGCTGGTTGGTGAGATCATCTACTGCTCTGATTGCAATGCTGAATTAGAAGTACTCAATGTAGAGCAGCCTGAAGTCGCGCTTGCACCGCAGGTTGAGGAAGATTGGGGAGAATAAGACTATGCGTCTGGCTATCCTGACATCGCGAGTCCGTGTGGAAGAAAAATTGTTGATCGAAGCATTGCAGCGGCGCGGCATCGAGTTCGATATTATCGATGATGGCGAACTGCTCTTTGATCTAACCCAGCCGGGTGAACGCTGGCGTGCGTATGACGCTGTGTTCTGTCGCAGTGTCAGCCAGTCGCGTGGGTTAGCTGTGTTACACGTATTGGAGCACTGGGGGATTCCGGTATTCAACTCTGCAGCGACAACTGCGACCTGTAACGATAAGTTACTGACCACGCTGTCCTTGTTGCGGGCTGGTATTCCTGTACCTCGTACAATGCTGGCATTTGACGAGCCAAGAGCTATTGAAGGTATCGAAGCAGTGGGCTATCCTGCTGTCATCAAGCCCATTTCTGGTTCGTGGGGTCGTCTGCTGGCGCGTATCAACGATCGTGATGCTGCTGAGGCAGTCATTGAGCACCGTGAGACCCTGGGTTCTTATCAACATCATATTCACTATATTCAAGAATACGTTGCTAAACCCAAGCGTGATATCCGAGCCTTTGTCCTAGGGGATCGAACGATCTGTGCGATTTATCGTGCAAGCGAACATTGGGTAACCAATACTGCTCGTGGCGCAGTGACCAGCAATTGTCCTGTAACTCCCGATCTGGATAGTCTTTGTATCCGTGCGGCTCAAGCTGTCGGCGGTGGTATCCTAGCCGTTGATGTGTTGGAGGACGAAGAGGGCGGCTTGCTGGTTAATGAGATTAATGCCACCATGGAGTTTCGTAACAGTATTGCTCCAACAGGAGTTGATATTCCACAAGAGATGCTTGAGTATATATTAAGTCATATACGGGAAGAGGTATTGCGGTGAGTCGTGTACGAGTTGCCATTGTTGGAGGATCTGGCTATACCGGAGGCGAACTGATCCGGTTACTGCTTTTCCATCCGCAGGTGGAGTTGACACAGGTCGCATCTAGTAGTCAGGCTGGGCACTTTGTGCATAGCGCCCATCCAAATTTGCGTAAGCTTACTACCATGCGTTTTTGTCATCCAGACGACCTGACTACATGTGACATGTTGTTTCTCTGCCTGCCACATGGCATGTCTGGTGGGGCGATCGAACACTACCAAGCTATTGCTCCACGCATCATAGATCTTGCCGCTGATTTCCGTCTGCGCTTGCCAGAACTCTACCGGCACTGGTACGGACACGAACATCAAGCGCCACACCTTTTATCGGAGGCGATCTATGGACTGCCCGAATTGCATCGCGAGGAATTGTCAGAAGCGAAACTGGTCAGCGGTACCGGTTGTATGGCGACAACGGCGATCCTGGGTCTGGCCCCCCTCTATCGGGCAGGCATTGTGAACCAGAATATTCCACTGGTTGTCGAAGCCAAAGTTGGTTCCTCTGCAGCTGGAGCAACGCCAGGAGCTAGTAGTCACCATCCTGATAGAAGTGGTGCTGTACGTTCGTTCGAACCAACTGGCCATCGCCACACAGCCGAACTTATTCAAGAACTTGGACAGTTTGGCTCCACGAATGTCGTGGGGGACGGCGGGCGCGATAAATCGGGTTCCTACGAAACAAGCAATGAATTGCCAACGGACGCGATAATGATGATTGACAATTTCAATCGGCAAGCCCCGCCCCACCCCACGGGCGCGATAAATCGGGCCCCTACCGATGGCGATAAATCGCCGGATGAAAAAGTCAAAGAGCATAATCGGGTCCCTACCTTTTCAGCCGATACATCGAGTGATGTAGTGGACTCTTCTAGGTTGTTGTCGCAGACGGTGGCTTTTTCTGCTACTGCGATCGAGTTGGTACGCGGTATCCTTGTCACTGCCCATGTCTTTATCAATGAACGTCTGGATGAGCGTGCTCTGTGGCGTATCTATCGCGAAGCTTACCAGCGTGAGCCGTTTATTCGCCTTGTCAAAGAGCGCAGTGGTGTCTATCGCTATCCCGAACCAAAAATTCTGGCGGGAAGTAATTTCTGTGATGTGGGCTTTGCTCTGGATGTGGAGCAGCAGCGAGTCGTAGTAATATCTGCCCTTGATAACTTGATGAAGGGGGCTGCTGGTAATGGTGTACAGGCTCTCAATTGTATGTTCGGTTGGGACGAGACGTTAGGATTGACCTTCCCTGGATTGCATCCGGTATAAATACATCCTGGTCGGGTGTTTAAGGATTAGCGAGAAACGGAGTTTAATGATGACGCTTGTTGTGAAAATTGGTGGAGGAGCTGGTGTCGCCACAGCAAATATCGTTCGTGAGATTGCCCAATATGTTGCTGAGGGCCAGCGAGTTGTCCTGCTGCATGGTGGCTCTGATCTCACCAATACACTCTCGGAGCAGTTGGGCCATACCGTTCGTATGATCACCTCTCCTAGCGGCATGACCAGTCGCTATACCGATAGCGAAACCTTGCGCATCTTCGCGATGGCTGTGGGCCAAATTAATACCGAGCTGGTGGCAAGCTTGCAGCAGCAGGGTGTGAACGCTATTGGCCTAGCTGGTGTGGATGGTCGGTTACTGGTTGCACGTCGTAAAGCTGCTGTGCGCTCAGTTACGCCGGAGGGACGTGTACAGATCTTGCGTGACGACTATACCGGGCAGATCGAACAGGTGAATGCTGGTCTTCTTGAGCAATTGCTGAATGCAGGCTATACCCCTGTTATCTCACCATTGGCTTTGAGCCATCAAGGAGAGCGTCTTAACGTCGATGGCGATCGTGCTGCTGCTGCTGTTGCTAGCGCATTGCATGCGGAGGCCCTTGTGATCATGACCAATGTGGCTGGACTACTGGCAGATCCGCAGGATGCGAACACGCTTATTCACACAATCCCAGCTGATCAGCTTGAAGAGTATATGCACTATGCTAAAGGTCGCATGCGCAAGAAACTGCTTGGAGCTCAAGAGGCATTGCAAGGCAGTGTCCCACGTATATGCATCGGCAGTGAGTCTCTACGCGCAGTAGTTGAGGGCTCTGGAACCGTGATTACGGCTGTGCCTGCAACGGTGAACCAGATGCAAAAAGATCGTGAAATGGTATCGGTATCATAGTGGAGCTAGAAGCATGAGCACAATCATCGACATTGAAAATACGTATACCAGTGGTGTCTATGGCAAGCGCCAGATAGCTATCGTGCGTGGTAAGGGTGCTCTGTTATGGGATGCTGATGGGCATGAGTATATCGATTGTGCTGGAGGTCACGGAGTTGCCAACATTGGTCATGGGCGTACAGAAATAGCTGCTGTACTAGCAGCTCAGGCTCAGCATCTGATTACCTGTCCCGAAATATTCTATAATGACGTGCGTGCTCGTCTCCTTGAGCGGCTGACACAAATTACTCCAGAAGGAATCACGAAATTTTTTCTCTGTAACAGTGGAACAGAAGCCGTCGAAGGAGCGCTTAAGTTTGCACGTCTAGCAACCGGGCGTGTGGGGATTGTGGCAACGTTGCGAGGTTTCCATGGTCGCACGATGGGAGCTCTTTCCGCCACCTGGGAGCCACATTATCGCGAACCCTTTGCCCCGCTGATTCCGGATGTAAAGCATATCCGTTACAACAATATAGAAGCTGCACAGTCGGCCATTACCGACGAGACTGCTGCCGTGATCATTGAATTGGTGCAGGGTGAAGGTGGTGTCCATGTTGCACATGATAAGTATGTGCAGGAGCTTGCTGCACTCTGCCATGAACGTGGAGCTTTACTGATTATTGATGAGGTGCAAACAGGTCTTGGACGCACTGGTCGTCTCTTTGCCTGCGAACACTATGGCTTGCAGCCGGATATTCTCTGTCTTGCCAAATCGCTTGCAGGTGGTGTGCCGATGGGAGCAATTGGCCTGGGACGACGCGTGATGGAAAGTGAGCGTATTACCAAGGGGGTTCATGGTTCTACCTTTGGTGGTAATCCTCTGGCCTGTGCCGCGGCCCTGGCTACGCTCGATATTCTTGAACAAGAAAAACTAGTAGAACGCGCTGTAGAGCTTGGTGAGTATGCTCTGCAACGCCTGCAGGCAATACATTCACCCTTAATTCGTGAAGTGCGAGGGCGTGGGCTACTGATCGGTATCGAACTCAACCGTCGTGTTCAGCCTTATCTCGAAGCACTATGTGAGCGTGGCATCCTGGCTCTGCCAGCTGGTCCGAACGTCCTGCGTCTATTGCCTCCGCTAGTAATTACAAAAGAACAATTAAAGCACACACTGGACATAATCGAAGAACTACTCACTCAGCAAATTCAGCCTAAAACACAAAATCCATCAAATATTAGTAATTCTTTGCTGGCTAGCAGAGTGTCCGTTGCCATTGATTGCACTGACCAAACCCATGAAGTTGAACTATTGCAAAGTATGCTCACTATTCCCAGCCTTTCTCGCCAGGAGAGCACTCTGGCTCACTACCTGGTAGAGCAGGCGCAACTGATAGGATTGCATGCCTATATCGATGAGGCAGGAAACTTTGTTGCTAGCACTCACCAGCAACTGACGGATGTGCAACCTATTGTACTGCTGGGGCATATGGATACCGTGCCGGGCAATATTCCTGTGCGCTTAGAGGATGGAGTGCTCTATGGCAGAGGTGCAGTGGATGCCAAAGGGCCGCTGGCCGCCTTTATCTGTGCAGCCGCTCGTGCTGCACGTTCTAAAGAAATATCGCGACCAATTGTCGTCATTGGCGCAGTTGAAGAAGAAGCGGCTACCTCACGCGGTGCTCGCTTTGCCGCGCAACAGTATCAACCATATGCCTGTATTATCGGTGAGCCGAGCGGAAGTCAGGCCGTCACCATTGGCTATAAGGGGCGACTACTGATAGATGGCTATTGCTCACGCTCGTTGAGCCATACTGCTGGCCCCTTGCAAAGTAGCAACGAGATAGCAGCAGGATTCTGGGAGCGCATCCGTCGTCATGCCAGTGAGTGGAATGAGCAGCACGCAGGCAACTCGGCATTCGCCTCTCTGCAGCCTTCGCTACGTAGCATCAACAGTAGTCAGGATGGGTTGGAAGAATGGACGCGTTTCACCATAGGTTATCGGCTACCACCAAACTACGATATTGCAGCACTGCGTAGTCAGCTTGAGCACTGGGCTCATGAAGATGATATACATATCAGCTTCTCTGGCGAAGAGGTAGCCTATCAATCAACGCGTACAACTCCTCTAGCGCGTGCTTTTATCGTAGCTTTACGAGCCAAGGAGGCAGTACCCACTTTTAAAAACAAAACGGGTACATCGGATATGAATGTAGTTGGTCCTGTCTGGGGACAGAACATTGTCGCGTATGGGCCGGGTGACTCACGCCTTGATCATACCCCGCAGGAGCATATACACCTTGCCGAGTATACCCATGCGATAGATGTACTCGAGCTAGTGCTAAAAGGACTGTGACGACTCCCCATGGAGAAATCCAGGGGCTTCTCGCAGTAGCCGAACGGAATGTACCCGCTTGCGGCAGTTTCGCGAAGGCTCCGTCCGAGCCTACGGTCATTCAATCTCGGTAGGCGGCTTGTGGCTCTAGACCTACGTCATCGATTGGTACACCAAACGTTTGATACGCTAGTGCTTTTACCCGAGGGAACGATTTACCTCGGAACCCGTAAACACTATTCAGTTGTTTGTGTACTAAAGACAGTATAGCATAGGTGTCCATATACAAATGTTCATCATATTAGGAGGGGAAAATGAACACTCTGTCATACAAAAAGGTACCCCTGTGCCCAAGCCCCACAAAAGGAACGCCTCTTGTATCCCCACAGCTAAAGCAGGGGGTTTTACGAAGCGGAGGTGATAAATGAGATCACTTGCCATTCTTGATACGACCTTACGTGAGGGAGAGCAATTCATCAAAACGTTCTTGACCCTGGAGCAGCGTTTGCAAATTGCGTGCCTGCTAGATGCTTTAGGTGTGACGTTTATCGAAGTCCCATCACCTGTCTCTTCACCGGAGATGCGTGACACTATTCAGGCTCTATGTGGGTTATGTCTGAACGCGCACATCGTGCCACATGTGCGCTGTGTTGAGGCTGATGTCGAGGCGGCACTAGATACTCCTGTATACGGGCTAAATCTATTCTTCGGTACCTCGAATGAACTTCGTTCATATAGTCATGGACGCCGTATAGATCAGATTCAGGCTGAAGCTGTACCGTTGATCAAACACATCCGTTCCAGCAAACGTTATGTACGCTTTTCTGCCGAGGATGCTTTTCGTAGCGACCTTGTAGATCTATTGACAGTCTTTGATGCAATTGTCGATGCTGGAGTCGAGCGTATTGGCTTGCCAGATACCGTAGGAATTGCTACTCCACGTCAGGTCGAGCGGCTAGTGCGTTTGCTTACTGATCGTTATCCTGGGGTTGGCATCGAATTTCATGGGCACAATGATACTGGCTGTGCGATTGCTAATACCATTGCAGCCTTTGAAGGTGGGGCAGATTGTCTGGATGTAACTGTCCTGGGTATCGGGGAGCGCAATGGTATTGCCTCGCTTAGTGGCGTCATTGCACAACTATATACACACTATCCTGAATTGTTGGCGCATTATGATCTTGCAAAATTAGTAGAGGTTGATCGTTATGTAGCTGAATGTCTCAATATGGAAATTCCTTTTAATATGCCAATTACTGCTTCAAATGCTTTTACGCATCGAGCAGGCATTCATACAAAAGCGGTGCTACGCAATCCACGTGCATATGAAGTGCTTAATCCGAACGATTTTGGGCTAGCACGTCATATAGATGTTGGTTCGCGCCTTGCTGGGCGCTATGCAGTTGGGCATCGTGCAACTTTACTAGGATTAGAACTCGACGCCAATGAAATTGCTCAACTTACTCGAGCCCTTAAAGTACGTGCAGAATACAGTCAGATGAGCGAAGAGGAAGTTGATGCATTTATTCATGCGTGGTATCAGGAGAAAGGAAGCAGTCTCGTATGGGAACGCTAGCTGAAGAAATTTTTAGTTACAAATTGGGTCGTCCCGTAAGGGCGGGAGAGACAGTGGTGGTAGAGGTCGATCATGTGATGAGTCATGACACGACAACTCCGCTTGCTATCCAGGCATTTCGTAAGTTAACGAAACAGACCGGAGGACGTGTTTTTGATGCGAAGCGTTCACATATTGTCTTCGATCATATTATTCCGGCTTCTACAGTTGCGGCGGCAACCTTGCATCGTGATACTCGTTCTTTTGCCAAGGAGCAGGATATCAGTATCTTGCAGGAAGGCATCTGCCATCAGGTCATGCCTGAGAAAGGCTTTGTAATACCCGGTAGTATTATTGTAGGTGCCGATAGTCATTCCTGCTCGTATGGGGCCTTTGGAGCTTTTGGTACTGGCATGGGTTCAACCGATATTGGCGTAGCGTATGCGACTGGGCGGAGCTGGTTCCGTGTTCCAGAAACCATCAATGTCAATATAGTGGGTGAATTGCAGCATGGTGTCTTTGCCAAGGATGTGACGCTGGAGATCGTCCGTCGCATTGGTGTTGATGGTGCAAACTACCGTGCACTTGAGTTCACTGGTGAGGTTATCAAACGTTTCTCGATGAGTGAACGTTTTACCTTCTCTAATATGGCCATCGAGATGGGTGGTAAGGCTGGCCTGATAGCTGCTGATGAGACGACGCGTGAATGGTTGCGTGGCCGTACTGATCGTGATTATCCCTTGCTTGCGCCGCACAATCCGCACTACGAACGTATTGTCGAGATCGATGTATCAAATCTCCAACCCCTCGTTGCTTGCCCGCCAGATGTCAATATTGTACATCCCGCCGGGAAGAAGGAAGATGTCAAGATTGATCAGGTTTTTCTGGGGACCTGTACCAACGGACGCTTAGATGACCTAGAGATCGCAGCAAATATCTTACGTGGCAAAACAATTCATCCTGAGATACGTATGGTGGTTGTTCCTGCATCTCGCGAAATTTACCTGGAGGCAATGCGTCTAGGCTATCTAGAAGTCTTCGCACGGGCGGGAGCTTCAGTGGGTACGCCGGGTTGTGGGCCATGTATCGGTCGTCACTTCGGTGTTCTGGCTCCTGGCGAGCGTGCTTTAACAACCATGAACCGTAACTTTACAGGTCGCATGGGAGATCCCACAGCTGAAATTTATCTGGGTAGCCCAGCCACCGTTGCGGCAACTGCATTGACAGGTCATATTACCGATCCACGACATTTCTTGTAGTCATAAGTGATGAAAGGTATCATTGGGTGTGGTGTCCAACGGCGCAATGAATTGGGCCTGGCCCACTGTCGTCCCTCCATACCGATGGCGATAAATCGCGTGGATTGGACAATCACAGAACGGAAGGATGAAAAGGTTATGGGGCGTATCTGGAAACTTGGCGATAATATCAATACTGATATCATTATTCCCGGTCGCTATAATGTGACGACTGATCGAGCTCAACTGGCGAAATACTGCCTGTATGAAGTACTGCCAGAATTTGCGCAGCAGGTGAAACCGGGTGATATTGTAGTAGGTGGACATAATTTCGGTTGTGGGTCCTCGCGTGAGCATGCACCGACGGCTATTTTAGCAAACAATGTAAAAGTGGTCATTGCACGGAGCTTTGCTCGTATCTTCTACCGCAACGCTGTCAACATTGGGCTGCCAGTGCTTGTTTGCGAGGAGGCGGTACTCAATAGTGAAGATGGTCAGGAACTGGATGTGAATTTGGAGACAGGGACCATCCATAATGTCACGACGGGGCAGACATTCCAGTCCGAGCCGCTTGATCCCTTTGTGGCTCGTATCGTGGCAGCTGGAGGAATTATCAATTATATCGAGCAGGAAGGAACATTGCGATGAGGAGCCGGGAGCTTCAGTCTCCGCCAACTGTCTGTATAATTGCTGGTGATGATGCCGCTCCAGAAGTGATGGGCCCGACAGTTGAGATCCTGCGCACTCTGGTGCCTGACATTCGCTTTGTAGAACCGCCCTGTGGTCGAGATGCCCAGGCACGCTATGGAACGGCTTTTCCTGACCAGACACGCGAGGCGATTGATGCTGCAGACTGCACGCTCTTCGGAGCTAGTGGGGGACCTTGCCGCCCGATTCTCTGGTATCTACGTTGGAACAAAGAAACCTATATCAATGTACGCCCAATCTGCTGGCTACCGGGTTATCGCAGTCCAATGCTTAATCCAGAGCGTATCGATTATGTGATTGCCCGTGATAATTTAGAAGGCATGTATCCGCCGCGTGAAGGAGATGTTTCAGAACTGACGGCATTGCCAAGCAGTAATAGCTGGTGGAAGGCCCCTCCAGTGGATAAAGTTGGAGCATATGCTCTGAAGGTGAGCACCGATGAGCAGATGTATCTGGTAGCACACTCGGCTTGCCAGTTAGCGTTGGAGCGTCTAGCCGCAGGCTATCCCGGACGTGTGACGCTTGGAGCGAAATACTCAATCCAACCACGAACTGATGGCCGTTTCCGCACAATTGTTAAGGAGGCAGTAAATCAACATGCTGGTCTGACCTATCAGGAGTTTTTGATTGATGATCTAGCGCGTCGTCTTGTCGCGTGTCCAGAGACTCTAGATGTGGTAGTACTGGGCAACGAGCATGGTGATATTCTGGCCGATGTATCCAGTGGTACTATTGGTGGATTGGGTTTGTGTCCTAGTGCCTGCTATGGCAAGACTTATGCCTACTTTGAGCCAGTGCACGGTTCTGCGCCTGATCTGGCTGGCAAGGGGGTTATCAATCCCACTGCAATGCTCTTATCTGGCGCGATGATGCTGAAATATTTGGGCTATGCTGAGCAGGCAAGTACACTCCAGCAAGCCGTAGCGCAAACATATCGCGGAGGTATGGTGTTGCCAGTTGATCAGGGAGGACGAGCTAGCACGACAGAGTTTGTGGATGCTGTAAAAGCGTGTTTGCCTGTAAGCATGAACTGATTGTCAGAAAGGAATTGCTATGCAGGCTCAGGAGATAGAAGCGCATCTTGCAGATCTTGGCCAGGAGTTGCAGGAGCTAGGTGTGGAGCATCCTGTTCGCATCCTCATGATTGGAGGAGCATTTATGCTGACCCAGTTGCACAATCGGCCCACGACGCAAGATGTGGATGTACTTCTCAAGGATGTTGATGATCCCACGGCTTCGCCACTTTACCAGATGTTTAGGACGGCAGTACAGGCCGTGGCGAGTAGGAATCAGCTCTCGATTACCTGGATTAACGATGTGATTGCTGATTTCCTCCGAAACGTTGGTACAGTGCCAGAAGGAGTTTTGTGGCGGACATATAGTATGCTCGAAGTATATATTCCGCCAAATGACTACATTCTGGCTCTGAAACTGCTCGCAGGTCGCCAGAAGGACCGAGAAGATATTCTGGCTCTTTGCCAACTATTACACATTCAGACACGTGAACATGCGCAGCAAATAGTTGACCGCTACGTTCCAGAAAAGCAAGTCCAGCAACTTAGTGGCTTGGATGATACAATTAGCGATATCTTCTCGTAATTTACTGTAGTGTAGGTGATACAATTAGGAGATAGGCGTAGCTAAGATGCGTTAATATAACTTAGGGATGGCTAAGGCTTAGCCCATCTTAGTGATCATAGCAGCTAGCAGGGTTTGGGAACTTGTTCTTCTAGTATTCTTAGGAGGTGGGTCTCATGAAGCCAATCAGTCACTTACAAACTATGGCTTTTACTTATCAAGAAATTTGTCAGGAAGAGCAACCTTGGGTAGCACTGGGCAATTTCATGAATGATTGGTTTGACTATGCCAAAGATCGGCGAGCCGAGCTTGTTGCTATGCCACTTTCTTTACCTGAACCATTGACCGATGAGTTATTCCGTTGGGCTGTTTTTTGTGCAGCCTCGGTTGAATACCTCTGTGATCGCTATCAAGTGCCTTGTCCCTCTTGGGTACGCAATCCAGCCTATTGTCTGTCTGAGCCTTGGTTTGATTCTCTCATGGCTCACAAGCCAGAAGTGCGTGAAAGACTTATACGGGATACACCAGAACCTTTCACTAGGCGCAACATCTATTGTGGTAATCGCATGTTTAATAATAAATGGGAAGTAGCTGAACAATACGCCCCTCTCTTTGCCCGTCGACATTCTGGTGCTTCTGGTGCGTCACTTTCTTGACGAATTGAAGTGTGTTGCTAGCATAGTATGGAGTTTTTTTAGTAGGATGAAAGCTGATTGGATAACAAGGATTGCCGATCGCGTTGAGGCCAACGTGCGGCAAACAAAAGGCGAACAAGCCACAATTGTGTGTGCATCGGGAATTAGTCCCTCTGGTCCAGTTCATCTGGGGAATCTGCGTGAAGTGATGACAGTGCATCTGGTGGCTGAAGAACTGCGCTCGCGTGGATGGTCGGTAGATCACATTCATTCCTGGGATGATTATGATCGGCTGCGTAAAGTTCCTGCCGGAGTATCTGCCGATTATGAGAAGTATATAGGGACTCCGATCTGTGATGTCCCCGATCCGTTTGGTGAATATGATTCGTATGCCACACGTTATATCACTGATTTCACCAAAGGTTTAGAGCAGCTAGGAATTTATCCACGTTATATTCGCCAATCGGTTGCCTATCGCCGTGGGGATTATGTTGCTCAGATAAAGCAGGCAATGCGACTGCGTTTTGAGATTTTTGATATTCTGGCTGAATTCCAGACCTTACAAGGTCAACAGGAAACTATCACGGAGCGGCGCCGTGCATATTATCCTTTCCGTGTGTATTGCCAGAATTGCCACAAGGACTCTACGCAAATCTCTGCTTACGATGATCCAACTGGGACGATTGTGTATTCCTGTGATACTTGTGAGCATAATAGTTCATTTAGCCTGGATGAGATGGTCGAGGGCAAACTGGTATGGAAGGTCGATTGGCCGATGCGCTGGGGCGTCGAGCAAGTTGATTTTGAGCCGGGTGGTGAGGATCACTCTTCGCCGGGTAGCAGTTATAGCGTCGGACAGAAAATCGTACAGCAAGTGTATCATGGCAGGCCGCCACATTTTGTTGGCTATGCCTTCGTCGGTATGGGTGGACGTTCGAAAATCTCCAGTTCCGCAGGTACTGCTGCAACCGTCTCATCGGCACTGGACATCGTAGAACCAGCGATCCTACGTTGGCTTTATGTGCGCCGTGCAAATAACCAGACATTTGATATTGACTACGGTCAGGGCCTGCTGCGTCTCTATGATGAATGGGATTCACTGCTACGTCAGATTGAAAAGGGAACAGTTGGCGAGGCCAACAAGCAATGCTTTGGGCGGGCAACGAGCACAGTTAATGAAGTGATAACCTATACCCGTCGTACAGTTCCTTTTAGCTTGCTCACTTCCGTCATGGATGTGACCCAGGGCAATGAGGAGCAAGTATTGCGTATTGTATCGCAGCACTTGCCCGAGGTAGAAGGATTGGCCGCATTGCGTGCACAGCTTGAGCCGCGCTTTACCTGTGCCCTTAACTGGGTGACAAACTATCTGCCGGATGATGAACGCACACATATTCGCACGTCCTTCAATGCTGAGGCTTATGAGCAGTTCTCTGAGCTGGATCGTGCTGGGGTGCAGATGCTTTTGGAGGCACTGGATGACTCGTGGAACCTCAACGCACTAACAGACTTGATGTACCGTATCCCCAAAGTTGTGCGTGATTTGCCTATAGACACAGCTCCCAACGACGAATTGAAACGGGCTCAGCGTTCATTCTTTATCGCCATCTATACCCTGATATGCGGGAGCGACACAGGCCCACGTATCCCGACGCTGCTACTCTCGATCGGCAAAGAACGTGCCAGAAAGTTGCTCTCGCCTGCTTCTGATGAACCGATGGAGCAAAAAGCGTATGCTGGCGCAGCCAGGTGATATCTCCCCATACTGTGAAAATGAAAGGCC
>Ga0206350_10213353_pt1 | contig 13159 bp, 16 predicted proteins | sample DielMetaTC5pm4_FD_146432 | JGI IMG/M metagenome (GOLD analysis project Ga0206350, IMG submission 146432) | Corn rhizosphere microbial communities from Kellogg Biological Station, Michigan, USA - Diel MetaT C5pm-4 (Metagenome Metatranscriptome)... | ecosystem: Host-associated > Plants > Roots >...
AACTTCAAGTCGCTCGGCGTCAAGGATGCCACCGACCCGCAACAGAACATCATGGGCGGTGCGAAGCTGTTTAAGCAATATCTCAATGCTGCAGGCGGCGATGTCCGCACGGCTTTGATGATGTATCACGGCGGCTTTGACCGATCTGGCTGGGGTCCGAAGACCCGTTCCTATCCTGACCTCGTCATGGGCGTTGGGAGCGGATCGACGGGCGAGAGCCGTGCCAAGATGCAGATGCGACAGGTACAGCAATCCATCGCCGACTATCTGCACGTGCCACTTGAGCAGATTCAACGGGGCGGCGTGAATCGTGGTGACGCGGCGTTCGCATCATCGCAAGTGCAGTCAGGAATCGCAAATCACATATACGACCTGCAACGGCAGCTGTCTGTGGGCGGATTGCCGACCCAGACATACGGAAAACTCCAACAAGAGTTGCGCGAGCAGCAGCGCGGTTTGGAGTTGCTGAAGCAATACTCCGGTGACGTGGTTGGTCGTCAACAGGCCGGTGGCCGCGACCGAACTGAAGGCGAGCGTCCGATCATCATTAATGTGAATGGCGCGCAAGACCCGAAGGCCGTGGCTGCGGAAGTTAACCGTCAATTGACGCAATCCATGAATGATCTGCTGCACCACTACGCGACCGGGGAGAAAGGCTGATGCCGCTCGCGCAACGAGTCCTTAATGCGATTCTGGAAATGCCCAGCGGCAACGTCACGCTCGATGCATCACTGGACTTGCACGTCCACATCAAAAAGGACGCGCTTGCCATCCAGAACTCGTGCACCATTGATGTGTTTGGGTTGTCCCAGGCTCTCCGTGAGTCTTTGCTTTCTCAATTCACGGCATGGAACAAACGGCAGATTGAGACGGGCAACAATCAGCCGAATTACGTCAATATGTACGTGCAGGCAGGCTATCGATCTGATCAGCAGGACACCACAACGATTGTTTTCTCAGGCCAAATCGTCCTTGTCGATCCAATAAGTGCGCCTCCAAACATCGGCGTTCGCATAACGTGCTACAGCCAACAACTCCAGAAGCTGCAATGGGTGACCGGCATCGCGCCTGCGTCTACGACATTCAGGCAGTATGTTGAATGGGCAGGAGCTCAAATGGGCGTGTCGTCCATCGACTGCAAGACGAGTTATGACGACACCGTAGTCAGCAACCCATCTGGCACGACAGAAATCGTTGCAAATTTGCTCATCGATATCCAATCGATGTACAGGCCAAACGTCGCGGCATACATCGACAACAACATTCTTTACGTCCGAGACGTCAACAAGATCATCGACACGGCGCAAAGAGTAACAATTACAGAATTCGTTGGCACTCCAATGTGGACTGAATGGGGCGTTGAATTCGTGACGCTTTACAATCCACAACTCCAATTGGCCGGAGCACCAACTTTGAACTCAAAGATGAATCCGAGTTTGAATAAGACTTACGTGACAACCGCCCTGGAATACGACCTAACCAGCCGTGACGTTGCATTCTACGTCAAGGTTAATGCCAGTCCGAGTGCATAAATGGCCGTCAAAACAAAAACCTTCGTGATCTTCGGGAAGGAATACAAAACCGTCCAGTATGCTGCTGTTCCGGCGCTCGAAATCATGGCGAATGGGCACGGCATGCGGCCAGAAGAAATTCTGCGTCAGACGTGGGCAAAGGACGAGATTGGGCACTGGGTCCAGTTGGACGCGCGCGAGCCAATAAACGCCCACGTAGTGGACCCTACAGGCATTATGCCGCCAAGAATGGCGTTGCAGGCGTTGCTCAAGGTTGTGAATGACTTCTCGTTTGGATTCGTCAACGGATGGCAGGGCGTCAAAATTCCTAGACGCTTTACAGAAGGGCCTGCGCCGCGAGAATCGCAGCATGCTGATCCAGTAATTGCGACTTTGTTCTCAGAAAACGTTGCGTCACTGCGAGAGTTGGAGGAGTATTATTCGCTCGAAGACGCCTTCAAGATGTTTGACGTTTTGGTCGCCAAAGGAGTCAATGCCGCACTCGCCAATGAGGCAGCAATGAAGTCAAATAAATAAAAGAACACAGACACCGGCGATAATATGGTGTCCACGAATTCCTGTTATCGCCAGAATGGCTAATCTGCAGAGCAAGCCTATTGTCAATTTAATGCCCGGTGAAACGAAAGATTTCACCGCAGGCATGAAGGCTCTTCTGCATCTGCATTCTCTCGATACGCGCAAACTCATTCCTGCCCAGGTGGCGCAGTTTGATCGTACCAAAAACATGGCCACGGTGCAACCGATGGTGATGTTGGTGGACGTAAGCGACAACACGAGGATGCGAAAGGCAGTAGCAAACATTCCTGTGATCTCGCTTGGCGGCGGCGGATTCCACATCAGCTTCCCGCTCAAAGAAGGCGACTTGGGGTGGATTCTTGCATCGGATCGGGACATCAGCCAGTTCATAAAAAGCCTGAAAGCTGCGCCGCCGAATACGTTTCGCAAGCACACATTTTCTGATGGCTGGTTCATCCCAGACGTATTCCGCCAGTACACCATAAACTCCGCAGACAGCGCGGCAATGGTCATCCAAACCACGGATGGCGCGACGCGCATCAGCATCGGTCAAGGAACCGTAAACATCACTGCGCCAACGTCTGTGACGGTAACAAGCCCGCTTGCAACGTTCACAGGAAGCGTTGTGATTGATCAAAATCTGACCGTCGATGGCCAGACGTTCGCCAACGGCGGATTCAATGCGACTGGGACGGGCGGGAACCAGCCGTGCACCTTGCCTCAAGACACGACCATCGGTGGCATCGCAGTTTATGGCCATGGCCACATCAGCTCCAACCCTGGAACCCGCACATCGGGTGGGATGATCACATAAATGAGCGCGTCTTATACGTACCTTCTGAATACCGGCACGGTATCCATTGACACAACCGATCTTTTGACGGACGTTGAAGGAGAGTGGAAAGCCGCGTTTGGCGCGACGCTCGATACAGATGCATCGACGCCGCAGGGCACGATGATCGCAGCAGAGACGACGGCGAGAACTTCAGTGATGAAGAACAACGCCGAACTCGCCAACATGATGAACCCGAACCTTGCCTATGGCACGTTTCTGGACGCGATCTGCTCTCTGCTCGGAATCGAGCGCGGCGAGAATCAATCGACGTTGGCGACGGGTGTTCAGATCAACGGCGATGCCCAGACCGTTATCGCTGCAGGCTCCCGTATCCAAACGCCCAACGGCGACATCTTCTCGCTGCTGACGTCGGTGACGATTCCGTCTGGCGGCACGACGACAGGCACGTTCCAATCACAGGCATACGGTTCAATCCCGTTTCCCGTTGGATCGATGACGATCTTGGACGGAACGATTGGCTGGGGTTCGTGCACGGCAACCGGTGGCACGATTATCACGCCAGGATCGAGCGAGAGTACCGACCCTCAGCTGAAGAATAAGCGCAACAAGCAGCTGGCAATTCAGGGAACGGCCAGCACAGCGGCGATTTACGCCAATCTTCTGAATGTGCCCAACGTCACAAGCTGCCAGGTTGTGGAGAACAACACCGGGACTGTTACGACGGTCAACGGAGTTCAGTTCACCAAGCCAAACGCAATTTGGGTTTGTGTTGCAGGCACTCCGTCTCAGTCCGCTGTTGCAGCCGCGCTGTATGCCGCGCACAACAGCGGGTGCCCTTGGGATTTTGGCGGAACAGGGATGGGCAATCCGGTCAACTCGCCGAATGGCGTGACCGTTCAAGACCCAAACACCAACCTGCCGTATCAAGTCCTTTACACGACTCCGATTCTTTATGACACATACATAAAGATCACAGTGCAGCAAACTGCCGCCCAGTCGCCTGGCGCAACCGCCATTCAAAATGCAATCCTTTCATATGCAGAAGGACAGGAGCAGGGCGAGCCTGGATTTGACGTTGGCGCAAACGTCAGCGCATTTGAGGTGAGCGGATCGGTCATCCGTCAATATCCAGGACTGTACGTCAAAAGCTGCCAGGTTGCGTGCGTCACCGCAGGATCGCCTGCGCCAGCTTCAGGCGCGTACGTATATGAGTTCTTGATGACTCAATTCGAACAGGCCCAGCTTCAAGTCGGCAACATCAACGTGACGCTGCTATGACAATGAAACCGTATAACACGGACCTTACGCGCGCGCTCAAGTGGCTGCACAATAAGGCTCCGAACCTGCAGACGATCATCCAGAAGAAGTCGGATTGGTATCACAGATACAACGATCAATTCTGGACGAACTGGCAGCAGAACGTCTTCGACATCCGAACGGCCAACGCCTTTGGTCTGGTCGTCTGGTGCATAATCCTCGGTCTTCCGCTGGACATTTTCGACTTTGCGCCGATCACGAATGCATTCGCCTTCGGCAATCAGCGCGGCAACTATCTGGATGGTGGCGGACATCACAACCCGATTACGTTCATCAGCGGGCCAAACATATACGCGGCAGGCACGCTTGTGCCGTCTGCCAACTATTCGTTGAACAGCACGACGGACGCAGTCACGTTCAACGCCGCGCCAGCAGTTGGAGCTGCATTGACGTGGACAGGCACCATAAGCGGCCCGAACGGACAGCAGCTCATCATCAACGAGCCAAGGAAGTTCGGAACGGGCGATGGATCGACTGTAACGTTCAACTTGATTCCTTCTGATGCCGCCAACTTCAATGAGGTTGGCTTCAACTTCTATGGCGGTGGAAGCGAATCGGTTGCCCTCTTGAACGAAGTGCGGTATGCGTGTCAACTTCGCTATGTTGCGCTTGTATCAAACGGCCGGCAACAGTGGATAAACCAAATGCTGAAGTACATCTTCAGCCCGACTGCCGCGTGGGATTTCCCCAACAAAAAGTACTTTTATTTGCACGACGCAACAGGCTCGCTCCAGCCTGTGACTGGTCAGTCTGTGTGGCGTTCGGACTGGGAAGGCAGCATTCTGTTGTCCACCAGCCCCCGAACAAACATTCTGGCATATTCTGCGCAAATTGCCACGTCCAATGGATGGAACACGATTCAGGCGACAATCGCCAATAGTGCTGGGCCAGACGGGACGGCCAATGGCGCGGCGACAATCACACCAACATTCACAAGCCTTGCCTGCTACGCGAGACGCGCCAGCTTGACGACTGGCTTGGCGCTGAATACCATCTACACAATGTCTGTGTTCGTCAAAGCCGGAACTTCAAGAAGCTCTGACTTTACGTTATATGACAGCACATACAGCCAGTTTGTTGGACAAATCATCATCAATTGGGATGTGAATGGCGTTGCATCCTTTGGTGGTGGCGTCTATATCGATGGAACTCAGAAGTGCAGCCCAATCGGAGTCGCAGGGTGGTATCGACTTGAATGCCAGTTCAACACCAACACCAATGCGTCCGTTGGCGTCCAGTTGACGCCAGATAAAAGCGGAAATGAGCTGACCTGCACGTTTGCATATCCACAGATTGAGCAAAGAGCTGGTGCTGGTGGATACATCCCTACGGCGAGCGCGGCTGCGACGCTGACCGATTATTCGCTCGATACCACCACCGGTGTAGTCACGATGAGCGTTGCGCCTGCGAATGGCGCCGTTCTAACATGGCAGGGCGCTTGGGATTGGTCCAGCTGGACATCGCCGAATCAGTTCGGCGTTGGCACAGGATCGATTGTCACATTCCAGCTCACAAAACCGCCAGGAGCGGTGACGCCGATTACGAGCGCGTTCTATATGGAATATAGAATTGGCGCAAACATGAAGCTGTCAGCCCAATTCGTCAACATTTTGAACAACCCAGCATACGGCGTGATGCCGCAATGCGCTGGCGTTAAATACGCAGTCGTTCAGGAGTCCTAATCAATGACAACCCCTCCGCTTATCGTCACTCCGTTTGCCGCGTCCGGCGATCAGACGGTTCTGCCAAGCACCGATCCGAATGGGTTTGTCAACTTCTCGACAGGTTATACGCCCGATTACGAAATCAATCTGGCAAGCGGCGATCCACAAGCAAAAGCTGTTGAGCGCGGCATCCAGAACTACCTGTTCAACACCCTGACGACCGGGATGCAGACGTGGCAAACTAATAATCGCCCGCCTTGGTACAGCGGCATGCCTGGTGGATATGCCAAGTACGCCGAAGTCACGGTGGCCGATGCCAGTGGAAATCCGCAACCGTATCGCTCGCTTGTCGCAAGCAACGTCTCGACGCCTGGAAACTCGGTGAATTGGGAATACATCCAGGGCACAGGCGAAATGATCCAGAACATTCCGATGCCCAGTGGCGGCACGGCCGGTCCTGGTTCGATGCTCATCACGACTGCGACCGACTTCAACACTTTCAATAAGTCTGGCACATTCACTTTCGACCTTGATGCCACCGTCTCTAGCTCGCCGAATTCACCGGTTAATGGCGGCAATCAGGCGGCAGCAGGTCAGTTGGAAGTGATGACGTGGAAGAATATTGGCACGAACACGTATATTTCCCAGTTCTTTCGAGATAGGAACGGACTTGGATTCATGCGCGGCTCGACGAATGGCAATTGGACCTCGTGGAAGATTTGGGCAAACTCGCAACAGTACACCGTTGGCGAAGTTCGCATGTGGTCTGGCACGGCCTCGCAGACCGCCGTGACTGCCGCGTGGGGTCCGGGTTGGCACCTGTGCGATGGCACGCTCGGCACGCCGGATTTGCGCAACAGATTCATCGTTGGTGCTGGCAATCTCTACGGCAACGGTACGTCTGGCGGCGCAACAACGGCCTCTCTCGCAGTCGCCAACCTTCCGGCCCACAACCACATCATCGACATCAGCGATCCGAGTCACGCGCACAACATCACGCAGACGCCGCACGCCCATAGCATCAGCGATCCTGGTCACGCCCATGGCGTGTACGATCCTGGCCACAACCACTCGCTTACAATGGGTTCGCTGATCCAGAGCGGCGGCGATACTCTGTGCTATGTGCCGACATCGGTGTATGGGTATCCGAACGCGCACACGGAAATCACCAACGTGTCTGGAACCAGCATCGGCATTTATGGCAATGGGACCGGAATCGGCATTTACGGCGCCAACGCAAACATCAGCGTCAATGCGTCCTATACCGGCATCACGGCGACATCCAACAACACAGGCTCTGGCCAATCGTTTGGGATTCTGCCGCCGTATTACGCGCTGTGCTTCGTCATGTATACCGGCGCTTAACAGGAGAGAAAATTGCAACTGAATACTGACATCCTCATCAAAGGAACGGGCTGCTCAAGCATGACTGCCGGCTTGTGGCTTGCTCCTTTGCAGGCTGCTTGCGACAAGTTCTTGGTAAGCAAGAATGCGCAGCGTCTCGCGGCATTCTTGGCCAACGTCGGCGTGGAATCAGACGGGTTGACGGCGCTCGTTGAGAACATGAACTACTCGGCAAAGCGCCTTGCTGAGGTTTGGCCGTATCGATACGCGGTCAATCCGCACGTGGACAACAAGATTCCGAATGACACGGCCGTTCGAATCGCTGGCAATCCTGTCCTCGTCGCATCGAACGTGTATGCAAATCGACTCGGCAACGGTGTCGAGGAGACGCGCGACGGATGGAACTATCGCGGGCAAGGGCCGATTCAGTTGACCGGGAAAGAACAGATTCTAAAGTTCTTCGCCGCCATGGGCATGCCGTCAGATTCGGATGCCGCAGAACTCCAGAAACCTGAATTGGGTGCGATGAGCGCCGCGTGGTTTTTCTCGATCAGCGGCGCTTTCGATTTTGCTGACCAAGGCAATTTTGACATGGTCGTGAAACGGGTCAACGGCCAAACGCCATGTCCGGCCAATCAAGGTGAACGGCGTCGCACGTTGTACGATGGTGCCCTTCCTCTCTTGCAGGCTGCGGCGACTCCGGTGAAGACGAGTCCCACGACGGCAAAGAAGCCTGCGGCACAAAGTACGCCGTCAGCGCCGTCACAAGAGCCGCCAGAGAAGCCCTGAGCAGCTTATCCTTCACGGTCACGCCAATAAGTTTGACTAGGAAGGTTGCCAAAGCGCCCGCAAATTCTGGATCGATCTGCGGGCGCTTTTCTTTTCGAATCACTCTGAAGTGCTTGAGCATGTCGGGTGATAGGTGAATGGTTTAGCAGACAATTGCGTCTTTTGAGAAGCGCAACCGCCCAACACAATGCACAGCGCGAACAACGACAGGAAAACGTCGCGTTTCATGGGCTAAAACCTCCTTTTCGTACACAATATAAGGGCCGCTCGAAGCGGCCCATGGACTACGTTCCAAGAGTATCGACCAATATCACAGGTCTTCTTCGCCACGAATTCCCTCAAAAACGCCATGGCGCGGCACATCCACTACGCCGTGCGGAAAGTACTTGAAACGGGCCAGCTTTCCTTTGTACATGTCGCCGAACGCTTCGAATGCTTCCTGGCGCTCCACGTGAGTCAACGACGTAGCGCTGATGTTGAATGGGCGCGGCCAACGGCTCGATTCTACTATGAACGCGCCAACCATTCCGGTACCGGCCAGCATGTCCTTGTCAGTGGACTTCTTGCTGCGACCCAACTCATCCTTGTAGGACTCGTTCAGGTTCTCCATTTGCTCGACGAATCCTGTAATCAGCGCTTCTTCGGTGGTGAATCGCTTCACCTTGAGCAACAGATTCTCCTTAACCGTTGACCGTCCAAACTTGTATCGACCGTGCGGATCGCGCAACATCACACCTTCAAATCCAGTGGCGACTGTCGCGGCTTCGAATGCTGCAAGCGCCGCGTGGTCTGCCAGATGGTGCTGCGGCAGGAACTCGATGCGTTTGTTGTGGTTTGCGTGCGCCTCCATGACGCGCCGCTTTGCATCCTGCGACCGGTGCAAGAATGGGTTGTGCGGATACGTTCTGTCGTCAAATATGTACCACCTGACGTCCGGCTCTCCTGTGGAGCGTCGCACAGGACCGCTGGTGTTGTGGAATGCTCGTGGATCGGCAAAGTCGCCAACGACTAGTTCACCGTCCAGACCGTTGAAAGAATCCCAGCCAAACAGCTCTTGGCAGTATTTGTTGGATACCGGTTTGCCGCTGCTGGTGAGCAACACCCCACCCTCAACAAACGCCCGATACCCGTCCAGCTTCCAACTCCCAAGGTACGGGAACACCAATTCAGACTCAACGAAATCATCGCCCTTCATCGGTTTTTCAATCTTGCTCATTTCTGTTCCTTTCTGTGAAAAGAGGGCACTTAGGCCCTCTGAAGATACCGCAAATTTGTGGGCTATCAAGCGTTGATGATGCGCTCGATATTCTCGATGACGATCTTTGACCAATTCTCCATCTGATCAACCAGCAAGGTTTCCGGATGTGCCATGCCAATCGTCGTGAGCTCCTGCTCTGCGCAGACTGGCACAAATCCTTCCGGAATCTGCATAGCCAGAATTACGCCATAGTGGACGCGACCAACTTCATTGGAGCTGTCAATGATCATTCCGGCCACTTTCGGAAACACGCTCTGTTGCGCACGCTGCCGCATTTCGTCAAACGTCAAACGTCCTACTCCGGAATCGAACAAGACCTCTTCGTTCAACTCCCTGGCGACGGCGACGGCGAATGTTGAAACAAGATCGATGACGCTGTTGTCGGACATACGAATGTCTGCCAGGTCCATGTGGCCGCCTGTGCCGACCGAAATGGCACCGGCCAAGCGCTGCTCTCCGACCTTCTTGGTGCGTTGGTATGCGAAGATGGCCAATCGACCATCGCTGTTCTTCTGATACATCACGACGTATGGCAGCGCCTGACCAAACCGTTCATCCTTCTCCAATTCCTCGCGACGGCCGATGAACAACGACTGGTACGCCCGCTCGAAAAACTGCTTTGGGGTGATATGGATGAATCCCTCCAAACCCTCGATGCCGAAATACTTCTTGTCGAAGGCAAGGATGTGCTGTGGATGCTTGATCATTGTGCGGCGTCTCCGGAAGTCACGGTGCCAGGCGAGACGGCGAACGCAGCAATTTTCTTGGCCGTTTCGTCAGCATTTTTGGTCGCGCCGAAGTAGTACGCCATCGACGCCTTCAGTTCGTTGAACCAATAGCCGATGACCATGCCGATCAAGCCCGTTGCCGTTGGGTCTTTGATCACATCACGCGTGGCCGGCAGGAACAGCAGCACGAGGATGGCCGTGGCGCCGACGATGAGCATCACAACGATGAGCGGACGAATCCACCAATCTGGAGCATTCTGCATGCCGCGTGCGCTTGCTCGGTCTGCGACCTCTGCTTGGAACACTGCCAAATCGTTGGCCATCTGCGCTTGAGCCGATTGCGCCTGCAACTGTTGCAGTTGCACCTTCGCGTTGAGTTGGGCCTCTGCCAGCTTCTCTGCGGCTTGCGGATCGGCTTGGATCGCGATTTGCGCGGCGTCAGGCGTGTTCTCGCAGCCTAGCGCGGCCGATACGATGCCACCGACTGCAGCGCCTGCAGGACCGCCAAGGAGGGTGCCGATGATGGGCGCAGCCTTGCCAACGTCCTGCGCCAAGTCTTTCCAGGTGATGCCCATGAAGGAACTCCAATGAGAAGGGCCAGCCTCATCAGCCAGCCCTTCGTTTCACTTTTCAAACAACTCTGGTATCGGCTCGATTACGCAGCCGAAGTGCCCGCCGAAGATTGAGCCGTCTGGTCCGAGGAAGTATCGGGCGCGCTTGCTGCTGCCGAGTTCGACCCAGATCCAGCCTCTGCGTTTCCCGTATCAGCCGCACCTTTGTCAGCGCCCTCGTCGGCGTCCCCCTCGGACGAGTCCGAGCCGCTGAACACGCCTTCGACGAACTCCACGGCATCCTTGACAGCACCTTCGACTTCTTGCGCCACTTCCTTGGCGACTTCTTCTGCTTTGTCGATCAGACTCACGATTAACTCCTGTTGATGGATTTGAAAACGGCCCATCGCTGGGCTTTGCTGCAATAGCGTTAGCTTAGAAGCCGTCCGCTTGCTGCGCCGTGCTGGACACCGAAGAATCGCCAGCATCCGCTGCCTTCGAGTAGTCGGCCTTGGCCGCGCCCGATTGCACCGACTGGTAGAACTCCTTGGCGACGTTGAACAGATCGACATCAGCGATCAGCTCGCGCTCGATTTCGAACTTGGCGCCAGCCCACGTGCCTTGGTCATTTTGCATGGTGACCGTCGTGAGCTTCACCTTGCTCGCGAACGTCGGCGGCGTGCGCTTGCCGGACGGCGTGTCAACCTTGCGCTGTTGCAGCGAAGTCAGCAGCATTTTGGATGCCTTGATCTGGCTGGAGGCCAGAGAGAGAATCGCAGGCGTGGGGTCGCCAGTCTCAGGATCGATCACGATGACGTAGTGGCTGCGCGTGTCGGCATAGTAGTCCGACTTCTTTGCGTCCACTTTGCCGTCCGCGTCTTTGACGAGAACCTTGCCGCCGACGTTCTCCACCGCGCCGCTGGCGATGATACGGTCCAGTTCTTCGGGCGTGACTTCGCCCTTGAAGCCGCCGTCGCCGTCGCGCGCGCCCCACAGGATGAACGAGCGTTTGTATGCGCACTGGATGATTTCCAGCGGCTTCTCGCGCACGTCGTAAAGCGACTGGGTGACGGTGTTGAAGATCATCCCGGCCTTCGCACCAGCCAGGTGCTTGGGCGAGTCCTCATCGACCATCGGTGACATCTTCTGCAGAATCTGCAGGAAGGGAATTGCGTATGAGTCTTTGTCCGCACCCTCGAAGCCAGCGCCGAAGTCGGCCATGTCCATGAACGAGGGAACAGCGAGCGCGCCTGCCTTGACGTTCGCCACTTCGGTGCCTGCTTTTTCGGCCTTTGCCATTTCTGATTCCTTTCTGTTTGAGAGTGGTACAGCGGGTGGAATTATCGCTTACTTGCGTGTGCGAGGAAGCGCGATTTTGGCGACTTTGAAATCAAAAACGCCGAATGTGTCAAGTGGGATGTTTTCACCTGCCTCCAAACGCTCCTTGACGAATGACTTCAGCGTGGATGGGTGAACGCTCTTGTCCAGCGCGGCACTGTCAAACCCGGCCTCGTGCAGCACCTCAACAGCTCTTTCAGCATCGGCAATCTCGCCTTTTCCGAATGCAAGGGCGATGCCAGTCTTAATGATGCCGTCATAGTCATTCTCGGTCAGCCACGCAAACGCCGCAGGTTTGCGTTCCTCGGTGATTCCGCACTTGATGTCTTGCTTGACGGTGACCTTGGAGCCGTCCTTGAGCTTGAATTCCTCCAGCCCAAGTTGCTCCATGATGGAAGGGATATGGCCATTCAAAATCTTATCCAGCTTGGCTTGCTCTTCTGCGAGCGCCACCGTCATCTCAGCAATACTCGCCTCCAATCCCTTGGCTTCGACGGCGAGTGATGACAAACGCTCCAGCGTTGCCGGTTCTTCAACGGCCGGTGCCTGTACACCGTCGAAGTAATCGATTGTAGACCCGATCTTTGGATCGTTTGCTTGGCTCATATGCTGCATTATGGATTTACCTCCAGGGTGAGATAGCGGGCCAACTTCTTGTCCCATTTCAACATCTTCAAAGTCTTGCGGCGACGAAGAATCAACCCTGAGCAGACAGCGATAACAGAGGGGTCGCCGACTGCAACAAAATAGTCCTCATCGTTGAAGTCTGCCAGGGACTCGCGAATCTTCGGCGTGATTCGAGCCAGGAACAATGGATCATCGTCCTTGTCCAGGATTGGCGTCAAAGTGCCGTACGAAGCAGCGCTGGTGAAGTCAAACACAGGCACATTTCGGCCAACTCGATTGTCGAAGCGCTCGACAAGCTGCGGGATAAACACACGCGGCAGATTCATGATCTTTCTTCCTCTTTCTCGATTCGGGTGCGACTATTATGCCGCGCCCTGGTGGCCTCAAACGGTCAGAGGGCGACCATCGATGACGTGATCTGCTATGGCATCCTTGATCGCCAGGTTCTTGACAACATCCTCGTCGATGGTGTCTTCAGCAATCAGATCGATGTACAGAACATGATCGCCAACAGTCCCTATGCGGTGATTCCGATCCTCCGACTGGCTCCGTACGTCATTGTCGAAGTCGCACGAGTAATAAATGGACGTCTTTGCCGCAGTCAAGGTGATGCCAGCGTATGCCGCCTTGTTGCAGATGAACGCTCGAAACTTACCGGCCTGGAAATCATCGATGGCCTGCTCGCGCTCCTTCTCTTTG
>Ga0206350_10119533_pt1 | contig 12907 bp, 5 predicted proteins | sample DielMetaTC5pm4_FD_146432 | JGI IMG/M metagenome (GOLD analysis project Ga0206350, IMG submission 146432) | Corn rhizosphere microbial communities from Kellogg Biological Station, Michigan, USA - Diel MetaT C5pm-4 (Metagenome Metatranscriptome)... | ecosystem: Host-associated > Plants > Roots >...
CAGGATTGCACCGTCCATCTGAGCGGCACCGGTGATCATATTCTTAATGTAGTCGGCGTGACCAGGGCAGTCTACGTGAGCATAGTGGCGTTTGTCAGTCTCATATTCCAAGTGAGCAATCGCAATCGTGATACCACGTTCGCGCTCTTCTGGAGCTTTATCGATCTGGTCGAACGCCGTATATTTGGCAAGCTGAGCCGTTGCCAGCACTTTAGTAATAGCCGCTGTCAGAGTTGTCTTACCATGGTCGATGTGTCCAATCGTTCCAACGTTCACGTGCGGCTTTGTTCGCTCAAACTTCTTCTTAGCCATGTCAAAACCTCGTTTAATTTTTATGATTTATCCTGTCCAAAACACACCTAAAAGGTGCATGGCAGGATACAAGCCAAAAGATATTGTTTTTATTTCGTCAATCCCACGTGGGCAGGCACAATACCTAAAGGTGCACGCTGAATTGGTCCTCTACAAGATAGGCGACACCTAAAGGTACACAGTCAATTGCTAGCGATTTATCGCATTTGGTACCCCTTTAGGGGTACCACAGACTACCGGGCTGACTTCTTAGCGATAATCTCTTCAGCAACATTCTTTGGGACGGGATCGTAGTGTGCAAATTCCATTGTGTAACTTGCCCGCCCACTAGTCATAGAACGGAGTTCATTCACGTACCCGAACATTTCAGCAAGAGGAACATGTCCCCGCACCACATACGTCGACCCACGGCTCTCCATTCCCAGAATGACTCCACGGCGTCGGTTGAGGTCACCGATCACATCTCCGTAGAATTCTTCAGAGGTACTTACCTCTACTAGCATTATAGGCTCAAGTAGAATAGCACCAGCTTTGCGAGCAGCCTCACGAATTGCCAGCGAGCCAGCAGTTTTGAAGGCCATCTCATTGGAGTCAACATCATGGTATGAACCATCGTAGAGAGTAACCTTTACATCAATCATTGAATAACCAGCAACAATACCGTTCTCCAATGTCTCTTTGACTCCGTTTTCAACTGGTTTGATGTATTCTTTGGGTACAGCACCGCCAACAATAGCATTGACGAACTCAAAGCCTTTGCTGCGCTCATTTGGCTCTACACGTATCCAGACATCACCGTACTGACCATGACCGCCAGTCTGACGCACATGTTTACCTTGAGCCTTGGCCTCACGGGTAATAGTTTCGCGATAGGCAACCTGCGGACGACCGACGTTTGCTTCCACCTTGAACTCGCGGAACATACGATCGACAAGCACTTCTAGATGCAATTCACCCATGCCACTGATAATCGTCTGACCACTCTCCACATCTGTATGCAGCTGGAAAGTAGGATCCTCTTCAGCTAGCTTATTGAGTGCGAGTGCCATTTTATCTTGGTCTGAGCGCGTCTTGGGTTCGATTGCCTGTGCGATCACTGGCTGTGGGAATGTGATCCGCTCCAGCACAACAGGATGCTGAGCATCAGCGAGCGTATCACCAGTGAAGGTATTGCGCAAACCGACTGCGGCACAGATATCACCAGCGCGGATCTCATCAATATCTTCACGGTGGTTAGCGTGCATACGCAGCAAGCGACCAACACGCTCACTCTTCCCTTTGATAGTATTCTCAACCGATGCGCCTTTTGTCAGCGTTCCTGAATAAACACGCAAGTAAGAGAGACGACCAACAAATGGATCAGAGACAATCTTGAAGACTAATGCACTGAAAGGTGAGTTGTCATCAACTGCACGCGTGACCCCTTCACCACTGTCGGGATCAATGCCAGTAGGAGGAGCAATATCCAGAGGAGACGGCAAGTACGCTATAACAGCATCCAATACAGCCTGCACACCCTTGTTCTTCAAAGAACTCCCGCACAGTACTGGTACCAGTTTGCTAGCAATCGTTGCTTTACGCAGTGCCCCAATCAACTCTTCCTTTGAGATTTCTTCACCTTCAAGGTATTTGAGGGTCAGCTCCTCATCAGTTTCGGCAATACGCTCGACTAGAGCTTCACGATGCTGCTCAACTTCGGACTGCAATTCGTCAGGAATGGCAATTTGCTCTGACGTAGTGCCCAAATTATCAGTGAAAATGACCGCCTGCATGTTAATCAGATCAACAAATCCCTTGAAATCGCTTTCGCGTCCAACAGGGATCTGGATCGGTAATGGCGCTGCCCCTAAGCGCTCACGGATCATATCCACACAGCGCCAGAAATCTGCACCAATGCGGTCCATTTTATTGACAAAGCAGATACGTGGAACACTATACTTGTTTGCCTGACGCCACACTGTTTCAGACTGTGGCTCTACCCCTGCAACCGCATCAAAAACTACAACACCGCCGTCGAGAACACGCAGCGAGCGCTCGACTTCAGCAGTAAAATCTACGTGACCAGGGGTATCGATGATATTAATACGATGATCTTGCCAGAAACAAGTTGTGGCAGCCGATGTAATCGTAATACCACGCTCCTGCTCTTGGACCATCCAGTCCATCGTTGCAGCCCCTTCATGGACCTCACCAATGCGGTGAATCTTCTTCGTATAGAAGAGGACACGCTCGGTAGTAGTCGTTTTACCAGCGTCAATATGAGCAATGATACCAATATTTCTTGTTTTATCGAGTGGGAATTCTCTTACTGTCGTCATCTGTTCTTACCAGCGATAATGAGCGAAGGCTTTATTAGACTCCGCCATCTTGTGGGTCTCTTCACGCTTTTTGATAGTTGCACCTTGACCCGTAGCCGCGTCCATCAACTCGTTGGCAAGCTTCTCAGCCATCGATCTACCCGACCGCGTTCGGGCAGCACGGATTAGCCAGCGCATCGCCAGCGCATTACCTCGATCCCGACGCACATCGACGGGAACTTGATACGTTGAACCACCTACACGACGAGGTTTTACCTCAATGCTTGGAGTAGCATTCTTGAGCGCCTGCTCGAAAACATCGAGAGGTGGCCGTTTCTGTTTAGCTTCAATTGCCTCAAAGGCTTGATAGAGAATGCGTTCCGCCAGGCTTCGCTTGCCATCGACCATCATTTTACTGATGAAGCGGGCCACATTTCTGCTCTTATATTTTGCATCCGGCTCACTTGGCCGTCGCACCACTCTTTTGCGTCTTGGCATGTTCTGCCTGCCTTTCAAAATGGATTGTTTCAATCCTCAACCTCTCGAAAGGGAGGTTGTTGCAGATAGTCAAGATAAAGCTTTTCTTTCTTTCAATCCTCAACCCCTCAAAAGGGAGGTTGCTACCGGACACCAGAAAAGGCGTCGATTCGATCGAGGATATTACCCCCAATCTCTTTCGGACGCCTACACGCGGGTGCCTATCCTGTTTCCATTTCAAACGCTTAGTTGCGAAAGCACGCCCACGACACTTCAAAATACCTTTCGCGAGCGCTAAACCGGAGAACACCCGACAAACATCGTAACAACGAGTTAATATAACTTGCTTACGATGGCGTGTGATTGGCGGAAGTAATTACTTCTTCCCGCCCTTTGTTGAAGCTGCTGCCTGACCTGGTTTGGGCCGCTTGGCTCCATACTTTGAGCGACAACGACGGCGCTTTGAGACACCCTCGCTATCCAATGTACCACGAACTATATGATAACGCACACTTGGCAGATCCTTCACACGTCCACCACGGATAAGTACTACCGAGTGCTCTTGAAGATTATGCCCTTCACCAGGAATATATGCAGTGACCTCCATCTGGTTCGAGAGACGAACACGAGCAATCTTACGCATTGCCGAATTCGGCTTCTTGGGCGTCATTGTACGTACCTGCGTGGAGACGCCACGCTTCTGGGGCGATCCACGTAGGCGGGAGGTCCTGTTCTTTAACGCGTTGTACGAATATAACAACGCGGGGGCCTTCACCTTTTTCTGTTTTTGTGAGCGGCCCTTCCGGACCAACTGATTAATTGTCGGCAAGGAACGATCCTCCCTGTCCTTGTTCTACTATTTCTTCCAAAGGGACGCAGATAGCATAGCTACTCAGGGGTATAACGGGCGCAATGAATTGGGCCCCTACCAATTGGCGATAAATCGCTTGCTAATCCACTATATTCCGGCAATTTATTGCCCGAGTGTAGGGACCCGATTTATCGCGTCCGCAACCTCCCTCAACGTCCTCAATTTTACTTATACGCGGGTGCCTATCATATCACTCATCATCTTCGCTGTCAAGAGTTAAGCTGAGTGGAGCACCGCTGGAAACCCCAACAGTACTACCCGCAACAACTCCCGCAATGACAGGCTGCTGTGCCGCTATACGTGCTGCAGCTGCTTGCTGACGCGCTAGTTGTTCACGACGACGTTGCGCGATACCAGAACCCGCCGGGATCAGTTTCCCGATGATGACATTTTCTTTCAGGCCGACCAGATGATCTGTCTGAGCTTCGATTGCCGCCTCCGTCAATACACGTGTGGTCTCCTGGAACGATGCCGCCGCCAGGAAGCTGTCGGTATTGAGCGAAGCCTTGGTCACACCAAGTAGAACGGTTTGGGCGGTAGCAGGCTCACCACCTTCTGCCAAGACACGTGCATTGGTGTCTTCATAGACAAAGCGATCTACCAGATCATTGGGTAGCATGTCGGTATCACCCGGATCATCCACTTTGACACGCCGCAGCATTTGCCGGACAATCACTTCGATGTGTTTATCGTGGATATACACACCCGTGTTTCGATAGACGCGTTGTACTTCTTTGACCAGGTATAAATGGACAGCTTCGCGACCCTGGATGCGCAATACATCCTGTGGATCACGCTGACCTGATGTGATTGCTGTACCAGCCTGGATCTTTTGACCATTGGTTACTGCAATGGTACGAGCGGCAGGGATTGGGTACGAACGCTCTTCATGCTCTTCCGAGCGAATCGTGAGTACCCCTTCCTCTGTCATTATAACTTCACCCTCGCTACGCGCTGGCACTGGTACTGGCTCGCCACCACTCTCATCCTTCATGAGGATAATGACTTGATCCTTGGATACATGCTCATGTTCATTGACCAAGACCTTGAACTGAACGCCAGGAGGTGCCTGATACTCGTCAAAGAAGACGTTTGTTGAGACAATACGAACGGTACGTGATCCGTTGGTTTCGTCCTTGATGATCTCAACTACACCGTCAATCTCACTGATCTCAGCTTTGTCTTTTGGTACACGGGCTTCGAAGAGTTCTTCGACACGCGGTAGACCCTGGGTGATGTCTCCCTGGGCTCCTGCGATACCTCCGGTGTGGAATGTACGCATGGTGAGCTGCGTTCCAGGTTCACCGATCGATTGTGCCGCAACGATGCCTACTGCTGAGCCTGTACGCACTAGCGAGTTGGCCGCTAGATCACGTCCATAGCATTTGCGACAGACACCGCGATGAGTCATACAGGCCAGCACAGATCGCACACGCACAGCCTTGACCCCAGCATTGACGATTTCATCCACATCTTCGTCGCTGAGTTCTTCGTTGGCTTCCAGGTGCTCAAAGCCGGGTATGGCTTCAACTAGTACACGTCCGAGCAGTCGATCCCGAGAGTTCTCCAGACCCATGTCTCTAGACTCATCATGGGTGATCAGGATACCATCTGTGGTCCCACAATCTTCCTCGGTGATAATCACATCCTGGGCTACGTCGATTAGACGGCGGGTCAGATAGCCTGACTCTGCAGTACGCAATGCTGTATCTGCCAAACCCTTACGTGCACCATGGGTACTGATAAAGTACTCCAACACGCTGAGACCTTCGCGGAAGTTTCCACGAACAGGAATAGGAATGATTTTACCAGATGGATTGGTCATTAGACCACGCATACCTGATAGCTGACGAATCTGCTGGAACTTGGCTTTTGTGGCCCCCGATTCTGCAATTGTGTAGATTGAGCCGTAGGGGTCCAGCACGGACCTTACCATTTTGGTGACGTTCTCGATGGCTTCATTCCAGGTGCTGATCGTCTGCTGGTATTTTTCGTTTTCGGTGATGAGACCGTCGTGATATTGCTCCTCAAGTTCGGTGATTTTAGCCTCAGCTTTGACCAGTTCTTCTTGCTTGCCAGGAGGTACAATGACGTCACTGATAGCAACTGTTGCACCTGCCCTGGTTGCATAAGAGAAGCCCAGTCGCTTGATTTCATCAGCCAATTCAGTGGTTTTCACACGCCCATATTCTTTGAAACAGTCACCAACTACCTGTCTCAAGAATTCCTTTTTCATGGCGTAGTTGCGATAACGCAGGCGTTCCGGCAATGCCTCATTAAAGAGAATACGACCGACCGTTGTCTTGACTAGCTTGCCATCTCCATAGAAAACTGACTTTACTGGAGGTGGTTGGTCATAGACTTCCACATTGCCCAGGCGAACCTGGATAGGAGCCTGCAAATCGACGATTCCATGATGATAGGCTAACAACGCTTCTGTAGTATCGGTGAAAGCACGGCCTTCGCCACGCTTGTCTGGACGCTCCTGGGTCAAGTAGAAGCAACCCAATACCATATCCTGGCTAGCGCCGATCGATGGATCACCACGAGCCGGTGAGAGCAGATTACGCGTTGACATCATAAATTGCCGCGCTTCGTCTTGCGCTTTGTCTGAGAGCGGGACGTGTACCGCCATCTGGTCACCATCGAAGTCAGCGTTAAAGGCTGAACAGACCAATGGATGCAGTTGGATAGCACTTCCTTCAACAAGCACTGCTTCAAAGGCTTGAATACCTAGACGGTGCAATGTAGGTGCACGGTTCAATAGCACAGGATGGTCCTTAATGACTTCTTCAAGGACGTCCCACACTTCCGGTTTGACACGTTCGACGAAACGCTTAGCACTCTTGATATTGTGAGCAAAATTCTGTTCAACTAGCTTACGCATCACAAATGGCTTGAAGAGTTCTAAGGCCATACGTTTCGGAAGTCCACACTGGTGCAACTTGAGATCTGGCCCAACCACGATCACGGAACGGCCAGAGTAGTCAACACGCTTACCAAGCAAGTTCTGGCGGAAACGCCCTTGCTTACCCTTGAGCATATCAGACAGACTCTTGAGCTTGTGGTTGCCCGAACCTGCCACAGCACGACCGCGCCGTCCATTATCAATCAAGGCATCACATGCCTCTTGCAGCATGCGTTTTTCGTTACGGATGATGATTTCGGGTGCACCTAACTCTAGTAACCTTTTGAGACGGTTGTTGCGGTTGATGACACGGCGATAGAGATCGTTCAGGTCCGAAGTTGCAAAGCGTCCACCGTCGAGCTGTACCATCGGACGCAGGTCCGGTGGCAATACTGGCAAGACCGTGAGGATCATCCACTCGGGGGATGTGTGCGACTTGCGGAAGGCTTCGACGACTTTTAGCCGTTTGGTAGCCTTCTTACGCCGCTGTCCCACGGTGCTTGAGATTTCGTGGCGCAGATCACCTGAGAGCTTGTCCATGTCAATATTGGAGATTAGCTCACGCACCGCCTCTGCTCCCATACCTGCACGGAAAACCTCGGAAAAGTTGTCTCTGAGCTCTCGACAACGACTTTCCTGTAGGAGATCCATCTTCTTGAGACCTTCTAGATCGCGGCGAAGCTGTTCGAGCCGTGTGCGGGCATCAACACGCTCGCGTTCCATTTGCGACTGCGCAGAGTCAATCTGGGTCTGGTATTCAAAGCCCAGACGATCCATCTCACGTTGCCCTTCAGATTGTGCAGCCTCCAATTCACGGCGTGCCTGCTCTGCAATGGCGTTACGTGTGGCCTCAGCTATGCGCTCAAGCGCTTCGATGTGCTTAGGCGAAACAGTTTCACCTTCTTTGACGAGGACGTGATCATTGGGTGCAAAGATGATCTCTTCTTGGGCTACCTTGCCTATGACTTCACGGATTTGCGCCCGCGTCTCGGTCTCAGCTTGACGAGCTGCCTCAAGATCGCGCTCGCGCCGCTCTTCAAGCTCCTGACGATCGGTAGTGCCGAAGCGCAGTTCGCTGTCGCGAATGGCATCGTCACGCTGCGTACGTAAAGAACTAATGCGCTCGACGACCTTTTCATCTAGATTCTGCTCTAGATCGATCATCTGCTCTTCAATACGCATGAGTTCACGCTGGCGAGCTTCTTCGTCTATATGGGTAACGACATAGAGCGCAAAGTAGAGGATACGCTCTAGATTACGAGGTGAGAGGTCAAGCAATAGTCCAATACGACTTGGCGTTCCCTTAAAGTACCAGATATGGCTAACTGGGGATGCTAGTTCGATATGGCCCATGCGCTCACGACGCACTTTTGAGCGAGCTACTTCAACTCCACATTTGTCGCAGACTATACCCTTGAAACGTACTCTTTTATATTTACCACAGTAACACTCCCAGTCTTTGGTTGGTCCGAATATACGTTCACAAAATAGACCATCCTTCTCAGGCTTGAGTGTACGATAATTGATTGTTTCCGGCTTCGTTACCTCGCCATAGCTCCAACTGCGAATCTGCTCGGGGCTGGCAAGGCTGATACGAATAGCATTAAAATCATTGACTTCTAGCATGCTACCTCCCGAGAATAGCTGTGTACCGTTAGGTGGGATGAGGGACAACACGGGCAGAGTATACGAATGCCGATATTTCAGACAATCGTATCACTCAGCGCCCAATGGCTGTCCCTATTATTACTATTGGTCTCCTTCGAAACCGGATAGATTTATACCGAGTTCTGGCATGACATCATTTGAGGTGTCTTCAACGAATTGGATTTTTTGCTCGTCTTCGTTGAGTACTTCGACATTGATGCCCAGGCTTTGCAGTTCTTTGACAAGAACTTTGAAGGATTCAGGAACTCCTGGCTCCATGATGTTCTCGCCTTTGACGATTGCTTCATAGGTTTTGACGCGCCCTACAACATCGTCTGACTTCACTGTCAGAATCTCTTGTAGGATATGAGCTGCACCGTAGGCTTCCAGTGCCCACACTTCCATTTCTCCAAAGCGCTGACCACCAAATTGCGCTTTTCCTCCCAGCGGCTGTTGAGTGATCAAACTGTATGGTCCTGTCGAGCGAGCATGGACTTTGTCTTCGACAAGGTGAGCTAGCTTGAGCATATAGTTATAACCAACGGTGACAGGGTGATCAAACGGTTCGCCAGTTCGTCCGTCAAAGAGCTGGATTTTTCCGGTCTCTGGTAATCCTGCACGCGTAAGGAACTCTTCGATGTCTTCTTCACTCGCTCCATCAAAGACCGGGGTGGCAATTTTAAATCCTAGCATTTGCGCTGCCCAGCCAAGATGCGTCTCCATGATCTGACCAATGTTCATACGGTGCGGCACACCCAGGGGATTGAGGATAATGTCAACCGGGGTCCCATCTGGCAGAAAGGGCATATCTTCAATTGGTAGGACACGCGAGATAACGCCTTTGTTGCCATGCCGTCCCGCCATTTTGTCTCCCGCTCCGATTTTGCGCTTCTGGGCAATACTCACACGTACCAGCTGGTTGACTCCAGGTGGTAATTCGTCTCCTGCTTCACGAGAGAAGACTTTGACGTCGATGATCTTGCCACGCTCACCGTGCGGTACACGCAAGGAGGTGTCTTTGACTTCTCGCGCCTTCTCGCCGAAAATGGCTCGCAGTAGTTTCTCTTCAGCCGTCAGCTCTGTCTCACCCTTTGGCGTGATTTTACCAACGAGGATATCCTGTGGCCCAACTTCGGCTCCGACATAGATAATGCCGCGCTCATCCAAGTTCCGCAGGCCCTCTTCTCCTACATTGGGGATGTCACGGGTAATTTCCTCTGGCCCAAGCTTGGTGTCACGGGCGTCAATCTCGTACTTTTCAATGTGGATTGAGGTAAAGAGATCTTCACGTGCTATGTTCTCACTGATGAGAATAGCATCTTCAAAGTTTCCTCCCTCCCAACTCATGAAGGCTACGAGGATGTTTTGACCCAGCGCTAGCTCACCCTTCTCGGTCGAGGAGCTGTCAGCTATTACCTGCCCTGCCACTACCCAATCTCCCTTTTTCACAATCGGGCGCTGATTGATGCAGGTTCCCGCATTGGAGCGCACAAATTTGCGCAGGCGATAGGAGCGGACCTCTCCCCGCTCATCGATGACTTCGATGCGGCGAGCCGTGGCTAAGACCACCTCTCCATCTACTTCATTGACGATTACTTGGCCAGAGTCGATGGCAATCTGTCGCTCGATACCAGTACCACAAACCGGCGATTGTGGACGCAGCAAGGGCACTGCCTGCCTCTGCATGTTTGCTCCCATAAGCGCACGGTTGACGTCATCATGCTCCAAGAAAGGAATCAATGCGGTCGCCACACTAACCATCTGACGAGGGCTCACGTCCATATAGTCGATGTTATCGGAGTTCTCTATGACAAACTCACCCTCATAGCGGGCCAGCACGCGATCTTCCACAAATTCGTTATTCTCGGTTAGTCTCGCGTTGGCCTGGGCAATCCAGAAGTTCTCTTCGTCGTCGGCGGTATGATAATCAACTTCGTCAGTGACAAAGGGCTTGACACGTACTTCAGCATCCCCCAGGATTTGCGAGAGCTGAGCTGCGAGCTTCTCGTTGACACGCACCCGCGTGCGAGCCTTGATTAGTACCTCTCCATTCGACGTCTTGACGTCTTCGCGTTCGTGGCCATACACTCCTCGGAACTCACGTCCAATCAGATTTGGATCATTGGCCTTCAAACGCTTGTAGACCTTACGATAAGGGGTCTCGATAAAGCCGTAAGGATTTACTTGTGCATAGGTTGCTAGATTTCCGATTAAGCCGATGTTGGGTCCTTCAGGTGTCTCAATTGGGCAGATGCGCCCATAGTGCGATTCATGCACGTCACGTACGTCGAAACCAGCTCGCTCTCGGGAGAGTCCACCAGGACCTAGGGCCGAGAGACGGCGCTTATGGCCAATTTCTGCCAGAGCATTGGTCTGATCCATAAACTGAGAGAGCTGACTGCCACCAAAGAATTCTTTCATGGCTGCAACTACTGGGCGGATATTGATCAGCGCGTTGGGCGTTGCCTGACCAGGCTCCTGAATGCTCATACGCTCTTTAACGACACGCTCCATGCGCAACAGACCAACACGGAATTGACTCTGGATCAATTCTCCTACACAGCGCACACGGCGGTTACCCAGGTGGTCGATGTCGTCCTTGCGGCCATGTCCATTATTGAGTGCGACTAGTCGACGCAGTATGTTAACCAGATCATCTAGAGTTAGTATGCGCTGACTCTGTGGTACCGTGAGATCCAGTTTGCGGTTGAGCTTGTAGCGCCCAACACTGCCTAGATCATAGCGCCGCGGATTAAAGAATAGGTTCCTGACGAGCGAACGAGCATTGTCAAGCGTTGCCGGATCGCCAGGACGCAACTTCTTATAGAGTTCCAGTAGAGCCTCGTCCTCTTTTTTGACTGGATCACGATCTAGCGTTGCCTGTATATATCGTATAGTAGCATCATTATCTACACCCGCAAACGCATCAAGAATGCCTTGATCTGTGGAAAGATCAACATCTAAAGCATGCCATTGGTCTTTTCCTAAGCTACCAACAGCACGTAGCAACGTTGTGACAGGTATTTTGCGTTTGCGGTCAATTTTAACCGTTAATAAGTTTTTGTTGCTAGTTTCAAATTCTAACCATGCGCCTCGAGCCGGAATCAACTTGGCAGAGTAGAGCTTCCTACCAGTCGAGACATCCTCATCCACCGTAAAGTAGACACCAGGAGAGCGGACAAGCTGGCTCACTACCACGCGCTCTGCACCGTTGATGATGAACGTTCCATCTTCAGTCATCAATGGGAAATCGCCCATGAAGACATCCTTCTCGATGATTTCGCCGGTTTCTTTACTGACAAGGCGTGCTTTTACGTTCAGAGGAGCAGCGTACGTAGAGTCACGGTCACGACACTCGTCCTCAGTATATTTTGGCTTGCCAAAGGGTTCAGGTGGTACAATAAATTCCAAACTTAGATTTTTGCCGGTGAAGTCTTCGATAGGAGAGATTTCTGCAAAGAGTTCGCGTAAACCCTCTTTCTTAAACCATTCAAAGGAGTCGAGCTGAATTTGAATGAGACCAGGCATAGGCCGTATGTCAGGAATACGAGCAAAAGAGACACGCTCTGGAAATGCTATGGCCTTCGTGCTAACTGCCATAATTAGATATTTCTCCTCTCACCATAACGCAGCATATGTGCCCGCCTTTCAGGCATGGGAAAGAAATGCCGTATATTCTTTTGTGAGACGATCCCTCGCGGGAGGACGTTTTTGTCGCCGTTTACCTTTAGGTATATACCTTATAGGTAATGGGAACGCCCAAACCCTACCGGTTTCCCGGGGTACTTGGTTGCAGTCAGCCAACCACCGCCGTGTACCTTTAGGCATGGCCCTTTAGGTGATGAATACAAGAGACTCACCACGCCAGCCGCCGTGTACCTCGAGGTGTGGCATTTCTGACTGCCTTTAGAGGAATTTGAGAGACACGGAGACTCGCATCCCTCAATACAACGAAAACGGAAAAAACAGATAATTGCTTTATGATGCCTGTGTTATGAAACGGTCTATCACAATAGAAGTAACCGCTTATGACCTTTGGTAAGCGGTTACTCCTACACCTCTACACATACAAATTTTTGCCAATTGCCACACACGTCCCTATTCCCCCTCCCACGGAGATTGATCAGACAGAAAGACGGTATGCAGATGCAGATAAGAAACAACAAAAAATGCCACGTTGTCCCTCCTACCCAACAAATCTGTGATGCGTGAGAGCTTCTGCACTCTATGCAATACCATGGGTTGAAAGGCCAAAGGCCAAGTGGTCTATCTATTACAATGTCCTCATAAACAATCTGGGGAGCGATGTATTGTTTCGTTCTGTCTCTCAGCCTAATCTATACCAGCGTTAACAATCAGAGAAGATTGATAATGCTACTCTTCCTAGTATACATC
>Ga0206350_11053642_pt1 | contig 12633 bp, 13 predicted proteins | sample DielMetaTC5pm4_FD_146432 | JGI IMG/M metagenome (GOLD analysis project Ga0206350, IMG submission 146432) | Corn rhizosphere microbial communities from Kellogg Biological Station, Michigan, USA - Diel MetaT C5pm-4 (Metagenome Metatranscriptome)... | ecosystem: Host-associated > Plants > Roots >...
GAGTAGTGCTATCAACACCACTATAAGCGACGGCAACGGCGACGGCGTTGCCGAGAGCGGCCAGGTTGACTGCGGCGGTGCTGCCGTCGCCGGCCTGAATCCAGCGGTAGAACAGACTCAGCCGGTGGTACGGAGTGCCAGTCTTGCCGGAACTGCCACCAGTGATGGCGGTGAAGCCGGTGACCGTCTGTGCTGGATCAGTTCCGGTGCCGGTAGTATTGGCAGACACCGCGAGGATGATGAGGTCACCGACGTTGGTGCCGGTGGGGAGATTTGCATTGTAGGTGGTGACGGTAGTGCTGCCACTGCCAGTTACCTGCGGGGTTCCGGAAACTGCGATAGCCAACTGAACCCCTTAGGTGTTTACGAAACCGAAGGTGGCAAGAGTTTTCTCAAGCACCTCTTGAGCCTGAACCCGAGCGAACGGACGCTCAGGGCGGTTAGGCGAGCGATGGAAGAAGAAGCTCCGCTAGCGGGTTAGCACTCGCACCCAGTCCACCTGAAGATCAGCCGGAAACACCGTCGTCGAATCGACATCGACGTTGTACCATTTCGGCATCACTCCACCTACCTGGAGGTTGAGGCGGATGTTCAGCGAGTCGTTCAGTGCCGAGTCCAACCACGGCGTCTGCTGGACGGTATCGACGAAGACGGTTCGGTTGTCGATACCCCACCGGATGACGCCGGGCTCTCGTTCACACCAGTAGGTGTGCCACTGGGTGAGGGCGGCAGAACTGTCCTCGTGCGCAGCCTTCGGCTGGTCACTGCTGGTGGTCTGGTGGACCGTCTGAACAGTCCGCCCACTGCCGATAGCGGCCTCGACGATATCCAGTTCGCCTGCGGCGGAGTTGCAGCGCAACCAGAACGCCGGCCACATCCCCTTAGACTGAGGCAACAGCATCCGCGCCTCCCAGCGGCCGTACTGCTGGGAGAACTTCCCGATGGTGTCCAGATAACCAGAGCTGTACTGCCGGGTTGTGGACCCGGCAGTAACCGATTCGTGCTTCGCGGTGATGTGGAGGATGCCGCCCTGGGTAGTGACGTTCCGTGCCAGCCGGATCGAGTACTCGTTGCCGGACCAGTCGTCGTTCCGGACGTTCCACTTCGACAGTCCGTTGGTGAAGTCGTCATAGAAGGCGGTCTGTGTCCAGCCGCTAGGCAGCGGTGGACCGTTGCGGTAGTCTACGACGGTCGCGGTCCCGCCGGACACGGCGACGGTCAGTGTCGAGTTGAGAGACATGGTTAGCTCAGGCTTAGGGAAAGCTGACCAGCGGCGATGTTGATAGTGGCAGCGGTGACGGACGACGCCAGTGCGCCACCCACCGAATAGTTGCCGCCACTGGACGCATCCCACGTTCCCCAGTGAGTGGCGGCGGAGGTTCCGGGGTTGGTGAAGGCGAGGCTGTTCGAGTTCGTCTTCGAGCCACCGGAGGCAGCGTTCCACGACACCGTCTGGCGAGGGCAGCTCGCCATCTCGTTCGCACCAGTAGTGCCGGGGTCGGCGGTGTGGAGGCTGACGTAGGCAACCCGGTTCGTGGCACCAGCGGTGCCGTCCAGTCCGTTCAGACCGGCGTTCTCAGCAGCAGCGGAAGCGCGTGCCAACTCATTCTCCTAACAGTTAGTCGCGCTCGTTAGAGCGCCGGTCGATTGGGTGTCGGTAGTCACGGACGCCATCTCGCACCAGATCGATCTTCTGGTGCAGGCCCTTCCGGTCCTCTTCGGACGTCTGGATGTGCATCTCGATAGCCTGCTTCAACAGGGCGAGCGAGGTCTCGTAGGCCGAGCCCTTCGAGTTGAGTGCCCTGATCTCGGCGGTGTGTTCCGACAAGTCGCGAGTTGTCTCTCCCTGCTTCTCCAGCAGGAGGGCGAGACTCTGGTTCATCGCCACCATCTGGTCGTTGTTCTTCGAGCGCTGCTTCCTGATGTCGTTCCAGGTCGAGAGCGTCAGGCCGCTGACCAGGGTGAGTAGTGCCGCCAGGAAGAGGGCGGTGTAGCTGGGCGGTTGGTGGGACACCAGACTGCTATCCTGGGTGTTGGCGCTGAGGTACACCTGGATGATGTGATCCGCTGCTGTCAATTCACAATCTCCGGTTCTATGTCTCCGTCTCCCGGAGATGGAATGTCAGGTAGCCACCGAACGCCTCGGTCGCATTCGGGAATCGGTAGGGGGAGATCAGCTCGATCTGCTCGATCAGCACGCGGGTGCTGACGGGCCCGGTGGGCGTGAACTCGACAAAGTTCACCTCGTTGCCGGCGGCCTCCATCTGCTTCACCGCCTCATACCGAGCACGCGGTAGCAGTGGGTCGATCTGGAGGTCGTTGTTATCGTCCGACTCGTTCTCGAAGAGCGAGACGGTGAACTCGATGAGGTGCTGGCGCTGGGGTGCCGGGAAGGCTCGCGCCTGATACGAGTTGAAGACGCAACCCTGGCCGTTGAGGTGGAACTCCAGTTGAATCCACTCGTTCAGCCCGGTCGGCAACCGGAAGTTGCCGGGATTGCCCCCGACGATAGGACCGAAGGTTCCGAGGTCGGCAGTCCCACTGAATGGCGTCAACCCGAGGACGTGGATCGAACTGGTGTCCAGCGTCCCCCGGACGCTGCCGAGCTTGAACAGCTTCGGCTCGGAGGTGCCGTACCTTATCCGGCTGGTGCGTAGCCAGTACTGGGCACCCGGATCGTTCCCAGCGACTCCCTGCTGAACGTGTATACCTTCGGCGGTAAGGAAGATGATCCGACCACTGTGCGGCAGTACGGACACGGCGGTAACGGTCCCGCGCCCCGTGGGAGCAGTACTGGGTGGCCGCAAGTCCGGAGCCCATGCGAGCCTTCCTGCGGTGTCAATCTGAAAGCTAAGGTCGAGCCTGGCGAGACCTGTAGACCCATCGGCTTGTTGATTAGAGTAACCCGCGTAGACGAAACGGTCTGCCCCGCATAGACCATAGACAGGCTGAGTGGTGGTGAGACTGAGAGGTCCGTAGACCATGTTCCCGCTGTAGGTGTCGAAGCTTGCAACCCGAACCCCCTTGTTTGTCCCGAGGCAGACGTAGGTGCCTAGGTAGTTGTCCATCACGTTGACGATCTCGCCCAGCGGCAGCTTCGCCGCACTGCTGGCTCCAGCGAGGACGGGGGTGGCACCGCTGGTGTCGAGCGTGATCTTCAGGATGCTCGCCTGGTTGCCGGTAGCGCCGGCCGCGAGTACGCCATCCGGCGACTCGCTGATCGCCGTCCAGCCCCAGTTCGACTGCGGGTGACTATAGACCGCAGTCGCGGGGAGCGATGAGTTCGGCGTGACGCCATCAACCGGAAGCTCGTACATCTTGTTGGCGACACCCGCCATCAGTCGCTCTTTCGCCCACCCTACGGTGCCGGTTATCTGGGCGGAGCTGGCGTCGTAGAGCTGCACCGGGGCGGTGGTGCTGTTCATCGCTCCGGTGATGACGAAGCTGAGGACGCCGGCTATCGAGCCGGCGGTGGCGAGAGTGATGAGGGCGTAGTAGCTGTAGCCGTCCGTCGTCAACGACTGGACAGTGACGTTGCCCATCCCCCCGAACTGAGAGTCGGTGAGGTTGATGGCAGTGATGGTCGGCGTCGAATCGACACCGCCCGTCCAGGCCACCTGATACAGACTGTGGGTACCACCGATGACGGCGTAGTCGATATCGTTGACCGAGGCCGTTACCATCTCGGTGGCACTGAAACCGAAGCTCCAGAACGAACAGTCAGGGAGGCGGGTTACCCTCCCCGGTGTCCACACATCCACCCCGAGTGACGTGTCGAACCGGATGTGAGCGACCTGTTCCTGCTGGTACTGAAAAGCAGTGAACGGAGCTTCGAGATTCTGCTCCCCGGCACCGCCGTGGAAGCTTGACTGGGACTTGATCCACGGCAGCTTCGACAACGTCTGCTCGCCGGGCTCGTAGCTCTGGTCGATCCGGTTGATCGTCGTCTGCTCAGTCGTCCGCCGGAACGGGAAGTTCTCGTCGGTGGCGTACCGGAAACCGAGGTTGCCGATCATGACGTCGTAGCCGCCGGTGTCTACCGGCGCTACCGCCGGAGAGCTTCCACCGACGAGACGGTAGACGAGGGGGATCGGGAAGGGAATCTTCGGTGCCACTCCAACTCCCCTTACTGTTCGGCGATGAAGCTGATGTTCTCCAGCGAGACGGCAGTATTGCTGCCGCCGGCCTGGTAGGTGGTGACGATGACGGTTCCGTTAGAGCCGATGTCGAGGCGAGCCGTCCCTGTCCCCGAGAAGACGCTCAGGACTTTATTGAAGGCCGGTCGCATCCCGACCGGAAGGGTGAAGACAGCGACCCCGGTGTTACCGCCGGCTATCAGCCCGCGCAGCTCGGTACGTCCGTTGTAGAGCCGGTAGCCGGGGGTCGCGTACGGTGCGCCGAAGGTTGCCCAGCTCCCCCCGAGGGCCGGGCTTGTCCACCCGCTGTCGGCGAGGTAGGCAAGTAGATGCCACGCACCGCCGCTATAGACTGCGTGCCCAGCCTGCGGCAGCGTGGTTGGTGTGGTGAGGTATACGATGTTGCCGGCGACATTAGCGCCGGCCGCATTTGCGCCAGCCTCGTTCGCGTACTGCTTCGGCTGGAGGATGCCGCCGACCGTCGAAGCGGAAAGGCTGCCGGAGTTGGTCTGGTTACCGGCGACGGTCAGTGCACCGTTGACGGTCTGGTTGCCCTGCACCGTCTGGTTGCCAGTGATGGTGGCACTAGCTGCCTGGACGGCACCACTGAAGGTGCCGGTACCGCCAGACACTGCACCTGAGCCGGCAGTGAGGCTGCCGCCCTGCACCGCCCCTGCGGCGGTGACACTGCCGGAGGCGTTGATAGTGCCCACACTGGTGTTGCCGGAGAAGGTTTTGTTGCTTAGCGTCTGGACGTCAGAGACTCCGACGACGTTGCTGGAGACGCCGTGCACACCGGCGGTGCCGTTGATATGACTGTTGGCTTCGTCCAGGTCCTTCGCCGTGGGCGTCAGATCGAACGTCGCGCCAGCGACGTGGGTCACCGCCACGCTGCCGTCGTAGCCACGCTGGATCGTCGCCACCGTCCCGCTGATGTTCGTGACGAGGACGATCTCGGCACTACTGGTGCCGTAGTCGATAGTGGCGGTGAACGGGAAGCTGGTGGGCCAGCCGGCGAAGGACGGGCAGGTCAGGCTGGTGGCGGTGGAGTTGATGCCGGGCGAGATGTTCTGGGTTGGGGCGAAGTTTACGTAGTAGCGCCGTGCCACTAGAAGCGCCTCCTCAGCTGCGGCGGGTAGAGTGCCCGGAGTGACTGGTTCTCATTCGTCAACCGCTGCTGGAACTGCCGGTTGAGGTAAGTGCCGAGATTGATCCCAGTGTTCGGCGGGATGCCGCTACGCTGCTGCCCTTCGACGGTGGTGTTCTGCGCTCGACTGATGTCGAAAGACGGCACCAGCTTCACCATCGCACCCAGCATCACGACGTCTTTGCAGGACTCGGGGAGTCCTGTCGTCGCGGCGAAGTCGTCAGATTCGCTGGCGAACTTCTGGGGCTCGGTGGCGTAGATGAACCTCAGAGGTCTTCCGGGCCACGGCCCTGATCCGACCCTGATCGTCCCGTCGAACGTGTCTACCGACACCGCGCTGATCGGGTGCCACTGGAGGATCGGGTCCTGCCACTCGCAGGACAGCATCCGCACCGGGTGAGCACCGGGGATCGTGTAGGTGTACTGCGGGAAGGTGGCGGCCGTCTGGTAGGTGGCCACCCCGAAAAGATCGGGGTAGAGTGCGCCGATTACTTCGTTCATCGCCTGGAAGACGATGTAGCGGGGGAACTTCGGCTTCGACACCACCTTCGTGTATTGGGAGTGCGCCGCCGGCGTAGTTCCATTCCACCCCCGGCCACCGTTAGCGACGGTGCAGGTGTTGAGGCTGGTGTCCACACTGGACACCATCAGTTGTTCAGAGTCGATCTCGACGATTCCGGCGGTGACACCGCCTGCGGTGGACTGGACGTAATCAACAGGGAAGGTCATGTCAGCAGCGCTGATAGCGCCGGAGAGGATCGTCGTTCGGTCGGAGGTCTGGCCGTAGCCGTGCATCGACTGGACGACTTCGGTAATCATCTCACCACAGGTCGGCACTAGCCCTCCAGTTCTACGGGCAACGGTTGTCCGTTGAAGGGCTTGTCAGCACGGAATGGGACACCACTGGCGTCCGTCACTCGCCTCGCCTCGGCGGTTGCGGAGGCGCTGAAGGACTCCGGCTGGAGGCCGTCAGCCCTCGCCCTTGCGTAGTCGTCCGACTCGCGGTAGATTTGCTGGTTGAGGGCGTGGGCGTTGACGTCGGAATATTGGAGGGACTTCGCCTTGATGCACTCGCCCCACGAGGAGTGAGCGCCCGGAGTTGGACAACCTGAGGAACAGGTGGACAACGAGAACTCCTTCGGGTAAGATCGGCGTAAAACCAATTCGAGAGGCAGGTGCGACTAAGATGGCAGTGAGGACGGAACGTTTGGTGACGCTCGAATGGACCGTGCGCGAGCGACACGCGGCCACCTTTACTCCCGAGGGGTGGGCGGAACTCATGTCATTCTGCCGCCAGCCCGATGGAACCGACTCTGAAACCCTGGATCGGGTGGCCGACTGGATGGACACTCGCGACGGAAGGGCGTGGCTCTCTGAGTTGGCTACCACCAACAACTGGATCGACAGCGAGGAGGACGGCTCGGAGCTGTTTGATCTTTCGTATGGCAACGTAGACGTTGTTTCGTAACCGCTCGTAGAGTGCCGTTTCCCGTCTTCGGGGTCGAGAACAGAGACACGAATAGAGTGCCCCTGGGGTGATCACCCCAGGGGCTGCCCTCTCGGGCCTCTATTTCGCGTTATCGTTAGCTAGGCTAACGGGTTACAGAGCCGCGATGGAGCTGGAGCTGCGGACCTGCTGGAGCGACTCCTGCCGGAGGATCGCCCAACCGCCCAGAGCGTGCCAGCCAATCGGGAAGAACCGGCGCAGCTTGTCAGTCTGCGGGCCGATCACGAAGTGCGGCTCGATCTGCATCGCCTCGACGATGGCCTCCTGGCCGAAGAAGTACGTCCGGTAGACCGGAGTACTGGTCACACCGTCAGCGACGACGGTGCAGCGAGGAGACGTGACGTAACGGGCGCCCTGGTAGGCGCCGATCTCGGCGTTGTAGATGTTGCTGGTATCGACGTACTGGTGAGGCGAAAGCCAGCCAGTGTTCGACCGAACATCCACGGCGACATCCGGGTGGATGATCGAGAAGTAACTCTCTTCCGCACCACCAGTGGTGTTGCGGCCAGGAGCGTTACGCCGACGCATCAGCGTGGTGGCGTAGTTCGCGAGGTTGTCGCTGAACTTGTCACCAGCGGCAACCGCACCCTCCGAGAAGCCGGAGGCCTGAGATTTGATCGTGCCGCCGTTGGCACCGAGGATGTAAGTCCCGGTGTCACAGACGTTCTGGACCAGCTTGTCCACGGTGTCCAGCATGTTCTTACCGAGCACGTTGGCGAGGATCGGGTCCACCTGCACGAAGGCCAGAGAGGCCAGCTTCAGGGTGCGGAGGTTGGCGTTACCGTACTCGTTCAGAGTGACGGTCGTACGGATCGGAGCCGGCGGGGCGACGGCATCCGGGTCAACAGTTTCAGTGAGCGGAGTCGTGGCGAGAGCCGCGAACTCCTGTGCCACCGAAATGGTGACAGTGGGGCCAGGGTTGGTTACATCCACCGGGTGAACGTCCACCATCTGCCGGAACATCGGTCGTGACCGGAGCTGGTATCGGACGAACTTGTCGTACCCGCCTGCGAGGAAGTTAGCCCATACGACCCCAGAGTCTGTGAAGGCGTTGGCCATCTTTCACGTACTTTCTGGAGTTAGACTTGGTTGGGGTTAGCTGGGAAAAGTCCCATCTTCACCAACTGCTCGTAACCCTGCGGAGTGTCCGGGATGTTCTTCATCGCGATCATCATCTGTTCAACCAGAGCAGTGTCGGTGATCGGAGCACCGGCAGTGGTGCCGGTGCTGAACACCTGTTGCTCCTGGCCGACATTCGCGGTGGCCTCGGCCAACCGCTGCGCAGCGAGGACGTTCGGATCAGTGACAACCTGGGTCGTGGTTGCAGCTTTCTGAGCGTTGGTGGTTTCGGTGGTAGTGGAAGTCGGGAACAACTCTTCGTTCTCCTTCAGCCACGCCACCACAGAGGCTTCGTCAGCCTCACCCGAGTAGAACTTCGCCGCCTTCGCCGGGGCTCCCTTGGCCTTCAGGATGTCCGCGACAGTGGCCTGGCGTTCCTTCGCTTCCAGTTCCCGGAGCCGCTGTTCTGCGGCCTCGCGGGCCTGCTTCTGCTTCTCGTAAGCCTTGCGGAGGTCGCCGGGCGTGGTCTCTTCGGTGATTTCGATGTCAGCCATCTGTTACTTCATTTCTCCCTAATTGGTGCCGCAGGCGGCAAATGTGGACGACAGCCAACCTCGGTGCAGGGGAACACTCTGGCGCTCTGTCTGCCGGTCTGGATACGAAGGACGGGGCCGGTCGATCCGTCTCTTGGTGGGCATGGCGAAGAGTCGAACTCCGCATTGTCCCCGAGGGTCTCTCGGGGCCTTGCCGCAAGCATGCCCTGCATACCGAGCTAAAACTCGGTAGCTGAAAGCGACTGACTGACACCCAGCGCCTGCTGGTTAGCGCCAGGGGTTGCGCGGAACAGGCCTCGCTCGGAGGCATTAGCCACCTGAGCCTGCTGGAGTGCGGGCCCGTTGTTGAGGAGGAGTCGGTTCTCCTCGTCAGTCTGGGTGCCGTACCCGGTGATGCCGAAGCGGTTACCGATGTTGCGGTCAGCCTGGCCGTACTGTGCGATCTGCGAGTAGGCCTGCTGGGCTTGCGCCAGTGTCACCTGATGTTGCTGGAGGTAGGCGGCTCGCTGTCCGGAGACGGCGAGGCCTTGGTCGGCGGCAGCTCCGCCAATTCCCACCTGGGTGCCTCGGTCGATGATGACTTGAGTGGCCACATCAGGGTCCAGGATTCCAGCGATTGCGTCTCCTGGGCCGAAGTACTGGTTCCACAACTGCTTGTAGTCGTCGGGAGCGTTGGTGTACTGGTCGTAGGCGACCTTCGCTCTCTGAGATATCTCAGTAGGCGATAGGTCGTTACCGATGAAATTAGTGAAATCGGAATGCTGATCGTAAAAGCCAGAAGGTAGGCCGTAAGACTGGAGGACATTCCGGTACTGCTCCTCCGTCGCGATGTAATCCGCCGGACTGAGAACAGGGAGGCCCTTCGCCTTCCGAAGCTCGTTGCCGGCGAATCGCTGTTTCCACTCAGGCGTGTCCTGGAGGTAGAGGTTGATCGTCGTCGAGTCATACCCCTTCGTCAGGTAGTCCTGAAGATGAGGTAGGAGGGACGTCAGTCCCCAACTCGTCAGAGTCTGGCGGAGGAGATCGGAAGCCGAGCTGGGCTGTTGAGTGGGGGTGGCGGCGCCACCGCCAGGTTGCGTAGCACTGGTTACGGGCTGGTGCAGATTCGGCCCGGCTATCGAAGGCGCTGTCACGATGCCATCCCCCAGTCCTTACCCAGTTGCGTCAGTAGCGATGCAGTGGCTGACTTCGCGTTGTCGGTGTACTGCCACCGGGGGTCCTGGCGAAGCTGTTGCTCAAACTGCCAGAGCGGAGTAGTCCCTGGAGGTTGAGCCGCTTGACCGCCGGGTGCTGGTTTCGCGCCAGCTCCGGCAGAAGCCGTGACGGGCGTCTGGAGCGCCCGCTTGATCAGCGGGTCAGTAGACCACTTGATCGTGTTCGGATCGAGTTCGAGGAGTTGAGACATCGTGCTGACGTACGGGTCGGCAAGCTGCTTCGTCGTCTGACCGCCGGCAAGCTGCTGAGCGAGTCCGGGGTAGATCGAGCTGGCGTCTTGAATCATCCGCTGTTTGAAGTTGTCCAGCGTGGCCGCTCCGGTGGCGATATTCTTCGCCCAGATGCCATAGGCGGCGTCCGTCACCGGGACGCCGTAGTCTGCGGCAGCCTGCTTCATCTGCAGCATCGCCTGGCCGGCAGCGCCGCCCTGCATATTCCAGGCGACGTGAGCCTTCTGGAAGAACTGGAGGAGCTGGTCCTGGGTCCAGCCCTCAGCCATATACCTTGTTGCGATGCCGACAAGCTCAGTGCCAGGCGTCACCCCTAGTTGCTGGGCGACGCCGTTGACGGTGGCCTCAGCCTGTCGGAGGTTCTTCTGGTAGGTCGCAGGGTCGGACTGCTTCAGGACGATAGCTTCCCGGACTGCATCGCTGTGCTGCCGGTACCACTGACTGTTCTCTACCGCGTTCTGGAATTCACTGGCCGTCTGGCCAGTGGTGATCGCGTTGTTGAGAAGCTGGTGTAGCTCGGGGATCGCCAGCGCCAGCGAGTAGAGGTCGCCGGCTCCCTGCTTGATCGCAGAGGCACGCTGCTGGGGACTCAGGGTCGGAACAGCGTCAGTAGCTGAGAGGTTGCCGGTGCTGCTGGCGCTAGCCAGCGAGCCAGAGGCGGCGTACTGATTCGCCCCCTGCACTCGTTGAGTCCGGGCGGCTCCTGACGACACCTCGAAGTGCTGGTCGAACAAGGCCGCAGCCTCGCCGGGGGAACTTGCCCGCTGCAGCTCGGCGACAGTGCCCCGCTGTTCCATCTCCTGCCACAGGAACCCGAGCTGAGCGTTGAGGTCAGTCTCCGTAGTGCCATGAGCGGCGGCGTACCTACGGAGAGCGGAGCGCCGGCCGGCGCTCCCGCTCTTACCGTCTTCCCATTGAGCGATGCCAATGGCACCCTCGTTAGGGTTGGAGGCTGACGGGTTTAGCCCGGACTCGACGTTGAGGTTGCCGAGAACGCCAGCGATGGCGTTCTTCGACAGCCCCTTACTTTCGAGGAAGGAGACGATAGTGCTGAGGTTCGACACGCTCGCTCCTTATCCGGTTCCTACCGCAATGTCACCCAGTGAGGTCTGGGCACGAGCACTGCTGCCACCGAGGAACATATTCGCGAAGGCGTTGAGGTAGCCTTCCGCCTGGTGGGCGGCGTACTCGGGGAGGTCGTTCTGGACGACGAAGGCCCGAGCCTCCGAGGTCGGGTCTCGGTTGACGATCTCGCCACCCTGCCCAGCCTGCTGGGCGTTGTAGACGTCCCGCTCGTTGCCGTGAATAGCAGAGACCAGGCCGGCAGTGTCACTACCGCTCAGTGCGTGACCGAGAAACTGGTCAGCAACCTGATTGCCCTCACTCTGAATCGTGTTCGGGTCGGTCAACTGGAGAGGCGGTGCGGAGGTGCCGCCACCGTTGCCAGGACTGTTGGGGTCCTGGGCAGCGATGGCCGACTGCTTCTTCAGCCACTCGTTGAACGAGTCGGCGGTGGCTCCCGACTTGTAGAGTTCCAGGAAGTTGGTGAGCGCGCCATCCGCGCCCACCAGTGCATCCTTCGTCTTCGCGTTCCACCGACCGAAGCCCACCTCGCCCGGCGAGACGTTCCCGTAAAACCCGGACTGGTATAGGCCCTGCTGGAGGGCGATGAATTCGTCAGGATTGGTCTGGGACAGTCGGGCAAGCTGCTTCAGGTAATCGTCGGTGGTTGTGGTGTCAACATTCTGGACCTGCTTCCGGTCGAACGTGGCGTGTCCGCCGGGACCGTTGGCGTCGGAGTTGTCTCCCCCGTACGTCGAGGTCCCGAGCGGGAAGCTCACACCACTGTTCTGACCGATGCCGTAGATGTCGATCTGGCCCTGAGAGTTGATCTTAGGCTTTGTCTCAGTGGGTCCGAGGATCGTCTGATTCAGCAGGTCGGTGAAACTGGTGCCGGTAGGGGTGGAACTAGGGTTGGTTGCTGCCACTCGCGTCCACCACCACCGTCGTCAAGTCCCGGTCCACAGACCGGAACACCGCGTTGTAGAGATTCGTCAATCGAGGATCAGAAGTCGCGATCTGTCCCAGTTGCTGGTCAACCAGGCCGGCCACCGCCTGCTTCTGGGCTGCGCCCTCAGCTCCGGCTGGGACCTGCCGCTTCCAGTTGAGGTAGTCCTGGAAGAGGTTGACCATCTGCCCCACCTGGGGGCCGAGGCCGTCTGGAACGTCCCCGTCCTGCACCATCATTCGAAGATCATCAATCTGCTGCTCACCGCCCACCGTGTTGGTTGACGACGACGCCAGTTTGTCCTTGAACAGAAGGTGCTTGTCGAGGAAGTCCGTCTTCCACAACCCCCAGGCCTGACTCAGTTGCTTCGCTCCACCGCTGTTGCCGTGGGCGAGCGCGTCAGCCTGCATCTGCTGGTACTGGTCGTACTGCTGGTAGTAGGTTGCGGACGCCTGGGACACCTGGATGTCCCTATAGAAGTCTTTGATGGACTTCTTCTGCCGCAACCCCAGCGCAAGCTGAGCCTGGTAGGCGTTGTAGTCGAAGTCGCCGTTCTCCTTCGGGAGGAAGTAGGCACCCACCGACTTGTACTTGTTGAGGAAGTCGAGGTTCGACTCCATCCAGTTCAGACTGGCGGTCGTGGCCGGCAGATACGCCTTGTTCGCCGTGGCACCAGTGGTGGGTACGGTGTAGGCCAGTCCCTCCGGGTGGAGGGCGACGAAGATGGCCGTCGCTCTCGCGACGTCCCCGCCAGTCGTGTCGAGGATCGACTTGTAC
>Ga0206350_10956903_pt1 | contig 12403 bp, 2 predicted proteins | sample DielMetaTC5pm4_FD_146432 | JGI IMG/M metagenome (GOLD analysis project Ga0206350, IMG submission 146432) | Corn rhizosphere microbial communities from Kellogg Biological Station, Michigan, USA - Diel MetaT C5pm-4 (Metagenome Metatranscriptome)... | ecosystem: Host-associated > Plants > Roots >...
CGGAGAAACAGTTAGATTTGAATGTGAAGTTGGTTTCTCTTGAGTAGTCTCTGCAGTTCGTTTCATAGGGTGGAGACGTCAGTTTCAGCTCCTTTGTACTCCCTCACTGTTTCTTGATGCGGCTTTTGGTGAGGGTTTGGTCCCCACGACTCTTCAGGTGTTCAGTTGTTTTCTTCTTGTTGCTGCCGCCAAAATCACGTTTCTTCAAGATGAATCTAACTATGGATGAGAAGGAGTTTGCAACTTGGTTCAAGGATAATAATTATTTAACATTACAAGGGTAAGTAGTGACTTCATGGTGGTGACACTAATTGACGACATGTCTTCATTTAGTCACATGGACGAGGAGAGACTTAACGTGTTGTTTGATGCGCTCAAGAATCCGCTCTTGGATGAAGTCGCGATTTTGAAATCGCTGCCTGTGGATGATGTTGCAGAAGTCGCCAAGTCACCATTTGGATTAGGGCTCTTTGCAGCTACGGCTATACCAAAAGGGGCATTCATAGGAGTTTACAGTGGCCAGATCATCGACGATTCCCAGTTTTACTGGAGATGCAAGATGTATCGTGAAGGCAAATATGTTGAGGTGGCCGTATCTTCAAGTGATGCTTCGATCATCAAGAGGTTTTGTGATGAGAACCTATTTGATTGCCGAACGAATTACATCATGCATATTGGTAGGGCGGAGATTCCACGACGGATAGAAAATATTGATGCTGATGATGGAATTCCCAATCGGTTTGTCACAACTAACGTCTGGGTTGATTCGACCGTCTATGGGAGCAAGTTGCGATTTCTGAATACTTCCCATTCTAACGCCGACGTCAATTCAAAGTATGTCATGGTCAGGTACAATGGAGCGAAGAATATTGGTTTGCAAGCAATGAAAGATATCAAACCAGGAAAGGAGATTTTAGTCAGTGGTTATTCTGCTGCTACTTTCTACGTGGATCTCGCTGGGGAGTTCGTGAAGTGCAACTGCGGCAGATCGAGTTGCTGGGGTTATATCGGCGTGGGTAGTAAGGAAGAATTACTAAACATGACAGCTATCTTGCAGAGAAGTGTAAGGGACCTGACACAGGAGTTGGACTTCGCAAGGATTTCCTTTAGGACTGAGAAGATGGATATTGGTTGTTCACCAATCAAGTCTAGTGAGCGTTCTCCAAAAGTGGCTCAAGTTTCTCCAATTCCCTCAACTAGCAGAGGGATTGAAGAAGAAAATCCAAGAGAGGAGGGATCCCTTGGAAGGGAAAAGGAATCGTTGGGCGATGGTGATGATGATGACGATGATGATGATGCCTATTCTGGATTCCTTCACAACTTCGACTTATTGATTAACCAGATTAGTCCTCAAATCTTCCAGCCGATTGGTGGCAAAAACAAAGGAGGGAGAGGATGCAAAGGGTCTCAAAAGGGCAAGATCAATTGCATCCTTCAAAATGATGCTGGTGGAAGATGTCGTAAGGGAACACCTGACAATAAGGACATGTATTGGCGCCACTTAGTTTCCTACCATCCGCTCTTTATGGCATGGGTTCTCGACTTTGACAAGACCACATTTAAGGATTTCATTAGTACTGGCAGCAAGTTGCAGCGTTTACAGAAGGAATTGGACTACTTAATTGTGGGTGATAGGGTTTCCTTAAGGGCCAAGGTTGAACACGCTAGAAGGTACAGGTTGGATGATGAGTAAATCCTTTTGATACGGGTTTTTCTAGATTGGTTTTTGTTGATTGAAATAAGAAGTGCTAATGGGCCATTTCGCCTGCTGAATGCCAATAGTGATGCTGGTTTTTTTTTCGTTAGTTTTAGGTTTCGAAGGGATAATGCTGCGTGTGATTATTGTGTGTTGTTGTGATTAATGGTTGTGATACGGCTTTTGTGCTGTTTGTCTTTGTTGCAAAAGCATCAGTGAGTTATATGGAGTAAAACAGAAGTGTAGGGTACTAGTGATACGGGTTTTATACTTGCAAAAATCTATAAATAGATTTGTCTAATTCATGGTAAGGGTAAAATCATTCCGTAGACAGCACTGTGCCCTAAACTCTCATTTCGTCATATGAATAGAGGGATAAGAGACAAGATTGCGAACGAGAAGAATCCTAAGCTTGAGAATCTATCGAAATGTTATGATAAGATGATTTTGCGATTGAGAGGAAGTGCTATGCAAAAGTGGATGACTGACTGCTTCAAACCTATCATGTAATATTATACAGAACTGACTGTTCTTATTGATTAACGCATGATTTCCGTAGATTTACATTTTCTGTAATTTCACATTTTCTCCTGGTACGAATGATGTGAAATTACGGAGGGTAGATTGTAGCAGGGATTGGCTCTCCTCACCTTTCGTGAAAGGAAACACATTTCACTTCTGTCTACTTGTCTCTTCTCGTCATGTGTTTCTTCACTGACGTTAACTATTTCGTCTCGTTACTTTTTCGCGCCTGTTGCTAACACTGTTAACGGCTGTTTTGAGCTCTGGGACCTGTTGACCAAGTACTGATAAAACAATGTCTGACGATGCATGAGCAGCGATTCTCGCTTCTCAGAGATTTGTTGAGACTCACAATCTCGGTGTTTTCCGCTGTTCGCTCTTTGTCGAGTAAGGGTCAGTATGTAATAGGAAATCAGCAAAAAGGGGATGATTGCAGTGATATGTGTTTCATACTTGTGATACTTGTGTTCTACGTAATGATAGATTTGCTCGTAGAGACTCTTCGAAAGTAGCACCTTCTCTCATAACATGTCGGTCTTAACGACGACTTACTCTGCACCAACTCACTTTCCTTACACTGTGTCGAGTTTCTCTCATAGGATCTCCTATTTTGTAACAACGTTTCCCCATACATCAATGAGTTGCTGATATCGAGGGGTGACTGTGATAGGCGATAAGTAATTCTAGAAATTGTAACTGCTCTAGCAGTTGTAATAATCCTAATAATTTTAACTGATGTCCTAACTATATGATATTTGTCATAGAAATTACCAGTTTACATGCAAAAGAAAGGAAATAAGAGAAGAGATGGGAAAAGATGGGCAATGATAAACTGAAACTGATATACTTAGATCGGTAGTAATGGTTTTGTGTTCGTTAATTTTCTGTTCTTCATTTTTCCTTTGATTTTCTGATTATTTGCTTCGTCGTCATCCTCGGTTAATTCCATAGTTTCATGAATATGTACATTAAGGCCTTTCTTCTTGTTCTTTCGGATCCAAATGAAACATACAATTGCTAGTTCAAATATTACAAATATTACAATAATCCATGGAGAATAATTGTAGAGTTGGTAAGTGATCTTGTGATGGATATCTTCGATCTTAGATTCCATTTTTATAGCTTCATAGAGTGGTGAGATGTCGAAGTCTGGCAGGACTGGAATTATGTGGTAGTTAATTCTTGTTGATGTTGATGTCGAGACTTGGAGAGTGCTTTTGATTTTTAGTTGGTCAGCTTTGTAGTTGAGTTTACCAATTGTAAAAGATGTGAAATTAGGTAGTGCGAAGATATAATCTGGGCAGTTGTAGGTTCGATTAAAAACTGTAATATTCAGGGTTGGACAATAGACAGTGTTGTAGTCTCCATTGTCTTTTATTTGCAGGATGTCCGATTTCCTAACAGTTTTGGCTGGTTGGCAGCTCTCTGGCTTCCAATAGTCAGTGGCGTTCATTGTTAGTGACTCCTGACAATGTTCGAAGGCTGGCGCCAAAGCATAGTCTCTGTCTTTAACATAGTCCCTTAGTGGTGTCACACAGTCGCTGGCTTTTTCATACATGACGTATGTTGGTCCTGTGTATTCCATCTTGCAGATCTTTTTAGGATTGTCAGGGTCGATGTGGAATGGTTCGAATGGATCAGCTTTCAGTACTTCGGTATCGTCGTTAACAGTCTTCTGGATGAACTTGATATTGATGTATTTCCTGATGCGATCAATTCGACACGAACCAGGTGTGAAAAGTTCGTAGTGGCAGTCATTGCCGCATGATAAGTTTAGTTTAAGGACTTCGACTAATTTCTCGTTGAATTTGCCTCTTTTCCAGTCATGGGCGATATCCTTAATTTTGTCTCTTTGTCCAAGGAAAAGACTATTTAGCGTCGAAGTTGTTGTTAAAGTTGCTACGTTATTCCTTACGATGGTGTTTAATTTCTCTAAGACATTTTTGAGAGATCGACTATGGAGTTCTGACATTTGAGAGAGATGCTTTATGACATCTCTTACTTTAGCATTGTCCATAGTTAGGCATTTTAAGTCTTCAGTTGCAGTATCGAGTTCTCTTTCGAGTTGGTCAGATGGGGTGCCAAAAGCCTTCTTAATAACCCAACTGCCGAATCCAACTACTAGTCCTCCAACTAGGACTAGCGATCCAATGCCAACCATTGTCAGTAGCTCTCTCTTTTTTCGAGGGTTAATGTCGGTTCCTTGTTGGGATGGCTTGTCGACTAATTTATCGATCGATGGCGGAGATTCGCAGAATGTTTCTAGGGTTTCTTCGAAAGTCTCTTCGAAGGTTTCTTCGCACCAATCCCTTAACTGTTGTGTATAAGGCTCATATGATGGTGTAACAGAAGCATTAAAGATAAAGCATGGCCCAGTGTAGGTGATGTGGGCGTCCACATGGGTGATTCCAGAGACGACTTGTTTATTGGTCTCTCTCCATACTATCGGTGCAACTTTAGTAAACGATGTATTAGTTGGGCTGTAGAATACAGTCACAATAGCCAGGGACACGAGTGCTGCATAAGACAGTCGCTTAGGGGGTCTACGTGTTCTGCTGCTCTTCCGAAGAGCCGGTATTTGGTCTTCTGAGGATGAGTTATCATTCGTCCTGCTAACGTCTTCTATTGAGGGCGGTTGTTGCGACTTTTGAAAATCGGTGTCTACGTCATTATTAGTAGGGGAGTCGCTTACTATCGCTTCCCCGCTGGTAATCCTTTTATGCGAGTTTTTCTCGCCGTGGTACGGGTTTTCCGTGAATGAGGGTTCGTCGTCAGATGCGTCCGTCTGCGACACTGTAAGATGCGAGTTCAGTTCTTCTTGATACGGCTTTTCTAAGTCGTAGAGTCTATTGAATCCATCGTAAGGTTCTCCTATGGCTGTCTCGAACGTTCCGTCGCATGATTCTAGTTGCTCTGATAGTTCTTCAATTATTTCTGTTGCTTCATCATCGGACTTGCTTTCTATCGCATTGGGTAACTCAAGGATTTCTGTGTCTGATCCTGAAGATGTGTAAAGTTCTCGAGGGTAGAATGGTTTCAGGGATTCGATGTTGGCGATTTGATTAATACGCGGGCGTGAGACCAACTCGATTCTCACTGTATTGTTGGATAGTATCTCTGATATTCGATATGGACCATTGAAACGGTGGAGTAGCTTATTGGTCTTACCCTTGAAAGATCTGGGATTATAAAGTAAGACAAGATCCTCAATTGCAAAGCTCTCGTTTCTCCTTCCTCTGTCATAGTAAGCTTTGCTTCTCCTTTGGGCTTTTCGGATATTTTGTCTTACGATTTCCTGAATTCTGCCCAGTCTCTCCTGATGTTCAGTTACATATTCTTCCCAGTCGCTATTTCCTTCTCTCGGCAGATCGAATGCGATGTCCACATTTAGTCGTGGTTCTCTTCCGAAGAGAACAAAGAATGGGGAGAATTGGTGTGCTGAGTGAATGGAAGAGTTGTAAGTTAGTTGCATCCATGGTAGGAATAAGTCCCAATCGCGCTGGTCTTGGCTAACATAATGGCTAATCATATTTCCTAAAGTCTTGTTGAAAGCTTCGGTTAAACCATTCGTTTGTGGTCTGTATGGGGTTGTGAATATTTTTCGAATTTGCATAGCGTGGTATAGTTTGTTGATTGCGTTGGAAAGGAAGCATTTCCCTCTGTCACTTAGAATGACTGAAGGCACTCCATGAGTTCTAATAATATTCTCGAGAAGAAATACGGCGACTTGGTCACTTGTGGCCTCGGGAATTGCTTTTAACTCCACGTACCTGCTTAGGTAATCCGTGGCAACAACAATGTATCGATTTCGTCTTTCAGTTCTTTTTACTGGACCCCATATGTCAATGCCAATGAGGTCGAAAGGAGCTCCTGGTTCAATTGAGCAAAGGATTCCTCTTGGCTTCAAATTTTCTTGCTTCCTAGTCAGGCAACTAGTGCAGCTTCTAATGTAGTTTCTAACAAGACTTTCCATTTTGGGGAAGAAGAATCTCTCTCTTAGCTTTCCAAGCGTTTTGGCGACTCCTAGATGACAACCGTCGATGTCATCATGGAGAAATTGAAGGACATCTTCTACCAACGTTTTTGGTATGCAGATGACGTACTTTTCTGTAATTCGCCTGTCGACTGTTCGGTAGAGAATGTCATCGATAATTGCGTATCTCTTGTATGATCCTTGTTGTTCGACTATTCTTCTAATTGGTCCAAAATACCCATCATTTTCTTGCTCATATTTCACGAGTTTCAGATAGTCTCCTCTCCCAAATTTGGGCTTTCTCCCAGGTCTCTTTCTGAAGGTGTATAATGATAGGATTGTTAATTGGTCTTCCGTATTTTCAGGTTTCCCGACCGGGTATCTGGACAAGTCATCGGCATCCTTGTTTTGTGTACCTGGCTTATATGTTATCTCGTAATCGAATCCTTCGAGTTCAAGTTTGAATTTTAGCAATCGATTTGAGAGGTTGTCCAGCTTTGACTTCTTGCTCATGAACATCAACGACTGATTGTCACAAATGATTTTAAAATGGAACCCTCGGAGATGTCTGGCAAATTTATGAGTCACTGCCCAAACAATTGCGAGAGCTTCCTTTTCGATGGTAGAGTATCGAGTTTCTGCGTCGGAGAGGGTTCTACTCGCGAATTGGATAGGGTGAAATTTGCCGTCTTTGATATGTCCTAGAACAGCTCCGATGCCATAACCACTGGCATCCGTTCTTAACTCCATTGGAAGTGATGGGTCATAATGAGTTAAGATAGGGTAGGATGAGAGGAGTCTCGTTATCTCCTCAAATGCCGTTTGCTGTTCTGGTCCCCAATGGAATGCAACATCCTGTCGTAAGAGATTAACCATAGGTTTCACAATCTTGGCAAATCCAGGAACAAATCTCCTATAGAAGCTTGCTAATCCATGGAATGATTTTACGTCTCTAGAACAGACAGGAATGGGGTGTGTAAGCATGGCTTCGACTTTGCCTGGGAGCATTTTTAGTCCATCCCTGTCTAGAAAGTAGCCAAGAAATGAGCATCCTGTTACTCCGAAAAATGCTTTTGATGGCTTCACTGTGAGCCCTGCTTCTGCTAATCGAGTGAAGACGGCTCTTATTCTCTCAAGATGTTCTTCAAATGTTTTGCTGAATATGAGAATGTCGTCGAAGAATACGAGACAACTATTATATTTCACCCCAGCGAGAACTTTGTCCATTGTTCTTTGAAATGTTGCGGGAGCGTTTCTTAGTCCGAATGGCATTCTCAAATATTCATACATTCCATCCTGTGTGACGAATGCAGTCTTTGGCACTGAGGCTGGATGGACTGCAATTTGATGGAAGCCTTGCATCAAGTCAATGCTAGTGAAGAATGAAGATCCTCTGATATACATGAGGCAAGTATCGATGTCAGGGGAGGGATAACGATCAGCTTTAGTAACTCTATTTAAAGGGATGTAATTGATGACCATTCTAGAGTCTCCATCTTTCTTGTCAACTAGGTGAGGGACTGACGCCCATTCACTTCTCGATTCCCGGATAGCTTTCATTTCCAGTAGCCTTTTGATGTGGCGGTTGAGTTCTTTCCTGACATAATCGTTAACAGGTACTGGTTGTCTGTAGACTGGTGCGCTGTCTCCTGTATCAATGTCATGCATAAACAGATCGCATTTGCCAATTGGATCTCCTGGGTAACTGAAGCAGTCTCGAAATTCCATTAGCAAATTACGGAGTTTGCCTATTTGTTCGCCATTCAGAGAAACAGATACATTAACTGCATGCTCATCATCACTTAATGGGATTTCTTGGGTTTTTGTTGCCAGTTCTGCTATTTCTGCGTATTTGACTTCCATTGGCGCACTGGAATCCCAGTCATCGCTGTTAGCTGATATGTGTTTTGTAGGTATTGACGCGGATTCCAAAGTATTGCCGGTGGGCTTTGTGCTTTGAATTGATGAGTGGTCCTTCAATATGACTTCTTGTTTCCTTGATTTGGCTTTTCCTCGGATGCAATTTGTCGTGTAGGATTTGCCATCAATCCTGTTCATTGATACGGGATTATCTGGTACTGATACGAGTTTTAGATGGACCGGGCCCTCAGAGTAGCTTCTTGAATCACGACCATATTCTGATTTAGCTTTATTTGCCAGCGATACAGATATTTTATTCTGCGATTCCTCAGACTCTGGTTCAGTAGTCCGTCCATCAGTGTCATCGAAGTTCAATGACACTTGATTCCTTCCTTCGTCATGTAATTGTCGTTCCACCTCTGGTGTGATTTGTCCTGGTTTTCCTTTTAATGGGACTGGACTAATTTCCATCTTTGCATGGTTGATGGCGTTCTCCTCGACGCTAGTGAATGGTCGAGGTTCGGTTTCCCGCGATTCGGTTGTCGAATCAGAAACGTTACCATCGCTCTCCGATTGATAGCAGATTTCTCCTGTATTGGTGTTGATGTGCATGTTTGCCTTTCCGTTAAAATCTTGTCCCAGAAGAAGAGCGACAGGTAGATCTTCGACGATTAATAGTTTAGTCCTGATTGCTGGCCTTCTGGGTGGCTTTAACATAGCAAAGGTAATTCCTTCAACATTCAATGAATCTCCAGTAGTCGACTGAATTGGTGTTCCCTTGTATTTCCTGAGGGCAAACAGTCCTGCATCTGTAGCTTCTTTCTGTCTCAGAAGTGTAACTTGACTTCCGGTGTCCACAACTCCAATGATTTTAGCTGTTCTGTTAACCTCGATTTCAGTTGTGATGAGGTTCTTTAAAGTTTGAACGTTCAAATTACCATTGACATATGTCATCATGACTCTTCTTTCGAGCGCAGTTTGTTCCCCTGCGTTGCGGATCCAGGGGTTATCTCCCTGCTTTAGACTTAATGAGCGCCCTGCAGTTTCTCCCCCTGTATTACGGGTCCAGGTATTTTTATCCTGCTTTGAAAAGTTTCCGACAGTTTCTCCCCCTGCGGTTCGGGTCCAGGGACGTTTATCCTGCTTTGAAAAATTTCCGTATCGTCTCTCGTTGTTCATTCGGCGAGATTCGTTCTGATTAATTCGACGAGAGCAATACTTCGATCGATGGCCGTATTTGCCACAATAATAACATGATGAATGAGGTCTCTGAATTTCTTCCTCATTGCCGTAAGTCGAGTGGTATCTTGCGTTTTGTTGTCCTGTGTTCGTTAACAAAACTACTCTCTGACGCCCTTCAATTGTCGGGGCAGTTTGGTGGATCCTGTTTCCAATCCTGTCGTGATGCGTCTTCGCCATCGGTACGTACCTGACGAATTCGTTTCTTTCATTTCCTTTTCTTCTGTTTTCGAATTGATTTCTTTGTCTATCATAATTCCCAAAGTTCAATTTTTCGATGTCGCTAGCGATTTTTTCCAGCAACTTTTCGTCTTTCTGTGATCCAGGGAATTTGTTGAGACTTATTTCTATTTTTCTGGCTCGTTCCTCGAGCTCGTCGACTGTTGCAGGTTCTGATCTCAAGTAGATCTCACGGCTGATAGTGGAATCCATTCCCTTCACAATGAACCTTATAACTTCCGAATCTTTCATCTTGGGGTCAATTTTATGGCAAAGACTCCTGACTCGTAAGATGTGCCGTGAGACATCGCTCTTCCCTTGTTTTGTGCTGTCAAGCTCATCGCGTAGGACGTCTTCGTCTTCTTTTCCTCCAGAAAAGTATTTCTTGAGTTCTTTTATCTGGTCCTCGTACGATGATTCCTTCAGCGGTCCGTCTCTCACATTTAGATTGTACCACTCTCGTGCCGTGTCTTGCAGAAATGATGGATACTTTGCCTTTTTCCTGTCCGAATGCCAGCCATTTGCCATAGCAGCGTATTCGAAATCGTCGACCCAACGAAGGATGCTTTCCGAGGCGTATCCATGAAAGTAGTCCACTTTGACAGACTTTGCGCCATCGAATGTTCTCGCTAGTGCCTTTGTAAAGATTTCGCCTACGACATTGGCTGTCATTGTCTCAGCAGGGTTAGAGTCACTTTGCTCGTCGTCTGAATCAACCATCCTAGCAAAGAAGGACAATCACTTACCCCGTCCACTGATGCCTGTCTCTTTTTGTCGGTACTTTGTTCTTTGCCGGCGATGAACGAAAGCAACAGATGTGTCGACTTGGCAGTTTGTCTTGAATTATGGTCTTGTTTTTCTCGAATTCCACGTGTTAATGGAGAAAGGATTGGGATTTTTACGATTTTGTTTTCGAGATTCAGTTCTCGGGAAAGTACGAAAGATAAAGAAAAGGGAAGGGAGAGTTTGCCTAAGGCTGCGAGCTAATGGTCGGAACACCTGGTTTCTTAGTTGGAAAATTGTCGCTGAAAGGTCGTAAGTTTCGAAGTTAATGGCTTCAACTGTCAAATAAGACTATGTTTGTCACCTTCAGAGTATTTTATGTCTAGGAAAGTCAAGGAAGCAGCTCTTTGGGAGTAAAGGTTTTCAAGTTTTCTTAGCGTTAAAGGAGTGCCAATTCTCGGCTATTGTATGGATTTCTTTTGTAACTGAAGGTATTTGTATGTGTGAAAGAGGGAGTTTTCCGGAGTAAAGAGGAAAGGCAGGTCGTAAATTTACGATTGTGCGGATGTTCAGTTCTTGAAAGAGTTTAGGGAAGTAGTAGTGATATGGGTAACGGCGAGAGAAAAACAAGCTAATAAGTCGCGGACGATATCAGATTTCGAAGGTGTGTCGTATTATAGGGCTGATGCGACTTTTTTTCAGTAAAGTGCGGGTTATGTGCGAATGGGGAAATAGGAATTATAGGGATGCGAGTGTTTACTTATAATAGATGATAGCAGATTGATTGGCGATAAAGGGGAGAGTTATATGGAGTTGATAGACGGACTGATATGGGTTTAGCAGCTAAGATTAGTAATGCAATAAGGGGTATATAGTCGACACGAAACTTGACAGGATTTTTGGTGGCGATACGAGAAATGGCAGGTTACATGAAGTGGTAATGATATACAGCAAGGATGAGTAAGTAAGAAGTGATATGGGTTTTGTAAGGTAAAAGGAACTATTATTTTTTTTCTTTTTTTTTTCTTTTTTTTTCTTTTTTTGGAAAGGGAGAGGGTGATGACAGGACAGTTAAAGAGTTCAAAAGAGGAGAAGTATAACGCAACCAGCAGCGGTAGAAGCAGCAATAACTTCCTTGATGATAGAAGAAGTAATTCCAGAGATAATAGCAGTAAAGATAGGGATAACTAGAAAGTGAACCATCTCGCACTAAGACTGAATCTCTCGTTTACCGAAATGAAACAACAACTTACGGAAGATGTCCAAGTCCGTTTCTCGGTCTTGATGTCTCAAACGCAGTCGAAGAGTGGCCAGCTGTCCAACTACACTTGAGGCATCTCGGTGGGGCCTCCACTTGTTACGTGTGGGGATCCGTAAGACGTATGAGTTTTGATTTCTCGGTGGGATTCTGTACTTGGCTAGCTAAGTGTTGTCGAAGGGTGAGAGAGAGCAGGCAGTCAGGGAGGAAGTGGAGAGGCAGAGGTCTTCTGGGTAGATGACTTTACTGAATATAAGGGAGTATAATTATTCAGGACACCAAAAGACGATATACAAAGAAGTGCGTTTGGTTTAAATAGTCTAAAGTTCGAAGACTCTTCGTTGCTGAGTCGACTCGAGACTCCAGTCTTGTAAGTGGCTGAGGGGCTTTTACTCTGTTCCTGTCTCCTCCTGAGGGATTGTAAGGTTCGTGAAAGGAGAGATCCTGAGTTACCATCTAACACTCTTCCGCGGTCGAAGGAATTTCGTCCCGAAATTTGTTGACATGCTGATCTGAATGATGTGAGTTTTGTTTGGTGTCACATAATTAGTAATAAAGGGGAGAAGGTAATAGGAGTTAAGTCAAGCATATAGTCTAAGTGATACAGGTTTTAAATGGGATACAATATCCGACAAGGCTCTGACTGATTGGCCTTTGTTTGTTCGGTAGGGAGGTTTTTTTTTCGTATTTGTCTCTTCTTAGGACACTGTCCGCAGGAAGCACGTGGAATTCTGCTTTGCTTGCGATCTCATTTAAGCATTCGGAGACTTTTGCATCTCTTCCAACGTCTCTAGTAATCAGGGAACATGGTTACAATTCTCCTTTGAAGATCTTGAGAAATGCGATTATTCTTGACTTCTCGCAAAGCATCATCTATGTTTTCAATTCCCTCGAGTTCCCTCAACTTCCGTGA
>Ga0206350_11019192_pt1 | contig 12251 bp, 8 predicted proteins | sample DielMetaTC5pm4_FD_146432 | JGI IMG/M metagenome (GOLD analysis project Ga0206350, IMG submission 146432) | Corn rhizosphere microbial communities from Kellogg Biological Station, Michigan, USA - Diel MetaT C5pm-4 (Metagenome Metatranscriptome)... | ecosystem: Host-associated > Plants > Roots >...
GTTACTCGTTTTGTTTGATTTAAAAATATAAAAATTATTCTATGAAAGTGAGGTAAACCATGTCATCTAAAGACCAAAGAATGCAATCGTTATCATCATCGAAAAGAGGATTGCAATCTCAGACAATAGGCAAATTTCTGCAAGCAAAAAAGGCAAAAGAGTTAAGCATATTGTATGATGTGTATGATTTAAAGGCACAGAGTAAAATCAAATGTAATAACAAGTACTTCACTGTAAGCGAATTATTAGATTTTGGTTGGACCGTTGAGCAAATTGTAAAGCAAAAATACATTTAGCTAGAATAACAATGTGTTCTTTCAGCAAAGCTCCTTCCTAATCCCATTATACGGGGTTGGAAGGAGCTCTGCATAGAATGAATGAAGAGGCCTATTGGGCTGCGGGTTTTGGACGTGTCACAAGGGCTCCTATGATGCACAGAACCGCTAGGGCAGCAAACAGAGCGACGTGTTTCCAGTGCGAGGCTGTTGCGGGCGCTGAAGCTAGAGGGTGATTAATGCCGGGAGTGGCATAAAAAACTGCTAGAGCGATGCAAATGATCGCAACAACGATTGCACCGAAGAAAACTGATGAATTATTTTTCATACAGGAAAAACCCTTTCTGCTTGAATATTGAGTACACTTTGTCTAATCGTTTGAGCTATCAGATGAGTGAGGAAACACCTTGATAAAAGCTGTTTCTAGATATGGAAACGATGCTCGTAACAGGAACGTAACTATGACGAAGATCTTGAACGTGCGTTACAAGCAAAGAAGCTTCAGGACTTTATAAAAACGTTGACTTTGGATTATCCAAAGTACTTACACTGTGCTAAACGAGTGAGTGTTTGGGAATGATCTCCTTACTAAATAGTATAGCTAGATATGGCTATCCTTATCTGGTAGGTAGTTAATGGACGTGTAGCACAAAAATAAACAGGATCAGCGAGATCAGACCAGCGGCCCAGCAATAGTAGGCGAAGGGATCTAGTCGTCCTTTTTCAAAATATTTCGTCAAGAACTTTGTGCTAAAATATGCTGCTACGCCAGCCAGGACCATGCCTAGGAAAATCAGAACGAGTGGAAAGCGATTCTGGTTGAATAAGTATGGTACCTCTATAATAGAGGCTCCAAAAATAACTGGTGTAGCTAGTAAGAAGGAGTAGCGGGCAGCATCCTCGTGTGTGAGGCGTAGGCCTAGTCCGGCTACCATAGTTGCCCCAGAGCGGGAGAAACCAGGAATGAGTGCCAGAGACTGTGCTAAGCCAATAACAATAGCCTCTTTCCAGGTTAGAGAAGTTAGTGGTCGGAAATATGCTTCACGTTCTTGGGACGAAAGATTTTTCAGATTTGCCTCAGCACGACGACGTAAGCTTTCACCTAGGAAGAGTAATGAGCCATTGAGAAATAGGAAGGTTGCAGTTAGCAGAGGACTGGCAAAGAGTGTCTTCAATGCTGTTTCCAGAAAGACACCTAGCACAGCTGCCGGAATAGTGCCGATGATAATTAGCCAGCTAACCCATTCCTTTGAGTGACGGTGCACTTCACCCTCTTTGATGCTCACGACCAGAGTTTGACCAACCTGGAGCCAGTCGCGCCAGAAGTATATCAGCAGGGCAACACAGGTACCCAGGTGGAGAGCGGTAATCATTGGCAAGAAGCAGCTAGCGTCTCCACATGCGGTGTCAGTTGTAATATTTCCCCAGCCAAAGAGTGCCGGAAAGATGACGGTATGGCCCAGGCTACTGATCGGAAATAGCTCTGTTACTCCTTGTAACAGAGCAAGAAAAATGATTTGCCATAGGTTCAACATCGATAAACTCTCTTCAATTAAGTATTGATAGCATGTTCGCTCTTGAGCAGTTCGAACTCTGCATTCGTCTTTGCGAAGTAGGTGTTGCCATCTTTAGACGCAAAGAAGTAAAGGTAGTCAGTTGCTGGCGGGTTTGCCGTAGTTGTCAGACTGGCAAGTCCCGGGCTACAGATGGGTGTTGGTGGTAATCCCTTATTAAGATAGGTATTCCAAGGACTATCTGTAGCAATGTTCTTAGGATCATCATTCAATGGTTCCCAATATTTCTGTGGTGGCTGCACCGAGTCACGGGCGTATTGTACTGTTGGATCAGCTTGCAATAGGCCAGCGGTCTCACTATTTGGTTTAAACAGCCGATTCCAGTATACACTAGCGATATTCTCACGATTTGCCAATTTGCCCGACTCTCGTTCGACGATTGAGGCCAGACTAATCAATTGATATACATTCTGATATTGATGTTGTTGTGCGATTGTATCGAGATGGTTCTGTTTTATTACATCCTGCATTTGCTTTAATAGCTGATTAACAACATCGCGGGCTGTACTACCAACTGGTACTTCGTACGTGGATGGGAAGAGTAATCCCTCCATCGTATTTCCAGATGGTACATCTTGCAGGATGGGATAGTTCCCCTTGTCAGGAAAATTCTGGATATTCCTGACATAATCAAGAAACTCGCTCTTTTTGAAATTGACCAGTTTGGGTGTTGCCTGATCGAAAGCGTTGGCAATTTGCTCTAGGCGGTAGCCTTCAGGTATGAGTACCGGAATTGCATCAGGCTGTCCATTGAGCAATTGTTCGGCGATGTCATTGATACTCATCTTAGGGGATAAACCCTTGTAGAGACCAGCTTGTAGCTTGGTATCTAAACCTTTAATACGTGACCAAATGCGAAATGCGAGCACATTGCGAATCAGTCCCTTGTTTTGCAAATCGTCTGCAATATCGGCAGTGCTCTCACCTGGCTTGATTTCAAGACTCATATTTGCCTGTGAGTTGGTATTTACAGGCAGAAAGACATCGGTGGCCGTGTTCCAAAGATACATGGCTGTGCCAAAGATGAGGAAGCCGAGCAACATGACGAAGAGAATAGCTATTCCTGGACTTGGTTGTTTCATACTTTTTTCCCCATTGTACTGCTTAATGCAGAGACACTTGACCTTTTCGTTTCATACCTGTATACCCTCTTTGCACAGAGGTGCAGAGAGAGGCAGGGCTTGTTTTCTTTTACGATTACGATCCGTTGTGAGGATACTGCGTTAGATAATCCTGTAGAATGACGGTAGCGGCAAGTGCATCAATTTCATGCACACGTCGTCGCCGTTTCGACTGGGTGCGTTGCTGGCCCCCTCGTCTCTGACGCTTCTCTCCCTCATCGTGTCCGCGTTGTGCGAGGAGACGTTGTGCCTCCACCGTTGAAAAGCGCTCATCCCACAAAGTGAGTGGGATAGAGATATGCTCTTTCAGGCGTTCAGCAAAGGATTGTATCCGTTGCCCCTGAGCATGTATTTGTCCATCTAAGCTAATTGGCAATCCAACAACTAGCCCTTCGACCTCCGTTTCATCTATGACCTGCTGAATTGCCTTCCAGGTTTGTTGTTCATCACGCGAGATGTGCAAAGTGGTATAAGGGGAGGCCAGAACTCCCATGGAGTCGCATATCGCTACACCAATTCTGGCTTCTCCAACATCCAGTGCCATCAGTCGAGCCATATATTCGTATTTCCTTAATAGTTGCCTTTCTCTATTATATTCCAGCTTAATGAGCTGCTGCTTTCACAATGGGATAGATAGTGATATTGACATGTCCATCCCAATGAGACACCCATGGCATGAAGTCTGGCGAGACTGTGATGTCCACCGTTTTAACTTTGGGAATATTCATCAGTGTCGTTCTGGCATCGGATATCGATTTACCCATAGCGAGCTGCTGTACATACTCTTTGGTAATCAATCTAGGACCTGCCTTAGCTGTGGCATTGAAGGTAAAGGTGATCGAATTGGCATCCGCATTGACCTGTTTCAGTTGATTAATGGTTACTGCAGGATTGATATCTGTGAGGATACTATCTCCTGCATAGGATTTATTATTTTTGATGGCGTCGTTGAGTTGCTTGATAGCGCCCTTCTGCAGGTCGGCTGTGTGCACCAGTAATACGGTAGTGGTGACTTTGATGGTTGCTGCGAATGTTCCCTTGGCTTCGATATCATTGACCTTGGGTGCGTTTATCAGTGTACCGTCGGTTGTCTGCGGCGTGCTGACGGCTCCTGTGTTGGACAACTGTTGCAGCCAGGTATTGATCTCGCCTTGTAGCTGCTGGTGCAGGCTATTTTTTACATTGGTGAGGTCCTGGTTTGTAACAACTGGTGTTGGTTTGGCGCCTCCCCCTGTGGTGGGATCCTCGTTGACGACTGATAAATTTAAGTCTGACACAGCTATAGGAGTACTTTGTGCTTGGCTAATACTATTGAGTGTATTATTGGGAATGACAGTAATTGCTCCTGCGTCTACATTGCCATCTTTTCCGGGCTTTACTGCTTGAATGCTAACCGGAGGTAAAACCTTGTTCTGATTGCTCGGTGGGACAAGGACTTCCGCTGTGGTTGCAAATTGGGTAGGGTTGTCTCCACTAGTGGTAATGATACTGCCGTCAGGAATGATGATCCCATTAGGGTTAGAGCCATTATAAGTGAATATGACGATACCCTGGGCCGGATTGGTTCCTACGTCCTGGCTACCTGTGGCCGTACCGCTGCCACTTTTCGTAAAGTCCTTGCTGAACTGTTGTGCTTGGATGTCTTGTGCTTGCTTGCTGTCTACCTTTGCCGTTAGAGTAACTGGCTGTGAGTAGTCCTGCGTAGCGATGCCGACCGTAATGTTGGCTGTGGGGCCGTAATAGACAAGCAAATAGACGGCAAAGAGCAACAGGATAGCGATCACTATGGCCACGAGTGCCTTCCGAGGAGCTTTATCGCGGGTAGCATGTTGCTTGGTTCCTATGCTTGTGCGTGTTGCTCTTGGTCCTGGACGCTGTTGAATGGGTCGAGTTGTGGATCTGATCGGTGTCTGTTGTCCTCGCCCTGTACTTGTGCGTGATCTTGGACTTGTTGCTGGATTAGGAGACAATTTGCCAGCAGGACGAGCGCCAGACATACGTGGCTGCAATGGCACCGACGATTTAGGGTGCATCTGGCGTTCTTCTATTGGAGGCAAGGCGTCGTCATCAAGCTGCCATGCTGATGCGGCCGACGAAGGTGTCGGTGGATTGGATGACAAATTGCTGCTCTTGCGCCGTGAACGAACACCATAGGAGCGCGATGGGAAATTTTCCTGTTCTGCGTCATTTGTAGCCTGCTCTGGATCTGTATACGTAATTGGTTTGAGGCTAGGAGGAGGAACAATGTCGTCTTTGTCACCTCGATATTCAATGGTATTGTTGATGATGCTGTCAGGTAGGTCTTCGACATCTTCAATATTCTGGATGAGATGCTCATTTGTGTCAATACCCTCCAGGGAGATTGCGTCACTCGGCTCAGTTTGCCGAGCTTGTGAGTAGATCCAGCCTGCTTCATCTTCTGTATGTGCAGCGACTACACCATTTTTATCGGTTTGAGGAGCTTGTGAGTCCTCCATATCAGTAAGCGGGTTAGTGGTGGTATCTGGTTGCTCAGTTGGGCCAGATGATGGAAGTGCTTCTTCGGGTCGAGTATCTGGTGCTATGCCAGTTTCCGTGAAGCGTTTTTGGCCCTCGCGAGCTGCTGAGAGGATATCTTGTGCCTGTGTATAATCTTCCAGTAGTAAATCCGGATCTTCGATCTGATCAGAGAGTGGATGAATGGTAGGAGTGGGATGGATACGAAAATCGTATGATTGACTATATTGTTTCTCCGAGGCGTCATAGGCTAGTGGGTGAGGAATCTCTCCAGTAATGGTCTCTTCAGAAAAAGTCCCGATATCCTCAAATTCTGTGGACTGGTGACTTTGTGGATCTTTATGCCATTCTGACTCAGATTTACGAGTGCGGGGAATCCGCGTATTGGATGTTCCACGTTGATTGTATGTACTGCGTGGCTCACTTGAATCTTTGGCTGATGAAGGACGTGAGGATAGAGGAGGAGATGTTCTGGTTTTTACGCCTCCACTATTACTGGCACGTCCTGGACGGCTCGTCGGGCGAGGTTTACCCGTTGCGGGTGAGGTCTCTAACGAGTGGGCAACTTTAAATTTTACCGCATGTGCAACGGAACGGACCTGTGGATCAGAGCTGACAATGACCACTTCTTTGCCAAGTTCCCGTGCTCGTGCATAGAGCAATTTCCAAGCCACATGGCTACGTAGTTGTGTTTGCGGTGGAATTACCATGGTGAGACGTCGTGCAGAGATTTGCTCCAAACGCTCACGGACAGTCGTCAAGTCATCTTCTGGGCTGATATATATGGTTTGCTCATCACTCATGAGGCCTTCACCCCCTTGTGTATTCTATTACTGCTTGGCATATGAGTGTATACATTCAGTATCTATGCCTGGGTATATGCTCTTTCTGGTTGCCTGTATATTTTTATTAAATATGCATAGCGTTTATAACGCGATCTAGTGCTCTCTCTAGGACATTATTTTCGTTTTGTAGCTCTACTGCTTGGTAAGCCAGAGTCATTGGTGTAATGTCCTGAGCGTCGGTGAGTAAATTCTCACGATCGATAATGCTCGATACCATTTCCGGTTGTACTGTGCGGATAATTGGTTGACGCGAAAATGGTAGGGACTGTGTCCAGGGAAACGTCTCCAGACGCTGGTAAATGTCAGGTAGTGCAGAGCCTCCACCTACGATATAGATGGCCGGTGGGAGTAGTTCTCCTTTGGATAACTCTTCAACTAATAGCTCAACACTATCCATCCAGGTTTGACATTCGGGTGCGAGAATTGCTTGAATCTCCTCTCGATGGCTGCTTTTTATCTCGCCATTGCTATAGCTGATCTTAAGCCGTTCTGCATCCTTGATCGAAATGCCCTTAGTTGTAGCGATACGACGGGTGAATGTTCGCCCACCTAGGGCAAACATGCGTGTTTCTTCAATGCCGCCTTGTCGCACCAGGGCAATGTCGGTGGTGCCGCCACCGATGTCAATAAAAATTGCTCCACTATCTGCTCCTGCATTTGTACTTAGGCAGCGAGCCAGGGCGTAGGGTTCTGCAACGATGGCAGCCAGTGTCAGATCCAGTCCCTGAGCAATAGTTTCCAGTGCTCCTAACTGAGTCAGTGGAGCAAAGGCACTGAACAGTGTCAGTGAAAAGTGACGCCCACGGAAACTGATGGGATTAGTGACCGTTTGCCCATCGATGCGCGTGGAAATCACTGCCGCGTTAGTTAGGCGTACATCGATATTACTATAGCCCGTCTCAGCGGCGATGCGTTCCTTGGCACTTTTGAGCAGTCGTTGCTGGGCTAGGGTGATCAGCGAGTCCAGCTCTTCGGGTGTAATTGGCTTGGTCGGCTGCTGGCGTTGTCTACTGACGGTTGTGGAACTGCCTTTGACCAATTCCCCGGCAATACCGATAATGGCGGATGGAGCAATGATTCCTCCTGCCGCTTGCTCTGCCTTGAGTAAGGCTTCGTTACAGTTGGCGATGACGCCTGGAATGTCAGTCACAAAGCCATCAGTCATATGAGAATAGCTTTGTGGATGACGTCCTACTCCCAGGACCTCGGCTTGCTCTCCTACAACTTTTACAATAATGGCTTTAGCAAAGGCTGTGCCAATATCAAGTGCTGTAAAGAGCTGTTGCTCGTCTCCTCCATCTTCGGAGTTTTGATTGTATTCGTCGTAGACTCCTGGGTCGGTATTGCGTTCATCACCTTCTCGTTCCCCCTGTATGAGGTTACGCAGACGTTGCAAAAGATTCCTCATCGGCAGTTCGTAGCGCACAGACCTCTCCTGTTAACTGGAGTAAAAGTAAGCGCTGTACCTCCTTTGTTTCCTATTCTTGCTTCTGCGTACCTCTTTATAGAAGAGCATTTTTGAAGGGAACGCTCAAATCCCCTTGGCGATCAATCGCGCTGTGTACCTTTAGGTATTGGTCGGTCCAATTGGAACCTGTGTAGTTATGCATGTCCTACGTTATAACACAAAATGTGCTTGATTGACAAAGCAAGTGGACCGGATCGGCCTCTTACCTTAGGTTATCCTGTACAAACGTTGACACGAGATTTAGGGCTTCGCTAAGTGCCGCTTTGTTTTTGCCGCCACCTTGAGCTGATTCTGGGCGTCCGCCGCCTTTACCACCTACCTGTTCGCCAAGTATGGCGGCAATTTTGCCTGCGTGCAAGCCGCGCTTGGTCAGCGATGGGTCAACACTCACCTGGATAGCGATGCGCTCACCCAGATCTGCAGCCAATGCGACGACACTGGGTTGCTTGAGTTTATCACGTACCATGTCGCCCATTTGACGCAAAACTTTGTCGTCTGGAACATTGACTGTTGTTGCCACAACGGCAATGCCAGCGATCTCGCTAGCATTTTGTGCAACACGCTCGGCCTGACGCTGTGCCTCGTTGTGCAGATGCTGTGTGATCTGGCGGCGTGCTGTGGCGAGTTCCTGTAGCAGCTGTTCTACGCGTGTCTCCACCTGATCGGGTTGTACCTGCAGTGTTGTTGCCAACGTATCAATGGTCGTACTACGCTGACGCAGGTAGGCTTCAGCTGCACGTCCAGTCAAGGCTTCTATGCGGCGGATGCCTGCTGCAATACTAGCTTCCTGTGTTGTGATATACAGCCCAATCTGCCCGGTTGAGGCGCAGTGCGTTCCACCGCAGAGTTCGGTACTGCTGCCCATCGATACGACACGGACCATATCGTCGTATTTTTCACCGAAGAGAGCCATTGCCCCGCTCGCAATAGCATCCTGCAAGGGGATTATCTTCGTTTGAACGGGATAATTAGCTCTGATCCAGCGATTAATTTGCTCATCAATCTGAGCAATATCTGACGTAGTCAGTCCACGTGGACTGGTGAAGTCGAAACGCAGACGCTCCGGTTCGACAAGTGAGCCGCGCTGTTCAACCTGAGTACCCAGGTAATCGCGCAGTGCTTTGTGCAAAAGATGGGTTGCGCTATGATTGCGTATGGTATCTTCGCGGCGTTGCTCGATCACACTAGCTTGTACACTATCTCCAACGTGCAAATGGCCCTCGATAAGCTGACCATAGTGCACGATGAGACCCTTAATGGGACGGCCTGTATCCTCAACCTGGAAGTTCCCCATTGGGCTGCTGAGATCGCCACGGTCGCCAATTTGACCGCCACTCTCGGCATAGAAGGGCGTCTTGTCCAGGATGACAAGGGCTTGCTGTGGTGCACTGATACTCTCCACTTCAACACCATCGACGACAAGGGCTGTAACCTTACTGCTGCCCGTCAGTCCCTGATAGCCAGTAAATTCGGTGGGACCAACGCGGTTGAGAATGTCTGTCAGAGCATTATCGTCGCGGCCCTGTATAAAAGTACTGGCGCTGGCAGCACGACTGCGCTCCTGCTGGCGCTGCATAGACTGTTCGAAGCCTGCGGTATCGATAGTAAAGCCTTGCTCGGCAGCGATTTCCTGGGTTAGTTCGACGGGGAAACCGTGAGTATCGTAGAGCTTGAAGACCTCCTCGCCGGGAATGACCGTTCGTGCCTGCAGCTTCAGGTTGGCTAGTAATTCGTTGAGCAGGTTCAGCCCGGTCGTTAATGTCTGGCTGAATTTCTTCTCTTCCAGGGTTAGTATCCCAAGAATGCGTTCTTGTTGCATCTGCAATTCGGTGTAGTAGCTGCCCAGCAGGTTGATTACGGTTGTGGCAATATCCGCCAGGAAGGGCCGATCTAGACCCAGCAGCTTGCCATGTCGGACAGCGCGTCGCAGGATACGCCGGAAGATATAGCCACGTCCCTCATTGCTCGGCAGGACACCGTCGGCAGCAAGGAAGACAAGTGCGCGTGCATGATCAGAGATGACACGCAGCGACGTATCAATTTGAGCATTCTGGCCATAAACCGTGTTAGCGATTTGGGCGATATGATCAATAATTGTGCGGAACAGGTCAATGTCGAAGACCGATTCTTTTTCTTGTAGCACTAAAGCTAGACGTTCGAGACCCATGCCTGTATCAATGTTCTTACGTGGCAACGGTGTGCGTTGACCATCAAGGTCCTGGAAGTACTGCATAAAGACCAGATTCCAGATTTCCAGGAAACGCTCGCAATCGCAGCCAGGTTTGCAGTCAGCCCTGTCACAGCCATATTTGAGGCCACGATCATAGTAGATTTCGGAGTCGGGGCCGCAGGGACCAGAATTGCCTGGAGGACCCCACCAATTGTCTTCGAGTCGAACAATGGCTTCATCAGGAAAACCAGCGATCTCATTCCAATATCTAGGGGCCTCATCATCGGTGGGGTGAACGGTTGGATGGAGGCGATCAGCAGGCAAATTGACAACCTGCGTGAGAAACTCCCAGGCAAAGCCAATGGCCTCACGTTTAAAATAATCACCAACTGAAAAATTTCCCAACATCTCGAAGAAAGTGAGCGAACGTTGGTTGCCTACCTTATCGATATCAGTTGTGCGGAAACACTTCTGTGCGGAAGTGAGCCGTACCGCAGGAGGAGTTTCACGTCCCAAAAAGTAGGGTATCATCTGCTGCATCCCTGCCGTCGTTAGCAATACTGTCGGATCGTTGCGCGGAACGAGTGACGAACTGGGCACCTTCAAATGCCCTTTGCTAGCAAAGAAATCCAGAAATCGCGCACGTATTTCAGTTCCTGTGAGAGTAGTATCAACGGACACAGCATCCTCCTCGGGTAGGGCGTGGACAAACCTTACGCCCATTTTGTGATACATTTATATAGTAAGGAACGCATAACTACTAAGCAGCATTCCATAAGTTTGTTGTGATATGCCTTTTGGGTGATTTGTAAGCTTTGAAAAATGAAGGGGATATCAACAAACGTTACATCCAGCTTAAAATCTAAAGGCCATCGAGACACGGCATTTCTTAATAAATTGCGACGTATACACGCATGCGCATTATATCAAAGGAGGCAACCTATCGCAATGGAAAGGGCATCGTTGCGTAGAGAGCATAGACCAGATTTGTTGCAAGAGCAGAGAGAGGATGCAGGTACCCAAGCTATGACGCATCAAGGTAATTCGACAATTACTCTACCCCAAAAAACCCTGATCGTGCTTTGTGGGCCAGCTGGTGCTGGTAAGAGTACCTTTGCACGCAACTTTGTGGACCTGCATCAGGCTCAGGGCTGTAAACCGACCTCGATTGTCTCCTCCGATTACTGCCGTGCTATGATCTGTGATGATGAAACGAATCAGCAGGTCAATAGAGATACATTTGATCTATTCTACTATATTATCCGTAAGCGTCTATTCCAGGGACGCCTGACAATTGCTGATAGTACTGCTCTACAAGCTAATGCGCGCCAGGCATTGATCGAGATTGCTCGGCGCTATCAATACCACAGCAGTCTTTTTGTTTTCAATATGTCTCTGGAAACCTGTCTAGCTTACGATCAGCATCAAACGCGTGGGCGTAGGGTGGGCGAGAAGGTCATCTCCTATCACCAGCAAATCTTGCAACAGGCTCTCTTAGAGATCCCTCAAGAAGGCTGGGACCAGATCCAGATCCTGGATGAGCAGCATTGCCATATGGATGTAGAGATTGTGCCCTAATAGTTTGTCTCTATCGACCAGGATCATTCTACTGCTGCCATGGGTTTCATTGGGGGATTTACACACAAAAGCCGCCCCAAAACAGCAGTGGTTTCAGTCTTTCTCTAGCTTTGCAGTTTTTTGAACGGAGCCCAAAAGAAGAACTTCTATCAAAGTATTTCCTTCCACTTATCTCAAGTTGTCCCCTCCTCTCTAAATGACCATTTTGGTGCTGGGTAGTGTTCCCAGACATGATGGTCATCGTAGCTTACCACGCTTTATTTCTTTTAAAACACTCCTAACATAGGGTTCAAAATCCACTTGGATATTATGGCGTGGCGAATTACCATAACGTTTGTGCATCTTTTCACGCTCGCAATATATCATCTGTATCATTTTATCTTGTGGAGGTAACACATATTCACCCAGAAGATATTTGCTTACCCATACACTTTGTAATTCGGCAAGAGGCATAACTGCACCAACAGGCTGGAGCAAGCCAATGAAGAAGAGATCCTGGTAGTGTGGATGAAAGACGCGTAAAAAAAGTGGTAACTCGTTTTTTATTGCATTGGCACACTCTGAGGCGAAGAATGGAAAAGTCACATTGTAGCCAGTACAATAGATAATCTTGTCTATTTGCTCGCAAGTTCCATCAGTAAAGATTACCCTATCACCATCGAGCTCACAGATAGCAGGCTTAACCTTGACACGACCATGCGTAATGGAATTAAGAATATCAGAA
>Ga0206350_10498046_pt1 | contig 12190 bp, 2 predicted proteins | sample DielMetaTC5pm4_FD_146432 | JGI IMG/M metagenome (GOLD analysis project Ga0206350, IMG submission 146432) | Corn rhizosphere microbial communities from Kellogg Biological Station, Michigan, USA - Diel MetaT C5pm-4 (Metagenome Metatranscriptome)... | ecosystem: Host-associated > Plants > Roots >...
CAGCGTGGCTAACTGATGATACCTATTCTAATCCCTCCAATTGAAGTCCTTTTTTCAGAATTTATTAGAGAATCCAACATGTATTCAAATTCTATAGAAAGATTCTATTCTCCTCAAGAAAATAAAATAAATAAAATATTCAAGCGTTTAAGAGAGTCGAGTGGGCAACCTTTACTTGTAAACACTAACTTTAATAGAATCAAAACAATTTGGTTCAAAGAAGACTTAGAGTTATTAATAAGTAAAGTCAATCTAACTGAAGAAGAGAAAGAAGATCTTAGAAGTGGACCAATAAATGAAGTATGTAATAACTTAAGTATATTAGTGAGAAAATTAGAAGATAACCCTTATAGCTTAGATGTCTTAAATCATAGATACGGGTTGAGATCAAAGAACATAATGAAGGAAGGTAGATTATGTTATGAACCTAATATGACGAGCTTATCAATGAGTAACATCAATGTACCTAAAGAAAGAAAGATGATATTAACGGAATTAATATGCAATAATAAATTAAACCAGTCTTCTTCTGGATATGACAGAGAACTACCTGATTGGAACATATGTCGACAAGAGTCTAAATTAATGAGTATTCTGGCATCAGCAGAAGAGATAGAAGATGAAAATGTTCCAATAGTGAATCGAAATTATGGCAAATTTGTACAAGATACTGATGAATTTATATTTGCTAAAGTGCACCCTAATAAGACATATTTAAAGGCCAACTTTATCTTAAATACGTTTCAAACAGATATATTTGACTTACTTTTACCAAATATAGCAATGTTTGGTTCAATGACCAAGACAGAGTTTGTTCATGTTAATCGTATAATAAAATATAATGCATTAAAAACAATTTCCACTTTTGCGCAATGGCAGCAAGGATATAATGAAATGTATATAATGAAAGATAAAGAGACTGAATTCGAAATAATAGAAGAAACAGAAAATTTCTTAGGGCTCATTATAAATAAATTCTTTGTCTTTGAAGATTTAGAAGCATTCACAACTTATTTAATTAGAGGCGAAAATAAACACTATAAAGAAATATTAAAGACAATGTTAGAAGAGACAAAGGATGAAATTAATTATGAGTTATGTATTATAAAAGAAATAAGATTACCCTTGCCTATGTTGAAATGGTTCATTAGTAAAGCGTTATGTTTAAAAGAAAGATTAAATAAAATCAATTTAGATGGGTATACAAGTTCAATTGACATGGATCCGGAATTGAAAATAGAAGCTAGGTATGCAGATGCTTTACAAGCTAGATTAATGTCTTTAGTTATTGCATTAATACAAGTTAACCAAACATTAAGTAATTGTAGAATTGGATGGAATGAAAGTATAAGAATTCCCATCCAAGAGCTTCCTATATTCATGCAAACCCCACTTGTCATAACATCAATAAAAATAATGTCTAATTTACTGGATGATTCATATTATAGAAGGCTATTAATTTCAAGCGCATGTTTGTCTAGTAAGTTCAACTTTGATAGAAAACTTGAACTAGGTCAAGCAACAGCTATTCGTAGTCATGAAATTAGTGAAAGAGTAGTGAATTATACTTTGCAATCAAGAATAGAAAACTGGCCTAAATTCGTTAAAGAAACATACGAGTTTTGTCATAAAGCAGGCGGAGATAGTCCTATGGGTTTACGATTTAATGGTCCAAACTTATATCCAGATGAGTTTGAGGCAAAGGAAAAGGGTATCGAAAAAAGTAATTATTATATTACGTTACACGATTCTCATAAAATGAAAACATTTTTAAATAAAAATCCTGTTATATATTATCCACACACGCATGATTTTGGGGAAAACTTAGTATCAAAGCAATTATTTTTGATAATTAAGCAAATCTTAATAGGAGTAGGAATGGTAAATTATACTGAAATTACACCTAGAAGGGACTTGCAAATGGGCAGTCAACCTATTGAAATGTATTACTATAGTTCTCACCTGGTTGAAGCATTAGGAGGCGTATACGGGGCATTAGAATCTTCTAGACCCCTACTTAAGTCTATTGATGTAGCAAACAGTGATAGTCATTTTGAAACTTGTAATATAAATCATATAGTTACAAAACCGATTATTGAGGTTGGTAATATGTACCCATTGTCTGAAGAGGATTTTCATAATGATATGGAAGGATTTGAACAATTCAGCGGTTACAAATTCCCATCAACATGGAAATGTTGTAAGTGTAATAATATTATAAATGATGGAACTAAGGAATGTAGATGCGGACACACAATTTCATCTATGCTTCCTGCAGGATTTGATGTACTGTTTTTGGACGAAGAAGATATTTCTTTGTACAATATGAGACTAGATAGAGTAATTCAACCTGGAGTTATAATCATACCTCGATATAGTGAAAAGAGTGAACCTTTCAGAATTCCAGAAGGGAAACAGGAAGAAGAAGAGACATCTTATTTAGAGGAGACTAAAAAAGAAAAAGACATAAATAATAATAGTGCAGAGGGCGATATTGGAACTCACATATCTTGGGCTGATTATGAAGTCGATGAAGATTTTGACATTGATGTCGCTTACTTAAATGATGTGGATAAAGGCGTTGTAGAGAATGTTGTACAATCTATGGAGATTCCAGATATTGAAGAAGAGGACAAAGGACTCCCGTATGGACAAGTTGAAAGTCCTACTATTGCAACATCCGAGCCTAGTGAAGAGAGTGGGTCAGAAAGTGGTTCTATACATGTAGATATTGAAACAGAACCTACTAGCAATAGTGATGATATTCTTAAATTAGCAGAAGAGATTGATTTGGAAACTAATCAGTTTGAAGCTTTAGTTAAAGAAGCAACTGATAAATTTATGGCTGCAGTAAGCAAAACTCCAACAGGTAAAATCGATATCCATATGATTAATTCAGAAACATTGAATAGTACTTATAAACAGAAAATGGGGGATATAGGAAATCCTATCCAATTTGAAAGACAGATCAAAGAATGGAAATTTAATAGTAAATTTCCGTTGTTAAGCCGTAATACATATGATGCATTTAGACAACAATGGTCAAATTTAGCTATATCAATTACAACTAGATATTTGGTTGCATTTAACTATCTTCAGAAAGTAGATATAACAGATAAGAGAATAACCAGAGATGAGTTGTCAAATCATAGCGCTCCATTGTATATGTATAAGCTAATCGGGAAAACACCAGATTTCCATTTATGGATAGAAAATCAGTTGGAGATTATAGAATTTAAGTCTGTGATTGAAGAACCTACAGAAATTTATGTTAATCGTATTATTGCAGAAACTATTGAAAAATATCCATGTCACAAACTTGTAATAGTTTTTGTTATAATGGATGATTCTTTACCTGGTTCGTTAAAAATGTTTCAGACAGAAACATTATTCTATCGTCAATTAAGAAAAGAGTTGTTGGAATTTGAGTATAAGAATCCAAAGTTAAAACATTATCGACCTGGGGATATAAAAGAATCTTTTTCGTCAATTGAAACATTAATGGACTCTTTCCCTTTCCAGCCATGGACTACAAATATGCCATTACAAGAGAATTTTACTAGAGAGTACAGAGTTTTATGGGAAGACATGTTACCAAAGCTTACTCTTGTAAAAGACATGTTAAATGAACATATAATACCTACTAATAGTTTACATACAATTTTACCTAAACCTAGTAGAATTAATATTAGTCCGGTACATCCTTTAAATAGAGACGCCAATAAATTAGCATTTAAAACTGATTACGGTCACAAAGGAAAATATTTGCTGCCATATCTTTGTGGTTATGAGAAAATGGAGATTCCTGACTTACTAAAACAAATAGATGGGGCTGATACAACTATTAGTAGCATTTTTAGAACTGCACTGAAAAGTTGGATTATTGCAAAACCTTTAGTTAAAGATATTACAAGAATCAACAGATACCTGGCTCTTTTACAAACTGATCATTCTAAAACTATCTTCGAAAACATTGGAACAATCTTTAATAGTAGTTTTACATCTAGAAATGTTGCTAGGAAAATTCTAAATTTAAAAGCAAAAGAAATCAGAAACAAAATTAATGAAGAACTAGGTCCACATGGAACGATAGATAGAGAAACTTGGAAATTTAGTAAAAGAGGTACTTTAAAGTTAAATGATTTAGATGTAAGACATAAGTTTCATGTAAGATTTCAAAGAAACAATGAGAAACCTATTAAAGATCAACCGGATTATGCAGTTATGAATAATGCAACTTTTGAAAACATTAACAAAATCTTAAAAAATTTACCAGAACCAGAAACGTATACATTTAACTTTGATACTGCATACCCTTTTAGCAAAGAAGCTACAGAGTTAATGTACAAATATGAAAGTGTATTCTCTAATTTACTTGATAAGTTAAAAGCAGACCCATTCTTTAAACAGCTGTGGACATCAATGAGATTTATGAGAGAGTTAGTAATGAATATACCTGTTTACAGCACAAAATATGGTGAAACAGATGAGTTTAAAATTATCGAATCAAAAGAATTAGGATTACTAGTTTTAGCTAGTCTACATCCTAATCAGAATACTACCGGATTAATCAAAATAATACAGTCAGTCCCTAACAATGTGGCAGAATTGTTATTAAGTGACAACTCACTTGGAATCTGGACAAAAGTTGGAGAACTGAATACAACAAGTACCATAATTGAGAGTGACTTCTTTAGATTAAATCATAAATTTGTTGTTCAGTTTGATGCTATGGTAGGAACATATATGGCCAATCAAGCTCTCTGGTTCAGTAAGCATAACGATATATTAAAGAACGGATTATGGCAGAGTATGTATTTAAACTTTACAAGAGATTTAACTTATGTTTTAGATATTGTTTATACTTTTTTACTACGAAGTTTAGCTGATATAAGTTTTGGAAAGTATGATGGAGCAGCTAAATACGATGACATGAAACTGAAAGATGCTAGAGTTGGAAGCATATATAGAAGGTTGATGAATAATTGGAAAAAATTTGTTGATACCCTAGCTGAACAAAAGACCCAAAGCAAATGGAATATGATGTATGATCCTTTCTTTGGTATCCCTATAATAGATAAAGACGATTTTATGTTCATTGCTTATAGTAAACAAATGGTTCCTAAAGACGATGGTATTGACGATCCTAAGCTAGCTTGGGGATTCTTTAAAGCAGACTTAGATCAACAAAGTGATTGGTTAAAATCACCATATAATAGCGATTTTTATAGATCCTTTTCATATACATTAGAAGAATTTAATAAAGTATTATTTAAACCTAACAATCCGAAAGAGTTTGAGTTGATTCAAGATGAAAACTCTGTTGCGCCTAGCGGTAAGCTAGAAGACGACGTAGGGAATGTGCATACAGAAAAGTGGTATCAAGATCTTAAATTAAAAGATAATTTAATTCATGTTACTAATGCAAGATTAGAGGGAGAACAGGTTAAAGATGACAAGTTGATTAAGGATTCCTTAAGAATTGTAAAAGATGCACTATCAGAAACTAAGTCATATGCTGGAAATGCAGGACTACTACCTAATATTATCGACAAGCCTAAAATAGAATGGGAGAAGGTATCCTTTTGTAGTGAGTTTATATACACAGCAACTAGAGCTAACTTTGATCTTATTAGAAATAAAGTTAGAGGTGACTTTATAATGGAAACTAAAGACGTTTCTTCTACTGATGATATTGCATCATCAAAGGTAAACGTGCCAACTACAGAAAGTATAGCAAAGAACATTAGTGGATTTTACCCAGGACTGGTATCAATGAATCAAGCCGAATCTGTCTATTTTAGTATTCATGATATGTTCTTTAAAGCAGATGACTATGAAGTGTATTTAAATAATGGAGCGCTTCTTAGGCAACAACCTTACCACCCGACCAGAAATTTTCAGGCAGAAATGGAATTATATAAAATAACCACCAATGCTATAATAGAATACACCACATTTGATGAATTAAAAGATGATATTAAGATAAGAGAAGAAAGAAAGAGAAAAGGAAAAAGCGACTTTGTAAATGATCTAACTCCTGTTATTAAAATAATTAAAGGGGGAGACCCACTTTTATTGTACAATATCAATCTTGATCCTAGCCGTGTAGAAAACACTTATATTGTAAATACAGTTCAACCTGTAGATCAGGTGGTAAAGGTTAAAAGGAAAACAGAACCAACACTCTTAGAAGTAGCATTGTTTAATTTATATAAGTATCCTAATATAGTAGTGCTGACTCCCCATAATAAAGTACAGACAGGCCCTAAGAAGAGGCAATTTTATCAACAGACAGTTAATGGAAGAGATGCAAATAGCATTATGGATAAAGGATTCGTACCTTATTTAAAAGTTTGTGATCAGGATATTATCACTCAATCAGGAGATAAAAAATATATAAAACTTGAGAAGAAAATAAAAAGAATATTAAATGCGATAGCAGGAAAAAAGGGTTTATTTTATGTGTCATCAGGTGATGAATCTAAGTTTGGAGACACCTACCCTTTAGAAGCTTTTGAAGTTTTAACTTATTCACTGAGAGATGCTGGCTATATGACTGAATCTTCACGGATGTTTGTGTCGCATTGTTTAAATTCTATGAGAGGCAGATACCATATTATGCCTAGGTGGAGTCAAGACATTATAAAGAAACAAAATTCTGTTTTAGAAAAGATGATAAAAGATAATAATTTCCAAATGGGTAGAGTATTAACAGTCTTATTAGAAAGTTTAAATCCGAATTATTTAAAACATAAGAAATATGCAATACATCTAAAGAACCTTTGGTTTGCTATTTCTGAAAATTACGGAATCAATAAAGATGTTGGATTTGCTTTAGGAGTTATGAATATGATATCCACTTGCTTGACTGTCATTCATTTAAAAGTAGTGGAAGATATTATAGAAGATATTTGCCCCGAACTAATAGTAGAAAGTGGAGGTCATTCTGACGATTCCATACAATTTGTGAATCTTCCACGAATTACAGCAGATTATTTTAGAAACTGTAATTTAGATACATTGTTAAAATTTAGATTACGAACAAACAAAAGAAAGAGAAGTATTGATTGGAACACTATGTCTTTATATGGAACTAACAATGACACTGGAAGAAATGAAAAAATAGATTTACGTACAATTACTGTTTTATTTATTTGTTTAAATTTTTATTGTCCTAGATTAGTTGGACAAAGACCATCATTATTTAAGTGGTTTCATGGTCCGATAGGAGAAGTTTTACAAACTATATATAGCGAAGAAGGATCATTTGTTCCGTTAATAAGGTATACTTCTGCAATTTTTAAGGATATGCCAGGTAAATCTTACGCAACAGACTTAATTAGTTCTTTGTCCAGAGTCCTTCATATTATACAATTTGGAGGAACGTCAACTTGTGCATTTAATTGCATGATGATCGCAAATATTTTATCATTGGCAAGGTTCGGAGTTAGTAAACAATTAGAAGTTCGATTTGATACTTTGCCTAATCTATTAGGAGGATGGATAGCCTTTCCTCATGAAATATTAGAATTCGGATTTGAAGCAAATACTATTAGATTACTAGCAAGCGCCGAAAAAGTTCAGTCATTAAAGAATGAATTGAAGCTGATGTTAATGACAGAACAAGTATGGGATTTAAATTCTGAAGTTAACCAGTTAGAAATTGAAGAAAACGAAGACGAAGTTGCTAAAAATGATTTAGAATTAGAGAACAATAACTATGGAGGAGTTGTAATGAAAGAAGAATTTTCAAGAATAGGAGATACGTTCATGGATTTCGAAATAGTATTTTCCAGAACACTGAAAACATTAGCATCTTTTGCTAGACAATTTAAATTATATCAAAAAGAGATAAATCAAGTTCATGATAGTAATATATTATTAAGCAAAGGAATAAAATTAGCTGTTGAAAGTGATATTGAAAAAATGAAATTAGACGTAAACCACACTTTAACGATAGATGATACTCAAGCATTAAAAGAAGCTTACTATAAAAGTGCCCCATATTATTTATATAAAATAGAAAGCTTCCCAATGAAAATGGTGAGACATTTAAACAAATATACTACTAGGGGATTTCAAGAGTCTTATTTAAAAGTCCCAGCTTCTACTAAAGCAATTAATCGAATGGGATATCTAAATCGTTTACTAAGCAACCCATTTAATCCAAAGTTTATCGATATCAATCAAGCCCTTTTAGAAGACATAGAAATTGAACCTTATAATTCACAGTTACTAGCAGATTATGATACAGGAACTACTCAGAGAACTATAAACAATCCTACTAAAAGGCCTTTGTTAACAATTTTACATGTTATACTTATTGTAAAACATATAGCAGCTCATCCTAATCAGAAGATTCCGGCTGAAAATGAAACATTGTTTATATTTCTAAATGAAGTATTTAAGAATCAAATTTTGAAGATGTATAATAGAAATTATTCATTTACGATTACTAAATTAAATGTTGATGATCAGAGAATTGCTATAGCTAAGATGAATTATAGTAAAATTTCAAGGCATTTCACTGACGTTACGTTCTCTTACAAAACTAATGATTTAGTAGGACTATTAATTGAAACTGTAGGAACTGATAAACCATTAACAAACACAATTCTTTATAGACATAAGAGATGGTTGTTCCAAGACAATACATTCTTAGAAACTTATAGTAAGATAAAAGAGTTGTTCGATAAAATAAAGGTAACACAAAGGATGGTTGAACAAAATGCACAGATTTTAATTAGACTTATGACACCTGGAATAATGCCGATAATAATTAAAGCCATGGATGATAAAGATGTTGTCAAAGATTTTCTATTCTATAGATTCAGTACAGGTGCAAGTTTGCAATTTACTAATTATGTGTCATCTATACATACTGAGATCATCAGTTCAGTTAGAAATGAAGAAGTGATTGAAGGTAATTTAATCAATAGAGCTATAATAGACGTATGGATATATGATATAAACATTTCTAAAGTGTCTTTTATATCCAACGGCGTAAACAAAATAGAGTTATTTGATAAAAAATTTGTTGAAAGAATAGTAACTATGAAGTCTCATTTTTCCAAATATCAATTAAACTTAGTGTTATCTTATAGTATATTAAATAACAATTTTATGCAACCCTATTTTAGAGCATCAGTGGTATTAGATAAAGATACTAAAGATGTAAATAGAACTTGGAATAATTTTAGATCAGCAATTGCCGAATCTAAAAAGAGACGAAACATTGGCGAAATAGTACCAAATTTGATCGAGAGCATTGATTATGGGGGGATAGACGAGGTAATTACATCAGATAAGATTAGATTTATTTGTAGTTATAGTTGGAGATCACAAGGAGTTATTATCATGGGTCTTAAGAATGATCAAATAATAGTCTATAGATCACAGTGTAGTGATAACGAGATGATATTAATGGTTAAGCTTGCTCTGCATTACTTAAATGAGAATGCATTGAGAAATCAGCCTTTGGACAAGATTGTTGCATATGCTAGAGGTGATTTTACGTACAACAATGACATGTGGATGAAACAAACTGGTGATCGTGCTATAAAAGAGATAGATTGGGAAACATTGATGATTTTAGCTGGAGCTATCATTCAAAGTTATAATGTATTCTTTTTGAAATTCTTGAGTGGACAGAATACTCTGCAAGACAAAATGATTCTACAAATGGGTGAACATACGGTTAATTTTATAGATGGAAAACTAGTGACAGTTCCTTATTTAATCACACCTTGGGATGTCAAGAATGCTAACAATAAAGTTGAATTCCTACAAAAGAATGGATCAGATTATTTTGGAAATAATGATAAACAAGATTATAGACAGGATACTTTGTTAGAGTCCATAGTTAAATTATTTAATGATATAACCTTAATGGAAGGTAAGCCTATTAGAAAATACTTGTGGTCTAATAAGCAATGGAAAGAGGTCCCAGAAAATGTAAAACATGTAATAATGCATTTACCAAGTTTCACGTTAAAAGAGGATAGCATTATTATTAACTTATTACATGCTATATTTATACAATCATCTCATCAAACCAGTAAAAGTGTTATTTCAGAAAAATTTGTTAATGTTGTATATACTAATATTACCAATTACTTAAAAGAAGTTGAATCTGAAGCAATAGAAATAAAAACAATCACTGGAAAGAAATTAATTAAGACCCCTAAGACTCAAGTTCATACAACAGTTACTGAGCAAGCTGCAAAGATTATAGAGCTTTTAACGAAATCATCAAAGAATGCAAGATTTGTGTTTTATAAGCTGTTTACAGTTAAAGCTCTGTTATTGACTTATAGCATGAACCTAGACGTAGATTTAACAACAAAGGCTCATTTTGTTTTGAATCAAGATGTTAGAACCAGAACAATAATGAATGAACAAATTTCTGTTAAGGTTATTCAAAAATTATGTGACAAATTTGATGTGAGAGATCAAATGAATAAAGTATTAAATATCAATAGTTATAAACGATTTATTGATTTTAGTAATGATTCTGATTATGGATTTTACAAACTTCAAACTATTGCTACATATTATCACCACTTAACAGAAATAAATAATTCAAATCAAGTTCAGGCTGATGTTAAAAAGAGTGTGACTAACTTATGGAACATATTTCTATCTTGGAATACGTTAGAAGATAAAAGTGAACCATTCATCAGAGTAGATGTTATCCCTAAAACTAAACCGATAAATTCAACCCAAGAATTTACAGAAACAATAGTTAGTGAATTATGTTTGACACAGGAAGCATTTCAAATGATCACTGACATTCAACAATTCACGTCGTACAGTATCTATGGTAGCTCTTATATAAGACATGCATTTTTTGATTATTTAGATATCAAATTACGAAGGAAATTAGCTAATGTGATAGTTTGGTTAAAAGATAGAAAAGAACCAATTGTATATTTACCAAAGGATTTATGAATGTGTTGAGTAAGTTAGATCTGTTTTTTAAAATACTGATCAGTATTTTAAAAAACTGATTTGATAAATAGTGAGAAATAGTTTAGGAGAGGCTGTTAGTGATAGAATATTGAGTAATTAAATTTTCTTGAATAAGTTTGTTTAATTCTTCTATTAATATATCTGACTTAGAAGACCACACTGTGCTATTATAAATTACGTAGTTTAATGTTTTATTTAAGTGATCTTTTGCTAGTAAGAGCCAATCTTGGCTTGATAAATCTAATCTCTCCATAGCTTTAGCAGTAAGTTCAATACTAACGAAATCTGGAACCTGAATCTTCAAGTATACTGGGTTGTAATTGTTTAAATCAGACTTGCTAACAAATCCACTATTAACACTAATTAACCCTCTTTTGGCAAACTCGTAAAAGTGTTCAGCTGATTTAACGAAAGCACTCTTGGGAATACTGGCTAATTTAACTTGATTATTAGATTGCCCCTGTAATACAAGTTCAAAGATAGAAACAATCTCTTGATGCTCTATGTTTAACTTGGTTGAGAATGACTTATCTATATTTAATTTAGTGAGTAAAGTAATAGTATTGCCGCAGTTAAGTAGCTTTTTCAAATCTTCTCCATTAAGGACATGAGCATTTTTATCAACTTTTATTTCAGGATCCAATTCTTTAGTGTATCGTAACTTTTGATCCGCATAAATGACTCCATCTTCGGTAGAGAGTCTACAAATAATCCCGTAGATATTTAATTTAGCTTCTCTTAGCATTTGAGTCATAGCAGGACTTTCAATAGATACAGTAATAGGTGCATTGATTAGCCACTTAACAATACCTTTCACAATTTGTAAAGGAGTTCCGGGTACATAAGGAACTCTCATTTTAATGGAATTCTTAAACCATGTTCTACCAGTCGATGGATCCATGTTACAACATATGACAGTTGATGAACTGTATTTAACTTTTAATGTGTCAACTTTTTCAATGATCCTATCTAAGTCAACTAAGGATTCATCTTTCCCCATAACTAAATCCAGAAGAGCTGAATTTAGTTCAAAATGATAATCTTTGATGGGAATAACACAGCCTGTAAACTCAACTAAGTCAGCAGTAAAAGGGATTATGAAATGTGATATATTTGAAATACTAATTATATCCTTATGTATAGCTGCCATAGTGAATGATTATTGAATGTGATTAAGATGAATTAAACTTATTAGAAATGTCAGATTGCCACGCGG
>Ga0206350_10465142_pt1 | contig 12130 bp, 8 predicted proteins | sample DielMetaTC5pm4_FD_146432 | JGI IMG/M metagenome (GOLD analysis project Ga0206350, IMG submission 146432) | Corn rhizosphere microbial communities from Kellogg Biological Station, Michigan, USA - Diel MetaT C5pm-4 (Metagenome Metatranscriptome)... | ecosystem: Host-associated > Plants > Roots >...
AGGGGATTTACTAGTGGGGCGTCAACGCTATTTTGATAGATGATTTGCCTGCCAGTTTTACGATGGCAGCCCACTAGTCCTACTGTGGTAAGTAAGCTCTGAGCTCAAAAGTTTTTTGAGCGTAACTACCACCGCAGGACTAGGACTTGCTAAAGAATAACTTTCAGTTGTACAGCACTCTCCAAGAGAGAAAAGAGGCATCAACGCTAGAAGTTATTTTTTAACCGTCAGTGCAGTAGAGGCATACTGTCAAGCTCAAATTAGGACTGCTCACTAATGCCAGTTTGCACTTGGACGTTCCTCTTCTCAACAGGCGGCTTCTCAACGGCCATAAGTTTTGCAGCTTCGTTCTTCAGATGAACTTTGACTTGCTCCGGAAATGCTGGAGGAGTCTCTTCTACTAGGAGATGATGCATGTCCTCATATGCCCGTTGCGGATGTTTAGAAGATTGTGTATCCTTAGGGTATCTCCATGGTGACGCAAGATCAGGAGAAAGGGACAGACCAAGGGCCTCGCACACCACTTTTGCAGATCGAGTGAGACGCTCATAATATATTATAATTTCCGTAGGTAGACCATCACGTAGCCTCATTTTGTTGGCTCTAACGAAGAAGTTTTGCAAATTTTGCGTATTTGCGTCCCCATAGGCCAGCGATCCTTCCCGACGTAAATGAGCTTTTTGTATCTGTGAGAATGAATCGTCTTGCATAATAAAATCTATATTATATCCCCTTATTAGAGAATTTATCTGATCACTTCTAAGACTTCCTGTTTGTGGTCCATCTTCTTGTGGTCCAGTCCTCCCCGCTAGTCCAAAGGAATCAGATGTAGACGTGATCCGTTTAAATTCATTGGCTGAAGACCTTGGATCTTTTCGAAGCTGAAGCTCTACGGTCATACCTCTCTTAAGAGCATCAATGCCAATATGCTGTAGCCGGGATTGCGGTATTTCTACGATGGGAGGACGTGTCCTCAGGGTCTCATAGCGACGTCCCCCTGTCTGTCCAAGGGTCTCAGACCTAGATGTGAGTCGCTTAAAGGCTGTTTCTTGATCTGAAACTTGTTCTCTAAGTGCATCCACTGAAGGGGATTTTCGTATTAGTGGTCCCATTTCCCACTTGTCATCTATTTCCCCTGTGTCATCTACTGGCATCCGGTCTGGGTCGGGATTTAAGATCTCCTGTACATCTTCCTTTGTGAATGGTGGTCTTGGTCTCACTTGATCCACTGAATAGACAAACTTCCCTGCAGTGCCATTAAAGCTGTCTAAATGGTTAGCTTGTGCCCTATCCCCTCGTTGGTGTGAAGCTTGCTCTCTCAAAAAGTCTATTGATTTTGCAGGCCGCAACGTAGGCGCCAATCCAACCAGAAAGCGCGTGTCAGTTCTATTAGAGGGTAAGTTGTTAGTTTTCTGAAATCTTTCTCGATATGAAGTTCCTTCGTTATATGAAGTTCTTTTGTTTATTTCCGCCACTGTATTATTTCTCCTCTTAGCATTATATAGTGGTAATTACCACATTATATACCTATAACTATTAACTATATTGAATTTTAGGCTAATTTGGCTTAGAACATACTGGAGACAGGGTATATAAGATTTCATTGCGAATAGAGCTTAAGTCTTTTCTCACCAGCCTTTATAAGACATTAGCCAATAGCATTGTTCAGAAAGATTGAGGCATCTCATATTGATATCTACATCTCTCCAAATCAACCCTCTTAAAGAATACCCAGAAAAAGACTACATTTTAATAGCAACTAGCAGACAACCAGAAGACATCTTGGTGAGAACAACCAGTAATTGGTCTTAGCTCCATCTTTGCAGTTTTTTGGACTGAACTGAAGAGGCAGGAAGCTTTATGAAAAAAGGGAGATTCTGCTTGACCGCCAACCAAAACCTTTGACACCCTAGATTGGCACATCATCAGATAACAAGCAGCTAGGCCTTCTCTTCTTTCACATCGAGAAGATAGTACTCAACTTCCTTTTCACTCTTTGCTGCAATCACTTTGCGCAAAAGCCCTTGCACTTGATGGGCATCTTTAAGGTATTTACACTGATCTTGCGCTAATCTTTCTAGAGATGAAAAATGAGTTTGAATGAAGAAAAGCAATATTTCCAGCTCTTCTCTCAACTTTTCCTTACGCTCCTCTTCACGAGCCTCTTGCGCAGTCTCCTGCGCGATCTCTTGGGCGAGTTCCTTGAGAGCCCAGCTCTCCTTGAGAATATCTTTCAACATGCCAAATCTCCTTCTCAGCCACTGCTGATCACTTTCGTCCTCGAACACTAAAGATGCAAAACCATACGTAAATGAGAGCAGTTCCCTTTGTCTATCTGTATCCTCTTGGCCCAGTTGGTCAATGACTCGCTCGACAGCTTCACGCTGTTGCCCTTCCCGACTCAATGGCACAAAAGGAAGCAAACCTGTGAGACCTGTTTGGAATAAATCCTCAGTTGGAATAGTCCACAGCTTGATCACCCGAAACCAGAAACAATGCAGAAGCTCTCCATGGTGTGCTCTCACCTCGTAGGGAGACTCAGCAATGCCACTATCAGGTCTCAGATAAATCACAAATGAATAGACTGGCAGTTTATATTTAATGAATGCTGCGACATTATACTCCCACAAGCGCCTTGCCATGATTGGATGGCTCGTTGACTGAAATTCGATATGCAGCAAGTAGTACTTGTGCTCGATGGCAATTCGATAGAGAATATCTGCCTCGATATCACGACTAGCAAAGCGCGGTGAGAGATCATCGATGTACTCTGCTCCTTTGAGCAACCACTGGACGAAATCCTGCGGTGCCTCATTGGCAAGATTTTTCACCTTCCCATCCCAGTCACCCGTAGCTTCTTCGTTCCTCCTTGACTACGCTATTCCTTGTATAGAACAAGTGTAACAGATAGTATGAGATTTGTCGAGAGCCCATATAAACCTATCAGGGCTTTTTGGTGTACATCAAATACATCTTCTGCAACAATATTGACGTTCCCTCCAAGCTCATTGTTCGTGGGAAATAAATGCTATACAAACCCAAAAGCTCTGTAAACCTATAAGCCTTGACTCTCTCCTTTTGGGCTTACTGTAAACTGTGCAAGCAGCAAACGATAGTATAGGTTGCTTATCATCCAATCCAAACAAACGCCTATAAAACAGCACATTGACACCACTACCATTGACACCAAATCTGACACTAAAGAGGAGAGATTTGCATGAACACAGCTAAACACAACTGGACAAAAATTCCATCCACATAAGCTCAAACATCTGAGCAATCAAGGTGTGCAAGAGCCTGCAAAAGACGAGCAATAGTTGTCGCATAATTATAGCGCATGGATTGCAGGAGAGATTTTCTCTTGTATATTAGCGATTTTTAGCCACTGCGTTAGCAGTCTTCGCCGAGGCAGGCCCATTCGTCGTCCTATGGACTGTTGTTTCATCTTGGGTATTCTCGCCCTCAGTATCGGCAAGCATTGCTATCATCGTCTTCTTATGTGTTGTCTTACTACCCGTCGCACTCACACCGTTTAGGATCGGTTCTGTAACTTCTTCTTCCGAATTTCTCTTTTTGCGTGTATTACCTATTTCTTTGTTTTTTGTTGCCTTTGATGCTCTTGATTTTCCTTCTGAAGACGCATCTGCTGAAGCCTTCTTTTTACCTGTGCTACGCTTTGCCTTACTGCGCTTCGCAGTTGTAGTACTTGGACTACCCTCTGAGGCTAACACTCCTGATTGCTTCTTTTTATGTGTACTCCGTGTTGCCTTACTGCGTGTTCCACTCACACCACTCGAACTACTCTCTGAGCCTGCTTCTCCTGAGGCTTTCTTTCGACGCGTAGTACGCTTCGACTGTGCATCTCCAGCCTGCCGTGGTTTTTCCTCTACGCTGCGCTGAGCGGCAATGACTTCCTCATAACACACAGGATCTTGTCCTACTTTGGGAATAACCATTAAGCCGCCACACTTGGGGCAGGGATCAGGCACAGGCCGCTCCCAAACGGCAAAATTACATGTTGGATAGTTATTACAGCCAAAAAAGACACGTTTTTTCTGCCGAGTTTTACGCTCTACAAGATCACCCTTGCACGATGGACAGTGAGCACCAGTTTTCATTACAAAAGAGCGGCGATAGCGACATTCGGGGAAGCCAGAACACGAAATGAAGCGGCCAAAACGTCCTGTACGGATTACTAAGTTACGCTCCCCACATTCAGGACATAACTCGTCAATTTCCTCCAACGGCTTCTGTACGCGATCCATCTCAGCTTCTGCTTTTTCCATCGTGACCTTGAAATCACCGTAGAAGCTGCGCAGGAATTCCGTCCAGGAGCAACGCCCCTCTTCCACCTCATCTAGCTTGCGTTCCATTCCAGCAGTAAACCCAATATCAACAATATCAGAAAAATGCTTATTTAGCATTTCGTTAACTGTCTCACCCAACCATGTAGGCACAAAGCGACGCTGTTCCTGATCGACATAGCCGCGATCTTGAATAGTACTGATGATCGGAACATAGGTACTAGGACGACCAATACCCTGCTCTTCTAATTCTTTTATTAAGCTCGCCTCAGAATAACGGGGAGGCGGCTGCGTGAAATGCTGCTCCGGCTTTAGCCCATGTGAATCCAGTACTTCATTTACTTTCATTACTGGTAAAAGCTTTTCATCTTCCTCACGAGGCCAGACAGCATAGAAACCTTGAAATTTGAGATTGGAACCAGAAGCCCGGAAGACATACTGCTTAGCAACAATATCAACTCGAACAGTATCAAAGATGGCAGGCATCATAAAGCTTGCAACAAAGCGACGCCAGATCAAGTTGTACAACTTGAATTGATCAGCCGACAAGTACGGTTTCATGGCCTGAGGAGTCAATGTTACATCTGTTGGACGAATTGCTTCATGTGCATCCTGCGTTGTTGCTTTCGCCTTGCCAACACGTCCTTGACCGACATAAGGCTGACCAAAAGCTTCAGCAATGTAAGCTTTTACCTTTGTCTGTGCCTCATCAGAGATACGAGTCGAGTCAGTACGCATATAGGTAATTAAACCCTGATGGCCGCTGGCTCCTAGTTCAATACCTTCGTAGAGCTGCTGGGCCAAACTCATAGTTTTCTTTGGCTTAAAGTAGAGTCGAACTGAGGCGTCCTGCTGCATAGTACTCGTCGTATAAGGCAGATACGGCTGACGGCGTTGTTCGCGTTCATCATATTTCAGCACACTATACGTCGCATCTTGCAGATCTGCGAGGATAGCATCGGACTCTTCCTTCGAAGAGATCTTAATACGCCCCTTGCCAACCTTTGTTGCCTTCGTACCATTCTGAGCATCAGCCGCATGTTGCTCCTCTGTCTCAGAGCCAGCCTCATCACCATTCACAGCTGTTATATCTTTGAGCCGCGAGATTAACGTCGCCTCAAAACGTTCTGGCTGCTTCTGTTTACTAAGCGTTGCAGTGATTGTCCAATACTCTTCAGGAACAAAAGCACGGATTTCCGCCTCGCGATCACAGATTACACGCAACGCAACGGACTGGACACGCCCCGCACTGGTACCGGATTGAACACGACGCCAGAGGAGTGGACTAATTTTATAGCCAACGAGACGATCCAATACACGACGAGCTTGCTGAGCATTAAAAAGATCCTCATTGATTTCACGGGGCTTTTTGATAGCATCCTGCACAGCCACCTTAGTAATCTCATGGAAAACGGCACGATGCGGATTCTGTAGTCCCAGAATAGTTTTCAGCGACCAAGCGATGAATTCACCTTCACGATCAGGATCTGGAGCTAGGTATACTTCATCGGCACGTTTGGATGCGGCCTTCAACTCCTCAATCAGTTTGTCCTTCTTCTCGAGAATCTCATAGCGAGGAGCAAAATCTTTTCGTGTATTCACGCCAAGCCCTTTTCTGGGCAAATCGATGATATGGCCCATAGAAGCGAGGACCGTAAAATCGCGTCCTAAAAATTTTTCAATTGTTTTCGCTTTGGCTGGCGATTCTACAATTACAAGTTTCTTTGCCATCTCAGTTCCTTTATGCGTACCCCTAGCTTTAGCCCTGGGGAGGAAGCAATAGCTCCCGTAGGAGCGAATATCCATAACCGTCAGCTCGTTGGACTACTCGACAATAGTTCTTTCCAACACCAGTCACCGTTCCTTTCGATGTTGCAATGGTAAAAGCCCCATTTGCTTTTGCTGTCATGCGGCCCTCATGTGTGCCAGCGCTTTTGAGGTGAAGTGGCACAATGGCTTTGACGATATCGCCGGTTCGGAACCTATGCTTGAATCTCTTCTGCTTCGGATTGCCCCTTGGGAACCCATATTTGTCCATACATTGCATCTGCCTGCGCCCATGTCCGTAAGCCGTAATTGCCAGTGGTACGACTCTCTGAGCTTCAATCTGCTCTGGAGTGGATCGTCCGATACATGCAGCATCAAGCCAGTGGGTCTTCGGAAGCTCACGTCTGGTTCGATTGTACTTGGTACGCCCACCAGAACCACATTCCATCGGTAATCCAAGGGACGCTAACCTTCTGAAGAGCTCCTTTCGTGTGATATTGACCGCTGCTGCATCTCTGAGTAGGGCTTTGGCTTGGGCCAGAATCTTCCTCAAGAGATCTGGTTTCTTTTTGAGGAAGTCCTTGATATCTTTAGTTCCCTTGGCTTTATTGCACTTCTCACAAGCTAAACAGAGATTACTCACCCGATCATCACGGGACTTTGCTCGTGGGACAATGTGTTCGATCTGTAAAGGTGCGTTTTGCCTGCCACAGTAGGCACATGCACGTTTCCACTTCTCTAGCAAATATTCCCGCAGTTCATAGCCTGCTAGTGTTCCCTGCTGGTACTCAACTCCCGAGATTTCTGGATTCTCCATCGCTTGCATATCGAACTTGACAAGCTCCATGCTGAGAGCAGTAATATGGCATACCCTCATGAGCCGCTGGACCCAGGTGATGATGTTGCTTACTCTACTGATCATCGATGGTGATAGCCACCCTTCTGGGCGTTTGCGATTCTTCCACCTTGGTTGTCGGTAGCGAGTATGCCTGTTTCGTCTACCTCTACGAATGCTGCATCGATCGTCTAAACGTTCTTTGATCTTGTGTCCACGATGAGAAAGTTCTGCAGCAAAGACGACTTCCCCTGTTGAGTTGTTGACAATAGCTATCCCAGTAGTCTTTGAACCTGGATCGATCTTGATCCTCAGTTCTGCAACAATTGGATCATCGATAGCAACCTTCAATATTATAGTAAATGGGAACCTTTTAAAGATTGCTGCTTTCCCAGAGTCAAGCAATACTCTTGCCCTTCCAGGATGAATGGGATTTAATTGTTGTTTATTTGTGTCTAATACAAAAACTTTACTCATGTTTTTTGTTTGCTCTTACAAGCCTCTCCTTTCGGAGGTGATGGTGGCCTTGACAATGTTAGAAAGCGGTTTGGCGTTGCAAGCACTGGCACTAACCCTCGTAATCCTGTTTAACCTACAACCGTAGAGCAGAGGGCTGGCCTCGCACCCTCTGGTACCTAATTTCGCCTCTAACGTAGCCCTCTCAATCTCAAGATTGATGGCTGAGTCTGGACAGGTGAAGCCGTTAGCAACCCTTGCGGATCGCTGCAAGCCCATCCCCTTTGAGGGGATCGGGTCCCTGACGACCTTTGTTACTCAACAAAACCCGCGTGTATACACATATTTGCCCTATTATTATAAGGACAGAACATCATCAGATTGCAAGCCCTCTGGCTTTCGCCATGGGATTCCTGACAAGTTAACAAGTAGCTATACCCTTCCAAGCATTCCCTTGAGATCACAGACAGGATAACATATATTGGCAAGTCCCTGCTTTAAATCTCATCCAGCTTTTATTCAAACGCAAAAAGATGCCGAAATATTTCTTAAGACGCATAGCCATCAGAACACAAGCAGAGTATACTACCTGAGTAGGTTATCAACCTAGTACTAAAATAACATCTCTCAATGCACTTGACCCCATCGAGCTTGCATGCTATGCTGCATGTATCTACTATAGAGGATAGAAGCAGAAGCGTTCATGTGGAGGAACAGCATGCGGAAACAACGGCTATCGCAGTCAGTCCCGCCCGAGACCGATGGGGAACAACAAGAGGGCCAGAATGATCCCTCTCAATCAACCAATACAGTACCACAAGGGCCACCGGATCGCAAGAAGCGTCGGCAGAATGTTCTACGAGCGGGATTAGCGGTTGTCGCAGGAAGAGCTGCCGGGGCTATCAGCCGCCGCTTACACCTTGGCGGAGGTACAAGTGTTGTCGGCATAGTAGCTCAGCGCATCTACCCAGAGATCATCGAACACATGGCGGCACAGGTAGAACATGGAAGTGTCATCGTTACAGGAACGAATGGCAAAACGACGACCAGCGGTTTCATTGCTGCCATTTTGCGCGACAGCGGGTTACGAGTATGGCACAACCGTGAAGGATCGAACCTGATGCGCGGTGTGGCCAGTTTGTTCGTCATTCGCGCCAAACCCAACGGCCAGTTGCGCCGTTCAGGGAAAAGAGCTATCTCGATCCTTGAAATAGATGAGGCCACAATTCCCCAGATCGTCAAGGCATTAGAGCCACGTGTCGCAGTTTTTAACAATCTCTTTCGAGACCAGCTCGACCGTTATGGCGAAGTAGACAGCATCATTTCTCACTGGCGACAGGCCATCAGCCAGATGCCAGCAAGCACCACACTCGTGCTCAACGCTGATGATCCCTCAATTGCATATCTAGGTACTGGCTTTAATGGCAAAGTGCTCTACTATGGTATTGATGATCCTTCCCTAGACCTGCAAAAACAACCCGGAGATAACGAACAATACCAAGTCAGCGATGCCCGTACCTGCTCAAACTGTGGTCGTGAGTACACATACAGCCTTCGCTTCTATAGCCACATTGGACATTATCACTGTACAAGCTGCGGACTACAACGTCCTCAACCAGATATACGAGTGATCCAGGTACAGCTCGACAGTTTTGACCACAATCGCATCACCATCGAATATATTGCCCAAAAGTATGAAATAATTGTTCCTCTACCGGGGCTCTATAACGTATATAATGCTCTGGCTGCCATCACAGCATCCCTGGCAGTCAATACAGACTGGCAACCCATTATTACAGGCATTGAACAATCAAAGCCAGCCTTTGGACGTGGTGAACTGATACAGGCCGAGGATAAAACCATACGCCTGCTGCTGGCAAAGAATCCCACCGGATTTAATGAAGTGCTACGCACGCTCTTTAGCGAAGGCATAGCACGCCACATTCTCTTCATTTTAAATGACAACATCGCAGATGGACAAGATGTCTCCTGGATCTGGGATGTTGATTTCGAACGGGTAGTAGGCCATGCACAAACCCTTGTTATCTCAGGAACTCGTGCCTTAGATCTTGCCATACGTCTGAAATATGCTGGAATACCTCAGAAGAAAATGACTATCATCCCGCATATGCCATTAAAAAGTGAACGAGATAAGCGTCAGACACGCCAGCAAAGAGGAGCCCACAAAAAACAAAAAGAGCACCAGACATCTCCAACTTCCGAGCAGATAACCTCTCAGATAGCCAACAGCTACGGGCTCAAAAGCGCTTTAGATACTGCATTAAAGCAAACACCCGTTGGTGAAACTCTCTTTATTGTCCCTACGTATACAGGTTTACTAGCAGTGCATCGTGAGTTGGAACAACGCGGTTTAACTCCTCACTTTTGGGAAGGAAAAGAAGTATGAGCGATGGTTTCACTCAGCCACTTACGTTGACACTGGGACATTTGTATCCAGATCAATTAAATTTATATGGCGACCGGGGCAATATCCTGACACTGCGCCGTCGCTGCCAGCTGAGAGGCATCGAACTACGAATAGTTGGTCTGGGTATCGGCGATGCTCTTGCACCTGATGAGTATGATATGCTATTCATTGGTGGGGGTCAGGACAAAGAGCAGGCCCCCGTTGCCCAGGATTTACATGAGATGAAAGGAATCGGTCTGTGGGCAGCAATTGAAGACGATATGCCAGTGCTTGCCGTTTGTGGTGGATTCCAACTCTTAGCCCATTACTATCGTCCAGCAGAAGGACCAGATATGCAAGGTTTGGGGGTCTTTGATGCCTGGACTATTCACAAAGGGGCACGCACTGCACGGTGTATAGGAGATATTGCTATTCGTTGGAATGGACAAACATTAGTCGGCTTCGAGAATCATGGAGGACGTACCTATCTGGGTACAGCCAAGCCGCTGGGAAAAGTCCTGAAAGGAAATGGTAACAATGCAGAAGATTATACCGAAGGTGCGATCTACCGCAACGCTTACGGTACCTACCTGCACGGTTCCCTACTTCCAAAAAATCCGCACTTTGCCGATTATTTGATTAAGCTGGCTCTGCAGCGCAAATACAGAAGCGAGTTCCATACAGATCAAGGGACACCAGAAGAGTTCAATGGGCATATTCACATCGATCAAGTGCCCATGGACGGTTCTCAGCAGTTAGAAAGAATAGCGGATAACGTAGGAGCACATCTTCTACCATTAGACGACGTATTAGAATGGGAGGCTCATGCCTCTCTTCTTGAACGTTTGGGATTACATAGCGAGGTAACGGCAGTTCTGGCTGCTCAGCGTATGCGTAAAGGGTAATGCATAGGTTTAGCTTGATGGGGAAGGCATAATGAGTTTTGATCGTTCACAGGCTCGCTGCTCCTTTTGTGGCCGTCACACATCAGATGTCAAGCGTATGGTAGCGGGACCAGGAGCGGCATATATTTGCGATGAGTGCTTGCAGTTATGCAATGACATCTTACAAGATCCAATGCCTTTTTCAACCAGGGCATTGGAACTAGCATCACGTCCACCAATAGTCATCGCCGCTCCCCGCCCTCTGCTGGCACAGGAGCAACGAGACAAGCCTGATACAAGTGAACCAGTAAAAACTATCACCCTAGAACTAGAACAGAAACAAAATGGAATGACATTAATACTGCACCAACTGCAGTATTATCAGTCTTTCTTTGATCTGCTCTACATGTGGATTAGACCTCCGCTTCAGCCAGGCTTCTCGTTTGTGCCACGTATCATCTTTTTCCTCAAGGATACCACAGGAACACAGTGGGCAGGAGATAATGGAGGCGTCATTCTGGCACGGCCTGACCTGACGAACGGACCCAATCAGGCTGTCTATCAGGGAAGTGCACGCTTCAGGCCTCTTCCATCAAGCGAGGCTCGGATCCTAACAATCCGAGCAGCAGATCCACTTGGACAATTCGATTCTCCACCATCCCAACCATGGCATTTTGAAGTCACTCTGTGAGGATCGAAAAGAAGGGCGCAATTGGCCCTTAGAACTGAAGTGAGGGCCATCTTGCACCCAAAGAATTTCTGTTATCAAATACCTCTGTTCATGTTTATACCATGACAGGTACTAATATCCCATATCCTCCATCATCCAATTTATACATCACATTGACGCTATCACTCTCCTCATTAAAAAAGAGATAGAAAGAAGAGCCATCTTGCTCCATCTGGGCTATCGCCTCCTGATCGGTCATCGGCTTTGTAGGTGAGCGACGAATTTCCATTACTCTGGACCAGATTTCCTCGTTACGTTGCTCCTCAACAGAGTTTCCAGCAGAAGAATCTTCTATTCCTTCCTCTTCCAGAGACGTGAGTAAACCAGTACGCGAAAGAGCTTGAACTTTGATAGGTGTGGTATGATGCCGGCGTACTGTGGTTTGCCGATCTTTGTGGCGACCAAGTTGGGCAACAACCTTATCGATCACAAGATCAAGAGCAGCAGTAGCGCTGACTGCGCTAACTTCACTGCGAATAGGGTGGATATTGCCAGAAAGAGCAAGTTGCATAGAATAACGATCACTGGCACTCCGTGTCTTCCCTTCAGCCACTGTCACTTCTATACGAGTATTCTCGCCAACTAAACGAGAGAGACGGCGTACTTTACGCTCAATTTGCTGGCGCAATTGTGAGGTAATAGGCATCTGTCTGCTTTTGATAACAATTTGCATAGTTCGTCTCCTCTTTCCAGTCCTACAACAACGATATAACGAACGAAACAAAGCGGTTTGTCTGTCAACAGCAC
>Ga0206350_10582746_pt1 | contig 12012 bp, 1 predicted proteins | sample DielMetaTC5pm4_FD_146432 | JGI IMG/M metagenome (GOLD analysis project Ga0206350, IMG submission 146432) | Corn rhizosphere microbial communities from Kellogg Biological Station, Michigan, USA - Diel MetaT C5pm-4 (Metagenome Metatranscriptome)... | ecosystem: Host-associated > Plants > Roots >...
CGGGAGAGAGTGCATCAGCACTGCAGGGGTCTACTGAGGCACTCCAAGTGGGGAAATGGCGGAGGCGACGAATTCGAGCTTGGGCACGTAGGCGTCGCTCCTGCCATCGCCGCAGCGGTCACTGGACTCTCACGCCGCCGCCGCCGCCGCCGGAGACCATTAGTTCTCCTGCGCGGCGGCTCCGCGGCTCCCGCCCTCTCCCTTACCTTCTTCCCGCTAGGGTTTTCTCCGATCCCCAATCACTGCTGGTTCACAAATGGCTTCATCTCAGCATGTTGAGATGGAGGCTGCGAAACTTCTACATAAACTTATCCAGGAGTCGAAGGATGAGCCTGCTAAACTAGCAACAAAACTTTACGTGATATGTCAGCATATGAAACTAAGTGGAAAGGAGCAATCACTGCCATATCAAGTCATATCAAGGGCTATGGAGACAGTTGTGAACCAACATGGAATTGATATGGATGCATTGCGATCATCACGAATTCCATTTGCTGGTGGTCCTCAGGCAGGGGATTCTAGTGGTGTCATGTCAAAGGACAAGGAGGTCATTGGTAACCAGTCTCCCATGGTCGGAAGTGATGCTTCCCAAAGTAGTGGACAAGCTGGATTATGGCAGCTTCCATCAGGTTCAACCGATATGATAAGACATGGGGCATCTATTTCAGGTAGGGTACCCACAGGGCCAAATAGGGGAGATTTCTCAGCAGCTGATATTCATCAAGGCTCCATGTCACAAAAAAGCGGTAGATCCTCTGGCATTGAAAGCCCTGCAAGTCTGCAGATGGAGGACACCAGATCTATGAATTCACATGATTCTTTGAAATCCGATGAGAAAACAAGTAAGAAAACCTCTTCCAAGAGAAAAAGGATGGATTCAAAAGGAGCTGGTGATTTGCGTTCAGAAGACAACTCAAAGTCAGATGTTATCTCCACTGGACAGAATACCAGGAAGGGGAAACAGGTTGGTAAGGCTGGTAGACAAGGTCAGCCTTCCATGGGAATTGAGCATGAGCAGCAACCTCATAAACTGCAAGGTGGTACTGGTCAGGTACCACCTATACATGGTGGTGCACCTTTTCTCAGGACTCGCTCAGAAGGTCCTTCTGGGAGGACAATGGACAAGACTAAACCATCAAATCCATTCTCAATGGGTCAAATTCCAAATTTTCCTGAAGGGCTGGCTTCTACTGGTGCTCCAATCGAGTTGCAGAAAAGTATACAGGGTGGAGCAAGTTTATTTAATCCTGGTTTTGGCTGGAACCAAAATCCACAAGTTCAAACCTTGAAGAATTCTCAAGGTTCTATTCATAATTTAGTGAGGTCTGGAGTTACTGTTGAAGGGAAAGTTAATGTAGGGGCACAAGGAGCTTTTAACTCTGCCTCTGCACCACAGATGGAATTTCCCACAGTTCCTCCATACAACCCCTCTTCCTTCGGAGCTAGCTCACAGTTTCTGGACAAAGGCAAGGAGTTGGTTTCCAGCATTATAAGCACTGAACCTCATTCATCTAAAGTTGCATCTCAGCCTGGGATTTCTCATGGAAGTCCCATGCAAGAAAGGCAAGGTATGATCAGGGTGCCACAGAGAGGCGAGGCATCATTTCAGGAACGCAGGCCATCTTCACTTCCGAGTAGAAGTACTGGGCCAAGTCCAATGTCTCACATTTCTTCCAACACACCATTTAAAGAACAGCAGCTGAAGCAGCTCAGAGCACAGTGCTTAGTATTTCTTGCATTTAGGAATAATTTGCAGCCCAGGAAGGTACATCTTGAAATTGCTTTGGGCAGAGGGCCTCCTGCAGAAAGTGACAGTGCAGGTCAAAGGGGCAGCGAGGGCAGAGTGTCTGATGCTCTGGGAAAGGAAAATGGTAGCAGTCGGGAGAACTCTGGTGTCTTTTGTAGGCAAACTGATATCTCTAGACTTCCAGCCACATCTGCAGGAAGTATTGCAGAGGATGATTCCTTATCGAAGGATCCAGAAAATGCTACAAAAAAAATCAAGTTAGCTGAACAGGAGAAGTCATTGATGGAAGTAGAAAATGTCCAGCAAGCTTCTGTTATGCAAGGAACTAGTTCTGAAATGCGTTCCCAAGAAACTGCATCTCAAAATCCATATCGACCACAACAGTCATATTATCAAGGAGATACAAGAAGAATCGCCTCGGATATCCATAGGACTGATGCTGAAATTTTGAACCAGAATTTAAGTTGGGGAGGCCAGGGATCTACTGCTTTGGGTGGTACTAGACAGCTTCTGAATCAGGAAACTAAAGAATCACTTGCACCTTCAAAGTCACACCATATGCCTGTTGATGGTTACAACTCCAATATACAAGGAATAGATCGGACTCCAGAGATAGCTGGAGCTGGTAATGATGTTGAAAATTGTAGCCACGTAGCAGATATTGTGCCTGAGCAGGCTGCTGATGAAGGAGATGAGGACCTCTCAGAGCATGAGGATTTATTGTCATCTCCAAAGCACACAATGACGGAAAAATGGATCTTAGATTACCAGAAGAGAATTTACAATGAGAAACAAAAGAGAACATTGGAGCAGCATAAGGTACACAGCAGAATGTCAGCAACATATGAGGAGCTAAAGGAGAGCGTTAATTCATCCGAAGATCTTTCTGCAAAGACCAAGAGCGTCATTGAATTGAAAAAGCTTCAGCTTCTGCCACTTCAACGTCGTGTACGCAGTGAATTTTTGCTGGATTTTTTCAAGCCTAATACATCCGACTTAGAGCGCATAAAATCACTGAAGAAACATAGGCATGGGCGGCGGGTGAAACAGCTTGAAAAAATTGAACAGAAAATGAAGGAAGAAAGGCAAAAGAGAATTCGTGAGAGACAGAAGGAATTCTTTGCTGATATTGAAGCTTACAGAGAGAAACTCGAGGATAACTTCAAGGTTAAGAGAGAGCGCTTGAAGGGGTTCAATCGATACATAAAAGAATTTCACAAAAGGAAAGAAAGAATTCATCGGGAGAAACTGGATAGGATCCAACGCGAGAAAATCAACCTGCTTAAGAACAATGATGTTGAAGGTTATCTTAGAATGGTCAAGGATGCAAAATCTGATCGTGTCAAGCAACTATTGCGTGAAACTGAGAAATATCTTCAGAAACTTGGGAACAAATTACAGAGTGCAAAGTCCACAGATGGCCGCTCATCTTTTGTTACTGATAAGAGTGACACTGCAAACGACATTGAAGATGAGAGCTACCAGCCACAGCATTATCTGGAAAGTAATGAAAAGTACTATCAACTGGCACACAGTGTAAAGGAAACTGTAAATGATCAGCCATCTTATCTTCAGGGCGGCAAATTGCGAGAGTACCAAATGAATGGCTTGCGTTGGCTGGTTTCATTGTACAATAATAATTTGAATGGTATTTTAGCAGATGAGATGGGCCTTGGTAAAACAGTACAAGTAATCTCTTTGATATGCTACCTTATGGAAACAAAAAATGACCGTGGGCCTTTTCTCGTGGTTGTACCATCATCTGTTCTTCCTGGATGGGAATCTGAACTCAGCTTCTGGGCACCTAGTATAAATAAAATTGCTTATGCTGGTCCTCCTGAAGAAAGGCGCAGGATGTTCAAAGAGATGATTGTTCATCAGAAGTTCAATGTTCTTCTGACAACATATGAGTACTTGATGAACAAGCATGATAGGCCAAAACTAAGCAAAATACAATGGCACTATATAATAATCGATGAAGGGCATCGTATTAAAAATGCTTCTTGTAAACTTAATGCTGATTTGAAGCTTTATCGGAGCTCTCATCGGATATTATTGACAGGAACACCTCTTCAGAATAATCTCGAGGAGCTGTGGGCACTTCTAAATTTTTTGTTGCCCAATATTTTTAATTCGTCAGAGGACTTCTCTCAGTGGTTTAACAAACCATTTGAAAGTAATGGTGATAATTCACCTGATGAGGCCTTACTTTCAGAGGAGGAGAACTTGTTGATCATAAATCGTCTTCACCAGGTTCTTCGGCCCTTTGTACTCAGAAGACTTAAGCATAAGGTCGAAAATGAGCTTCCTGAAAAAATTGAAAGACTTGTAAGATGTGAGGCATCTGCTTATCAGAAACTTCTCATGACAAGGGTGGAAGAAAATCTTGGTGGAATTGGAGCCGTTAAGGTTCGCTCCGTTCACAACTCTGTCATGGAATTGAGGAACATATGCAACCATCCATACTTGAGCCAGCTTCATGTTGAAGAGATTGAGGGCTACCTACCTAAACATTACCTACCATCTATTTTGAGGCTCTGCGGAAAACTTGAGATGTTGGACAGATTGCTGCCTAAACTCAAAGCTACGGGCCATAGGGTTCTACTTTTTTCTACAATGACAAGATTGCTTGATGTAATGGAGGATTACTTGGTTTGGAAAAAGTATAAATATCTTCGATTGGATGGGCACACTTCTGGCCATGAAAGAGGAGCTCTTATCGATAAATTTAACGATCCTAATTCTCAAGCATTCATTTTTCTTCTTAGTATACGAGCTGGAGGTGTTGGGGTCAATCTCCAAGCTGCCGATACAGTTATCATATTTGATACTGATTGGAATCCTCAGGTTGATCTGCAAGCACAGGCTAGGGCCCACAGGATTGGTCAAAAGAAGGAGGTTCTTGTTTTACGTTTAGAAACGGTCCGAACTGTTGAAGAGCAAGTCAGGGCTTCAGCAGAACACAAATTAGGTGTTGCTAATCAGAGTATAACTGCTGGTTTTTTTGACAATAACACAAGTGCTGAAGATCGAAGAGAGTATCTTGAATCACTCCTACGTGAGTCTAAAAAGGAAGAAGCAGCTCCAGTGTTAGATGATGATGCTCTGAATGACATTCTAGCTCGGAGCGAAGCTGAGATTGACATATTCGAATCTATTGACAAGCAAAGGAGAGAAGAAGAAATGGCAGCTTGGCAAAAGGTGGTTCAGGATGGTTCAACTAGTGGGCTAGACCCTGGAGTATTGCCTTCTCGTCTTGTAACTGATGATGATCTGAAGCCCTTCTGCCATGCTATGAAACTTTATGAGCCATCAAATGTGAAAACAGTAAATGTGAATGTGAGGAAGAAGGGTGAACTTGGGGGCCTTGATACACAGCACTATGGAAGGGGTAAACGAGCCCGTGAGGTTCGCTCTTATGAAGACCAATGGACTGAAGAAGAATTTGAAAAACTTTGTCAAGCTGATTCTCCTGAATCATCCCAACCTGGTGGCATGTCGAAGGATTTGGATATTCTTAATAAAGGCATTAAGACTGAAATTCTTGTGGAGAGTTCAAAAGAACCAGAACAAACGAAGATGGAGGCATCCCCAACTGTCGGTGACTCTCCACCAGCCAAACGGCGGAGAGGTAGACCTAAAAGGTCAGATGTTTTTGTATCTCCTACTGCTGGTCTGACTGATGCTGTCAAACAAGACACAGGAACCACACAGGACGGTAGTTCTGCTACACCAGCAAGTACCATCCACTCTGATGCACCAGCTACTGCAATCAATTCAGCTGTTTCAGATGTTAATATACATTCTATTCCACCAGCTGATACCAAGAAACAAGAGTTCAGTACTGATACCAAGGTTTCCAGTTCTGTTTCTGTTTTGGAAGGATCTGTGCCGAATGAAATTGGTACACCATTACAGAGTGTTCATAATGTAGCAGTTTCTGCACCACCGCATCAATCAGCTAGGGGCAGGAAATGCCAAGCAGGAGAAACACCTCGTAGGCGAGGCCGAAAACCAAAATCTCTATCTTCATCTGGTGTAGATGATGTTAGTCTTAACCCAACCTTTTCAACTGTTAGTGGTGTAGCAGACACTAGTTATGTTCCTTCATATTCTCAGGTCTCATCACAAGGCACTGCTGTGGCACTGGCAGGAATCCAGAAGGATTTTGTGACAGTTAAGTTGGATACATTGTTACCAGATAGTGGTAAGGGTGCTCCTCCTGTTAATGAGGGAGATAAAGGTGCTACTGTTACAACACCTGTGGCAAAAGATATATGTGCTGGGACTGTGACAACATCAGACAACACTGTCACCCTGACACCAAATACTCTTAAGGAAAACATTGGATTAGTTCAAGTGGCATCTGCACCTTCTATGCTCGTGGCTTCTGAAGAACTAATGAAAATAGCACATGTTGCGGTGGCCGATAAGCCTGTTGAGAAGCAAACTGCTTCACGTCGCCGCAGAAAGAAAACATCTAGTAGCGAGGATACTGGAGTCAGCACTAGACAAAGATCAGCTATGAAAAGATCTTACTACAACACCTCTGTTGCCGTTGATGATATTGGTTCTGCTGTGATCCCAAATGAAAAATCAGGAATAACGAAGGAAAGAGATGTCAGTTCAATTCAAAGTACATCCAATGAACTACCAAATATTAACTCACCATTGTATGAGAAGTCTGGATATGATTCTCAACCAAGCACACCTATAGCTGTCCCCATCAATGAAGACACTCTTCCTAGTGGTTTTGACACCTGTACTAATTCTATGATAACTCTTGCCACATCTGCCAACTCTGCTGAAGATGATAAACCAGTTGATTTGCACCTTAATGCACCTGTTTCTGTTGATTCCCAAAACCAAGAACAACACATGACAGGGAAGGACCATTTGGCAGTGTGTTCTAGAATCTTTGCTACTCAGTTACAGACGGACACTGCAAATCCTGCTATTGATCATAAACCAGGAACTGCCCAGTTTGAACCATCTGCTTCCTTGCCCCAGAATTCAGGCAAGGATGCTACTGCACTACCTTCTGAGGTTGACAGTGCTGCTCCAAATAGGGCATCAAGCAGGAGGAGGAAAGGGTCAACTCGAGAACCACGCACCAGAAGTAATTCTGCATCAGCTGCAAGTGAACGTCGTGCCCGACTTACTGGATTGAAGCAGGCAGAGGACATAAAGAAGTTAGAGATGTCAGCAACGCCGACCACAACAGTGTGTATTTCATCGGTAGAGCAACAGGGAGCTGCTTCTTTAAGTGCGAAGATTACCAATGCTTCTGTTTCTGAAGGACAGAAGAATCCTGGAAATTATATGCCTTCTGCCATTTCAATTCCCGTGGGGAGCCATGTTCTGGGCCTGGGCGCAACAAGTATTGAAGAAACAACTGCCACTATGATAACTCAGGCTCCTGCAGTTTCAAAATCAGAACGAAGAAAACTTCCAGGAGGCAGTCAACAAGGTATTCAGTTTGAGAGTTCAGCATCAAAAACAAAGATGGTATCAGCTGTGGAACCAGCACCTGCAAATGTTGAATGCATGCAAGGTACTGAAGTTAATAGTTCAGAACAGACAATAGTTTCTGCTACTGAACCAGCACCTGCAAATGATGAACACATGCAAGAGCAACCAACAAATATCGTTTCATCTGTGGAATCAGAACCTTCAAATGATGAAGAGCACACAAAGCATGAAGTGTTTCTTGCGACTACTGGTGATAATATGCTTGCTTCTAGTGCAGGAACTGAAATATTGCGGGATACAGTTGAGCATGCTGCTTGCCAGCCAGAAGCAGTATGCACAGATGGAACTGCAAGGCAGTCTGAATTGTCGCAACTTGATAGAAAAGCCTTTCATGATGCCTCATATAAATACACTCATGGGTCCACTAAAGATGATGGTATCTTGCCCAGTGAAGGTACTTCTGTTGATGTTACTGGTTCTAAGCAGGATGATGTGAACATTGTTGGCACACAAACTGATGATGTTTCTCGGGGTTCTAGTCATTTTCCAGTTATTTTACAATCAACTGAGTCAGATCGGCCTCCAGGTCAAGTGAAGAATTTGGAGAGTAGGATGGAGCAGGTGAAAACAGAAGAAGCTTTGGTTAACAGTTCTGGTGGCAATCAAACTCACAGTCTGGGCGATGAACCTTCTCATAATACATCATTAGCAAGAAATTCTCCCTCAGAACACTCGAATGAGCGTTGCTCTGATCAAGTAATTGGTGAAAATTTCAAAAGTAAAGAAAATATTGTTGAAGTCCATTCTGGCATTAATACTGATGGCCCCGATGAAGCTCTGAATGCATTGCACACCCAATCTAAGGAGGCCAGCATGACAGATATTGGTGTACCTACTGATGGTGATAGATGTGAAGGTAAAGGGACTAGTGTCGAGGTCTGTGCTGACATGAATACTGATGGGCCTGTGGCTACCCAGGATGCTTCGTCCACGAAATCTGATAAAGAGTCCTGCATGATGGAATGTGGTGTGTCTACCGATGGCTGTCCCACAGTTTGCAAAACACACAATGATCTCCAGGGTCATGTATCTTGTGAAGAAACCTTTGTTAGGACTGGTGGTGATGACACAACCCATATCACCAATGCAAATTATGGTTCTAATAATGAAAGTGAGGCCACCATTGCTAGTCCTGTTGAAACCACACAAAAACTGATGGAAGGGAGCACTGTTATTGTGTCGGAGAATTCTGATTTAAATAAGCAATGCCACACATTGCATACTAGAAATGATCCTCCTGCAAATACCCTGTTGATAGTTGAGTCTAACAAAGTTACTTGTGATGCTGAAATTGTTTGTGCTAGCAGGTTAGAATCTTCTGGCATTGAGGCTGAAACAGTGGGTATCCAAGAGTCAGCTCTTACTGATTTTGAGGGAACAAAAGGAACTGGGGATTTGGGTGACAGAACTAACAGTCAACTGCATGATGATGTTCATGGGACATCATGTTCCACGATAGCTCTTGTATCTGAGAAAGAACCTTCCGAAGATCTTACCACCGGTAGCCATTCAGAAGCATCTAATTTACTTGCTGCTGTAGAACAAACTCAAGAAACTACTGTTGAGAACCAAGAGATCATAGATGCAGTAGTGTTTATGGATGCCTGCAAGGCAGAACCTGTTGGTGATTTTACTATTGCTAAAGGAGCTGAACAGACTGTAGAAATGGTTCATTATGTTGATAAGCAATCTGCTGTATTAGACTATGTTGAGACACAGACAAAACGAACTTCGGTTTGTGGTTCTACGCTAAATGAATCCCCTCAGGCTGCAGGGTTGGAAGAAGACTGCTCTGTACTGAAGCATGGTGATCCTACTTCATCTGAGCTTCTTACTGTAGCACCTAATCCAATCGGTGAAACTTCTGTTATTCAAGTGGAACCAGAGGCAAGAAACTCAGATGGATACTGCACAACAGAGGCTGGCAGTGCTTTATCTGAAACTGTCATGGGATTGGAGCCAAATAAAGAAACTGCGGTTCCAATGCAAGAGAATATTGGAGAAGCTAATGATAATTTTAATAATTGCGAAGCACACAATAATTCGGAGATTCATGCATTTGAAGTGTCGATGGAAACGCAGTCATCAGAAGTCAAGGAAGTATCTTCTATTCAGTCTGGTGCAGCAAATTTGAGCACACAGACAACTGCACTGCCTGATGTAACAGGACAAACCAGTATGGCATCGACTGGAGAACTAGTATCTACAAATGAACACATACACATGCAAGGCACTGAAATCAATTCAGAGCAACAAACAAAGATGGTTTCACCTGCTGAATCAGCACCTGCTAATGATGAACACGTGCAAGACATTGTGATTCTTAGTTCAGAACAGCAAACAAAGATGGTTTTAGCTGCAGAGATTGACGCATTATGCGTCCAGGAGACTGCAATTATTGATCTTGGGGGAGCAAGAGGAACAGTTGACCTGAATGACATAAGAACACAGGTTCCTGCATTACCTGGAAGGGATGTGCTAGATGTGGAGGCACATATTTTGGAGCAAAAAAAACATCTTCACCAGGTGATGAAATTAAGGGTTCAGAACAAGCAAAAATCGAATCGATTGCAGAGATCGAAACAGTGGGCGTCAAGGAGAATGTCATTGCTGATCATAAGGAAACAGGTAACAACAGTGGCGTAAGTATACATGCGCCTCTATTAGTTGAATCTGGACAAAAGGCATCACCTGGAGTTGAATTGCGTGGTATTGAGGTTGATGCTCATGTTTTGGAACAAGCAAAGATGGTTTCAGCTCTAGAACCAGACTCTACTCCAGAAGTTTGTGCTGACAAGTTAGAACCTTCTGGTGCTGATGATGTTGGAATGATTGTTGTCCAGGAGGCTGCTTCTGTTGATGATCACAATAGAGCACAAGGTGGTGAGGCTCATTGTTCAGAACAAATAAAGATGGCTTCAATTGCACAAGCGGTGTCTAGCATGGCTTTAGTAGGATATTCTTCTTCAGAAGACTCAATGGTGGATGCTGCTGCCCGAGTAACTGATGCTGATTTTGTGGATAGTAAAGCAGCTGGTGTTTATCGCCAAGAAACTATGCCTACTCAAACCACCTCTACCCTCCCAGAGAACATGGATTCTCCTGCAACTGCTGCTACCATGGTTGAATCGAAGTTTGCTGCCTCGTCTGAGCACGTTGCAGGACCCGAGCCAATTGATGAAACTTCTGTTATGCAAGTGGAACTGGCAACAAGCACAGGGGATGGATGTGCAGCAGATGGTCACAATCTTGTTTCATCTGAAACTGTTGTTGAAGTGAAGCTTGCTCAAGAAATTGTTGTTCCTAGTCCAGGTGGTAGCATAGAAGCTAATAATACTTCTACCATCAGCGAAGTATACAAAGATACCCAGTCTCGTGCATCTGGTGAAGCATGCAATGATGGTCAGTCTCATGGTGATGAAAATATGAAACTTGGTGAAGCTTACACTGAACTGCAGCTGGCACCTTCCTCTGGTGAGGAGGCCATGACATGTATGTGTAGTGAGCTGCCCAGCCAGGAGGTGGAGGCTCCAAGCAGTGACCCTTTGGAGAATAATGAAGAAACGAAAAATGAAGCTGCTGCTCAAGGATCAGTAAATGAGGATTCTGCTCCTCGTGCTGAAAATGCAAAGATTGATGAAGCTGACACAGAACAGGAACTGCTTCCATCTGGTGAGGCCACGGTAGACGAATCCAGCGAGCTACTCAGCCAAGACGAAAAGGTGGCTCGTAAAGATGCAAAGATGGAAGAGTCTGCTGCTGCTGCTGCTGCACAGAGACAGCTAACTACTGAAGTTGCTCATGCAAGTGAAAACGCGAAACTTGGTGAAGATGGCACGGAGCTGCAACTGCCACCACCTTCAATGGTAGACATATCTAGGGAGCAACTCAGCCAGGAAGTGGAGGTTGCAAGCTCTGGGCCTTCAGGAACTGATGAAACTGCTGAGATGAAACGGCTAAACACTGAACATTCACCTGGTGATGAAACTTCAAAACTTGTTGGAACTGATCTAGGACTGCAATTGTCACCTTCTGGTGATGCCATGGTAGATATATCTAATAAGCCACCCAGCTGCCAAGACGTAAAGGAGGCCCCGAGCAGTGACATTTTGGGAAATGATGAAAATTCAGACACCGAGAAGACTCCTGCTGCCTTGCATGGACGGCTGAACACCGAACTTGCTCCTAGTGGCAGAAATACAGAATTTAGTGAAGCTGACACTGGAAAACAAGAGACACCCGTGTCTGCTGAGGCTATGGTAGAATCATCGAGCGAGCCTCGCAGCCATGAGGCAAAGGAAGCTCCAACCCCTGACCTGTCTGGGGATGATGAAAAAGCGAAGTCAGCAAGGGCTGCTGTTGTTGCGGAACTTTTTGGAGATGCAACAGAAGGTGGTTCGGATCAGCCATTGCCGTCTCCTAGAGAACAAGGCAAGGAAGCAGAGGCCGATGGAGGCTTTTAGAGTAAAGTTGCAAATATTGTATCAAGAGATACTAGAATCCGTGTAAGTAAGAACTGCTAATAGTGCTTTTAGTTGTAACTGGTGTAAGCTTCTACTCAGAATCAAAAGCGACGTGCTGAGATTACAGCAACAGTGGCCTACGGCAGTTTACTACTGTTTTGTGCAATATTGCTGCTGAGTTTTGTTGAGACAGGCAATTGATCTGTCATCTGTCTCGTCTTGCATCGAAGTTGGCAGCACCATGGTGAGGTGCTCCCGCCTTAACCTGGA
>Ga0206350_11221501_pt1 | contig 11676 bp, 10 predicted proteins | sample DielMetaTC5pm4_FD_146432 | JGI IMG/M metagenome (GOLD analysis project Ga0206350, IMG submission 146432) | Corn rhizosphere microbial communities from Kellogg Biological Station, Michigan, USA - Diel MetaT C5pm-4 (Metagenome Metatranscriptome)... | ecosystem: Host-associated > Plants > Roots >...
GTGGGGCAATCGGACGGATCCTGTTAAGTTATCTGGTGCACATGCATGGCCGTCTGAGTTCTTTAAGACAAGGACAGGTGCATGTGGGCCCGATACCTTGGGAGGTTCTACCACAGCCCTTGCGATCCGACTACGACGAGAAAGCCCGAGGCGCCAATGCAATCGCTGAACCAACTCCCTGTGGTTACCGACCTTGCTGATGTGAGATCGGCCTGATCACGAAGATCGTTTCCTGTGCGCAATCGAAGAACGAACAAGAAAAAGATGCAAGCAATCTAATCTATTACTCGAGGGTGGAGTTCTGAATACACAAAGACAGCGCTTATTTGCGCGTGTTCTAGAGTAGCTAAAGCTAACGTAAAACAAAACTCAAAGAACAAAGGAGGCGCAGCTCCTGGATAAATAGAGAGAGGGGGTGCAGCCCCTAGTGGCGGCCAACCCTAGGTCGTCCACTATGGGTCGTAGTTGGGCTGGTCATCTATTCTTCTGGGCCCTCATTCTTCAGTAGCATGACGAAGTTAAGATCTCTGGCACAGGCCCGAGTGACTAGCCCGGCTAATGAAGGAAGTGGCGCTTGATGTGGAGGTGCTGCTGGTGTAGTCGTACTCATGTTGCAGGTGATGTCCTCATCAATAACCTTGGGAAAGCCAAGCCCCAATCCACTTTTATTTTCTTAATTCTTTTTCTTTTTCGCTTACGCTTACCCTTACACAGATGACTTCTCACGAGTCCTCGGAAGGAGGGAACGCACATTCCCACACGGACGGACTTGCGCAAGAGGGTTTTCCCTGCATTTTGTGGGAGGTGCTGCAGGGAGCCGGTTATCTGGTGCAGTTGTTCGAGGAGCACCGGGTACCCCGCTGTAGGGTGAGGATGACCTTGGAGCCTCATCCCTTGCAGCTGGGCTGGCGTTCGTTGGACTCCGAGTCTTTCGGATACCGGGCTGAAGACACTATTGAGGCCATTGCTCTCCTCGGGCTAACGACCTTTTATGGCTTTCACCCCTTGGAGCTGTCCACTCATCCCATTGGCTTGTTCCCCGCTGAAAAGGAGGACAAGCCAATGTGGAAGGATCGAGTGGTGCATGCCAAGGATGTGTGGGCTCTTTACCCAGAGCAGACTGCTCACCTGACGGTGCGATGCATGAATGCCATGTACCGTCTGCAAGCAGTGCGAGGTGAGGCAATGTCCTAGCTGATGAGCTTGGTGGAGGCTACCAAGATCACCCTGGATAACAGGGAGGACCTTATGGTAGACCTATCCACTGAGCTGGTGGAGAAGGACCTCCTGGTGGAGCAGATGGCCACCCAGATCCAAGAGCTTGAGTAGCTAGTAGGAGCCAGGGAGAACACCATCGAGGTTCTCGAGGATCAACTTCTGAACACTCAGCAGCAACTTGAGGAAGCCAACCAGCACCTGGATATGCACCATCAGGAGATCCAGGACATGGAGGCCGAAGGGGCCGACGAGGATGTTGACATCGAGGGAGGAGAGGAGCCGGAGCCTGCATCCAGCTTGGACACTGCTGGCTCAGGAAGACCACCTTCCCCCAAGTCCAGTGTTGCCTTGTTTGTCCATTAGGTTTCAGAAATTTGGATAGAAGTGTGCAGCAGTAGAACTCCTCAAAGCTAGCTTAGCTTTTGCACCTTTGGGGTACTAGGCTAGGAAGAGTTGAGTCTTTTAAGCACTGTTGTAACCGTTAGAAAACTCTTTTGGATTTATGAATGATGGATGATGTCGATTTTAAGTTATGAAGGAAATTTATGTTATGTAGTGTCTTTTATGAAAAATGCAAGGAAATGTTTGGCTTTTTACAAACCTTGTCCTTTCAAATCTTTTACTATGTGCGAGCCTTGATTTCAGAAGTATGATATTAAGAACGTCCAAAATTTTCAGATGGCAGGAAGAGCGCGCCGTGGACAGAATGAGTGCATTCCTCCACCACCACCGCCGCCTCCTACCATGCAAGAACTGATGGCTCAGCAGAATGAGATTCTGCGACAGTTGGCTCAACGTCAGCCACCACCTCAGCACTATGGTGGTGGTGATCACCATCAGCGTCCCCCAGCAGCGGCCACTTATCAGGAGTTCCTCAGCACTCAGCCGCCTTTGTTCACTCGGGCAGAGGATCCACTTGATGCTGATGTGTGGCTTAGGGTAGTGGAATCCAAATTCCCACTGCTTACTGGAGTTTGTTCAGATGTGGCTAAGGTCTGTTTCGCCACCCAGCAGCTTCGCGGACCCGCGCGAACATGGTGGATCCACTTTCTCGCTATGCAGCCAGTTGATCACGCAGTGGAATGGGGAGAATTCAAGGCAGCATTCAGAGGACATCACATACCGGCAGGCATCATGGACCGCAAGCTCAATGAGTTTCTGGCACTTACTCAGGGGAATCGTACTGTGTTGCATTACACTCAGGCCTTCAATGACCTGTGTCAGTACGTAGGCTATCTTGCTGACACAGATGAGAAGAAGAGGGATAGGTTCAGGAGGGCCTCAGTACTAAGCTCCGCGACTGTCTCAATACAGTCAGGGCCAATAGCTATAATGAGTTAGTCAACATGGCCATTTCTCAGGAAGACTGCATCACAGCCTGCCAGGCAGAAAAGAACAGGAAGACCCCTATGGAAGGACCTTCAGCTCAGCCTCAGCGTTTCAGGATTGTGTCCGACACTCAGGGTAGGGGACCTCAGCAGTAAGGCCGGTGGGTGATCCGACTACAACAGCAGCAGCAGGCACCCAACCGCTCTCAGCCCCCAGTTCAGAGGAACAACACCTAGCCACAACAGCAGCAGTATCGTCAGACCAATGACAACAGATGTTTCACTTGTGGCAGCACTGGACACTACGCCAAGAATTGCCCCAAGAACCAGCAGAGGCAGGGGCAGAATTCCAATCAGAACCAAGGCAAGAGGCAGAAAGTACAAGTGAGGCAAGGCAGACTGAACTTCACCACCCTAGCTAATAGCAATGTCTTTGGCTTCATCACCATCCGCTAAGATTCAGATCATCCACCAAGCTTCGGATCACTGCTCTTCGGCTTTGTCATCCAGTACATAACAAAGCGTTATAAGGTAAATTCAAGTTTCAAGGAAAAGGTAAGCAAATGTATGAGTTTATTACCGGTTTGAGGTGACTTCGAGCTTCGTCACTAGCCAATCTTCGTCCACCCTTTGCCCAAATTTGAGTTATGAATCTGTTCCCAATGCTTCGGGCCAGGCTAAGGATGTCATTCAAGTCCGCTGGTGATAAGCTGAAGTTCGGCCTGTTTACAATATTCCCGTGCATGCAACCAGCCTTCATAAAAGCAACAGCTGTGCCACGAGAAGCTAGCAGAGCACAGAAATCACCATGCCCAGCTATGACTTCATCAAGAGCATCAACTTCGCCTTTAATATGATCGAAGATGCCTGGCAGGTCTTCAGCTGAAGGTTTAAACTTTTCAGAACTGGCTCCAACAGAGTTGAAGACCTGCTTCAGTCGTTGCACGCAACAGTTGTCGAAGTTCAGACATTTATCTTGAAGTTCCTTCAATGACTTTTGCAAGTTCAAACTCTTTCCAACTTCAGCTTCAAGCTTTGCATCAAAATCCTTCTTCTCTTGTTCGAAGCTTTTTGATTTCATGGAGAGTTCACTGTTTAATCTAGCAATCTTGGCTTGAGCTTCTGCCAGCGAACCCTCCATTGTTTGAATCACGGAATCCTTCTTCTCCAGAGCAGCTTTGTGATCTTTAATTTTGCCCTCTAAGCCCTCAATTATAATCTCATTTTTCTTGTCCTCGAGATCTTGTTGCATCCTTAAGGTTTTACTTAGTAGTAGACTCTGGAAAAAAAAACCTTCATCTTGAAAACAACAAAAAGTTAAGGTAAGAACTTTACCTTAAAGTTAGAATAAAACAAGCTACCGGCGATATGTTGCCGCCGGTATCTGCTGAGGTCGGCCTCAAGCTTCGGAAAGCCAACACTCTTTGATAGAGTGCTGACAACCTTCGCTCCAGTCCGGTCCCGGAGGCATCCTAAGCTCTCTTCGTCAACGCCACCGAAGAGCAATGCTCCTGGCTGGTAGCCGCAAGATATAGCATAATCTCTTAGTTCTTCTTTTTTAGCCTTGGATAACTCCTGACAATCATGTTTCGAAAATTGAAGTCCCCTTCCTCCGAAATATCTTCGGCAATCTTCTTCTCTTTGTTAAACACCTTCTCCCCTTTTCTAGGCACCGTGGCCAGGGTTGCCTCGGCAGTTGCAACAGTTTCTTCCATGGCCATATCCAAAATCATCTTATCAATATCAGAAAATACGCCCTCAAGATTTGTGGCTTTGGCCGTCGCACCTTCGGTAGTTGTAGCTTCGGCGGGAGCAGCTTCGGCAGCTGGTGTTTTTTACGCTGAAGCCGACGGTGGCGTTTCTTCAATAGCATCAATAACAGTAATAATCCTTCGCCTTTTTTCAGCAGGCTTCTTGATTGCTGCAGGCTCCTCCTTCTTCTATAAAAGCTTCATCAGTTGTGGCCCTAGTGGACTTAGCTTGAGAGGTAAAGATTTGGTCATTACCTTTAAAATTTCCTCCACGTCAGCAGCGGGAGGCGTTGAAGGAACTTCTTCCTCTATATCAGTTGTTCTTGGCTTCGCAGCCGCAACTTTTCTTTTCTTCGGAACAGCCACCTTCGGCTTAGGGCTGGATTTTTTCTTTTTTAAAGCTTTCTCATCTTCTTCTATCATTCTAGCAACTTGCCTCTTCATAACACTGACAGCTCTTTTTCGCTTTGGCCCTTCGGCACCCTTGCGTAACAGTTCATAGTCAGGGTATTCAAATTTCAGGGCATCCATTACTCGGTTCAGCCTTCGTTTCGGTCGGGTGCCGAAGGCCGCGGTCATCAATTGATCTTCTTTCTTAGTATAGTTGCCCAGAATTTCATTGCACATAGCTTCAATCGTTTCCAACCATTCTTGGCAAGGCTCTTTGAAATGTTTCTTGAACTTGAAGTGATAGGGCAGTCGAACAAGTTCATTCTTTTTCTTTTCTCCTTTAAGCTTCGGCTTATTCCATTCCTTTAACGTCGGAAATACTCTATTAGCTAAGTATTCCTACACCAAATCTCTATTACCGATATGCTCAGACACAACTCGGAATTCGCCCACAGCTTCTCGGCATGGTGACCCTTGCAACATGTCGCACAGGGGCCTAGTTAACCCGAAGGTTAGGTCCAGTGGGCTCTGAACTATCTTCTCATTCTTCTCATCAACCTTAACATAAAACCACTCATTCTTCCAACCGGTTGGCCATTTGGTGCGATAGCTGATCACCGGAGTCTTCATATCTTTGCGGTAAGCAAAGTTGTAATAGCCGAAATTCTTGTGTAGCCCATCTTCTCTAGCCTTCGTCTGATAATGAAGCTCGTGCACCCGGCACAAAGCTTTGACAAGCGGCTCCACTCCTTGGCTTCGAAGAGCCCAGATAAAGACACTGAGCCTAACGATGGCGTTAGGAGACAGCTGATGAAGATAAATTTCGAAATCTTCCAAAACATCCCCAATCATTTCATGCAAAGGAAACCTCAATCCTGCTTTGAAGTAACTTCTGAAAACTACCACCTCATCATTTTCTGGCTTCGGAGTGGTTTCTTCCCTACCAAAACGAATCAGCTTCTTCTCGGCTTCCCCGAAGTAGCCTAGCTTTAACATCATGGGCATATCAGCCTCAGAGACAGTAGACTTTCCAAAGTCCAAGTGGCTGGGTTTGGATGGCATGACGGTGTTATAATCTATCTCTTCTTCATCAGCATTACCCTCTTCAATGTCAGCCTGTTCAGCTTCGGTAGCAGGTGCACCTTCCTCAGAAGCACCCTCTGTCACAACCAGTCCCGATTGCCTCATTACTTCGGACAAGGGGCAGTCTCAGCAGCTTCGGCCTCCTCTCTGTTGCGTGTAATTCTAGCTGTTGAACGCACTCTAGCCATTTGATACTAAATTTCTCACGGTTTTAACGAAGTTGATGACTTTTTGCAGTTTTGCCGAAGCTCCCTCTTATGACGAAGCTAAAACAAGACGATGCTTTGATTGAGAATACGATGAATAAGCTTCGGCTATGGTCAAATTTTTTAGCAGCACAACAGTGCAATAGTAATAAATGTTGTGGTAACTTCACACCTACCCATCTATTTATATAGTGCTGCAGGTGGGAAGGTGAATCGTCAAGCCGCTCGCACACGTTGAACAGTCGCCCGCACCCACTGAACGGTGGACCACAATGCACGAGAAGGTGAATCACCAGATCGCTCGTACCCGCCGTATGGTGGGACCACCTCGCACTTGGAATATCCAATCGTTTCTCGACAATGAGCTCACGGAAGGTGTTTTTCGGACCTTCGGCGTTCTGAAGCCTAAGAGAATTTTTCACGGGTCGAGCTCATCACGAAAAACGATCTGGTACCGTGAAGGGGCTACTGTTGGGGGTTTGCTTCGTCGCCGAAGGTCCTGTAAGAAGAAACACCTTCGGAAGATCAACACAGAAGCAAAGCCAAAGCTACCATCCAGGGAGCTTCGGCATAATGACACGCCTTGAGACGAAGGGTGGCACCGACTTAAAGATGAAAAGACCGATTAGCCCATGTTAATCTGTGTCATGATTGTAATCAGTTATAAAGGACATGAATGTAAATCCACACAGGTTGCGTCTTGTGCCTATAAATAGATGAACAGTACCTCGTACTGTTCACGCTGACTTGTATTCACTCGCACGTCACCTGGATTTTCACCTTCTATCAAGCCGAAGGTACAAATGTAATTCGATATTGTTCATATTTGTTCATGATAATATAATAAAACTATCTTAATGATGTCATATGATTATTCATGTTATTTTCCATGTTTCATATGCTTCTACTTTCATTATTATAATAATGAGATGATGAAGGTACGTCCTTCATAACCTTCGTCTGAAGATCATTATATCCTAAGGGAGATAATGCTTCGAAGGACGAAGGTCTTTAACCATTAATACTTTGTGTTGCCTTGTTCTTATCTCATAGCATGTTGAGAAAAAGTCCCCAACAGCTGATACCAGACGATGGGTCCTATGGGTGTGCTACTTACACTTCCTAGCCGAAGCTATGTACAGGTCCAGGTCCCAGTCGAGGCTACCTCGTGGGGGCCGTTGCCAACTCTTTCTTAGGTATACTGGTATCCAGCCTCGACACGTAGAGCCTACATCCCAAGGGGCCAAGTACCAGGGAGGAGTTGGTAACGCCACACACAACAAGGACAAATAGTATACAGATAAGTGCTAATACTGAATAGTACTCAAAAGTATCTTACAAAGACCAAAAAATATTACAAAGCTGCTTCCCAGCGAGACCCTTGCCTTCTCTCTGCAGATCTAGCTACTCATCATCAGCAGGATCCCGCTGGAAACGTTCGGCCACCAGTTCCACGACATCTTGTACGGCCTCCCGGGGTGGCATCTTCAGTGTCGGCCATCGAACCAGCGATCACCGGCTCCAAGGAGATGGTCATGTCGTGGCTCTGGAAGCACGTCAAGATGTACTCGATTACCGCCCGGCAGAGCCTGCCACTCTCGGCCTCCAAGCGGACGCCAAGGATCTGGTCCAGGCGTCGGAGGCGATCTGCGGCGGAGTCCAGCACCGGGAGTGCGTCAGAGATGGACGTCGGCAGCTCCGACACCGGGATGGGACTCACCCCTAGCGGCACCAGTGTCGTGCTTGCCTCGCCAGCCCATGCGGCGATGCGCTGGACCCTGGCGCAATGCTCTGCCTGGAGATCTTCAAGTGTTTTCTTCATCGCCTCCACCGCCTGGGGCTCGGTGCTACCTGTACCGCCTGCGCCGCCTGGAACCGGCGGACCCGCTCCTCCAACGTCCGCTCCTTCTCCTCCGCCTCGAGCTCATGCTCGGCCAGCAACTTCTCCCGCCTTTCAAGCATTTCCTCCTTGAAGGCGAGATCCTTCTCCCGCCTGGCGAGGTCTGTCTCCCGCCTGTCCAAGGATTCTCCTTTCGCTTTAAGCTTCTCCTCGGCGAGGGCACTGTCGCGGGCCTTGCCATCAAGCTCTCGCTGCAGCTTTTGCAGGCTCTCCATAGCAACGATCTGCTGGACCCGCTGCTCCTCCAGGATTTCGTTGAAGGCACTTAGCTTGGCCTGGAGCTCTATGACGACTTCCTCCCTCTGGTTCAAGGCCTCCTCCTTCTTGGCCAGCCTCTTCTCCTTCCGACCCACCTCCAGCTCCCGGGCGTACACCTTCTAGAGGTCCTTCTTGTAGTCCTTGCGGTCCCGCTCAAGCTCGGACCGCTCGGAGGCGAACTGGCGGGACGCCGCCTTGGTGCGCTCCTCTAGCTGGGTACGCCAGTCGCTGAGGCGCTGGTGTTGGGGACTTGTTCTCAAATGCTATGAGTCAAGAACAAGGCAACACAAAGCATTAAATGTTAACATCCTTCATCCTTCGAAGCATTATTTCCCTTAGGATATAACGATCTTCGGACGAAGGTCATGAAGGACGTACCTTCATCACCATGGTATAAGAAAATGAAAGGCGAAACATATGAAATATATAAAATGTGAAAGATGACACGAATAAGCATATAATATCATTCACACGTCTTCATTATATGAAATTGAATACTTAGATACAGTATCTAATTACATTTATACCTTCGGCTCGACAGAAAGCAAGAATCCAAGCATTGCGCACAAGCGAATGCAGGATCGTGTGAACAGTACAGGGGTACTGTTCACCTATTTATAGGCACAGGACACAGCCTGTGAGAAATTACATTCATGTCCTTTACAAAGGTTTACAATCATAATACAAGTTATCACGGGCCGATTGGTCATTTCGTCTTTAAGTCGGTGCATTTGGAAATGTACTCCGAAGCACTTTGATTGATAGCTTCGGCTTTGTGCCAGTCTTCCGAAGGTGTTTCTTCTTATGGGACCTTCGGCGACGAAGCAGACCCCCAACAATAGCCCCTTCACGGTGCTAGATCATTTTTCGTAACGAGCTCGACCCGTGAAAAACTCTCTCAGGCTTCGGAATGCCGAAGGTCCGAAAAACACCTTCCCTTATCTCGTTGCCGAGAAACGATTTAAATATTCCGAGTGAAGGGTGGTCCCACCATTCAACGGGTACACGCGATCTGGTGATTCAGCTTCTTGGGCGCTATGGTCCACCGTTCAGCGAGTGCGGGTGACTATTCAGCGGGTGCGAGCGACTGTTCAGCGGGTGCGAGCGACTTGACGATTCACCTTCCTACCTGCAGCACTATATAAACAGACGGGTAGTTGTGAAGTTACCACAGCATTTACTGCTATTGCACTGTTGTGCTGCCAAAAAATTTGACCACCGCCGAAGCTTGTTCATCGTATTCCCAATCAAAGGATCACTTTGCTCTAGCTTCGTGATAAGAGGGAGCTTCGTCAAAAAATAATCAACTTCGTCAAAATGCAAGAAATTCAACATCAAATGGCCAGGGTGCGCTCAACAGCTAAGATTACACACGACAGAGAGGAAACCGAAGCTACTAAAACCACTTCGATCTCCGAAGTTGAGGCGGTCGGGACTAGTTGTGATGGAGGGCGCTCCTGACGAAGGCACCCCTGCTACTGAAGCCGAGCAGGCAGATATCGAAGAGGGCGATACTGGTGAAGAGATTGACTATAACACTGCTATGCCATCAAAGCCCAGCCATTTGGATTTTGGGAAGTCAACTGTGTCTGAAGCTGATATGGCTATGATGACGAAGTTAGGCTACTTCAGAGAAGCCGATAAGGGGTTGATTCATTTAGGCGGGGAAGAGACTATCCCGAAGCCAGAAAATGATGAAGTGGTGGTTTTTAAGAGCTTCTTCAAAGCAGGGTTGAGATTTCCTCTGCACAGGATGATTGCGGATGTCTTGGAAAATTTTGAGATTTACCTTCATCAACTGACCCCTAACGCCATTGTTAGGCTCAGCGTGTATATCTGGGCTCTCCGAAGTCAAGGGTTGGAGCCGCTCGCCGAAGCCTTCTGCCGAGTACATGAACTTCATTATCAGATGAAGGCTAGGGAAGACGGATTGCATGAGAACTTCGGTTGCTATAATTTTGCTTATCGCAAGAAGACACCAGTGGTCAGCTATCGCTCTAAATGGCCGACCGGTTGGGAATCTGAATGGTTTTATGTTAAGATTGATGAGAAAAAGGAGAAGCTAGTACAGAGCCCGCTGGAGTTAACCTTCGGGCTGACTAGGCCTCAGTGCAACATGACGCCGGGGGCACCATGCCCAGATGTTGTGTATGAGTTTAGAGTTGTATCTGAACACATTGGAACTAGAGATTTAGTTCAAGATTACTTGGCCAACCGAGTATTTCCAACGCTAAGGGAATGGGGTATGCCGAAGCTTGAAAAAGAGAAGAAGAAGAAGAATGAACTTGTTCGGCTGCCCTATCATTTCAAGTTCAAAAAACACTTCAAAGAACCCTGCCAAGAATGGTTGGATACAATTGAGGTTATGTGCAACGAGATTTTGGGCAATTATACGAGAAAAGAAGATCAGTTGATGACTGCAGCCTTCGGCGCCCGACCGAAGCGAAGATTGGATCGGGTAATGGATGCCCTGAATTATGAATATCCAGACTATGAGCGATTGAACAAGGGCGTCGAAGGGCAAAAAAGAAAAATAATTGTTAGTGTTGTGGGCAGACAAGCTGCTAGAATGGTGAAAGAAGACGAAGAAATCCTAAAGAAAAGAAAATTGAGCCCTGAGCCGAAGGCAGTTGCTCCGAAGAGGAGAAAAGCTTCGGCTCTAAAGCAGAAGGCAACTGATATGGAAGAAGAGACTCCTTCAACACCTTCTGCTGCCGACGTGGAAGAAATTCTAAAGGTAATGACTGCATCCTTGCCTATCAAGCTAAGTCCACTAGGGCCACATCTGCCGAAGCTTTTACAGAAGAAGAAGGAGCCCTCGGCAGCGAAGAAGTCTGTTGGGCCGAAAAAACGAAGGATTATTACTGTGACAGAAGCTATTGAAGAGACACCACCACCACCTTCGGCATCAAAGGCACCAGATGTAGAGAGCGCTACAGCTACCGAAGCTGCACCTTCTGAAGCCACGATTACCGAAGCTGCAACGGCCAAGGATGCAAACTTAGAAAGCACATTCCCTGATATAGATAAAATACTTCTGGATATGGCCGCAGAAGAAGCTGCTGCAGCCACTGAAGAGACCATGGCCACAGTGCCTGGGAAAGAGAAGGATATAGCCAAAGATACTTCAGAAGAAGAAAACTTCAATTTTCAAAACTTAATTGGACAAGAATTGTCAATGGCTGAGAAAGAAGAATTAAGAGACTATGCCATATCCTGCGGGTATCAGTCAGAGGCAATGCTCTTCGGCGGTATTGACGATGAAAGCTTAGGTTGTCTTCGATACCGGACTGCAGCGAAGGTCGTCGGTACTCTGTCGAAGAGTATTGGTTTCCCGAAGCTTGAGACAGACATTAGCCGCTACCGACAACAGCATATCGTCGGTAGTTTATTCTATTCTAATTTCAAGGTAAAAAACTTTTTCAACTTTTTATTGTTTTTAACAACGAAGGTGTTTTCTAACGAAGGTTGTTTCTGCACAGAGTATGCTATTGAGTAAAGCTTTGAGGATGCAACAGGATCTTAAAGATAAGAAGCATGAA